>Ga0209347_1005209_pt1 | contig 12619 bp, 7 predicted proteins | sample AutmiccommuBRH23_FD_187382 | JGI IMG/M metagenome (GOLD analysis project Ga0209347, IMG submission 187382) | Deep subsurface microbial communities from Mt. Terri, Switzerland - Autotrophic microbial communities BRH/23 (SPAdes) (version 2) | ecosystem: Environmental > Aquatic > Deep subsurface >...
CGGGCCTGCCCCAGTCGCCAAGCCGATACCGGCCGGACAGGAATCTCGATGCCGCGCTCCGGCGGCAGCGGGTTGTCCTCCATCGCATGTTCCAGAACGGGCTGATCGGCGAACCGCGGTTGGCGGACGCCCTGGCCTGCCCTGTTGAAGTCTGCGTATCCCCCCGCCTTCCCCGGGCAACCCATGCCGGTTTTCTGGCGCTCAAACGCAGGCCCGCGGGCGGCAGGACGACGATCGATCTGGATATCCAAGGCGCGCTGGAGCGTCTGGCATCCGAGCACACAGGGACACTGCCCGACGGCACGGAACTGGCGGTGGTCGTGATCGATGTCGCGGAATCGGCCATCGTGGCCATGCTTGGCTCCGGCGACCCCGAGGACCCCGTGGATGGTCAGGTCAACGGGGCCCTGGCCAAACGCAGTCCCGGCTCGGCCCTGAAACCCTTCCTCTATGCCACGGCCTTCGAGATGGAGCGACTCAACGGGGAATCTATCGTGTACGATGTTCCGATCGCCCGGGGTGCCTGGACGCCGGCCAACTTCGACCGCACGCACACCGAGCAGATCAGCGCCGCCGAGGCCCTCAGGAGGTCGCTGAATGTCCCGGCGATTCTGGTCGCCGAAGGGATTGGATTGGCCCGTTGCTGCGGCACCCTGGAGGCCGTGGGAATCCATCTGCCCGCGGATGCTCACAAACGCGGCGGTCTGGCCCTGGCCGTCGGCGGAATCGAAGTGAGCCTGCTGGATCTGACGAATGCGTACGCCACGCTGGCCCGCCACGGGGTTCGCCGCCGGCCGAGACTCTTTATGGATGAGTCGAGCGAGGCGGCCTCGGTCCTGAAGTCACAGGTCTGTGCCTCGATCAACGACATCCTCTCCTCCCGCCAGCGGCCCCCCTCCACCCTGAGCGAAGGATCTGGTGACCGCGTCCCCTGGTTCATGTGGAAAACCGGCACCAGCTCGGGCCGCCGGGACGCCTGGGCCGTCGGGCACAATCATCGCTACGCCGTCGGCGTGTGGGCCGGCCGATTCCGGGGCACCGGCCGACTGGAATACGTCGGGGCACAGGCCGCCGAGCCGCTGCTGTGCCGGCTGTTCGAGCTGCCCGACCTGCGTCTGGATACCGACCCGCCCCGGCCGGAGGTCATCAAAGTCTGCAAACCGCTCTCCCTGCCCAGGGAGCTGGCCGAGGACCTTCGGATCACCACTCCGGGCCGTGACGAGATGTTCATTGCCCAGGGCCAAACCGCCGTCGTCCACGCCTCCGCAAACCGTGACGACGGGAATCGGTGGTTCCTGAACGGGAAACTGATCGGCGCTGGGAAGGCCCAGCGACTGACACTCAAGCCCGGCGCCTACGAGCTGCGCTGTGTGAACCCGCAGGGATCCTCCTCGACAGTCAGATTCACGGTGTCTGCTCTTTGGAGCGAGCGTCCGAGCGGCATGTAGACAGGCCGGAGAGTGTGTGGACGAATCGAGTCTTTGGCAGCAGTTCTCAGCAACCACCCGATCCACTCGACCTGTCGGTCGATACCAAAGCAGCGGGAATCGCCCCCGATTTCCTTGCAGTGCCGGCCCGTCTTCTGTAGAGTAGAGGGGAGCTTGTCGGAACGTGTTTTTCTCGTGCAAGTAGCTATTATTAAATGACTTGGAGCAGTGGCCGAGTGGCTTAAGGCGACGGTCTTGAAATTCATTCCCGAATCTCCAACCACCTGTAAGTATTCGCCATTGCGGCACTTACGAAATGACAGAGATCGCAGAGTTTACAGATATCACACCTATTGGTTGTAGTCGGGTTGTAGTATTCTCGCTGCTTCATGTTGCGAACGGAGTCGCTCACGCCACTTTGTTTCCACACTTCCCACAGTGGCTGGGATTACCGGCAGCCCCTTGTGATACCCGAGGCACCTTCATCCGAGGCGAATACCACCGCAAGCGTCCATAGGCTCCCTGTTCACCCTCTGAACGGATGCACGACCCACGGATTGATTGTCCATTGGTCTGTCCGTAAGTACCGCTACAACAGTGAGTTGTGACGCCGTCTCAAGACTGAGCGGTAAGGCTACAAGTGGCACACAAGTCGGCACGCAAATGACCGGCAACTCGGCATCCACTGTTCACTGACGAACTCCGGGACGAACACAGAGTACGGCAGTCTGCTGTCTCCCAGAAGTCGTACCTGCGTTGCTGGCGTAACCCAGAAGAACCATGAACCAAATCCGTGTGAAGGCCGGCAGCTCAGATGTGAGACTACCCTGAGCCCTGTATCCACAAGGACTTACGAGCGAAAGTCTCAAAACTGCGAGTTTTTGCATTCTGCGCCTCTCCCCACGACAGCCAAGACCGATCCCCCGATCCCGATGCCCGAAAATACCATCGTGGTGTCAATCCGGACCGGTATTCGCATCCTTGGCACTGTTCACCGCCTATCGTCTGAAGAACGCAGCGTAGTCCCGGTTCCGCGGCTGCCATGCTCTCGCCGCCCGCTGAGTCTGTGGCTGATCAGTCACCTCCCTGAAGGTACCGAGAGTAGATGGGCCAACTTCTGCCGCAGGAACGCCACGCAGCCGGACACCTGGGCCGCGCTCAGCCCATGGAGCAAGAGCGACCCTTGGAACTGATGGGCGTGCAACAGAGAAAGGTAGCGATCATAGTCCAGCTTGCCTTGGCCGGCCGCGAGGTGGCCCGCGTCGCCATCGTGATCGAGGTCCTTGGCGTGCGCCAGAACGATATCCTTGCCCAGCAGGGCAAACGCCTCGTCGAGGATCTCGCGCATCCGCGGCAATTCGCCAGCATGGAACAGGTTTGCTGGATCGATCGTGACTTTCAGGTGTGGCGACGCAATCTCATCCAGCAGTCGTCGCGCCTTTTTCGCTGAATCCACGACGTTGTTCACTTCGGGTTCGAAGGCCAGGACCACGCGCGTTTGCCGAGCGATCTCCGTTGCCTCACTTACGCAGGCGGCCATATCACGCCACGCCTCCGGCGAGTCGTTGTCTGTATGGCGGCGCCACATGCCGCCGCGGTCACGCGTACCGGTGCACGCGTGAATCTTCGAAGTGCCCAACTCCGAACAGGCCTCCGCCAGGACCCGCAGCCGCCGCAGGCCGGTCCGGCGATACTCAGCGTCGGGATGACTCATGTTGAAGGTGCCCTGCACAGACGCAATCGTGATCCCCCGAGCGGCCGCCTCGCGACGAATCCGGCCGGACATTTCCAGCGGAATCTCATCGGGCATGTCCGACAGCCCAGCACAGTCCAGGCTCACTTGCACGCAATCGAGACCGCAAACCTTGACGGCATCCAAACGCGCTTCCAGAGTACCGCTTCTGAACGTGCCCAGCAGAATGCCGATCTGGATCGCTGCGGCAGCATTGGACTCCGCCGCTGCCAACAGACTTCGCGGGCCAGTCGCTCCGACGGCGAGGGCGGCGGCTTGCATCGCCTGCTTCAGGAACTCACGACGGTTCAGTTGCTGGCTTGCTTCATTCATGTGAATGGCTCCACTGGTCATCGAGAGCGTGGGCACCCATTATGCAATCAGAGTTTATACCTTGCTCCCGCACTCCCCGCAATACTTGCCCCTGCTCAGCAGCACGTGGTCACATACCGGGCACCTGCGGACCAAGCCTCTGACACCAGCCTTCGGGCTGACCAGGAGGATCAGCAAGACCACAATGATCGTCACAGCAGTCCCAGTCAAGTACTCCGCCCGAACACCCCGGGCCCAATCCTCCACCCCATGTTCAGCCAGCCAGTTGGCCACAAGCACGATGTTGCCCAGCGCAAGGATTGAACCGATCAATCCCAACACGATGGCTTTTCGAATCGTCAGGCTCATAGTTCACCCTTTCCAATACTGACAATCAGTCAGCATCCAGGTTAGCGCGATTCTGGCGAGCGCGCAAGTACTTTTTGGAGAGAATCTTAAGAATCGATGTAAGTGGCGCGCGGAGGCGAAGTTACGACACGTCTGTTTCTTTGTCTTTCACAATTGTCGGCTTCACCGCGACAGATGATTCGCTGTCACCTGCAAGGATAACGGCGCAAATGCCGGGCACCGGCATCTTTGATGAGCGAGACGAAGTGGTTGGAAGCCCACGGCACCCGGCCCGCCGTCCGGGCCAGTGGAGGGAGGGAGAGGAAGCGAGACTATGGCCCGTAGCTGGACGGCATTAGCGAGACGCGTTTATCATACATGTGGTATCGCCGCCTGCAAGGAAATCCGCACGCATTCTGAAGACGAGAGGCCCGGCGGAAACACGGGAGGAGGGGGCACAGAAACCGGGTGTCATGGCTCTGTGGACCGGACAGCCATCTGTGTGCACAGATTCAGGGGTTCTGGCAGAGGTACGGCGGCATTTATCGGGCCTGATTGACACGGTTCATCTTTCGGAATGCCCTTGCTCTGGCTGGTATATTCGAGTAGGATTCGGGCGAATCCAGGAGCATTCGAAGGTTGGGAGGCCGCGACATGGCGGTGGAATTGCCGGTCATCACTGACAACCGAGAGGACAACACGTTCGGCAATGCGCTACGGCTGCTCCCGCCGAATGCCGGTGCAAGGGACGCCCGTGGAGACGAACGAGGGAGTAATGGATAGCGAGCAAGATTTCCCAATCGGGCAGACTATCAAGCTTCCGGGGCACTTCGACACCCCGGTGGTCCTGGAGGAGGTGCGCCCACTTGGAGCCGGCTTCGAATGTCGCGTTCGCCTCCCTGACGGCGGCCTTGAGGAAATGGTTATCTCAACCGACGAAGCGGCGGCCCTGGCGAACACAGCCAGTGGCCCGCAGGCTGTCCGTCTGGCCGAACCGACCGACCTGCAACTGCTGGTCGAGTCCGCCCGCATCCGCCTCGCTTATGCCTACGACCGCCAGTTTGCCGTCAGCCTTTCGGGCATCCGCACGCTGCCGCACCAGATCGAGGCCGTCTACCAGAAGATGCTCCCACAGCCGTGCCTGCGGTTCCTGCTGGCCGACGACCCCGGTGCCGGCAAGACCATCATGGCGGGCCTGCTCATCAAGGAACTGAAGCTCCGCGAGGCCGTGGACCGTGTCCTGATCCTCTGCCCGGCCCCGCTCACGATCCAGTGGCAGGACGAGATGCAGCGATGGTTCGGCGAGACATTTGACATCATCTTCTCCGCCGTCGATCAACAGCAACTCGCGAACCCATGGGATCGCTGCACGCAGGTCATCGCGTCCATGGACTACGCGAAGCAGCCCGATGTCCGCGAGCGCGTCTGGCAGCAGCGATGGGATCTGGTCATCATCGATGAGGCCCATAAATGCTCGGCTCGCACCAAGAGTGGCGGTACCGGACGCGGCCCACAGGTCGAGGCCACGAGGCGGTACGAATTGGCGGTCAAGCTCTCCGAACAGACGGACCACATTCTCCTGATGACCGCTACGCCGCACCACGGCGACGAGGACAAGTTCGCCCATTTCCTCCGGCTGGTCGATCCGGACCTCTTTGGCGAACCGCACCGTCTTGGGGAACAGGCTGCGGACCTGCGCGACGATATCTTCAGGCTCGGGGCCGACTGCCCCTGGATGCTTCGTCGGCTCAAGGAAGACCTCAAGGACATGGACGGTCAGCGGCTCTTCCCCGACCGTCACGCCATTACGGTGCCGTTCACGCTCAACAGCGAGGAGTTCGCCCTCTACAAGGCCGTCACGGGCTACATCAACCAGTTCATCCCCCAGCAGCAGGGCCAGCGGAAGACCTCCGCCGCCCTGGCCCGGACCGTCCTGCAACGCCGCTTGGCCTCATCTGCCTGCGCGATCCACGAGTCGCTCAAACGGCGTCTCCAGAAGCAGCAGGACCTATTGGATGAGCTTGAGGCCCTCCCGCCGGCACAGCGCAGCCGCAAGCTGGCTGCCCTCCAAGGGCGGCTCATAGATGTCGAGAAGGATGAAGACGACCTCGACGATACCGACCGGGACGTGCTGATCGATGAGTTCACGGCCGCCGTGGAAATCGACCATCTCCGTGCCGAGATCGCCGCCCTTAAGGATTTGGTGGAGCAGGCCCGCAGGGTCCGCGAGGCCGCCAGCGATTCCAAGCTCAAGGCCCTCAAGGATTGCCTGGCCCGCGCCACGTTCGCCGAACTCAAAGACGGTCGCGGCAAGCTGCTGCTGTTCACCGAGCACCGGGACACGCTCAACTACATCAAGGAGCACCTCGGCCGCTGGGGCTACACCACCTGCGAAATCCATGGCGGGATGAACCCCCACGAACGGAAACGAGCACAGGAGGCGTTCCGCACCCAGGTTCAGGTCTGCGTGGCGACGGAGGCTGCCGGCGAGGGCATCAACCTCCAGTTCTGCCACCTGATGATAAACTACGACATGCCCTGGAACCCGACGCGCCTGGAACAACGCCTCGGCCGCATCCACCGCATCGGACAGCGAGACGACTGCTACGCCTTCAACTTCGTGGCGACCTCCGGCCAGGACGGCGACGCCATCGTCGAGGGGCGAATCCTCGAACGCCTGCTGGAGAAGTTGGAGATCATGAAGGCGTCGCTGGCCGGCCGGGTCTTCGATGTGATCGGGGAAGTGCTCGCCCTCAATGACGTGAACCTGCCGGAGATGCTCCGCGAGGCCGCCGTCGATCCGCGGCGTCTCGATGACTACCTCGAACAGATCGACCGAATCGACCCGGACCGGCTCAGGCAATACGAGCAGGTCACAGGCATCGCCCTGGCCCGCGCCCACGTCGATTTCTCCGGTCTCCAGAAGCAGAACCTGGAGATCGAAGAACGCCGGCTGATGCCGCGTTACGTCGAGGAGCAATTCATCGAGGCCGCCAAGCGAATTGGCCTGCGGATCGAACCACGGGCCGATGGCCTGTGGCGCATCGAGCACGTTCTGGCCGATCTGCGGTCCGAGCGTCTGGCCTCGGTCCACAAACTCGGCAAGGCCGACAGCGAATACCGCAAGGTCACCTTCCACAAGGAGGTTCTGGAGCAGGACCAGCATCTGGACGCCGTCCTCATGGGGCCGGGCCATCCGCTCTATGCCGCCGTGGATGAGAAGCTGTGCGAGGCCCTTTCCCATGGCATCGGGGCCACAGCCCTGTTCACCGACCCCCAAGCCGCCGGCCCGTATCGCCTGCATTTCTTCGAGATCGCCGTCAAGGGCAAGGACAGTCGCGGCAAGGATGTGCCGCTGTATGCCGAAGTGACCGCCGTCCGCGAAGAAGCGGGCCGGTTTGAGATCGTGCCGGCCGATGTGCTTCTCGATCTGCCGCCGCATCCGCAGAAATGGGAACAGATTGATCCGGTGAGCCCGCAGCCGGCCGCCGACTACCTCAAGAGCACCTACCAGCTCGAAATCCGCCGGCGGTGTCAGCAGGAGCGTCAGCAGTTCGCAGCCGTTGTCCGGGACCACCTCGAACGCTCGTTCGACGCCAGGATCAAGAGAGCCCAGGAACGATATATGAACCTGATGGCCGAACTGGGCACCCGGCCGGAATACAAACTGGCCGCCGACGAAGCCAAGAAATACCTCGACGACCTGGGACGCAGCAGGAAGGATCGCTTGGCCGGCCTGGAACGTCTGCAAATCGCCCGCACGGGCCCGGTCCGCCATCTGGGAACCGCGGTCGTGTTGCCGCCGGACGCCGAACTCGCCGAAGTCCTCAAGCAATTTGGCATCGAGCCCGACGCCGAGTCGCGACAGATGAAAGAACTGGCGGCCATGCGGATCGTCGTGCAGGACCTGATTGCCCAGGGATTCCCGGAAGACTCGATTGTCGATGTCAGCCGTCAGAAGCTCACGGGCTTCGACATCCGCGCCCAGCGTGTTATTGACCACACGACCGGCGCCACCGAGGTTCGGCGGATCGAGGTCAAAGGCTACGCGCGCGGCAACCCGATCCAGCTTGAACACAGCGAATGGTTCAAGGCCCAGCAGCTCGGCGAAACCTACTGGCTCTGCGTCGTGTGGAACCCCCTGGACCCCACTCACGAATTGATCCGCATTCAGAACCCCGCCCGCGTCCTGGAGCATGTCGTCAAACCCCGTGAGATGATCCGCCGCTACGAGATTCCCGCGCAGGCAATCGACCAATACAAAGAAAGAACGAAAGCATGAGTGACAACAACGACCTACGCCTGATTGAGGACTACCTGCCCATCGAGGCAATTAGCGCGGAGGCTTCGCGGGAGAAGTCTGTCCGTAAGGGACATATCTCCACACTGCACTTGTGGTGGGCTCGGCGCCCGCTGGTCGCCTGCCGGGCGGCAGTGTATGGGGCGCTGGTCCCGGCTGACCGGTGGGTCAAGGACATCGACATGAAGAACCCGCCCGCCGATCCGGCCAAGGCGGAAGCCACGAAGAATGGCAAGAAGAAGGGCCTGAACCGCAAGGCCGCCAAGGACTTCGTCACGAAGCTCTGCCGCTATCCGAAGACGGACCCGAAGGCCGAGAAGGACATCAAGATCAAGCGGGAGACCGAGCAGGCCATCGTCGAGGCCCAGCGGCATATTCTCGAAGCGCACGCCGACCGGCTCACCGCCGAACTCACCGAGGCAAAGGAAACCGGCAAGGCCCCGGCCTGGGTCGAGGAGTTCAAGTTCCAGGGCGACAAGGTCAGCTACGACGACATCGTCGCAGGCCGTGCCCCGCGTCCGCGCGTGCTCGACATGTTCGCCGGCGGCGGCGCCATCCCGCTTGAAGCCTTGCGGCTCGGATGCGAAGCCTACGCCCTCGACCTCAATCCCGTAGCGCACATCATCCAGCTTTGCACCCTCGTCTACCCTCAGAAGTATGGCAAGCCCGACCCCAACGCACGCGGCATGACCGGCCCGAAGAACGCCAAGGGCGAGACCACCTGGGGCGGCCTCGCTGCCGAGGTCCGTCACTGGGGCAACTGGGTCCTCGACCGCGTCCGCAAAGAGATTGGCGACCTCTACCCGCCCATCCCCGATCCCGAAGTCTGGTCCACGCCCCCGGAGATTGCCTTCGACCGCGAAACCGGCCAATGGAGCATCACCAAGCCCGGCAAACCGAAGAAGGGCGTCAAGACCGAAATCCCGGCCGCTACGAAAAGCAGAACCGCGAAGATGTTCGATGACGAGGAGGACGGGGAAGAAGAAGCGTCCTGCTCCGCCGTCCAACTGCCCCACGGTTTTCTCCAGCCCGTCGCCTATCTTTGGACGCGCACGGTGCGATGCAAGAATCCCTCGTGCGCTACCACGGTGCCGCTGCTCCGCCAGACTTGGCTGTGCAAGAAGGCCAAACGCTACGTCGCCCTGAAGGTGTTTGCCCCGAAGAAGGCCAAACAGGTCAACTTCGAGGTCGTCGAGAGTGAGAAGGAGGCCGACTTGGGCTTTGACCCTGCTGCCTTCTCCAAGGCTGGCAATGCCACCTGTCCCTTCTGCGGCACGGTGGCAGACAACGACTACGTCAAGACCGAAGGCCGGGCAGGCCGCATGATGAATCAGCCCATGGCCGTGGTATGCACCCGTCCGCGCCGCCAAGGCAAGGTATATTTTGCTGCCGATGACCTTCCTGCGGGCCTGCTGCCCAATGACGACGCCATCCGGGACCGCGTCGCATCGCTCTGCAAGCGCACCGGCCTGACCGTGCCGGATGAGCCTATCACCACAGACGCCAAGAACGCCAACTTCTGCATCATGTACGGGCTCGATCAGTTCGGGAAACTATTCACCCCCCGGCAGATTTTTAGTCTCCTCTCCTTCACTGCCGTCGTGCGCGAGGCCCACCAATCCATCGGCAGTACCACGGATCAGGCCAAAGGTATCGCGACACTTCTGGCGTGCGTGATCGACAAGGTCGCGGACATTGGATGCAACCTTGCGAGATGGGAACCTGTAGCCCAATGCACTCGGAATCTCTTCGGTCGGCAAGCGATTCCAATGCTTTGGGATTTCGGTGAAGCGGTCGCCTTCGCGGGCAGCGCAGGCGACTGGAACGAGCATCTTGGGCGAGCACTGGATTCGATTGGACTCGCCTTTGAGGTTGAGCAGTCGGCAACGCTTGCCCGGGGATCGGCGACCTCGCAACCGTATCCTGACCGTTTACTCGACGCTGTAATCACCGATCCTCCGTATTACGACAACGTGCCCTATGCCGATATCTCCGACTTCTTCTTCGTCTGGCTCAAACGGTCGGTGGGGCATCTGTACCCGGAGCACTTCAGCGGGGTGGGGACGCCAAAGAAACAGGAGGCGGTTGCGGATGCTACACGGCATGGCGGCGACCGGGCGAAGGCTAACCACGTTTATGAGGACATGATGGCCCAGTCACTGGCCGAAGCGTACCGTCTACTCAAAGCGGGCGGGACATTGGCGGTGGTCTATGCCCACAAGACAACTCTGGGGTGGTCCACCCTGGTGGATGCCTTTCGACGAGCGGGTTTCACCGTGACCGAGGCGTGGCCGCTGGATACCGAGAACACGTCCCGACTGCGAGCCATGGATGCGGCAGCACTGGCATCCAGCATATTTCTCGTGGGTCGCAAGCGGCCTGGAAACGCCGGTACGGGTAACTATGAAGACAATGTTCAGCCTGAGTTGCAGCGGATCGTGCGAGAGCGGGTGGAAACGCTGTGGGACATGGGGATCGCGGGCGCGGACTTGGTGATCGCTTGCGTCGGGGCGGGGTTGCGGGCGTTCACCAAGTACGAGAAGGTCGAATACGCCAACGGCGAAGAGGTACCAGCCGAGAAGTTCCTCGCGGAAGTCGAGGGCGTCGTGCTTGACGCAATGTTGGCCAAGCTCTCCGGCGCGGTTGGGGGGAACGTCAGCGCCGTAGACAACGCCAGCCGCTTCTACGTCCTCTGGCGGTTCGTCTACAAGGTCGCAGAACTGGATGCCGGCGAGGCAATCGTGTTCTCGAACGGCACGCATATCGAACTCGACGGATCGCACGGACTGTCTGCCGGCAAAGATGCCCTGATCGAAAAGAAGAAGGCGAAGTACCGTGCCCGTGACTTCGCCGAGCGAGGCGACAACGACAAGCTCGGCCTGCCCGGCGAGAACGGTCAGCCGGCCCCGCTGATCGACGTGCTGCACCGCGTGCTTTGGCTGATGGAGAACAGCCCCCGCAAGCTGGCGGAGTTCCTCGACGAGGCCCGGCCCGACCGCGAACGGCTGCGAGTGCTGGCGCAGGCTCTGGCCGGCGCGGCGCTCTCCGGCAAGAGCGAAGCCGACGCCGCCAAGCTGGTGAGCACCACCACGGCCGAACAAGCCGCTTTAGGAAAACTCCTGGCCAACTGGCGGAGCCTGATCGAGGAAGGCGTCTCCGCCGCCGTGGTGGGCAAGAAGGCCGCGAAGGACAAGGACCAGATGAGACTCGACTTTGGCAAGAGGACTGACGCATGATGACGTTGCGGTCATTCAAAAAGGGTCTGGCCGGCGTGCCGATGGCGACGGCGTGGTCGTTGACGGAGCTGGGGCAGGCCGTCGGACGCCAGGAACTGTTCACCCGACAGTCGCCGCAGCGGCTGCGGGCCTTGCGCGAGCATGCCCTGATCGAAAGCGCGGTCTCCAGCAACCGCATCGAGGGCGTGGAGGTGGACGCCAAGCGGGTCGGGACGCTGGTCTTCGGCAAGGCGGCCTTACGCGACCGGGATGAGGAGGAGGTCCGTGGTTACCGCGATGCGCTGAACCTGATCCACACGCAAGCTGCCGGGCTCCCGGTGTCGGAAGAGGCAATCCGCGAGCTGCATCGGCTGGCGCGGGGCAGCGTGTGGGACGCCGGGCAGTACAAGCAGAAGGACACGGACATCATCGAGAGATTCGCCGACGGCCGGGAGCGGGTGCGGTTTCGTCCCACGCGGGCAAAGCAGACGCCGGCGGCGATGGCCGAACTGATGGAGTTGTGGACGGATTGCCTGCGGGAGAAGTGGGTCCCGCCCCTGGTGGCGGTGGCCGCATTCAACCTGGATTTTCTGTGCGTGCACCCGTTCCGGGACGGCAACGGGCGGGTGTCACGATTGCTGCTGCTCCTGCAATGCTACCATGCGGGCGCCGAGGTGGGCCGCTACATCAGCTTGGAGCGGCTGATCGAAGAGAACAAGGAACGGTACTACGAGACGCTGGAACAATGCTCGGCGGGTTGGCACGAGAGCAAACACGACCCCTGGCCGTTCATCAACTACATCCTGTGGATTCTGCGCGAGGCGTACAAGGAGTTCGAGTACCGGGTGGGCCAGACGTCCGAACCACGTGGGGCCAAGGCGGCGATGGTACGGGAGGCGGTGAAGAGGCACACAGGCGAGTTCCGCCTCAGCGATATCGAGCGGGCCTGTCCGGGGGTGGGCCGGGAGTGGATCAGGAGGGTGCTGGCGGAGATGAAAGAGGCCGGCGAGGTAACCTGCAAGGGGCGAGGGCCGGCGGCACGCTGGCGATGGCTTGGCAATAAGGGTAGTACCTCCAAGTAAGGGTATTAGTAAGGGTATTGCGGGCGATTTTGAACCGACGAAGAGAGGCGGACACCAGCATGAGCGTACACAACTTGAAGCCTTGGACGGAATTGGTGAAGCTACACCCGGATGTGGAGTCCGGGTCTCTGGCGGAGGCGGTCTTTGCCATCGACCTGGGGGCCATCGCCACCGGCGACGCGACGACGCCGAAGGTATACCGG
>Ga0209347_1005210_pt1 | contig 12618 bp, 11 predicted proteins | sample AutmiccommuBRH23_FD_187382 | JGI IMG/M metagenome (GOLD analysis project Ga0209347, IMG submission 187382) | Deep subsurface microbial communities from Mt. Terri, Switzerland - Autotrophic microbial communities BRH/23 (SPAdes) (version 2) | ecosystem: Environmental > Aquatic > Deep subsurface >...
ATCGACGACCTGACCACGCGCAATCCCTTTTTCCCGGGCAAACAGCGCGATCATGATCCCCAAAGCACCCATCAAGCCTGTCGTGCTGTCGGCCGCTGGAAATCCGGGGTGCATCGGTGGCCCGTCCGCAAAACCAGTCAGATGGGCTAGACCACTCAACGCCTCTGCCGCGCGCCCGAAAGCGGGCACGTCCCGCATCGGGCCGTCCTGACCGTAACCCGAAACGCGCAGAATAACTAAATCCGGGTTCCACTTATGCAGGGTTTCAGGCCCGACACCCGCACGTTCAAGCACGCCTGGCCGGAAATTTTCAACAAGTACGTCGGCGCTTTCAACCAGTCTGCGCAGGATGTCCCGTCCTTCGCTTGACTTCCAGTCGAGGCTCAGAATTTTTTTGTTGCGGCCCAGAGTTTTCCACCAAACGCCAACTCCGTCCCCGGCCTTTGGTCCGAGATCGCGCATCATGTCCGTCCGGTTGGGTGCCTCAATCTTGATGACGTCTGCCCCAAAATCAGAAAGCAGCGAGGTCGAGAGTGGTCCAGCAATAACATGACCGAGTTCGATGATTTTCAGCTGATGAAGTGGGGAGGTCATATGATCTCTTCGCTAATAATCTAACAGGTGTTAGATTATTAGCGAAGAGGCGGACCAAATTCAAGCCGTGAGTGCGATTCGAATGGCTCGGGAAAGGGTTAATGATTGCTGTCTTTTAGAAATTTGCGGTCAGACAGAGAGAATGTTAACCCACAAAGTCGTCACCTTAATCACGTGATATCGACCAGTTCGCAAAGTCAGGAAGAGGTCACCTTCGAATGCAACGTGGCTGGATTCATCTCCCGCCTCGGAGGACGGATCCGAAAGAGGAGCGCGTAAAGCACCGGCACGGCCACCAGCGTCAAGACCGAAGCGAAGGCAAGGCCGCCCATGATCGTCACCGCCATAGACGCGAAAAACGCATCCGGCAGCAGTGGGATCATGCCGAAAATCGTCGTGCCGGCCGCGAGCACCACCGGGCGCAGACGGCTGACCGATCCATTCATCACGGCCTCGTAATCCGCAACACCATCTGCACGTTGCAAGTCGATCTCTTCGACCAGAACAATCGTATTCTTCATCAGCATCCCGGATAGCGAGAGGAAGCCGAGCAATGCCGTAAAGGTGAAAGGCAATCCGGTGAGCAACAGCCCCAGGACCATGCCCGTCACGGACATGGGGACGACAAGCCAAAGGATCAGCGGTTGGCGGATCTTGTTGAACATCAAGATTGAAATCGTCAGCATGACCAGGAAGCCTAGGGGAAGCTGTTTGCCAAGGCTTTGCTGCGCCTCCCCGGCGCTTTCGAATTCGCCACCCCATTCCATCGAGTAACCTTCCGGAAGCGGAATGGCCTCGATCTCGGCGCGGACACTGCGGAAAGCTTCATCAGCGGTGAGGTCGCTGCGCGCGCCACCAAGGGCGGTGATCGTCCGTTCGCGGTCGCGCCGGTGAATGAGCGCCTCGGCGAGGCGTGTTTCGAAGCGTTCCACCAGGTTGGCCATTGGAACATAGGATCCCGCCCCCGCGGACCAAACGGACAGGTCGCGGACGTGGCCGATGCCGTCACGTTCGCTCTCGGGAAGTCGGAGAAGAATCGGGACCACCTCGTCTCCTTCTCTCAGCTCGCCAACGCGCAAGCCGGAGGTTCCAAAGCGAATGGTGTCCGCAATCGCGCTGCGCGTAGCGCCGGCCAGCCGCATCCGCGACTCGTCTACGACAGGTTCGATGAGAATTTCCCGTTGGCGCCAGTTGGTGCGCGGATTGGTGATCGTGCCAGCATCCTCGAAAATGCTTGTCGCCTCATCCGCGAGCTGGCGCAGGATGACAGGATCGGGTCCCGAAAAACGAACTGCAACATCGGCACCGGCTGGCGGTCCGAACACGATCTCTTCGACGCGGATCAGAGCGTGGGGGAATTCAGCGGGCAAGTCTTCGTTGAGTCTGCTGGCGATCGCCGGGATCATCGCGGCGTCCGCAACCCGGACGATGAGCTGGCCATAGCTGGCATCCGCCTGCTCTGGGTTGTATGTCAGCATGAAGCGGCTTGCACCACGCCCCACCAGGGTCGTCACATCTGTTACACCCTCTTCGGCCAGAAACATTTGTTCCAGACGTCGCATTTCGCGATCGGTGACATTGATGTCGGTCCCTTGCGGCATCTGGAATTGGACATAGAAAATCGGGGTGTTCGACGCCGGGAAAAAGGCCTGCTTGACCTGACCGAAGGCTATCACCGACCAGACGGTGATCCCCAAGATTGTCAGCACGACCGGGATACGGGCGCGCAGCGCCAGCCACAGAAACCCGCGATAAACCCCATAGAAAGCGCCCTTGTAGGGATCATCCGAAATGTTCTTGGGGGCCTTGAGCAGCAGCTTGCCAAGATACGGCGTGACGGTTACGGCAAGGACCCAGCTCATGAGCAGCGATATGGCGATCACCGCGAACAAAGAAAACAGGAACTCGCCCGTCGCATCGGGCGACAGACCAATCCCGGAAAAGGCCATGATCCCGATCACGGTCGCGCCGAGCAAGGGGATGGATGTGGAACCTTCTGTTTCGACCGCCGCGTCTTCCGCGCTCTTTCCCCGCGCCATGCCGATCACCATTCCCTCGGTGATGACGATGGCGTTATCAACCAGCATTCCCATTGCGATGATCAGGGCGCCCAGGCTGATCCGTTCCATCTGGATCCCGAACACCGACATGAAGAACAGCGTGGAGAAAACGGTGAGCCCGAGCGTTGCCCCCACCACAAGGCCCGCCCGCCAGCCCATGGTCAGCATCAGCGCCCCGACGACGATGGCGATGGACTGCCCTAGGCTGACAAGAAAACTCGAAACCGCCTCGTCGACCACAACATGCTGTTCATAGATAGGGGTGATCTCTACCCCCTCGGGCAACGCGGCCCTCAGCTGTTCGATCCGGTCCGAGACCGCAGCGCCGACCTCGACGACGTTCCGGTTTGTCAACGCCGACACGCCGAGAGTGAAGGCTGCTGCTCCGTTCTGGCGGATGATCTGGCTTGGCTGTTCGGCCTCATCGCGAGTGACACGGGCGATGTCGTTGACCGCCACTTGTCCGACCTCTCCAGCCACGCCAAGCCTCAGTTCTTCAAGCCCTTCGGGTGTTACATAACCCGGCGGAACCGACAGGCCGATACGAGCAGGGCCCTCGGTTATCTCGCCATTGGTGAACACCTGGTTCTCGTCCGTGAGAAGACCAAGTATCTGGTTGGGCGGAATCCCAAGTCCAGTGAGGCGGGCGGATGGGATCGAAATGGTGACCAATTCTTCGGCGAGGCCCTGAACCTCGACATTTGCGACCCCGTCGACAGTGACGAGTCCGACTCGCAACGACCTCGCCAGATCACGCTGCTGCTGTGGGGTCAGACCTTCGGTCGTCACAGCGTAGAACATGCCGAAGACGTCGCCAAAGTCGTCGTTTATGATGGGTGCGCGCGCGCCCGCCGGAAGCTCCCCCTCCACATCTCGGATTCGGCGTCGCATTTCGTCCCAGACCTGCGGGATTTCGTCACGACCATAGGTGTCCACGATGTCAACAGTAATCTGCGCCATGCCCGGCATCGACTTGGATTCGACCCTGTCCAGCTGCTTCATCTGCTGCAAAGCATTCTCAATGACGTCAGCGACTTCCTCCTCGACCTCGACGGCCGTGGCGCCGGGATAGGGCACGAAGACGAGCGCGGTCTTGAGGGTAAAGCTCGGATCTTCCAGACGGCCGACCGTGTTCAGCCCCCAGTAGCCACCGAACAGGCAGAAGATGATCGCAAGCCATACCGCGACGGGACGCTTGATGCTGGCGCGTGAAATGCTGAGTGCCATGAACTATTTTCGTCCTGTTAAAAGGGTAGGATCACAAACCCGAAACGACGACTGCCTGATCGTCGCTGAGCCGCCACCAGCCGCCAGACACGACCAGTTCGTTGCCCTCCAGACCGCCCAGAATGACAACCTCGTCATCAACGGGAAGCCCAAGCTGGACCGACCTGCGCGAGACCTGGCCGGATGATTCATTGTAGACCCAAATAGAAGGATTGGGTCGGCTCGTCGTGTCCACCGCTGAAACCGGAACGATGATGGCTTGTGGGCGACTTTCTTCTGCCGCAATGGCAATGCGCACATCCGCAGTCATTCCTGGCAGCAGGCGCGGGTCGATATCGCCGGTGATGGCGAATTCCAGATCATAGGTCTGCGCCGTCTGGTCGGCATCGGTCGCAAAGGACCGGAGTACGAGAGGTGCCGTGTAGCCCGGCACGGCTGGGAAACTCGCCACGATGTGGAAGGCGCCGGGTGTCGCTCGCGCAATGGCCGCAAGTTCCTCCGGCAGCGATATCACGACTAGCATCTCGTTGAGGTCCTGCAAGCGTGCGACTGGGGCGGCCGAAGTAATGTTGACGTATTCCTCGACGAAGGTGCGCGCCACGATCGCGTCGAACGGCGCGACGATCTGGGTCTGTGAGAGACGCCGCCGTGCCTCTCGCAGCGCGACATCTGCCTGCGCGAATTGGGCGCGCGCAGTCTCGAGCCGGGCGTCGGCCGCGACACCCCGCGCGGCGAGACCGGCCGCGCGATTAAGCTCGGACTTCGAGAGATCGAAGGACGCTTGCGCACGGTGGACCGTAAGCTCGAAATCGACCGGATCGAGCTCGGCAATAACGTCGCCCGCGCGGACCGTATCGCCGGGCTCCACCGCGAGCCGAACGATCTGCCCCGATATCTGAAACGCAAAATCCACTGTCCGGGCAGGTTCGACGCGACCTGCGACGGTGCGGGATTGATTGACGGAGCGACTGATCACACGGGTGACTTCGACTGTGACCGGTCGTTCCGCGTTCCCCCCAGGCCGTGTGTCAACATCTGCCTCCGTGGTGCCCGTCGCGGTCTGAGCAAGCACGTCGGTCAGGAACGACGGAGCGAACGGAATTGCAACGGCAGCCACGCCTGCGACCAAGACAACAGACATTAATTGCTTCAAACGTCGTGTCTTTCTATTCGAGTTCATTGATCATGGTCCTCAATCGTTCGATGACGCGTTCCCCGATGTCCGCGCCGCCATCCGGAAGCTTCAAAAGCTTCTGGAACCTCAGCCCTTGGATCGCAAGGACGGTAATCATGGCACCCGGAGCGTCCTTCGTGTCGGACAGGATGCGCTCAAGATCGCCGGTCAGCTCAACGCGGAGTGGATCTAGCAGCTGTGGATCCGAGGCCGCGGCGGCGAGTATCGCCATGGACAGGTCATCGTCGACATCCTTGGATCGGGTGATGGTTTCAAGATGTCCTCGCAATGTGCGCGAGGACAGCCGCTCGGGCAGATCGTTAAGGAGCACGCGATGCGCCGAGAGCATTTGGTTCAAAAGTCCGGATAGCAGGGCTTTCTTCGTCGGATAGTTGTATAGCACCCCGCCCTTGCTCAGGCCGGACTCCTTTGCGACGGCGTCAATCGTTATTTTTCCAGCCCCTTCACGCGCGGCAATCGCACGCGCCGCCTCGAGGATCCTCCGCGAGGTCTTTCCTTCTCCCGCAGCGAGTAGGCGCCCTTTCATTTCTGTACCATCCGGACGGTTAGGTTCGACAGGCAGCTATGTCTCGTTACCACCTAAGTCAAGCGTCTGGTGCACATCGCGTCAAAAAGGCGTGGCGCCTGCTGTCGAGAGTACATGAAGCCACCTGGGTGTCCTCCTCCCGCTAAATCGAGCTATTGCCCGCGGAATAGACGTCTAGAAAGGCGTCAGTAGCTTTCGTGGAATGTTCTGATGCATCGATCCGAGGCTCGAGCGCCAACAGTCTCGGCATGATGACGCCGGACAGGGAGAGATGAATGAACTGACCGGCAGCAGTATGGCAATCCTGCACGTGCAGAGATCCCGCGTCGCGCATGCCTTGAAGGATCCGCGCGACAATTCCGGTAGCCCGCTTCGGACCCGCTTCCATGTATATGTCGCCTGCCTCGGGCAGAACCGAAACCGCACCAATGCAGGAACGCAATAGACGAATGTAGTCATCATCCATCACAAGGTCGATCATGCGCCGTGAGAGCTCTTCCAGGACGCTTCGCGGATCTTCTCTGCTTGATAGCGGTCGAGATATTTCGGCCGAGAGCCTGTCGCACTCCGCTTGCACAACGATCAGAAAGAGCTGTTCCTTGCTTGAACAATGAGCATAAAGGGTTGCCTTGGATACTTTCGCTTCCTCGGCAATCGCATCGACGCTGGCACCTTCGAAGCCACATTTCAGGAAAACGGTCCTGGCCCCTCTGAGCACATCGTCAACTTTACTGACCCTCATGCCGACCACCTCCCTCGCCTGCGAAGACGCCCTCGTGTTCCCAATTATGTGCAATCTCTCCCAGTGCGTCGAGAACGCTTCGCAAGTCGTTGCCGCGCGACGTCAGGCCATAGGTCACCGCAGGCGGAATGGTCTCAGCCTGTTCGCGCCAGATGACGTCAGCGCCTTGCAGCATCCGCAGACGCTCAGTCAGCATTCGGGTTGATATCCCCGGCACAGCTCGCTTCAGCGCCCCGAACCTTTGCGGCCCCTGATCACTCAGGACCCAGATGATGTAGGTGGTCCAGGGTCCCATGAGCAGACGCAAAATCGAGTCCATCGGGCACTGTGGCGGGACCTTGGGCATCGCTGTTCACCCTCGGGCTATGCTGTTACTTTTCCGTTCCTACTTTATTTTTCGCCATGCATCAACTATTCAGTGTCTTCACGAGACACGCGAGGTCTCCCTGCAAACCGGGAAGGACAAACGGACATGGCCCGCCAACCCACGCTCTTCATTCCCCACGGGGGCGGCCCCTGCTTCTTCATGGACTGGAACCCGCCCGATGAGTGGGACCGGCACCGGCAGTTCCTGCAGGATCTGCCGGGCACGCTGCCTGAGCGCCCCAGGGCGCTCTTGGTGATCTCGGGTCATTGGGAAGAGCCCGCCTTTACCATGCAGACCAACCCCGCCCCACCGCTTCTGTTCGACTACGGCGGTTTCCCGCCCCATACCTACGAGTTGACCTGGCCCGCCCCCGGCGATCCGGCGCTGGCGGAGCGCGTGCATGACCTGATCCGCGCCGCGGGTCTCCCCGCCGCAAAGGATGCCGTGCGGGGGTTTGACCACGGCGTCTTCGTGCCGCTCAAGGTCGCCTTTCCGGAGGCCGACATTCCCTGCGTCCAGCTGTCGGTTGCCAGCGATCTCGACCCCGGGCGCCATATCGCGCTTGGCCAGGCCCTGGCCCCCCTTCGCGACGAGGGCGTGCTGATCCTCGGCAGCGGCAACACCTATCACAACATGGGCGTGATGATGCGGAGCCTGCGCTGCGGGCCGCGGGGCGACATCGTTGGCGGCGCGTTCGACACCTGGCTGACCGAGGCGATGACCTGCCCCGATCCCGAGGACCGCAACCGCAGGCTGACGCACTGGTCGGACGCACCCGGCGGCCGCGATGCCCATCCGCGCGAAGAGCATCTCATCCCGCTGCATGTCGTGGCGGGTGCGGCGGGCGACGATATCGGTCGCAAGACGCTGGAGGATCACGTTCTTGGCGCTATCGAAAGCGCCTTTCGCTTCGGTTGAACAGAAACTTGGAACAGGAACACAAAGTCATGTCAATTGACATCAAAGGCCCCTTCATCGTGACCGGTGCCTCCGGCCAACTCGGCAGTCAAGTCATCGAGAACCTGCTGGCGCAGGGGGCCGAGCCCCTTGTTGCAATCACCCGCACGCCGGAAAAGCTCGCGGCCCTTCTGGGGCGTGGGGTCGACGTCAGGGCAGGCGATTTCAATGACCCGGCCACTCTTGGCGCGGCCTTTGCCGGCGGCGGGCGGCTGCTGATCATCTCGACGGACGACCTTGAGCCGGGCAAACGGCTTGCCGCGCACCGTAACGCGATCGCCGCCGCGCAGGCCGCCGGTGTTTCGCATATCGTATATACGTCGCTCACCAACCCGGATGAAAGCAGCCCGATAACCTTTGCCGCCGATCACCGTGAGACCGAGGCGCTGATCAAGCAGACCGGCATCCCGCACACGATCCTGCGCAACTGCCTTTATGCCGATCTCTTGTTGCAGAGCGGACAGCAGGCAATCAATGCGGGGGCGCTATACGCGGCAGCAGGCGAAGGCAAAGCAGGCTATGTCACGCGCGAAGATTGCGCCCGCGCTGCCGCCGCGGCCCTGTTGTCCGAGACCGGATCGACCCTGCGCGACATCACCGGACCCGAGGCCGTCGGCCATGCCGAGATCGCCGCGATCCTATCCAAAGTTTCCGGAAAGAAGATCCCCTATGTCTCGATCACGCGCGATGCGCTTGTCGAGGCTATGGTCAAGAACGGCCTGCCGGAGTTCGTCGCGGATGTCTTCTCATCCTTCGACGTCGCCATTGCTACGGAAAATCTTGATGTTGCCTCGCATGAGATTGAAAAACTGACCGGGCAGAAGGCGGAGTCGGTCCGGGATTTCCTGCTGGCAAACAAAACCGCTTTGACAGGACAGGCGTAAACGACACGCCCAAAGAGCCAATCTTGCTGAACAAGCCACCGCGCAAGGGTTCGTGGCCGGGTTTTCAGTTATGCTGCGGAGTGAGCGTCCGCGACCGGGCAGGATCACCTGCACCACTCCCCGCAAGCGGTGGCACAGCTGCGGGGGACGGTGTACGCACAGAGGCATAGTGCATGATCGCCGTCGGAATCAACGCTATCAGGAAGATCAGCGTGACAACGAGGAACCCGTCGCGAAACGCCGCGGTGTTCGCCTGGATGACCACAGTTCTCCCAAGGAACTGCGCAGCTGCCGCCGCCACCTGCGAGTCAGGCAGGCCAGTACCATGCAGGAGACTGCCGACTTCCCGAAGGAAGGTCATCGTGGCCGGATTGTCGCTGGTCTGCGTCGCGGCGAGGGCGTCTGCGTGCAGCATCGTCCGGCGCTCCATGAATACGGAAAGCAGGTTGACGCCAAAGGCGCCGCCGAGTTGCCGGATGAAGTTTATGGCGCCCGAGCCCTGTCCGATCAGGTCGCGGGGCAGTGTCTTCAACGGCCCGGCCGAGATGGCCGGGAAGACGAAGCCGAGCCCCACCCGCGACAAGATCGTCCACCACGCCAACGTCCAGAACCCGGTATTGATCTCGACGGCCGCTGACAGCCAGGAGGACCAAGCGAAAAGCGCCATGCCGCCCCCGATCAACAGGGCTGCGGGCAGCTTGTCGGAGAGCCGCCCGGCCAACGGGAACACGAGCACCAGAACGAAACCCGAAGGCATGAGCAGAAGCCCTGCCTGGGTCGGCGTGAAACCCTGGATCGTTTGCACGAACAGAGGCACCAGGTAGGTCGAACCGAAGAGCCCGGCGCCCATGATGAAGGAGACAACGGCCGCTGAGGCGAAAGGCACGTTGCGGAAGAGCCGCAAGTCGAGCATCGGCTTGGACGTACGCAGTTCCCACATGACGAAGCCGGTCGCGGCAGCGGCGGCGATCGCGAACTGGAGAAGGATCGGGTCGGAACTCCACCCCAGCCGTTGCGCGTTGGTGAGCGCGTTGAGCAGGGACGCGAGAAAGATCACGAGTAGCCCGAGGCCGGTCCAGTCGAAACCGGGGCGCGGTCCGGTAGCATCCCGACCCGGCACGAACAGATTGGCAAGCACGATCGCCGCGATGCCCGGCGGCAGACCCAGGTAGAACACCCAGCGCCAGTCGAATGCGTCGATCAGCAAGCCGCCGATCCACGGTCCGAGTGCCGGGGCCAGCACCACGCCAATGCCGAAGATGCCCATCGCGGCTCCGCGCTTTTCGGGGGGAAAGACGCGAAAAAGCAGGATCATGCTCAACGGCTGCACCACTCCCGCGGCTGCGCCCTGCACCACGCGCGCAAGCGTCAGGACACTCTCGTTTGGCGCGATCCCGCCAAGCACCGAACCCAAGATGAACACCGCCAGCGCCACGTTCAGCGACAGCCGCAGACCGAAGGCCCGGTCAGCCCAGTCGCCCAGCAGCATGGTCGCGGTCATCGCCGCGAGAAAGCCGGTCGAGAGCCACTGTGCCTGCACTGCACTGATGCCGAAGGCGCCCATCACGTCAGGGATTGCGACATTCACGATCGTCGTCGACAAGACAACCGACACCGTCGCTATCATCACCGTGGCGGTTGCATAGGCCCGGTAAATTGGACCATATTTCCGGAAAAGCGCGTCAGTCTGCGACATCGATGCTCAATACCACCATCATTCCGGGCGACAGAACCTCTCCTTCCGTCTCGACCGAGACCCTGATCGGCACCCGCTGAGTCACCTTGGTGAAATTGCCGCTTGGGTTGGGGCTCGGGAGCAGCGCGAACTGGCTGGTCGCCGCGCCGCCGATCCGTTCGACCTGGCCGCGAAACTCACGGCCCGGATAGGCGTCGACAGAAATCAACACTGGTGCGCCGATGCTGATCCTGCGCAGATCCGTCTCCTTCACGTTCGCGTCTACCCAGACCTCGTCTGGACGATGATAGATCAGGAGCCGGGTGCCCGGTGTGACGTACTCTCCCTGATCGACGAAGGTGGCATCAACCATGCCGTCGAAAGTCGCCGACACCTCCCTGTTTCGCAGGTCGATCAGCCTCTGCGCCCGCTCCGCCTCGAGGCCGGTCATTTCGGCCTCGATCCGCGCGACCTGGTGATCAATGACGGCGATCTGCCCGGCGTCAGACTGGACGATGTCCAGATTGGCGCGGGCGGCCGCGATCGCTGCGGCCGTCGCCAGTTCCTGTTGGCGCGCGGCATCGAGCCTTCCCTGAGCGTCCTCTTCGTTTTGCGGGGTTGCAATCTGCCGACTTGCCAAGGTGGCGATCCGGTCGAAATGACTTTGAGCGTTGCGTAATTCCGCTTCAGCTGCGGTATGGTTCGCCTCGGCTGCGTCGATCTGAGCCCTCGCGGCGGCAAGTCGGCTCTGGATCTGCGCAAGGATCATGTCCTGTTGTGCGCGAAGCTGCCCGATCTGCGCGCCGAATGCCGCGATCCGCGACTCGGTGCCCGCCACGACGAGCTCGGCCTGCTCCGGATCGATGGACACCAGAAGCTCGCCCGCTGCGATGCGCTCACCCGCCGTGACCGTGATCTCCTGTATCTCGCCACTCACCGCGCTGGAGACTGTGACGAGAGTGGCGGCGATGCGGGCGTCGTCGATCGAGACGCGGGACCAGCGAGCGGCGAGCCAGCGCCCGCCGAAGACGGTGAGCGCAGCGATTGCCAATACGAGAATGCCTATGCGCAGCGGTCGCACGCGACGCCGAAGAGGCGGTGCCGCAGGCATTTCTGACGGCGCAGCCTCATCCTGTGGCTCCACCCGGTCGACCTTTTGCGCGGCAGCGTCCTTCTGGAGTTCGGTAATCTTGTTCACTCGGTCCGCTCCAAACGTTCGGCAATCATGGCAAGCACACGTCGCGCGGCGTTCAGATCATCTGTGGCCAACCCATCGAGAAGCTCCTTCCGCGTTGTATCGGCAATCTGGCGGATCTCGCTCAGGACGGGACCGGCGGCCTCGGTCAGGCGGAGGCGATTCACCCGACGGTCATCCGGACAAGATTGCCGCTCGATCAGGCCCTGTTCCTCGAGTCCATCGAGCAGGCGCACCAGCGTCGGCCCCTCCACGCCCAGCGTCGCGGCGAGTTCGCGCTGTGTCAGGCCATCCGCACGTGATAGCTCCAGAAGCGCCATCCAGCGCGCCTGGGTGAGCCCGAGGGCACGCAGGCGCGAATCCAGCCGGGTCCGCCAGCGCCTGGCGACCTTACCGAGCTCGGCCGCAAATTCCACGTCTTCCGCCATATGCCTTGATTGCATCCTATCTGATAGGATGCTAGCTAAATCGGAATTTGTGGAATATCAACCTGGAACTTTCTTAAATGTACGGCACAATCCTTCTGGCTTACGATGGCACGACCGAGGGGCGCCTTGCCTTGCGCGAAGGCGCCCGGCTGGCGCAAATTTGCGGCGCGAGCGTCGTTTTGTTGTCGGTGGTCAACCTTGCCGTCAGCGCGTCGATGGCGGGAACCGCGATACCCTATGCATCGCCTTACGACATGGACGAATATCGCAGGGTTCTGGACGAAGGCGTTTCGCGGCTAAAGCGAATGGGGCTTTCACCGCTGCCCCGCCTGGAAACGGGCGAGCCGGCCGACCGCATCGTCGCTGTAGCCGCGGACACGCGAGCCGACCTCGTCGTGGTCGGACATCATCAGGACGGAATCATCCGTCGCTGGCTTCATTCCTCCGTGACCGCGGCATTGACGGACCGGCTGCCCTGCAGCCTTCTGGTCGCGCGGCATGAGATCGGCGACGCGGAGTTGTTCGCGGCGGCCCACACGACGTGAGAGCGGACCGATCCTACGAGATCGAGTTACCGTCGCTTGCTTGGCCATGTCGATACCCTTCGGGCTTTCGCTCCGCTGCCGAAGTACGGAAGCCGCCCCGTCAACTTGAACGGGATAGGATCGGCTCTGATGATGTGACCGCCCCCCGACGGCATCAATGTGCCAAGGTGGGTCTGCAACGATCCACAAAGGAGAGCGGTCATGTCGAAGATTATCACGGTCG
>Ga0209347_1005211_pt1 | contig 12615 bp, 9 predicted proteins | sample AutmiccommuBRH23_FD_187382 | JGI IMG/M metagenome (GOLD analysis project Ga0209347, IMG submission 187382) | Deep subsurface microbial communities from Mt. Terri, Switzerland - Autotrophic microbial communities BRH/23 (SPAdes) (version 2) | ecosystem: Environmental > Aquatic > Deep subsurface >...
TTTAATCCAAGTAAAAGAATTGAGCTGTGAGATTATGAAATTAAAATTCAATATTTCGGTATTTATAAAAATGAAATTAGGTCTTTTTCCATATTTTGTCCATGTTTCAAGCAGGAAATTTATATAATCAGGCACAAGATTTCTGATATTGCTGCCGGAAGTTTGTGTTACAGGCAGTTTATCAAAATTCCTGATCATTAATAATTCCATGTTGATCTTAGGTATTAAACCACTTGTTCCTGCAGCTGAAATTTCCATTATGTAATCTGAAGACGGGTGAAGCATTCTTTGGTGCAACTGAACCTCGCCGTTAACAAAGAAAATAATTCTGCGGTTCGACTGGATAAGATATTCAGCAGAAGGCCAGGCTTCCCCTTTTGGAAGAAAAAAAATGTAAGAAGAAATTTCAGAATTACTTATAATGGAATCAAGAACAGCAATATTTCCTTCATAATTTATAAAAACAGGTAATAGCTTTAAGGAATCGAAATATATAACCTGCTGCAGTTTTTTCAGCAGTTGTGAAATATCCTGCTGACTATTGGAAATGAAGATCTCTCCTCCAATTTCTTTCAGTGATATTTCAATACCGGTATTTTTATCTTTTTGAATATAATCCCAAACACGTTGATTGTCGAGTTGATGTGAATTTATTGTTGCAATTAAAAAAGATGTTTCTGATAGTTCACTTGCTGATAAATTTAAAGTACTAAGAAGCAGAAATAAAATATTTATAAATAAATTTCTTTTCTTTTTCATCCTGAATATTGAAACGGAACCTTAATCCGGTATTATTTTTTTCTCAAAAATAGAATTTATATCGAATGAATCCTCTTTTTTTTATTTTTTTAATTATTTTTTAAATGGTTGATTATCAAATTTAATTTAGCAGAATTAAGATCCAATTAATTATCTTTTAAGTGTTCAATACCAATTGTATTAAGTAACAGCTAATGCAATATGATTATTATTGATATGTAACCAATGGAATGTCTGATAAAAGAATGAAAAGGAAACATTATCTGCTTTTTTTTGCTGGTGGCTTAGCTGTGATTCTATTGCTGTTTTTAACAAATAAAACCATCGATTATACATCAACTGATGAATTTTGTGCAGCTTGTCATGCTCATCCACATGCTCAAACTTCTTTTATGCAATCCTCTCATAACAGCAACAGAAGCGGATTTTCTGCCCGATGTGTGGATTGCCATCTTCCCCCTGAAGATCAGACTGCTTACTTTCTGACGCGAAAGGCATATCACGGTTTCCATGATTTATATTATTACTTAACAAGAGACATGGACGAGATTGACTGGGAAGCAAAAAGGAGTTATGAAGCTTCACAAAGGTTTGTTTATGAAGACGGCTGCAAAAAGTGCCATACAAATCTGTTTCCTTCTACACTTGATGCACTTGGAGCAGAGGCACATTTAAAGTATCTGCATGATCCTGAAAATAATTCATGCGTTAAGTGCCATTTAACAGTGGGGCATTACAGAGGAGAAGTAGCTTTGGCAATGGAGGAAGAGTTTGTTTCTCCTGATGAGTTTTATGAAAAGCCGGCTGACATAACTGCTTTTGAAAATTTCACCGAAATGATTCCGGGAACGACGGTTTCATTTGATATGATTGCTGTTTCGGGAGGTAGGTTTAATATGGGAAGTCCGCAAGATGAACCATATAGAAGACAAGATGAAGGCCCTGTCCGTGAAGTGGTGGTAAGTAACTTTTTTATGGCCGAGATAGAGGTTACCTGGAATGAGTATCTTGCATTTTTCAATGCCACAGGTTCTCAGGGTCGAATGGAATCTGAATTGGCTGATGTTGATGAAGAGGTGGATGGTATTACAGGGGCAACGCCTCCATGGGGGGCTCCTGATCAGGGATGGGGCATGGGAAATCGTCCGGCTATAACTATGACTCATCATGCAGCTATGACCTATTGCAGGTGGTTGAGCAGTGTTACGGGTAAAAATTACCGACTTCCTACTGAGGCAGAATGGGAGTATGCAGCCAGGGGGGGTACAACCGGACCATACTTTTTTGAAGGTTCACCAAAAGACTATGAAACAGATGGTTTATGGAACAGGATTTTCGGTCCCGACACTTCTGTAATCAATACATATGTTGTATATCAGGAAAATAGTCCATATCGCACACAGCCCCCCACATTTGTACAACCCAATCCATTTGGTCTTAAAAATATGCTGGGTAATGTGGCAGAATTCTGTCTTGATTATTATGATCCGCAGGTTTATTCAAAATATCCACAAGGTGTTGTCGTCAATCCTCGTGGTCCGCGGGACGGACTAGAACATGTGGTAAGAGGGGGTTCATTTAAAAGTTCTGCCATGGATCTTAGAGTGGCAAGGCGGGATTTTACACGTACAAAGGAATGGCTTGAAACCGACCCTCAGATTCCTAAAAGCATCTGGTGGTATTCCGATGCAAACCATGTGGGCTTCAGGGTAGTTTGTGAGAACCCTTTTTCCGAAGATAATGTTACAACTGAAAATTAAAAAAAATGAATAAAGGTCAACTGTCACGCCGGAGTTTTCTTGGGAAATCTGCCTTACTTGGAGCTGCCGGATTTGCAGGGCTCAACGCATTAAGTGCCTGCAGCAGAAAAACGAAAAAAGTTGATTATGATTTTCCGCCTCTGTTGGATAAAGCACCTGACGGAAAGAAATTAAGAGCAGGGCTTATAGGATGTGGTAACAGGGGAACAGGGGCAGCGTTAAATTTTTTAGCTGCAGGAAATGATTTGGAGATTGTTGCATTGGCCGATGTGTTTGAAGATAAAGTTTGGGATTGTTTCGGCAAGCTGGAAAAGCAAAAGGTTGAAGTGCCTAAAAATAATTGCTTTTGGGGTTTCGACGGTTACAAAAGCTTGCTTGATGTTGATTTGGATGTTGTAATACTTGCAACACCCCCTCATTTCAGGCCTGAACATTTTGATGCAGCAATACAAGCCAAAAAACATGTGTTTATGGAAAAGCCGGTTTCTGTTGATCCTGCTGGAGCAAGGCAAATCATTGCTACTTCAAAGAAGGCTGAGAAAATGGGACTTACAGTTGTTACAGGAACCCAGAGAAGGCATCAGCGCGATTATTTGGAAACCTATCGGCAGGTAGCTTCTGGCGCAATTGGTGAGATTACTTCAGCAAAAGCATGGTGGCTTCAGTCGCATGTATGGTTTCGAACAAGGGAAGAAGGTTGGAGCGATATGGAATATATGCTGCGCAACTGGAATAATTTCTGCTGGTTGTGCGGGGATCATATTCTCGACACACACGTTCATAATATTGACATTGTGAACTGGTTTTTGGGTAAACATCCTGAAAGTGCTGTTGGATTTGGAGGTAGAGTGCGCCGTTTGACAGGAGACCAGTACGACTTCTTCAGTATAGATTTTGATTTTGGGAATGGTGTGTTTTCTCACAGCATGTCACGGCAAATTGATGGTTGCGCCAATTCATTAGGCGAACAGGTTATGGGTACAGAAGGATATACCAACTGCAAGAACACAGTGTTCAATCCTGATGGTTCGGTTAAATGGAGATACGAGTATCCGAAGAACAAGGAAGGTAAATCTACGGGCATAGTAGAAGTTTCACCTTACGTGCAGGAACATATTGATATGGTTACCTCCATAAGACAAAATAAACCGGTGGTTGAATCAGAGAGGACGGCTATTTCAACACTTACTGCAATCATGGGACGTACTGCTGCCTATACAGGACAAAAAGTAACATGGGATGATATGATGAACTCAACTCAGAAACTAGGGCCGGAGAAACTGGATATGGGTGATGTTAATATGGAGTTTCCTGTACCTTTACCCGGAACTCAGCATAGAACATAAAACATAGAACATGATTTCTGTTGTTATTCCATTTTTGAATGAAGAGCAGTTGGTAGAAAAACTGCTGACTGAGCTTCGGGGAAACCTGGAGCTTACAGGTGAAAGTTATGAAATCATTTGCGTGGATGATGGCAGTACTGATGAAACATTGCAGAAACTCATCAGACTTCGGATGAGCTTTGGTCATGTAAAAATTGTATCGCTTTCAAGGAATTTTGGCCTCCAGGCCGCACTCACTGCAGGAATAAATTATGCCAAAGGAGATTATGTTGTAACCATGGATGGTGACTTTCAGGATCCGCCTGAACTGGTTTCAGTTCTTTGGGATAAAATTAAAGCCACAGGAGTTGATATTGTTTCTGCTGTCCGGGAAGCCAGAAGTGAGAAATTCACCAAGAAACTATACATTAATATTTTTCACCGGATCTTTGGTAAACTTACAGGAGGGCAACAGGTAGCCCAAACAGGAAACTTCTGCATATTCAACAAAAAGGCGCATAAGGCTATTATGCAATTTTCTGAGAGGAACCGCTATTTCCCCGGAATCAGAAATTTTATTGGGTTCAGGCATGAATTCATATTATATGACCGGCCCGACAGGAAATCCGGTGAAGCGAAGATGAACAGGCGCAAATTGTTTATGCTTGCTGCCGATGCCATTTATTCTTTTTCCAAATGGCCCATCATTATATGTCTTTACCTCGGATTACTGGGAGTTTTGATATTTCTAGGTGCCATTGTATATACTTTTGCCTCTAAATTTTTAGGCCTCGCGCCTATCGGATGGTCATCTATGTTTCTTGCTATCAGTTTTTTTGGTTCTGTACAGCTTACTTTTTTAGGCCTGATTGGAGAATATGTATACAGAATATTCAAAGAAGTGCAAAATCGTCCTCTTTATTTTGTGCAGGAGGTATATGATTAACAGGGTGAACATATCTGAAAAGAATTTATATTATACTATTCTTATTATTGCAGCATGCGTTTTATTTTTATTAGCGCCACATTCTGCAGTCAATGTTGATGAACAATTGCATTATCCGCATGCGAAGAATGTAGTAAACTGGTATTTTACAGGGGGACAGGATCAGTCTTGCCTTTATACGCCAGTTACAAATTTAAAGTACTATGGTCAATCAGCAGATAACTTCACTGCCCTGGTAAACCGGATATTTTCAGTCGGTGATGAATTTTTATTCAGACATTATTCAGGTGCATTTTTCTTTTGGCTGCTTTTGTATTTAACGGGAAAGCTGACATTTGAAATGACCAATTCTCATATTGCAGCTGGTGTTGCTGTTTTGTCTCTTGTATTTATGCCCAGACTTGCAGGTCAGGCTTTTGGGAATCTGAAAGATATTCCATTTGCTGCAGGATATATGGGCGGATTAATTATGATTGTACGGTTGATTAAGGAGTTCCCGGTGTTGCGATGGAAAACTGCAATTCTGTTAGGGATAGCGATTGCATTTACTGTTTCTGTCAGGGCAGGAGGATTTATATTGTTTGCTTATCTGGGGTTGACGGTGCTTATATTTTTTGTTTGGAAGCCTTTTTACCTAATACAAGTGGTTTCAACTAAACCTGTTTTTGCAAGATTGGTAGGTCAGGGTGCAACTGTTCTGGCTATCGGCTATTTTGGAGGGTTGCTATTCTGGCCTTATGCCTTGCAAAACATTTTCGTTCATCCTTTTGAAAGCCTGGGCGTGATGGAGCACTATAAAGTGAGCATCCGCCAGGTTTTTGAAGGGGAAATGATGTGGAGCACCCAGTTGCCCTGGTATTATCTGCCAAAGTGGATGCTGATATCGTCCCCGCTTTTCCTTCTTGCAGGATTTGCTGTTTATACCATTTTGTACATGCGACAGTTCTTTACCAGGTTTCATCCAACACGATTACTGCTTGCGGAATCCTTCATCATATTTTCCGTCGTATTTCCTTTGATTTATGTCATAATTATAGGTTCCAACATGTATAGTGGTGTCCGTCAAATGTTATTTATTTTTCCACCAATGGCTTTTCTGGCAGTAACCGGAATATACAGATTCATACTTAAAGTTAAATTGAAAAACCGGCATGCGGGATATATACTTGCTTCTTTTTTTCTGATTCTTATGGCTCTGCCCCTCAGGCACCAGGCTGCTACCTTTCCTGCTGATTATATTTATTTTAATGAGCTGGCGGGAGGTAATAAAAATGCCTGGGCGAATTATGAATATGATTATTATTTTCACAGCATTAAAGAACCTGCAGAATTAGTGGTTCAGTTAGCTGCAGGAGAAGAAATTGTTGTTGGGATGAACTGTAATCTTTCCAATTATTTTGATGGACATCCGAATATCAGATTTAAATATATAAGGTATCTTGAACGTAGTTCAGCCGACTGGGATTATGGCATATTTGGACTGAATTATCTTCATCCATATCTTTTAAAAAACAATTATTGGCAAACAACAGAAACCATTCAGACGTTTTATCATAAAGGAAATCCTGTGGCTATTCTGGTAAGAAGAACTGACAAATCAGATTTATCAGGTGTTACTGAAATACAGAATGGTAACTGGAAGAAAGGTATAGTGTTGCTGGAGGAAGCTGTCCATCGGGATAGTAATAATGTATGGTTATATCTGCACCTGGCAAAAGCAAAACTCGCTTTGAATGAACTTGATGGTTATTATTTATATAAGGGACTTGGACAAAGAATACATCCTTTTTACGAACCTTTTTATCTGTTAGAGGCAAATCATTTTTTTGAACAGGGAAAACATGCAGAAGCAATTAATCAGATTGAGAGGTTACTTGAAATTAATTCAAGATACCTCCCGGCTAAAGCTTTATATGAGGAGTTGAAAAAAATAAATAATTAATATTAATCACTAAAATATTTTAAGATGAAAACATTGCAAAGGTTGGTTGCAACAATAGTTGCCGGAATTTTAAGTTTACCTTACCTGGTGGTGGCGCAGGATCAGGGAACTTATATCGATAACCTGGGAGTTCAGGACAGCTCCTATATGGAACAGGATATGTTGGCCGAGGGAGCACAAGGTTCAGGTGCCGGCACACTTGTATGGATTATTATTGCTGTAATAATAATTATTGCAGTGGTTGCATTTTTTGTAAGAAGGAGAAAGAAATAGCAGTATTTCTTGATCAACTAAATTTTAAAGCCGCATTTGCGGCTTTTTTTATTTCACAATAAAGATAAAAAAGAAGGCAGCTTCTGCAAGCTGCCTCAAAGCCATGAAAACAATTAAACAATGTTCAGAAAACAGAAAACTAGAAACAATTATATCGTCATTATATCTTTTTCCTTAGCCTCCACTAAGATATCAATTTTTTTTACAAAACTATCAGTTAGCTTTTGAATTTCTGTTTCAGCATCTTTTTCAATATCTTCAGATAACCCATCTTTAAGTAACTTTTTCAAACTTTCATTTGAATCCTTCCTTGCAAGTCTGATGCTGACCTTTGCAGTTTCACCTTCCTGCCCGGCCTGTTTTACAAGTTGTTTCCTTCTTTCTTCGGTTAGAGGAGGTATATTGATGCGAATAATTTCACCGTTATTATCGGGATTGAATCCAAGGTTGGCATTTCTTATTGCTTTTTCAATAACGGGAATCATGCTTTTTTCCCAGGGTTGAACTGCAATTGTACGTGCATCAGGAGTACTTATGTTAGATACCTGATTAAGAGGCGTCAGGGTGCCATAATAATCAACATGAAGACCTTCAAGCATGGCAGGAGATGCTTTTCCTGCCCTGATATGCACCAGTTCCTTTTCGAGATGCCTGATAGCAGCTCTCATCTTTTCATTGCAATGTTCAATGACAAAATCTACTTCCTCTTGCATGAGTTTATTGCTGAATTTTCAACCTTTGATTGATAGCAAATATAAAAAAAATATAAACAAGGAAAAATATTTTATTTTTTTTGTTCTGAAAGTTCTTCATAGAAACACTTACACGAAAATCAACATTTTAATTAATAAACCATTGTGCCAATTTTTTCACCTGATACTGCTTTCAGCAGGTTTCCTTTTTTGTCCATATTGAACACCAAAATAGGCATTTTGTTTTCCTGGCAAAAAGTTGTTGCTGTAAGATCCATTACTTTTAGGTTGCGTTTGTACACTTCTTCAAAGCTTATTTTATCGAACTTTTCTGCCGTAGGATCTTTTTCCGGGTCTGACGTGTATACTCCATCTACCCGTGTTCCTTTCATCATTATTTCAGCTCCGGTTTCCACTGCCCTTAAAGCACTTGCTGTATCAGTTGTAAAATATGGATTACCTGTACCTCCGGCTATAATAACGACATTCCCCTCTTCAAGCGCTTTCACTGCTGTTTCCCTTGAATAATATTCAGCCACAGGTTCCATTCTGATGGCTGTAAAGACCCTGGATTCCACTCCGTGGTTCTTTAACGACGAACTTAAAGCAAGGCTGTTAATGACTGTTGCAAGCATACCCATCTGATCTCCCTTTACCCGGTCGAATCCTATGGCAGAACCACGTAGTCCTCTGAATATATTACCCCCTCCAATAACAATTGCTGTTTGAACGCCAAGCTTTTTAATTTCTGCTATCTGGGAGGCATACTCATCAAGCATTTTATTATCAATTCCATAATTTTGGCTCCCCATGAGAGACTCTCCGCTAAGTTTTAAAAGGATACGCTTATAATTATTCATTGTACTTTTATTTTTTGATGCTTATTTTATTGAGATACCCTGTTCTTTACACCATTTTACTCCCAGTTCACTGAGTTTATATTTCTGTATTTTACCGCTGGCTGTCATAGGAAACTCCTTTACGAAAAATACATACCGTGGCGTTTTGAATCTGGCAATTTTTCCACGGCAATAATCAGTTATATCGGCCTCAGAAAGATTTGCGCCATCCTTTAGTTTAATGAATGCAGCTACTTCTTCTCCGTATTTAGGACTTGGTATACCTGCTATTTCCACTGTCTCAATCTGGGACATACCGTACAGGTAATTCTCTATTTCGCGAGGGTAAATATTCTCTCCGCCCCTTATAATCATATCCTTGATCCTCCCTGTAATACGGTAAAATCCATCATCCGTTTTAACGGCCAGATCACCGGAGTGCAGCCATCCATCTCTGTCAATGGCTTTTTGTGTTGCATCAGGTTTATTATAATATCCTTTCATTACGTTGTACCCCCGGCAGCATATTTCTCCCTGCTCACCAATGGCACAAGTCTCTCCTGATTCAGGATTTATAATTTTTACTTCAACATTTGGCAACTCAAAGCCCACAGTTGTAGCACGTACTTCGGCTGCATTATGAGTGCGGGTGGCAGTTATACCAGGTGAGGCCTCTGTGAGTCCATAAACGATGATGATATCTTTTGCATGCATTTTTGTCATGACCTGTTTCATGGTTTCAATTGGACATAATGCCCCTGCCATAATTCCTGTTCTAAGAGAACTCAGATCAAACATATCGAACATGGGATGGTTCAATTCAGCAATAAACATGGTAGGAACCCCATACAGTGCAGTACATTTTTCCTTCTGGATAGAAGCCATTACCATCACTGGATCAAATTCTTCAGTAAATACCATAGTTGCACCATGGGAAATGATACCGCATACTGCGAATACGCATCCAAAACAATGAAACAAAGGGACACACACCAAAAGCTTATCATCAGCCGAATATTTCATGCATTCACCCACAGAATACCCGTTATTTAAAATGTTGTGGTGAGAAAGCATAACTCCTTTTGGGAAACCTGTTGTTCCTGAAGTATACTGCATATTAACCACATCATGGCAGTTGAGTGTTTCGCTTAAAGTTTCCAGTTCAAAATCATCAACATGGTTACCTAACAGAATAAGTTCTGGTGTATTGTACATTCCACGATGCTTTTCCTGCCCAATAAATACTACATTTTTCAGGAAGGGGAATTTACTGCTGTTCAATTCTCCTCTTGCCTGCTCCTTAAGCTCAGGAACCAGGTCAAACATCATTTGAACATAATCGCTGTCTCGGTATCCATCTATCAGAAAAAGTGTATGAATATCAGCATCTTTTACAAGAAATTCCAGTTCCGCAAGTTTATAGCTTGTATTGATATTAACAAGGATTGCCCCTATCTTGGCAGTAGCAAACATTACTGTAGTCCAGTCGGGAACATTTTTAGCCCAGATTCCTACTTTATCACCGGGTTTTATTCCTATATAAAGTAATCCCTTTGCCAGGGCATCCACACGCTGGTTAAACTGTCTGTACGTGAAACGCAAATTGCGGTCAGGATAAACTATAAACTCCTTTTCAGGTGTTTCAAATGCCCATTTTTCAAGAATTTCACCTAAAGTATAGTCAAGTAACTGCATGAACTAAATGATCTGGTTTTAGTTTATTAAATCGGCTGATTAAACAGGAGCATAAACGACTGCCAGTATTTTGGCCGGTTGATTTTTAGCAGCATGTATATTATGAGCCACTATGGAATCAAGATAGATGGTATCACCTTTTTCTATCTGGTAGATGTTTTTGCCGTAATGGATTTCAATGCTTCCTTCAAGTACAAAAATGAATTCCTCTCCTTCGTGCGAGGAAAGTTTATAATCCGACTCTTTGGTAGGTTCTATTTCTACAATAAAAGGTTCCATGTGCCTTCCTGCTTTATCTTGAGCCAATGAAAAAAAATTCAGGTGCTCCCTTGAACTTTCATTGCTGGTAGAAAAACTAAGACCGGGTTTTTTTTCACCTGCTTTGACAATTACAGGGCCTAACTGATCCTGGTCATCCAGAAAAGTTCCCAGCCTGACACCAAGAGCTCTCGAAATTTTGATGAGGTGCCCCAGGGAAGGCATAAATCCTTTTTCTTCTATTTTCTCAAGCTGTTTTTGATCAAGATTTGCTTTAAGGGCCAATTCTTCTCTTGAAATTCGCCTGAATTCACGATAATCCTTGATCTTTTCTCCAACAAAGTTTTTACTCATTTCCAATTTCTATAGCCATTTAACATATCTGAAATCCTGTCGGTGAGGTAATCCATCTATGCAAGGATAAAGTCTCAATCCATAATTAAATGATCCGGGATGGAGGGGTCTGTATTTTAATGTGAAGGTGCAGATTGTACCTTCCAGATGTTCCTTTTCAAATTCCATCACTTCAACAATTTTTGGTGTATCATTAACTCCGTTTTCAATGACCAGAAGTTCCATCCCGGCTTCATTGAATTTGAGCCCTTTCAAATCCACGTCCACCCGTATAGGATATTCCTTTCCTATTTTCATAACATTGGATATTTCATCTGCGATCCTTGTATTTTTAATCTCAATATCACTCCATACAAGGCTTACTTTTTCTTTCCAGGCAGCCAGTTCTTTGGCCCATTTAAAGTTATCTCTAATGATTTTCCTGCTTCTTTCCCACTGGGGAATATAATAACGGTTATGGTAGTCCTGCATCATTCTGCCAGTTGTAAAACTCGGTGCTACCTGTGCAATAGTATTTTTAATAAAAGAAACCCATTCTGTCGGGATGTCTTCACTATTACGCTTGTAAAAATTCCTTACCACCTCCTGTTCAAGTATATTATAAATTGTTTCAGCATCCAGTTCATCCTGGTAATCCTGAACATCATAAGTCCGTTCTGCAGGTAGTGCCCATCCTGCGTTCTTTTTATAACCTTCCACCCACCATCCGTCAAGAACAGAAAAATGTAAAGTTCCGTTCATTGCTCCTTTCTGACCACTTGTACCTGAGGCTTCCAATGGGCGGGTTGGTGTGTTCAGCCACACATCAACACCCTGCAGCAGCATTTTAGCCATATTGATATCATAGTTCTGGAGAAACAGAATCTTTCCCCTGAATTCTGGCCTTTTTGAAATCTCTACAATGTATTTTATCAGATCCTGTCCTGCTTTATCAGCCGGGTGTGCTTTACCTGCAAAAATAAATTGGACAGGCTTGTTGGGATTATTTACAATTGCAGATAGTCTTTCAAGATTCCTGAATAACAAGTACCCTCTTTTATATGTGGCAAAACGACGGGCAAAACCAATTGTAAGTGCACTCGGATTAAGTTTCCCCAAAACTTCAGTTATCAGTTGTGGGTTTTCATTTCGCTTTATCCATGTGTCAGAGAAACGTTCTTTGATGTAATTAATAAGCTTCAAACGAAGAATCTTTCGCAATTCCCATATTTTCTTTTCCGGAACATCATAAATCTTTTTCCAAACTTCGAAATCAAGCTGATTCCGTGGAAATTCCTCACCAAAGTATTCTTTATGAATATCTTTCCATTCCTGTGCTGTCCATGATGCATAATGGACACCATTTGTTACATAACCAATTTCCAGTTCTTCTTCGAGGAATCCCTGGTAGAGTGACTTAAGCACTGTTTTACTAACTTCACCATGAAGTTTGCTTACACCATTTATTCCCTGCGAAAGGTTGCACGCAAGATAACTCATATTAAAATTACTCTCAACGGAACTTGCCTTGCCAAGCATCTCAAATTCATACCAGTCGAGCCCAAGCCGTACAGGAAAATGAGCCATGTAGTATTTGAAAAGATCGTGGTGAAAAGAATCATGGCCTGCAGGTACAGGTGTATGGGTTGTAAAGATGGTTGAGGTACGGACAACTTCTTTGGCTTCTGCAAAACTAAGCTTGTGTTCATCCATAATCTGGGAGATCCTTTCAATACCAATAAATGCAGAATGGCCTTCATTACAATGATAAATATCAGCTTCTATTCCGAGTT
>Ga0209347_1005212_pt1 | contig 12607 bp, 5 predicted proteins | sample AutmiccommuBRH23_FD_187382 | JGI IMG/M metagenome (GOLD analysis project Ga0209347, IMG submission 187382) | Deep subsurface microbial communities from Mt. Terri, Switzerland - Autotrophic microbial communities BRH/23 (SPAdes) (version 2) | ecosystem: Environmental > Aquatic > Deep subsurface >...
TCTGTTCTATCGCCTTCGCGTCGCGGATGTCTCGGAGGATGCGTCCCCATATGCTCCGCAGACTTCCTCCGAGGCGACGCTCGCCAACAACGAGCGTACAATCGTCGTGGATCGGGGCAAAGGGCCCTATCGAATCCTCTACGTGACGGGCCGGCCCAACTGGGATCTGAAGTTCCTCAAGCGGGCCATCGAGGAGGACGAGCAAGTCCAGCTCGTTGCGCTGATCCGCGTGGCGAGGCGCGAGCCGAAATACGACTGGCGAGGCCGCACCGCCGACAGGAGCAATCCGTTCTACCGCGGGTTCGACGTGCAGGACGCCGAGCAGGTCGAGCAGTACGACCAGCCCGTTCTCGTGCGACTGAACACCCGCGACCAGGCGGAACTTCGCGACGGTTTCCCGAAGACTGCCGAGGAACTGTTCGAGTACCACGCCATCATCCTCGATAATATCGAGGCGGAGTTCTTCACTCGCGATCAGATGGACCTGATCCGCCGGTACGTGACACAACGCGGCGGCGGCTTCCTCATGCTCGGCGGCAAGGAGTCCTTTCAGAAGGGAAATTTCCGGCGCACGCCCATTGCCGGCATCCTGCCAATCTATCTGGATCCAATGCCCGCCGCCAAACCGGGCGCCGGGACACGGCTGAACCTGACCCGCGAGGGCTGGCTTCAGCCGTGGGCCCGGCTTCGAGACAACGAGAAGGACGAGCAGCAACGGCTCACGGACATGCCGGAGTTTCAGGTCGTCAATCGGGCCCGGGCGGTCAAGCCGGGGGCGAGGGTCGTCGCCACAATCGGCGCCGACGAATCGCAACAGCTCCCCGGCCTGGTCGTGCAGCAGGTGGGCAATGGACGCACGGCCGCACTGCTTCTCGGCGACCTCTGGCGGTGGGGCATGCGAAAGCCCGAGATGCACGAGGATATGGACAAATTCTGGCGGCAGACGCTTCGATGGCTGATCGCTGATGTGCCGGCGCCGGTTTCGCTCCAGGCCAGTCACACACTCGACGAGACAAATCAACCCGTCCGGCTCCAGGTCCGCGTCCGCGACAAGGCCTTCGAGCCGATGGACAACGTCTCGATCTCGATGGAAGTGCTCGAGCCCGGCGGCGATTCGGTGCAACTGACCACAGCCCCGGTGCTCACCGAGAGCGGGCTGTTCGAGGCGACGTACGTGCCGCGAGCCAGCGGCGGGTACTTCGCCCGTGTCACGGTCGCGGATACTGAAGGCGGCAGGCTGGGCGAGGCCCAGGCCGGGTGGGCGGTCGATCTCGAAGGCCGCGAGTTCCAGTCCATCCGGGCCAATCGTCCGCTGCTCGAGAAGATCGCCCGCCAGACCGGCGGCAGGCTCGTGGAACTGGACGAGCTGGACAGGTTCGCCCGCGACCTGCCGAAGCGGGAGGCGCCGATCAGCGAGGCGTGGGTTCGGCCGCTGTGGGATCTGCCGGGAGTGGTGCCGGTTGTCTTTCTTTTTGCGCTGGGCTGTTTCGTGGCGGAGTGGGCGCTTCGCCGTTGGAAGGGACTGCCGTGAGGACCTTATTGACCTTATTGACCTTATTGACTGGCTCTCCGGGCATGGCGGTGGATGCCGACCCTGCGGCTTCCTCCGCTGCTTCTCAGACGGTGATTGTGGTCGTGGGCGCCGCCGGAGCGACGGAATACGCGCCGCAATTCGCCCGATGGGCGAGTCTTTGGAAACAGGCTTGCACCCAGGGCCGGCTGGAGTTCCTCGCCATCGGCCTGGACGGCAATGAGACGTCGCCGGACCGCGAGACGCTTCGCGAAGCCCTGGCCAAGCACGCGCAACAGACCACCGCCCCGCTGTGGCTGGTCCTGATCGGTCACGGCACGTTCGACGGCCGAGTGGCGAGGTTCAACCTTCGCGGTCCCGATGTCTCGGCAAGCGATCTGGCCGAATGGCTCAAGCCGATCGAACGACCTGTCGCCATCATCAACACAGCCTCCGCGAGCGCCCCACTCATCAAGGGACTCTCCGCCCCCGGCCGAGTCGTGATCACGGCGACCAAGAGCGGTTTCGAGCACAACTACGCACGGTTCGGCCAATATCTGGCTGAGGCCATCGCCGAACCCCAGGCCGACCTCGACAAGGACGGCCAGACCTCTCTGCTCGAAGCCTATCTCACGGCGTCCCACGCCGCCGGCGCGTTCTACACGGCGGCCGGCCGGCTCGCGACCGAGCACGCTTTGCTCGACGACAACGGCGACGGGCTGGGCACGCCTGCCGAATGGTTCCGCGGGATTCGGCCCGTGCAGAAGGCTCGCGACGACGCGTCTCTCGACGGCTACCGGGCGCACCAGTTCCACATCGTCCACAGTGAGACGGAGACCGCCATGCCGCCGGAGTTGCGGGCCAGGCGGGACCAACTCGAACTCCAAATCATGGAACTGCGGGACGCGCGGTCCCAGTACTCCGAAGCCGAGTACTTCGCGAAGCTGGAACCGCTCGTCCGCGAGATCGCCGGCATTTATGAGCAGGCGGATCGCTGATCCTTCGATTGACGGACAAGCGCGGACCGGCACAGGCCGGCACGGACGGCTGGCGTCCGTGAGAGTCCGTGGAGATCCGTGTCTGTCCGTGTGCCGGCGATCTCAATCGATTGTCAGCATCGCGACCGTTTCCTGGTCCTTGACGATGATCCGGTTGCCCGCGAGCACCGGGTGCGCGTAGATCGGCGTGTCGGAGACCTTGATCTTGGCCAGTTCCTCGTACTGCTTGTCGTTCGGCTTGTAGACGATCAGTTCGGCACTGCTGGGCAAGGCCATCAAGCAAGAGCCCGCACTGACCACCGGACCGAAGCCGCCGCGATCGCGCGAGGTTTCATCCATCCACGCGGTCTTGCCGGTCCTGGCATCGACGCAGAACAGATTGCCCTTATCCGAGAGGCCGAAGAGAAAACCGTCCCGGAGCACCGGCGTGTTGTACTGCGGCGCGATATCCGGATTGCTCCAGAGCTCGTTGGCGGCAAAGGCATCGCCCTTCTTCTCGATCTTCACGGCCTTGATGCCCCGCCCGGCGCCCATATAGATCACCGTTTGGCCGTCGATGATCGGCGTGGCGGCGTTGTAGGCGCGGTTGGCCGGAGCGAAGGGAAGCTGCCAGAGGAGCTTGCCGTCGGCGGTTGCGATGCCGACGATGTCCTTCTCCGCCAATGTCACGATCTGTTTGACGCCGTCGGCCGTCATCAGGGCCGGCGACGCATACTCCGGGCCCTCGGCGGCCCAACGCCACTTCTCGTCGCCCGTGGCCAGGTCAAACGCGATGATCGCGCCGTTGCCCTGCCCGCCGGCGTGTACGATGGCCATGCCGTCGACGATGATCGGCGACATGGACGTGAAGAACCTGGGCACGATCATGGGGAACGGGTCCTTGCGCCACAGGAGCTTGCCGCCGATGTCCAGGCAGGACACCACTCCGCTCGCGCCGAGCGTCACGATTTTGCCGTCGGCCACGGCGGGCGAGCTACGCGGTCCGGGGTGCCGGCCGGCCGCTCCGGTGACGGCCTGGGCCGCGTACTTGTCTTTCCAAACCTCCGTCCCATCGGCGGCGTTCAGGCACATGATGACCTCTTCATCGCCCTGCCGTGCGAAGACGTAGAGCTTGTCGCCCACCAGGGCCGGCGTCGCGCAGCCCGTGCCAACGGTCGTCTTCCATTGCTGTTTCAACTCGCTGGGCCACTCCTTCGGCGCGGTGAACCCGCTCACCACGCCGTCACGATTGGCCCCCCGCCACTGCGGCCAGTCCTGGGCCAGGACAGAGCCCGCGCAGACCAGAACCACACAACTCGCCAGAACCACCGATCGATTCCTGTGTCTCATAGTCACCTCCCATTCCATGTCCATTGAAGAATGTCACGATTCGCACTCACGGGGCCAAGTATACCATAGTAATCCGCTGTGAAACACCTAAATCGTACCGGGGATTTATAGAAACCAGCCGCTGGTGGACAAGCCTGCGTCGAGTGGATAGAGTAAGGATCAGCAAATCGCCGGAACAGATAGGCAATCGATGATTAGGAGATTTGATCGATGATGAAGAACCAGTCCATCAGCCGTCGCAACTTTCTGTTTGGAGGTGCGGCGGCGGTCGGCGCCGCCGTAGCATGGCCGACTATCGTGCCTTCGACCGTCCTCGGGGCCGCGGCGCCCAGCAATCGCATCACCATGGGCATGATCGGCATGGGCCTGCAGATGGGCGGACACTTCCGTGGGATGCTCAACCGCAGGGAAGTGCAGGTCCTGGCCGTGTGCGACGTGGACCGGACCAAACGGGAAAACGCCAAGAGCCAGGCCGAGCGGGCCTATGCCGGACGGACCGACAGCGGAGCATACAAAGGCTGCGACGCGTACCTCGAATACGAAGAGATTTGCACCCGGCCGGACATTGACGCTGTGGTCATCGTGACGCCCGACCACTGGCACGCCCTGTGCTCGCTGGCAGCCATCAAGGCGGGCAAAGACGTGTTCTGCCAGAAACCCATGACGCTGACGATCCGCGAAGGCCGGCAGATGAGCGACGCCTGCAAGCAATACGGCACGATCTTCCAGGTCGGCTCGCAGCAGCGTTCGGAGCGGGCCTTCCGCAGGGCCTGCGAGATCGTCCGCAACGGCTGGATCGGCAAAGTCCACACGATCTACACGAGCTTGGGCCAATTCGCCCCACCGATGACGCTGCCCGAGCAGCCGATTCCGGAGGGCTTCGACTACGACCGCTGGCTGGGCCCCACGCCGTGGTATCCTTATAATGCCGAACGCGTCAAGGGCGACTACGGCGGCGGATGGCGGCGGTTCTGGGACTATGGCTCCCGCAAGAACGGCGATTGGGGCGCCCACCACTTCGATATCATCCAGTGGGCCCTCGGCATGGACGACTCCGGCCCGGTGAAGTTCGTCCCCAAGGGCTGGAACGGATACAAGTACCAGACCCACTATTACGCCGACGGCACGAAGGTCCTCCGCGATCACCCGGTCGCCGGCGGTCACATGATCCAGTTCATCGGCACGCAGGGCGAGGTCATGGTCAGCCGGGGCGATCGGCTCGACACCAAGCCCGTCGAGTTGGCGAATGCCCCCCTGCTGACGAGCGAGATTCACCTCTATGAATCCCGGGACCATGACGGCAACTGGCTCGAAGGCATCCGCACGCGAAAGCCGACGATCTGCCCCGCGGAGATCGGCCATCGCACCGCGACGATCTGCCACCTCAGCGGCATCGCCGAGCGGCTCGGCCGGCCGATCCAGTGGGACCCGGTCGAGGAGAAGATACTCGACGACCCGGCCGCCGAACGCTGGTACGACCGTCCGCGTCGGGCGCCGTACGTGCTGTGATCTCCATTCCATGAATGCACTTTGAAGAGGAAACAACCAATGACACGCAACCTCTTAAGAATATCGGTTGTCGCGATGGCGACATTTGCCCTGTTTGTGATGACCACGTCCGCACTCGCCCAGAGCGGGGAGGAATTGGTCAAGCAGTTGTCCGGCAAGGCCGAGGCCCCCGCGCGCGATGCAGCGCAACTGGCCCAGGCCTACCAGAAAGCCATCGATTACCTGATGCCCTTGATGTCGGCCGAGAACGTCGGCTCCCGCTACGCTCCCCAGATCCTGCTCCAGGACATGGGCTCTCACGCGGCCCGTCCCGGCGCGGAGACCGAACGGGAGATTCTGGCCAAGGTCCTGATGAAGACCGTCGATCAGCCAAATCTGGAGAACACGGTCCGGCACTGGATCGTGCTCCAGATCGAGCGAATCGGCAAGGGCGAATCGGTGCCGGGCCTGGCCAAGCTGATGACCGCACAGGACGAACACCTGCGGGACTACGCCCGCCGGGCCCTGGAGAAGAACCCCGACCCCAGCGCCACGGATGCCCTGCTCAAGGCCCTGGCCGAAGCCAAGGACGCGAAGTGGAAGATCGGCCTGATCAATGCTCTCGGATCACGACAGGCCCAGGCGGCCATTGACCCACTCGCACAGATCCTTGAGGACTCGGATCGGAAGGTGGCCTCCGCGGCCGTCACCGCCTTGTCGAACATCGGCGGTCAGGATAGCGCAATGGCCTTGGTCCGCGTCTTCGATACACCCCTGAGTCCACTTCACATGAAGGCGGCCCAAGGCATGATCGATATTGCCCAAGAACTGGTCAAGAACAGCGACTACGCCGGCGCGACCCAGGTCTACGAGGCCATGTATGAAGGTGCGACGGAAGTCTCGCAGCGTCCGGACGGCATCAACCCGTTCAATATCCGCGCCGCGGCGATTGTCGGCCTGATGAGCTGCAATCCGGGCAAAGGAGCCGAGCACGTCGCCGCCCTGATGCAGGACAAGGATCCGAAGGTCCGCGCCGCGGTCGTTCAGGCCGCCCGCGCGACGCCAGGCAAGGCCCCGCTCCAGGCATTGACGGCCCTGCTGCCCGATCTGGACCCGCAATCGCAGGTCCAGGTCCTCGGCCTGATCGCCGACCGGGGCGATCTCTCCTCGATCGATCCTGTCATCAAGGTCCTCAACCGTGAGGAATCCGTCCGCCTGGCGGCCATCGAAACCCTGACCAAACTCGGGACCGACAAAGGAGCCGAGGCGCTGCTCGAAGTCGCGGCCGCCTCGCCCGACAGGGCGCAAAAGGCCGCCCTCGAAGGTTTGGCCGTCATGGCGGGCCCACGTGTGGATGAGGTCATCGCGGAGAACACCGGCGAGTACATCATAGAGACCCCCGGGACGCCCACCGCCATGCTCCTCAAACGACGCACGATAGCAATTGGTCTGCTGGGCAAGCGGCGCGCCGCCGGAGCCGCGGAGCTTCTGCTCGGCTACGCCGCCGACGCGGATGAGCAGATTTCGCGTGCGGCGTTCGCAGCCTTGGTCGATGTCGCCAATACCGTCGATGTCGCCAAACTGGTCGATCTCCTGGCCCAAACGAAGAGCGCTGCCGTTCGTAGCGCCGGTGCGGCGGCCCTGCGAGCGGCCCTGGCTTCCGCCAAAGACAAAGACGCAACCGCCGCAGCGGTCCTCGGCCGGATGGAGTCAGCCGATGCACAGACGAAGATCTCCCTTGTGACCTGTCTGGACGCCCTGGGCGGAACCGCGGCCCTGGACGCCGTGTGCAAAGCGGCCCATTCCTCGGATGAGGCACTCAGTGACGCGGGGATTCGGACCCTCGTGAACTGGCCCGATTTCGAGGCCGTCGAGAGGCTGATCCTCGTCGTCACAAACGACCAGGGGTTGACCTACTACGCCCTGGCCGTTCGGGGTGCGTTGCGATTGATCGGGGCCGGCGAGTCCGTTCCGCTGGAGGAACGAATCGCGCTGTGTCTGGCCGTCCTGGAGAACGCGCGTCGCGATGACGAGCGAAGGCAGGCCATCGCCGTCCTGGGCATGCTGCCCGGCCAGCAGGCCATCGACCGGCTCACGGATCTCCTCAAGAGCGACACCCTCAAGACCGAGGCCGCCATGGCGAGCGTCGATCTGGCCGGCCGGATGATCCCGACGAACCGAGACGCCGCGAGGGCCCTCGCCCAGAAGATCCGCGACATGAACATCTCCGAGGAAGTCAATCGCCAAGCCGACACCGTCATCAGCGGCCGCTTGCGATTCCGAGGACGAAGATAAAGGCAGGAAGATCGGAAGACAGGAACGTAAAAGGGGAAGAAGGCTGAATCCGGCCTTCTTCCCCTTCTTCATTTCCGAAAGCACGAAGCCCAAATTTCGAAATCCGACCCCGCATCAGCGGGAACGTCAACAAATCCAAAGCACAAATATCAAATGATCGAAACGCTGTCGCCCTTCGACGCTACGTTTCGGTCATTTGGGTTTCTGCCATTCGTGCTTGTTTCGGATTTCGATATTCGGATTTTCTCACTGGATCGTGCGGATCTTGATGTTGCGGAAAGAGACCTGCCCGTGGTCGCCCTGGAGGGCGATGTAGCCGGTCTTCGGCTTGGCGAACAGCGGCATCCGCGAGAACTTGCTCTTGGCCACCCGCTGCTGGAAGTCCTCGCTGCCCAGGACGTACTGGAAGTAGCTCACGCCGTTGATGACGTGCTCGCATTTCGTGGGACTGATCAGCAGGCGAATCTGGTTCCACTGCCCGGCGGGCTTGGTCGCGTCGAGCGTCTTGCCCGTGCTCGGGTCGGTCGGCGGTTGGTAGAGAGCGTAGAGCCAGCCGCAGCGAACCGGATCGGCCGCCGCGGCGTTGTCCTCAAGCTGGAACTCCGGGCCGGTCGCCCAAGCCGATGACGCCTCGTCGGTGACGTGATACATGATGCCGCTGTTGCCGGCCGGCGAGATGTTGTACTCAAGCTGCAGCTCGAACCAGTCGAACTGCTCGTCGGTACACAGGTCGCCTGCGTTGTGCGGATCGGCGCAGGTGAGGACCCCGTTCACGACCTTCCAGCCGGGGCGAACGTCGTTGCGCCGGAAACTGTGCCAACCGGTGAGGTCCTGACCGTCGAACAGCAGCTTCCAGCCGGCGGCCTTCTCCTCGTCCGTGAGCGTGTTGCTCTTCGCCGCCTCGGCGATCTGGTTCTCCAGGCAGGCCTTCCACTCGTCGCCCAGTTCCTGCACGGTCTTGCCGGTGATCGTCTTCCACAGGTCTTCGGTGTACTTGCCCTCGCGGGCGGCGGCGTTGAGCTTGGCCACGATATCCTTGTCATACGTGTTGGTGGCCCAGTTCAGGAAGTTGCCGCTGATGCGATAGTTGCCGTCGTACTGGGCCCGGGCAATGGTCCGGGCGGTAATCTCGGCGCCGCGCGTCTCGGGCTCATACAGGAACCAGCGGATGTAGTCGCAGATGCCCTCGACCAGCCAGCCGGGGGTGCGGGTGGCGTTGGGATTGTTGCGACGGGCGATGCCGTAGTTCTGCACCACGTGCGCCATCTCGTGTACGATCGCGCCCTTGGCCTCGCCTTTCAAATTCTGCCGGAACCAGGGCGCCGCACAGCGAATGCGTGTCCCGCCGGCGTTCGCCACGCCCTGCATATCCGCGATGAACGTGATGCTCAGACGCGTGGGGGCCTCATAGCCTTCGCTGGGCAGCATCTTGATAAGCTTGGGATACCATTCCTTCACGACCGGTGCGAGTTCCTTCGTCGCCCAGGCAGTCAAGTCGGGCGTCTCGGTCGTGTCGATGACGATCTGATACTTGCCATCCTCGGCTTCGACGGTCTCTCTGCCGCCCTGGCCCTCGGCCTGGCCGCTGCCCACCGCCACCGGCGGCGTGGTCGGATCGACGACGTCGATCTCGCTGAAGAACGTGTTGCCGAACGGGTCGCTGGTCTCGGTGGCCGAGACGTCGAACAGCAGATAGCGGTACTTGCCGACGAGGCCCGCGGTATCCGAGATACTCACGCCGTACTGCCCGCCGCCCTCGCCCTGCTGGGACCGTGTATCGACTTTCGCGATCCTCTTCCAGCCGCAGGTCTGCGGATCGGTCCCCTTCTTCGGCTGTGCGTTGAAGTCGGGCGTGCCGCCTTCGGCCCCATAGAGCACGTACACCTGCGGGCCGCGGGTGTTGGGATGCCACGAGTAGGTGTTCACCTGCTTGATCTCGATGACGCTGCCCAGATCCACGAGGATCCGGCCGCCGTCGGCGCCCGCGTTGAAGAAGAAGTTCGAGGCGGGCTGATCCTCCTCGGTGGGGACCTTTCCGTCGTGGAGCACGGCCAGGTCGCCGCCGTTGCGGTCCCTCGGGCCGTCCACCAGGGTGAACGTGGCCTTGCCGGCGGCGTCGCTCTGGGACGCCGGGGGGACGCTCGGGAATCGAAAGCCTGCCGTGGCCAACTCGCTGGGGTGACGATCGGCCACTACCTTGATCTCGGCCTGTGAAGCCACGGCGCACAGCAGAACGACGGTGGTTGCCACAACAAACACGATGCGGGATTTCATGGGTGTCCTCCTTTTTCTGAATCCTGTGTATCGGTGGGACAAGCGTATCGGCCTGGAGCGGCCGTGTCAATGGAGAAGCACGGACGGCGTCCGTGAAGGTCCGTGCGTGTCCGTGTCCGTCCGTGAGGCAGCCGCCGCCCGACAATCACTGCCGGGCGTCCCTTCAGTTGTCCGGCGTCAGATCCGTCAGCGGCTTGTCGCCCTGCGGGGCGCGTTTGGCCGGGGTCTCCTGGTCGAGCAGCGCCTGCACCTGGTCGGCTGTCAACGTCGCCTTGGGCTGGAAACTGGAGCCCGTCACGTAGGCCAGCAGGCTGCGCCACAACTGCCGGGCAGCCGGCGAGCGGTCCGCAAGCTTCGGCAGATCCGCCCCGCAGACCAGCAGTTTTCCGGAGCCAATCCGGCACTCGAACACCAACGCCAGCTTGCGCCCGGTGTTCCAGTCGTCGATGATCTGGACGACCGGGCGGACCTCGGCGGGCAGGCCGGCACAGTCAACCGCCCGGGCGCGGTTCACGATGTCCTCCCAATTCCACTCGCTGTGCTCGCGGGTCGGGAACTGCGCCAGGGCCGGATGCTTGGGATCACAGAGCAGACCCAGGGTCTGCCGCTTCTCGTTCGGGAAGAGCTGGTTGTTCCAGAAGATGGGCGTGAAAGAGACCGGCGGATGGGCCCGCCCGATTCGGTCGGGAACCAGGACCACGACGCCGCCCTTTTCCAGTTCGGCCCGTGTCGCGTCATCCAGGCTCGTCGCCACCGTTACACCCTGCGGCACCGCCACATCTGCCTCGGCCGGGTAGAGCCAGATGCTCCAGTCGTTCTCAAACGGGGTGCCCTTGATGCCGACGATCAGGCGGTACTCCTTCGGGGCTTCCAGCTTTGAAAGATCGACTTGCACCCTGCCAAGGCGAGTCCCATTGTCCAGGGGGATTGTCAAGGCCGGGAGGTCTCCGCCGGCGGCGATCTTGCCATCGGCGCCGACAAGCTTCCAATATGGCGTCGCATTCTCCAGCGGGGCCCGCCCGAAATGGGATATCTCCACATCCGTCTCCAGCGTCTCGGCTGTGGTGAAAACCCGCTTGGCAAGGCGCGCCAGCGGCACCGTCGTGTTGCAGAAGCGGCGGTATTCCTCCGGCGTGACGTAACCTTTGGAATCCCAGAACGCATCGAGCACGCCGATCAAGGCTGTGCCCTGACCGGGGAAGTCGTGCAGATCGAGCAACTGAAAGCCCGACTGGCCCTTCGTCCGCAGCGCCGCCTCAACTTCCTCCTTGTAACAGAGCACCTGCAAGCGGCCCGAGGCGTGGGCGATCTGGCGGTTCTGTTTCAGGATGTCGCCGGCGGCCGCGAAATCGCGGAAGATCATCAGGTTGCCCGGCTTGAGGACCCCGGTGTACTTGGCAATCTCGTCGAAATTCGGATACGCGCAGAACTGCCCGATCTCGTGGCTGATGATCGGGACCTTCGTCGGCGCGACGCCCTCGCGATAATCCTTCCCCCGCCAGCCGATGTCGCCGCGAATCCGCTTGCCCTGGCGGCCACCCACGGCCAAGGCCGCATCGAACTGGTTCTCCGGCGTCGGGCCCCAGCCGGTGGCGCTGGTGTAGAGCCGCCGGGGATCCTTTTCTTTCACGTACCGGACCCAGGCCGCGAGGAATTCCGTGTGGGCCGAAGGCTCGTTGCCGTGGGCCATGAAGACGAATGACGGATGGTTCCCGTAGGCGGCCAGAATCGCGTCGGTCTCCTCGTACAGCCATTTGTCGGCGGGATCACCGCGTCCCAGTGTGGTGCCGGCGCGGGCCCAGATCCCGCATTCCGGCTGCAAGTAGAACCCGAGTTCGTCGGCCGCGACGAACGCCGCTTCCGGCGGGCACCAGGAATGGAATCGCATGTGGTTCAGGCCGTGCTCTTTGCAGATGCGGATGATCCGCCGCCACGAGTACACGTCGGTCGGCGGATACGCCGTCAGGGGAAAGACCGCGCATTCAAGCACCCCACGGGCGATGAATCGCTTGCCGTTCATCGTGAGATAGAGTCCCTCCGTGCCAACCTGTCGCAGCCCAAAGGTCACCGTGCGGGCGTCAGCCACACCCTCAGACTGGAGAGCGACGGTCACTTCGTGCAAAGCCGGATCGAACTCGTCCCACAGCTTGGCCTGGGCCCCCAGGCTCACTTCAATCTGGGCCTTGCCCCCTTCGGCATCCCAAGTCACCGTCTGGCTCTGGTTGCCTGCCGTCAGCGTCCCCTGGCCCGCCTTGCCGGTGGCATTTCCCAGTCGCACCTTGATGACAGCGGATTTCTTCGTCACATCCGGATGCACCTGCACGTCGGCAATCCACACAGGCGAGGTGGCGGACAGTTCCAGCCGACCGGCGAGCCCGTTCCAGCACGTCTGCGTCTCGTCGCTGATACTGTGAGCGTCGGCGCCCACATCGACGATCATTCGATTGTCCACACGGATCGTCAGACGGTGCCGGCCCGGCGTCAGACCGGTTCCGAGATCGTACACGTGGGCGGCGCCGAGGCTCCGATTGTTGCCCAGAGGTTTGTCGCCCACCCAGACCTGCGTCTCCCAGTGCGCCCGCTCGAGCGTCAGCACGACGCGCCGTCCCCGCCAGGCGGCCGGGATCTCGATGTCCCGCTGATACCAGGCGGCGCCGAGGTAATGACGTTCCGGCTGCAAGAAGAACGGCACCAGCACGTTCCCCGGCTGGAT
>Ga0209347_1005214_pt1 | contig 12600 bp, 6 predicted proteins | sample AutmiccommuBRH23_FD_187382 | JGI IMG/M metagenome (GOLD analysis project Ga0209347, IMG submission 187382) | Deep subsurface microbial communities from Mt. Terri, Switzerland - Autotrophic microbial communities BRH/23 (SPAdes) (version 2) | ecosystem: Environmental > Aquatic > Deep subsurface >...
AACTGAGACTGATCCCGATGCCACACACGGCTGCAAGAGCAGAGTTTATGGGACGCTGAGCAGGGACGCCTATTCGTGTCCGTCGCGACACTCTTTCTCATGCACCCAAATGCCTTGTGAGCACACGAAAATGTCGCGCTGGCGGAGGCAGATTCCGGCGTTCGCCGCAGAATAGAGTAGTAGAAGATCCGATGGCCGGAGGCGTATCCGGCATGGTTGGAGGCGTAACGTAATTCGGTCGAGAAGGAGGTGTATCATGGCAAGAAACAGCGTCCACTTGTGGTTGGTACTGGCCTTCTGTTTGGCGTCAGCCCAAGGAGGCGAGCTTCTCTCCAGAGGTCAGCCGGTCTTTGTATCAGGACTGGAGAACAATGACGCGGCAGGCTACAATCCAGCGCGTGCGGTGGACGGCGTCGCCAACACACGGTGGTCCAGCCCCTATTCAGACCCACAGTGGATCTACATCGATTTGGGCCAGCGCTCTGCGGTCGACCGCGTCGTGCTGACGTGGGAAACGGCCGCTGGAAAGGAGTATCGTATCGAGGTCTCGAACGATGCTGTCAACTGGACGGAGATCTATTATACCAACAGCGGCGCAGGCGGGACCGATGATCTGGCTGTTTCCGGCCAGGGCCGATATGTCCGGATGTACGGCATAACACGAACCACGCCGTACGGCTATTCGCTCTGGGAATTTGAGGTCTACGGTTCGCTCCACGTACCGGAGGCCATCAACCCGAATCCATTGGATGAGGCAGAAGATGTGCCGCGAGATGTGTCCCTGAGCTGGGAGTCGGGGACGTTCGCTGCCACGCACGATGTGTACCTTGGACTGAGCTTCGACGACGTTAACAACGCCACCGCGGTCAGTCCAATCCGGGTCTCTTCCGGCCAGGAGGCTGCGACCTGTGATCCCCCCGGGAGACTGGAGTTCGGCAAGACCTACTACTGGCGGGTGGATGAGGTCAATGCAGCGCCCGATTTCGATGTCTACAGGGGCGAGGTGTGGAGCTTCACCGTCGAGCCGTACGCATATCCAATCACAAAGATCCAGGCCAGCGCTTCCAGCTCCAGCCCCGACATGGGACCGGACAAGACCATCGACGGCTCCGGCTTGGACGCCGACGATCTGCATGGGACGATCGACACCACCATGTGGCGCACCAGCGAGGGCTTTCCCGCCTGGATCGAATACCAGTTCGACCGCGTCTACAAGCTCCACGAGATGTGGGTGTGGAACTCCAATCAGTCGCTCGAATCCATTGACGTGATGAGCATCGGAGCCAAGGACGTAACCATCGAGTATGCGGCCGGCGCCGATGACTGGAAGGTGTTGGCTGGTGTGCCCGCGTTCACCCGCGCCCCCGGCGCCGAGAGCCATGCCCACGACACCACGATCGATTTCGGCGGCATCGCCGCCAGCAAGGTCCGGCTCACGATCAACAGCAACTGGGGCGGCTTCATACCGCAAACCGGCCTGAGTGAAGTGCGGTTCTACTACTTACCGCTGCATGCGCGCGAGCCTCAGCCGGCTGCGGGCGCAACCGATGTCAATCCGAACGGCCTGACCCTCACTTGGCGGGCCGGACGTGAGGCGGCCTCTCATGAGGTGTACCTGGGCACCGACCAAGCGGCGGTGGCTGACGGGACCGCGGCCAAGGTGAACACGACGGAGGCAGGTTATGCGCCGGCCGTGGAGCTCGATGCGACGTACTTCTGGAAAGTGAATGAAGTCAACACCGCCGAGGCCGTCAGCACGTGGCAAGGAGATATCTGGAGCTTCTCCACATCCCCGTTCTTCGTGGTGGACGACTTTGAGAGCTATGCGAACAACTCGCCCAAGAGAGTCTTCCAGGCATGGATCGATGGTCTGGGCTTCTCCCCGGATGAGTTCTTCTCGAACGGCGACTCCGGCAACGGCACCGGCTCACTGGTCGGCTACGACCCCCAGGCCGGCGATATCATGGAGACGACCACCATTCACGGCGGCGAGCAATCGATGCCGTTTTTCTATGACAACACGGGAACCGCAAAAACCTCGGAGGCCACGCGGACCTTCGCCCAGGCGCAGGACTGGGCGGGTTGGGGCGGCCAGACGCTGGTGTTGTTCTTCCACGGCGATACCGCCAACACGGGGCAGTTGTACGTGAAGATCAATGGCAAGAAGATTGCCTACGATGGAGCCGCCACGGCGATCGCGCGGCCGGGGTGGACGCAGTGGAACGTGAATCTGGCCGCCAGTGGCGCCAACCTCCACAGCGTCACGAGCGTCAGCGTCGGGGTCGAGGGCGGCGGTTCCGGCACGCTGTTCCTTGACGACCTGCGGCTGTACAAGTCGGCCTCCCCGGTGACGACGTCTGGCGAAGAGCTCTGGGTGGAGGCTGAATCCGGCTCGGTTACGGCCCCGATGGCGGTGACGAATGATCCTTTGGCCTCGGGCGGCCGGTGCATCGGCACCGATCCGACTCAAGCGGACAGCCAGGGTGAGCCTCCGGCAACCGGCGTGGCCAAGATTCCGTTTACGGTCGAAGGCGGCACGTACACGCTGCTCTGTCGCATTCTCATCCCGGGGGATAACAACTCGGTATGGGTGCGGATCGCCACAGGGACGACCCAGACGAAGAACCATGCCAGTGGCTGGGTGCGTTGGAATGACATGGCCGCGGGAGAAACCTGGCACTGGGACGATGTCCATAGCAGTGACGACAACAACACCGTTGTCAAGTGGACGCTGCCGAAAGGGACGCATACTTTGGAGATTGCCTATCGTGAGGCGGGCGCCCAGGTGGATGTGGTTGTAGTCCAGTCGGTGGAGTGACCCACAGGGGACCCGACGTATGTGAGGCTGGGCCTGTGTCATCCCTCCTTCCGGCACAGGCCCAGCTGATAACAGTGGATGATGGCAAGCTGGGATCAATATCCGGCACTGCGGAAGTCCGCGGCGGTCTGGAGGTGTGTGTGATGAGGCAAAGTCTACTGTGGAGGACACGAGAATGGGAAAAGTAGCGGAAGGATGGTAACGATGAGATCGTGAATGGGTAGAGGCATCTGTGCGCATAGCAGAACTGAAATGTGGCCAGAACAACGAAGGAGGAATGACATGTTGAAGAAGAGTCTTTGTGTATTTGTCTTGGCAGGCATGTGCGCGGCGCAAGCGCAGGCGGGTACGATCATCACCGCTGTCGAACGGCGCAACAGCGCCAACGGCGCTCCCGAACTGGTGACCCCGCTGGAGGTTGGCACGAAGGTCTTTGTCGACCGGGACTACACCTACGCGACCGTGCCGGAGGCCCTCGTCGGGGCCGACTACGTCAGGGCGGCCAATAGCGACAAGACAGTAGCCACCGTGGAATACGAGATCACGCTGGGTGTGCCGGCCAAGGTGTACCTGATCCTGGACGCCCGCGTCGGTGACGATAACGCGGGCAACCCGCCCGATCCGAGCAAAAACATGAAGTGGGTGCTTGACCTGGGCTTCCAGAGCACCGGGATGACGATGGGCTTTGGTGGCGACATGTTCTACGTCTATGAAGCGACTTTTCGCCGTGGCAAGGTCACTTTTTTAGCTCAGAATGAAGGCAGCACTCGGAACATGTACTGTATCGCCGCTGTGGCCGGGCCGCCCGCCGATACGGCGAGTGGGCCTGTTCCAGAAGACGGGGCGACAGATATGCTGCGGGATGTGGCCATGAGCTGGACGCCCGGCGAGCTCGCGGCCACGCACGACGTGTACCTGGGGACGGATTTCGACGATGTCAACACCGCCACCGCGGCCAGCCCGCTGCTGGTCTCTGCCGGCCAGGAAGCCACCAGCTATGCCCCGCCGGCTTTGCTGGATTTCGGCAAGACCTACTACTGGCGGATCGATGAGGTCAATGGGGCGCCCGATTTCAAGGTCTACAAGGGCGACGTGTGGAGCTTCACCATCGAGCCGTACGCATATCCAATCACCAAGATCGAGGCTAGCGCTTCCAGCTCCAGCAATGCTAACACGGGACCGGGCAAGACCATCGACAGCTCCGGCCTCGATGCCGGCGATCTGCACGGAACCGTCGATACCACCATGTGGCTCACCAAGGCCACCGCGCCCCAACCGGCCTGGATCCAGTACCAGTTCGACCGCGTCTACAAGCTCCAGAAAATGTGGGTGTGGAACTACAATCAGTCCCTCGAACCCTTTGCCGGTCTTGGCGCCAAGGACGTGACCATTGAATACGCCACCGACGCCAATGACTGGCAGGTGTTGGCCGGTGTGCCCGAGTTCACCCGCGCCCCCGGCACCGCGAGCTATGCCCACGATACCACGATCGATTTCGGCGGCGTCGCCGCCAGCAAGGTCCGGCTCACGATCAACAGCAACTGGGGTGGGCTCATCCCTCAAACGGGCCTGAGTGAAGTGCGATTCTACTACGTGCCGGTGCAGGCGAGAGAGCCTCAGCCGGCCACCGAGGCCGTCGCCGTCCAGCCTGACGTCACCCTGAGTTGGCGATCCGGGCGGGAAGCGGCTTCCCACGAGGTCTACGTTAGCACGGATCCCAACGCCGTGGCCGATGGAACGGTCGTGCCCGGCGTCAGCAGCGTGAACAGCTATGCGCCGGCAGACCTGAACCTTGGCATGACCTATTCCTGGAAAGTCAACGAGGTCAACACCGCCGAGGCGATCAGTACATGGGAAAGCGATATCTGGAGCTTCACGGTTGCGGATTACCGGACCATCGATGGCTTCGAGGGTTATACAAACGAGTCGCCCAACCGGGTCTTCCAGACCTGGATCGACGGCTTGGGCTTCTCGACGGATGACTTCTTCCCCGCCAACTCCGGCAACGGGACCGACGCAATGGTCGGCTACGATCCCCAGTTCGGCGACATCATGGAAAAGGCGATCGTTCGAGCCCCTGGCAAGCAGTCCATGCCGCTGTACTATGGGCCTGGCGTGTCCGAGATCACACGCACCTTTGATTCTACACAGGACTGGACCAAGTACGGCATCAAGACACTGGTCCTGTACTTCTACGGCAACGCGAGCAACACCGCCGGCGAGTTGTACGTGAAGATCAACAGTACCAAGATCCTCTATGGCGGTGACGCAAGCGACGTGGCGCGAAGGCGCTGGAACCAGTGGAACGTCGATCTGACGGCCGTGCAGGCATCTGCACTGCGAAGCGTCAGGACCCTGACCATCGGGCTCAGCGGCGGCGAGGGAGAACTGCTCCTTGACGACATCCGGCTCTATCGGGTCGCTCCGGAGGTCCCGGCGGCGGTCGATCCCGGCACGGCCGGCCTGGTGGCTTCCTACGCCATGACCAACAACGTCCAGGACGGCTCGGGCAAGGGCAATCACGGGACGCTGGTCGGCGCCCCGGTCTATGTTGACGGGCAGGTCGGCTTCGGCAAGGCCCTGCAGTTCAACGGGATCACGGACTGCGTGGACCTCGGCAACAAGCCCATGTTCAACTTCGCCGGCAGTTTCAGCCTCTCGGTCTGGGCCAACATCACGACCTGGACGAACAACTGGGGCCACACCATGGTGGGCAATCGCGGCGAGAGCAACATGGGATGGCAACTCCGCCGCCGCGACAGCAACAAGATCTGTTTCACCACTCGCGGCGTAGGCAACGACGACCTGGGCTCGAACATGAATGCCCCGCTCGATGAGTGGATTCACATTGCCGCGGTCTATGACAACGCCAATAACACCAAGCGGATCTATGTCAACGGCGTGGAGGACATCGTCGGGAACACCAATGCCGGGGCGACGCTGGCGGCCACGACGCACAACACGTACATCGGCGCCAGGGCCAACGGCGACAACACCGGCCGGGAAGCCTTCTTTGGCGGGATGCTGGACGACATCCGCATCTACGACCGCGTGTTGTCCGCCGGGGAGATCGAATTCCTGGCCGACCCCACCCCGTAAGTAACATCCGGCTGCTTCGCGTGCAACTGTGTTCGTCGCCGACGCGACGGTGAGCCGAACGAGTCAGAAGTCCGGGGCCTGTGCCGGCAAGGCACAGGCCCCAGGCGACGATCTCAAGGACGGAAAGGCCGATGACTGCGGCATCAAGTCGGGACCAAGATGCGCAGGCGTGACATGTTCATTTGTTATCCGGATCAGGTCTTTGTTATCCGCGATGACCATAGGGGAATGGCATTCTGTTCCAGGCTCAACATCCTAACGACCGGGGGCAGCGTCTCGGCGGAGAGTTCATCGCTCCGCGTGAAGAAGGCAGACTCTGCGGTGCTGATCTTCTCTGCGGCCACAAGCTGTAACAGCCCTGACAATGATCCTGCCACACACGGGATCGATCCAATACCGGCTGCAAAAGCCTTCGTGGATCGGGCCGCCACCAAGCCCTACGAGGCGCTGCTTTCGGCTCATATCGAGGACTATCGCAGGATATTCCGCACGATTTGGATCCAGATCAGCGTCGCACCTGCCCATCAACGTGCGATCGATTTCCACTACAATCGCTTTGAAGTGATCCAGTGCTCCCGCAAGGCCGGGCAGTCGTTGAGATTACGGTGTTTCAGCATGAATCCGCAGAAAGGAGTTGAACATGCGTTCTCGTGCATTTACACTGATCGAACTGTTGGTCGTCATTGCCGTTATCGCGGTCCTTATGGCCATCCTGATGCCAGCCCTCCAGCGGGCCAAGGAGCAAGCCCAGAGAATGGCCTGTCAGGCCAATCTGCGACAGTATGGGCTCGTGCAGTATATGTACCTGGGAGACCATGACCAGAAGTTCCCCGGCGCCGTGTTGAGCCTCGTGAGGACCCAGGAGCCGGTCAGCGGATACCGGAAGGAGTGCCGCTGGCATGACCCGCGATATCCCGCCGACGGTCCTCTGTGGCAGTATATGCCGGAGGCGAAGGTTAACCTGTGCCCCACATTCGCCAGACTGGCGAAGACCATGGGAATGAAGCATCCTAATCATGATCCATCCATTCCCATCGTACCCTACTACAGCTACAGCATGAACATGTGGCTGGGACCTCACGGCACTGCGATCTCGCCTGGCAAGGCGGCCTTAACGCTCTCGCAGGTCACCCGGAGCCATTCCGAAGTGTTCTTCTTCACGGCAGAGAACATGTGGATACGGCCGGGCGTCTCCTTTGTCCTCAATGACAATGCCTTGTGCGCCAATGGCGGCGACTGGTTCGGTACCTTCCACGGCGCCAAGAGGAGTGACTGGAATGGCGGGACTGTGAACGCGGTGTTTGTGGATGGGCATGTGGACAAAGTCAAATCTGCCCTGACCACGGATCCAACCGACAACTCTGAAAAGGAATACGGTAAGTTTGAGAAGTACGCCTGGCCTTTCAGGAAGCCCCCCGAGTAGCAGCATGCAGCGAAGCTCGCCTGGAAGAGCTAACTGTGAATGGCAGGCGGTATCTCATCCCCACGAAGAACGATTCCATCGCGATCAGGAACGGCCATGTTAGGATCAATGGTCGGCCGGCAAGATCGGAGGTGGAGGAAGACCGAGACGCAAAGGACAAAGGTTAAATCTGCGCACATTTGACATTCCCATGCGGTGGTCTTGATGTGTACGCGGATTCCGGCCCGGTCAGCCGGGAAGGTGAGTATTTGGAGACTCCAGGGCACATAGTGGGATGTCCCTTGACGTGCAACTGCCCGAATGGCTTGTAATCACAGAGAAATCTCGGCTGGCCGAGGCAGAATTTGGCACTTCCCGCAGAAGAGTAGTAGGATGAGGTTGATCTGCCTCACGGGTTTGGAACATCCATTCTATTTGGAGTTATCATGGAACTGGGATCTGCCTGGAAGACAATCACCGGCGTGCATCAGGGCGACCAAGGAATCCTTCAGGTCAGTCGCCGGGAGTTCATCTGGAAGACCGGCGTTCTGGCTCTGGGCGTGGGTTTGGGCTCAAATGCTACTGCACTCGCCGACGAGGTCAAGGCCGGTCAGCCCCACGCGGCCAAGCTCGGCTGGCAGGTGAGCGTCCAACACTATACCTACCGGCGTTTCCCCCTCTTCGAGGCGCTGGGCAAGGCGGCGGCGGTTGGCCTGCGTCACATCGAGGTCCGAAGTAACCTGAAGCTGGATTCGAACCGACCCGGCGTGAATGCGGACGAAAATATGCCTGACGACGCACGCAAGGAACTCAAGGCCCGGCTTGCCGATACCGGGCTGTCCATTCCCAGTGTATTTGCTGACTTCACTGGCGACCCGGATCAGGCCAAGCGCCTCTTCGAGTTTTGGAAGGAATTCGGCGCCGAGATCATCGTGGCTGAGCCTCTGGGGGAACTCATCGGCGTGTTGGAGGAGCTGTGCGAGGAACACGCGATGCGGCTGGCCCTTCACAACCATCAGAAGGGGCAGTCAAGGTACTGGAGTCCCGAGATCGTGCTGGAGGTATGTGCGAACCACAGTGAACGAATTGGCGCGTGCGCGGACGGCGGGCAATGGGCACGCTCCGGCCTGGACCCGGTCGAGTGTCTGCGCCAGTTGCAGGGCCGCATCATCACATTCCACCTGAAGGATGTACTCAAGAAAGGGGATCTCAACTCCCGCAACACCGTTATTGGCGAAGGCCAGGCCGATTGCGCGAATACCTTGAAGGAGTTGAAGCGATTGGGTTACCAGGGGCTGATCACCATTGATTTCGAGCACGATACCCCGGCGTTGCAGGAGGATATGGCCAGGAATGTCGCCTTCGTCGAGGAGCAGGCCAGGCAGCTTCTGGCCCAGTAACCTGGCCGCAGAAGGTTGCACCGGCCCACACTTTGTACCTGGAGCCATGCAGCTGCACTATTAGTAGAATTGGAGAAAGAACATGAACACACAGATGAACCGGCGGAAGTTCCTCAGCGGCACGGCCGCTTCGGCGGCAGCGTTCACGATTGTGCCGCGGCACGTGCTGGGTGGGGTTGGGAATGTCGCCCCCAGCGAGAAGATCAACATCTGCCTCATTGGCTGCGGGACAATGGGATTGGGACACCTTATGGCGAGGGTCAGGACGCCGGAGCTGCAGGTGGTCGCCGTGTGCGATCCGGAGAAAGACGGCGTCAACTACGTGGACTGGTCGCGCGACGGCCTGCGGCGGTCTATCGCCCGGGCGTTGGGCAAACCCGATTCGTGGAAAGCCGGCTGCATTCCCGGAGGACGGGACATTGGCCAGGCCATCGTTGAGGCCGGCTATGCGCAGCAGCAGGCTTCGGGCCAGTTCAAGGGCTGTGCCTCCTATGCCGATTTTCGAGAGCTGTTGGAGAAGGAAAAGGACCTCGATGCGGTCGAAGTGATGACGCCGGACCATCTCCATGCGGCCATCGCGATTGCGGCGATGAAAAAGGGCAAGCATGTTGGAATGCACAAGCCCCTGGCGAACAAGCTGCAGGAAGCCCGGCTGGTCATTGAGACCGCCCGCCAAACCAAGGTCGGCACCTATTTCATGCCGGCCAGTATCGATCCACGGCTTCGCCAGATAGCCGGCTGGATCCGGCAAGGCGCCATCGGCACCCTGCGCGAGATCCACAACTGGTCCAACCGACCGGTATGGCCGCAGTACCCGACGATTCCGACGGATACGCCGCCCGTGCCGAAGGACTTCGACTGGGACCTGTGGCTGGGACCGTCGCAGCCGCGGCCCTATCATCCGCACTACACACACGCGGTCTTTCGCGGCTGGTATGAGTTCGGCGGCGGGCCGATTGCCGACATGGGCCACTACAGCCTGTGGCCCGTGTTCCACGAGTTCGGTCTGGACAACCTATCCATGGTGGAATCGACGCCCAGCCACCTCTGCGCGGTCGTGGACGGCGTCAGCAGCAAGATCCACAACGACTACTCCTTCCCAGTCGCCTGTACAGTCCGGTTCAGGTTTGCCGCCAAGGCCGACCGCCCGGCGGTGGACCTGTTCTGGCACGATGGGGGCATGAGGCCGCCGACGCCGGAAGAGCTCGTGCGCGACGACAAGGAACTGCCGGCCGAAGGGATGATGTTCGTCGGCGACAAGGGCAAGATCCTCGGCGGCTTCCGCTGCGACAATCCGCGTCTGTTGTCACAAGGGGCAGCCGGCGAGCTCAGCGAAGACACTGCGCACTCGCCGCGCGCGTGGGAACACGGCAGTTCGTGGATCGAGACGTTCAGAAGCGGCAAGCCGAACTGCGGCGATTTCACGCTGGCCGGGCCGATCTCCGACGCCTTCAACCTGGCGGCGATTTCGCTGCGGCTGGGCGGGCAGCGGCTGATCTGGGACGCTGCCGGGAGCAGGATCGCCAATCCGGAGTCGGCCAACAAGTACCTGGCACGCGAGTATCGAAAGGGCTGGGAGCTGACCGCGTGAGTATATCCAATACCGTAACCAAGACCAGAGAACTCTGTGGAGGTTCTATGAGCACAAGCAATCGTCGAGATTTCATGAAAGGGTCGCTGTTGGCGACAGCCGCCGTAGCTGCCGCCGGCGTCAGCGGCACAACCGGGTCAGCCGTCGCTGCCGACAACAAAGCCGTTCCCGTATCCTCCCGCCTCAGAACCGGGACCGTCAAGGCTGCCGGAGACCCGCCGATGAGGCTATCCGTTCTGTCCTACTCGTTTCGAGGACTGCTCGAGCAAGGCAAGATCGATGTGTTCGGATACCTGGAAGCCTGCAGGTATCGGTACAACCTCCGTATCGCCGATATCTGGAACGGTTCTCTGACCAGCATGGAGGAGGGCTATCTGAAGAAAGTCCGCGAGGGGCTCGATGAGCGAGAGATGGAGCTGGCCGACCTGTGCGCTGACGGAGTCACTGTCTGGGAGAACGATCCGGCCAAGCGCCAGAAGACCTATGAATACGCCTTGACGAACCTCAAGGCCGCCAGGATCCTCGGGGCGCAGTTCGTGCGTTTGGATGCCGGCGGGAGCGGTCTGACGTGGACCGGGGAGCAATTCGATCATATCGTCAAGCGATACAAGGAGTACGCCACATTTGCGTACGATCACGGCTTCATGGTCGGCGCTGAGAGCCATTGGGGTCCCGAAACCGTCTGGGACAACATGAAGAAGCTCTTCCACGCGGTGGACCACCCGGCGTTCGGGGTCTCCTGTCACATCGGCGGCTGGCATGGCACCCAGGAGGAGAAGGACCAGGCCGACCGGGAGGCGGCGCCGTGGATCTGTCATACGCACTTTGCCTGGAACATCGTGGAAGGACCGCTGGAAGAGAAGATGAAGAACCTGTATGACGCCGGCTACCACGGTTCCTACAGTGCCGAATTCCACGCCGGCAAGCACGAATACGCCCATGTGGCGATCCAGTTGGCCAAAATGCGCGCGGTATTCGATCGTTGGCGCACTGGAACTGTCAAGAATCAATAGAACCCTTGGAGACTGTGATGACACTTTCAACCACATCATTGCTGCAGGCAGTCATCTGTCTGGCAGTTACAGGTCCGGCCTTGGCCGCACCTACACAGAGGCTTCCATGGGAACGTGAAATTCCCCTCAGGGAGGCGGCCCGATCCGTTACGATCGATAACACACTCAACCCCACGGATCCCCTGCCCGACCGGAACTCGTATCCGCTGGGCAAGGCGATGGCCATCAATAGTCTGAAGATGCGGACCACCCTCTGGGGACCGCCCGAACGGGTCACGATCAGTCTGACCAAGAACAATGTCTGGGACCGGCGGGTCAACCCGCGCGGTCTGGAGGCCCCCACCCTACAGGAGATCATTGATGGCGCCTACGCCCCAGCCAACAAGGATTTCAAGGGCGTTGCCAACGATTGCCAGCGTCCCTGGGGCTATGGCTATCTGCTCAAAGAGGGCGGCTTCTATGATCCCTATCGCCAGCCGCATGAGTATCACATGCCCTGCCTCAAGCCCGTGGGCCAGATCATCATGGGCATGGACCCGCTGGCCGGGGCCGAGGCGCCGACAATCACCCAAAGCTGCGCAAACGGCGTCGTCACACTTGAAGAGGCGAAAGGCAACGCCACAGCCAATCTGCAATACGTCCTGGGCATGACGAGTAACCTCTATGCCGTGCGGGGCGACTTTTCGGGGATCGATACGCCGGTTTGGCTTCGGTTGTACAGGCACGAAGATACGGCTCATATGAATTATATGAATGCCGAGGGCACGGAATATACCAAGAAGGGAACTGAAAAGGATAAGGCGTTCAATTACCCCATGGACCCGCCGACCAGCGGGAAAGACGGGAAGTATTTCTGGATTCGCCAGCAGATGCCGCCGGAGAAGACGTTTCCGGACGGCTTTGAATATATGCTGATGGGCGTGGTGCTTAGTCCGGAAAAAGTGCAGATAGAGACGGTACAGGACACGAAAGGGCTTGGCACGCCGCCGCCGGATAAGCGGATGGCCAATGCCCCGGGAGCGGCCGCGACAGTGACGTTTACACCGAAGGATAACGCCCGGTTGGAGGCGCTGATCGTCGTGGCGACCACGATGGACGGCGAGGATGTGAAGGCTGTGGCAAAGCAGCGTCTCAAGGACGCTGAGAAACGCGGCTTTGATGGCGTAGTGAAAGAGAATGCGCACTGGTGGAGTGCCTATTACGATAAACGCGAGAACGGCCGGGTTTTCAAAGGACTGACAGGCACGCAGTGCACCGAAGATATTAAGGATCTCTAT
>Ga0209347_1005215_pt1 | contig 12596 bp, 9 predicted proteins | sample AutmiccommuBRH23_FD_187382 | JGI IMG/M metagenome (GOLD analysis project Ga0209347, IMG submission 187382) | Deep subsurface microbial communities from Mt. Terri, Switzerland - Autotrophic microbial communities BRH/23 (SPAdes) (version 2) | ecosystem: Environmental > Aquatic > Deep subsurface >...
CCCGCGCCTCGGCCCGCCGCTAGATCAGCCCCGCATGGCGCATTGCCGCATCGATCCGCGCCCGTGTCGCGTCCAGCAGCGGTGTCAGCGGCAGCCGCACCTCCTCGCTGCACAGGCCCAGCTTCGACAGCGCGTATTTCGCGCCCACCAGCCCCGGCTCGAGGAAGATCGCCTCATGCAGCGGCATCAGCCGGTCCTGGTACTCCAGCGCCAGCGCATAATCCCCCGCCAGCGTCGCCGCCTGGAACTCGGCACACAGCCGCGGCGCGACGTTGGCTGTGACGGAAATGCACCCCACCCCGCCATGGGCGTTGAAGCCAAGCGCCGTCGCATCCTCGCCCGACAGCTGGATGAACTCCGGCCCGCAGGTTATGCGCTGCTGGCTCACCCGCTCCAGCTTGCCGGTCGCGTCCTTGACGCCGATGATGCGCGGCAGTTTGGCCAGCTCGCCCATCGTCTCGGGCGACATGTCCACCACGGATCGGCCGGGGATGTTGTAGATGATGATCGGCAGCGCGCTGGCATCGTGCATCGCGGTGTAATGCGCGATCAGCCCGCGCTGCGTGGGCTTGTTGTAATAGGGCGTCACCACCAGCGCGGCATCGGCGCCCACCGCCTCGGCATGGCGGATCAGGCCGATGCCCTCGGCCGTGGCATTGGACCCGGCGCCGGCGATCACCGGGATGCGGCCGGCCACGGCCTCCACCACCGCCTCGATCACCGCGCCATGTTCCTCATGGGTCAGTGTCGGAGACTCGCCGGTCGTGCCCACCGGGACAAGGCCGTTGGAGCCTTCAGCGATATGCCATTCGACCAGCTTCTTCAGCGTGTCATAGTCCACGGCGCCGTTCTTGAACGGCGTGACCAGGGCAGGGATGGACCCTTTGAACATGACACGCTCCATGAGGTTGGGCCGGGTCGGATAGTGACTCGGCCGGGGATGATCGCGGCGGAACCTAGCGATGTGCCGCGCACTTGCCAAGTTTGTGTGTTGTGGCTGGCGCCCTGCCCGGTAGGATTGTGGCAAAGCAAGATGCAGCAGCAAAATTCCAGATGATCCGCCCCGCCCCGCCCCGCAGCCATTTCCTTGCCGCGACGCTGTCGCTTGGCCTTGCCGTGCCCGCTGTGCAGGCGCAGGAGGTGCCGCCCCCAGCCGCTCCTCACGCCACCGCCCCGCGTGCTCTCGCGCCCGCCCGTGCCGCGGTGCCGCCGCCGCCCGCCCCGCCCTCGCCGGCGCTGGTGCTGGAGGTCGCGCGCTCGGCCGAGGACCCGGCCGCCCTCGGCCAGGCGCTGATCGCCGCGGCGCAGGGTGACTGGCCGGTGGCGATGGGGCAGGCGCGGGTGGCGGGCCCGATCTCGTCCGACATCCTTGAATGGCAGCGGCTGCGCGCGGCCGAAGGCACCGTGACCTTCGCGGACTATGTCACCTTTCTGGACCGCCGCCCCGACTGGCCCGGCCTGCCGCTTCTGCGCAAGCGGGCTGAGGCGGTGATTCTGGAGGGTGAGGCGGCCGAGGGCGTGCTTGCCTTCTTCGCCGCCGGGGCACCGCAGACCGGCACCGGCAGCCTGGCGCTGATGGCGGCGCTGACCGAGGCGGGGCGCGCGCCCGAAGCCGAGGCCGAGGCGGTGCGCGCCTGGCGCGAGCTGTCGCTGACCGAAGACGAACAGGCGGCCCTGCTGGCCCGCGCCGGGCCTGCGCTGGCCGATCACCATGGCGGGCGGCTGGCGGCAACGCTGGATGCGGGCCGTCTTTCCGAGGCGCGGCGGATGCTGGCGCTGGTCACCCCCGGCAGCCGGGCGGTGGCCGAGGCGCGCATCGCGCTGCAGGCCCGCGCCCCGGGAGTGGATACGCTGATCGCAGCGGTGCCGGACCACATGGCCGACTCGCCCGGGTTGGCGAAGGACCGCTTCCGCTGGCGCATCTGGCGCGACTTCTATGACGAGGCGGCGGACCTGCTGCTGGAACGCTCGACCAGCGCCGAGGCGCTTGGTGCACCGCAGGGCTGGGCCAGCTGGCGCGCGACATTGGCGCGGCGGGAAATGCGCGTCGGCGATCCGGGGAAGGCCTATCGCATCGCCTCGACCCACCACCTGACCGAGGGCAGCAGCTACGCCGACCTCGAATGGCTGGCGGGCTACATCGCCCTGCGCAAGTTGGACGACCCGGACACCGCCCTGACCCATTTCGCCCGCTTCCGCGCCGCAGTCGCCAGCCCGATCAGCCTTGGCCGCGCCGGCTATTGGCAGGGCCGCGCCTATGACGCGCTTGGCCGCGAGGAAGAGGCCCGCGCCGCCTATGCCTTCGCTGCCGAGTATCAGACCGGCTTTTACGGGCTGATGGCCGCGGAACGGCTGGGCCAGCCGCTGGACCCGGCGCTTGCCGGGCGCGAGGACTACCCGCCGCTGGAGGGCGCCGCCTTTGCCGCCACCTCGGTCTTCGAGGCGGCCGAGCTGCTCTATGCCGCGGGCGAGAGCGATCTGGGCGAGCGGTTCCTGCTGCATCTGGCCGAGAGTCTGGCGCCGGACGACCTGCAGCGCCTTGCCGGCCACGCGCTGCGCCAACATCGGCCGCATCTGGCGCTGATGGTCGCCAAGGCCGCCGCGGCGCAGGGGCTGGTGCTGCCAGCCGCCTATTTCCCGCTGAACGGGCTGGAGCAGATGGAGCTGCCGGTGGCGCCGGAACTGGCGTTGTCGATTGCCCGGCGCGAGAGCGAGTTCGACATCGACGTGATCAGCCATGCCGGCGCGCTTGGCCTGATGCAGGTGATGCCGGGGACCGCGAAGATGATGGCGACGGCCACCGGCCAGCCCTATGCAGCGGGGCGGCTGACCTCGGACTGGCGCTACAACGCCTCGCTGGGGGCCGCCTATCTGGCACAGCTGACCGAGGAGTTCGGCCCCGCCGCGGCGCTGGTCGCCGCCGGCTACAATGCCGGCCCGGGCCGCCCGCGCCAGTGGGTCCGCGATCTGGGCGATCCGCGCACCGGCGCGGTCGATGTGGTGGACTGGATCGAGGCGATCCCGTTTACCGAGACGCAGAACTACGTGATGCGCGTCGCCGAAAGCCTGCCGATCTACCGCGCAAGGCTGACGGGCGAGGCGGGGCCGATCCAGATCACCAAGGACCTGACGGGCCGGTAAGTCAGACCGAAGCGGCCTTCTTGCGGGCGCGCCACAGGGTGAAAAGACCCGCCCCCACCACGATCACCGCGCCGATGGCCACGTTCGCCCGCAGCGTCTCGCCGAACAGCGTCAGCCCGAGTAACGTCACGAAGACCAGTTGCAGATAGGCAAAGGGCTGGATCGCGCTGGCCTCGGCCACCTCGTACGCCCGGATCAGCAGCCAGTGCCCGGCAGAGCCCATGATGCACAGGCACGCCATCCAGCCCCAGTCGGCCGGCGTCATCGGCTCCCAGAACCACAGGCCGACCAGCGTCATGATCACCGCGCCCGACACCCCGGTCCAGAAGAAGCTGACCGAGGCGGCATCCTTGCGTGAGACATAGCGGGTGAGCAGGCCGTAAAGCGCGAACATGAAGGCCGCCAGCAGCGGGATCAGCGCGAGGGGAGAGAACACCGCCACCCCCGGTTGCAGGATCACCAGCATCCCGACAAAGCCGATGCCGATGGCCGTCCAGCGCCGCCAGCCGACCTTCTCCCCCAGCACCGGGCCCGACAGGGCCGCCACCAGCAGCGGATAGCAGGTGAAGACGGCATGGCTTTCGACCAGCCCCAGGGTGATGAAGGCCTGCACCATGATGCAGACCTCGGCCGCCAGCAGCAGGCCGCGGAAGACCTGCACCCGGGGATGTGCGGTGCGGACCGCCGCGCGCAGGCCCCCCGGCGCCCGCGCCGCCACCGCCATCACGAAGGCGGCGAAGAACCAGTAGCGGATCATCACCACCATGTAGATGTTGTATTCGGCGGCCAGATGGCGCGAGACCCCGTCCTGCACCGAAAACACGAAGGCGGCGCCGATCATCAGCCAGATGCCGAGGCGGGTGTTCTGATCGGTCATGTCGCCTCGCGGGGAAATTCTGGGGGGCGCAGCAGGCCCACGCTCATGTGGCGCTTATGGCCGTGGCCCGGGCGGCGTTCAACCGCAAAGCCCGCCGCATCGAGGCCCCGGCGGACGAAACCGGCGGCGGTGTAGGTGGCGAAGGTGCCGCCCGGCGCGGTGTGGCGGGCGACCTCGGCCATCAAGGGCTCGCCCCACAGCTCTGGGTTCTTGGCGGGAGAGAAGCCGTCGAGAAACCACGCATCGGCCTGGCCTTCCCATGAGGGCAGGGCGGTGCGTGCGTCGGCGACGAGGATTTCGACGGAGATGGTGCCGAGGTCAAACCGCCTCTGGCCCGCCTCCCAAGCTGTCAGAAACGGCTCCGCCACCGCCCGCGCCTCGGGGAAAGCATCCAGCGCGCGGGCGATGTCGGCGGCGGGCAGGGGGAAGGCCTCGAAGCTGGTGTAATGCAGCGGGCCGGGCTGGCCCTGATGGGCGATCAGCGTGGCCATCAGGTTCAGGCCGGTGCCGAAGCCAAGCTCGGCAATGCGGAAGCCGGGGGCGAAGCGGGCGGGCAGATCGTTTCCGGCCAGAAACACATGCCGGGTTTCCGCCAGCCCGTTCCCCAGGCTGAAATAGGGGTCGTCGAAGCGGTCGGATACCGGCACGACCCCGTCCCGCCATTGCACGCCGCTGCTCTGGTTCTCGCCGGTCATCTGCCCTAGTCCTGTTCGCGGCGATCCTGACGAAGCGGTTCTGGAAGTGCAATCGGGGAAGTTCAATGGCAGGTCAGGCAGACATCACGGTCCATGGCGCGGGCATCTTCGGGCTGGCGACCGCGTGGGAATGCGCACGCCGCGGGGCACGGGTGCGGGTGATCGAGGCGGCGCGGATCGGGGCGGGCTCGTCGGGCGGGCTGGTCGGCGCGCTGGCCCCGCATGTGCCCGAGCAGTGGAACCCAAAGAAGGCGTTCCAACTGGAGGCGCTGCTGATGGCCGAGGGATTCTGGGCCGGGGTCGCGGCAGCGGGCGGGGTCGATCCCGGCTATGCCCGCACCGGGCGGCTGCAGCCGATTGCCGACGCGGCGGCGGTCGATCTGGCCCGCGCCCGCGCCAAGGGGGCCGAGGCGCTGTGGCAGGGCCGCGCGGAGTGGCGGGTGATTCCGGCGGCGGAGGCGGCAGAGGGGTGGTGCCCTGATGCCGCGTCGGGCTTCGTGGTGCAGGACACGCTGACCGCGCGGATGGCACCGCGCCGCGCGGCGGCCGCCTTGGCCGCGGCGATCCGCGCGCGGGGCGGCGAGATCGTGGAGGGCGGCGCGAGCGAGCCTGTCGGTCTGCAGATCTGGGCAACCGGAGCGGCCGGGCTGGCCGCGCTCTCCGCGGATCTGGGCCGCACCGTGGGCGCGGCGGTCAAGGGCCAGTCGGCGCTGCTGCGCCCGGCGTCGGATGTGACCGCGCTGCCGCAGATCTTCGCCGAGGCGCTGCATATCGTGCCCCATGCCGATGGCAGCGTCGCCATCGGATCGACCTCGGAGCGGGAGTTCGACGCGGCGGATACCTGCGATGCGCAGCTCGAGGCGCTGATCGCCAAGGCCCGCGACCTCTGCCCCGCGCTGGCAGAGGCTCCGGTGGTGGAGCGGTGGGCCGGTGCCCGCCCCCGCGCCCGGACCCGCGCGCCTATGCTGGGGGCCTGGCCGGGGCGGCCGGGACATTTCGTCGCCAATGGCGGCTTCAAGATCGGCTTCGGCATCGCGCCGAAGGTGGCCGAAGTGATGGCCGATCTGGTGCTGGAGGGGCGCGACGGGGTGCCGGACGGCTTTCGGGTGGAAGACAGCCTTTAGCGGAGCCGCACTCCAGCAGCCCCTCTTCCTTTGCCCGAAATCAAGGCGCTTCAGCGCCGCCGGGCAGCGCCCGCCTCCCGGCCCGGCCACGGGCCGGGCGTTCTTCGCGGAAATCCTCCAGGGAGGATTTCTGATCGCTCATCACCCTCCTCGGGCGGGCGCTTTTGCAACGTCAGCCCTAGAAATTCGGGGGGAGATGCTGAACCATAAACCGTCTAGAACATCGGTTGCTCGCCCACCCGGCGGACGGGCGCTGCCCTGTGACTGTGGGGCAATCGGGGGGCCTTGCACAGCCCCGCGCGCAAAGGCAAGGTCCGCTCCAAACTCACGAGACAGGCGCACCAAGCGCAAGAAGGAGCAGGCGATGGCGATGCGGCATGGCGGACAGATCCTGGTGGAACAGCTGAAGCTTCAGGGCGTGGCCCGGGTGTTCTCTGTCCCCGGTGAAAGCTTCCTTGCGGTGCTGGACGGGCTGCACGGCTCGGGCATCCGCAACATCGTCTGCCGGCAAGAGGGCGGCGCGGCGATGATGGCCGAGGCGGATGGCAAGATGAACGCCGCTGAAGGCCGCGGCCTGCCCGGCATCTGCTTTGTCACCCGCGGGCCGGGGGCCACCAATGCCTCGGCCGGGGTGCATGTCGCCAAGCAGGACTCGACCCCGATGATCCTGTTCATCGGCCAGATCGACCGCGGCCACCGCGACCGCGAGGCGTTTCAGGAGGTGGATTACCGCGCCATGTTCGGCCCGCTGGCGAAATGGGTGGCGGAGATCGACAGCACCGCGCGGATCCCCGAATACCTCAGCCGCGCCTTCCACATCGCCACCTCCGGTCGCCCCGGCCCGGTGGTGCTGTCGCTGCCCGAGGACATGCTGACATCGCTCGCCGACGTGCCAGACATTGCCGCCCCGGCGCCGGTGCCCGCCAGCGTCAGCACCGCGGAGCTTGCGGCGGTGACGGAGATGCTGGCGACGGCCGAACGCCCGCTGATCATCGCTGGCGGCACGGCGTGGAATGCCACCGCCGCCGCCGACCTCGCGCGCGTCGCGGCCGCCTGGGGCCTGCCCGTGGCGGTGCCCTTCCGGCGGCAGGGCCATATGGACAACCGCGACGCGCACTATGCCGGCGACCTCGGCATCGGGATGAACCCGCGGCTGGGGGCGCGTCTGCAGGCGGCCGACTGCATTCTGGTTCTGGGTGCGCGGATCGGCGACAGCCTGACGCGGGGCTATGAGCTGATGGACCCCGCCGCGCCGGGCAAGACCATTGTGCATGTCTACCCCGATGCCTCTGAACTCGGCCGCGTCTATCGCCCCGATCTGGGCATCGTTGCCCCGGCGACGGACATGGTGGCGGCGCTGGCCTCTGCCCCCGCTCCCGAGGGTGCCCCTGCCAAATGGGCCGACTGGACCACCGCCGCTCGGCTCGATTACGAGCGCTGGCAGCAGCCCAAGGAAACCCCCGGCGCAGTGAAGATGGAGGCTGTGGTGGGCTGGCTGTCGGCCAACCTGCCCGAGGATGCGATCCTGACCAATGGCGCGGGCAACTATGCCGCCTTCCTGCACCGCTATTTCCGCTTCAAGCAGCATGGCACTCAACTGGCCCCCACCTCGGGCAGCATGGGCTATGGCTTCCCCGCCGCCGTCGCCGCCGGCATTCGTTTTCCGGGCCGGACCGTGGTCTGCATGGCCGGGGATGGCTGCTTCCAGATGACGCTGAACGAGATGTCCACCGCCGTGCAGCATGGCTCGGCCCCCATCGTCGTCGTCGCCAACAACGGCCAATACGGCACGATCCGGATGCATCAGGAGCGGCACTATCCCGAGCGGGTCTCGGGGACGCAACTTGCCAACCCCGACTTCGCCGCCCTCGCCTGCGCCTATGGCGGGCATGGCGAGGTGGTGGAGCGGGGCGAGGATTTCCCCGAGGCCTTCGCCCGTGCCCGTGCCTCTGGCACCCTGGCGGTGATCGAGCTGCGGATCGACCCCGAGGCGCTTTCGGCCGGGGCGACGCTGACCGAGATCCGGGCGGAGCGGAAAGGCTAAAGGAACAGCCGCAGGATGGCGGGGGCGATCAGCGCGGTCAGCACCGCGTTGAGGCCCATGCCGATGCCGGCGAAGGCTCCCGCCGTCTCATGCACCTGAAAGGCGCGGGCGGTGCCGATGCCATGGGCGGCGACGCCGGTGGCGAAGCCCCGCGCCCGCCAGTCGCGGATGCGAAGCGCGTTCAGCAGCGGCGTGGCCACGATGGCGCCGATAATCCCGGTCAGCAGCACCAGCACCGCCGTCAGCGTCGGCTGCCCCCCAAGGCTTTCCGAGATACCTATGGCCACGGGGGCGGTGGCGGATTTCGGCGCTAGCGAGGCCAGCACCGACCCCTCCACCCCAAGCGCCCGGGCAATCGCCAGCGCCGAGACCACGGCGGTGACAGACCCGGCCAGCAGCCCCGCCAGCATCGGCAGGGCCGCCCGCCGCACCCGGGCAACGTTGGCGTAAAGCGGCAGGGCCAGTGCCACCGTCCCCGGGCCCAGCATGAAATGCACGAACTGCGCGCCCTCGAAATAGGTGGCATAGGGCGTGCCCGTCGCCCCCAGTACCGCCGCCAGCAGGATCACCGCCACCAGCACCGGGTTGACCAGCGGCCGCCGCCCGGCCGCGCGCGAGGCGGTATCGCCGACCCAATAGGCCAGCAGCGTCACCGTCAGCCACAGCAGCGGGCCCTGTGCCAGATAGCTCCAGATCAGCGCGGGATCAGTCATGGCGCGGCTCGCCTTCGCTGTTGCCGGTCAGCCGGGCGACACCGGCAAAGGCCAGCGCCCCCACGGCGATGGCGAGGATGGTGGAGCCGACCAGCGCCACCGCGATCGCCGGCCCCTCTGCCGCCAGCACCGGCAGGTGGGCGACGACGCCTACACCGGCCGGCACGAACAGCAGCGACAGATGCGCCAGCAGCCCCTGCGCGACGGGACGCACCACCTCCACCAGCGCGGGCCAGAGGCTGAAGGCGATGACAAGCGCCACCATCCCCAGCACCGGGCCGGGAAGCGGCAGGCCAAGGGCGCGGCTGGCGACCTCTCCGGCCAGCTGGAAGCCGAGGAGGGTGACGAGGGCGGGGATCATGGCGGGCCTCCGGGTGCTGATGCCCCTTCATGCCGTGGCCACACGGGGCAGGCAATACGGCGCGGGTCAGACCTGCTTGCGGAAGGTTATGCTTGTGGGCCGCTCGAAGCCGGGATGCGCGCTGCGCCCCAGCTCGGTATAGCCAAGCGCGCGGTAGAAGCCGTGCAGCGCCGTCAGCTCCACCCGGCATTGCAGATGCACCGCGGGCAGCCCGCGCTCAACCGCACTGGCTTCGGCGCGGGCGACCAAGGCGCGCCCGAGGCCGGTGCCGCGCGCAGCGTCGGCCACCGCAAGCTTGCCAAGGTGCAGGGCCTCCGCCCCCGGCGTCAGCACCACGCAGCCAAGGACCGGATCGCCCGACACCCAGACCTCACCCGTCGCGGCGGCGCGCGACAGATCGGCCACCGTCAGCCGCTGCATCGACGAGGGCGGGTCGATCCGCCCATCCATATAGGCAAAGGCGGCGCGGATCAGCGCCAGCACTTCGCGGAAGTCGTCATCGCCCTCCAGTTGCCGCATCATGTCTCCAAATGTTGGGATGGTTCTGCGTTGATCCGCCATATCGGGTGGCAGCGATTGACTCCCGCCGCGCTTGCCCCGACCATGGCCGACCAACGGCACCACCGGAATCGGACCCCACCTTGCGCTTCACCCGCCTCAGGCTCAATGGCTTCAAAAGCTTCGTGGACCCGACCGATCTGGTCATCCATGACGGGCTGACCGGCGTCGTCGGGCCCAATGGCTGCGGCAAGTCCAACCTGCTGGAAGCGCTGCGCTGGGTGATGGGCGAGACCCGACCTTCTTCCATGCGCGGCGAGGGGATGGAGGATGTCATCTTCGCCGGTGCCGCCACCCGCAGCGCGCGGAACTTCGCCGAAGTCGTGCTGACGCTGGACAATTCCGAACGGCTGGCCCCCTCGGGCTTCAACGATGCCGACACGCTGGAGATCGTGCGGCGCATCACCCGCGACGCGGGCAGCGCCTACAAGGTCAACGTCAAGGATGTGCGGGCGCGCGACGTGCAGATGCTGTTCGCCGATGCCTCGACCGGGGCGCAATCCCCGGCGCTGGTGCGGCAGGGGCAGATCGCCGAGCTGATCAACGCCAAGCCCAAGAACCGGCGGCGGATTCTGGAAGAGGCGGCGGGCATCTCGGGCCTCTACCAGCGGCGGCACGAGGCGGAGCTGCGGCTGACGGCGGCCGAGCAGAACCTGTCCCGCGTCGGCGACGTCGTGGAGCAGCTGGCGGCGCAGCTGACCACGCTGGCCCGGCAGGCCCGGCAGGCCGCCCGTTACCGCGAGATCGGCGAGGAGCTGCGCCGCGCCGAGGGTACGCTGCTGTACCGTCGCTGGCGCGAAGCGGATCAGGCACGAGCGGCGGCCGAGGAGGATCTGGCGCAGCGGGTGCGCCTTGCCGCGCAGGCCGAGGCTGCGGCGCGGGCCGCCGCCAAGGAACGGCAGGCGCGCGAGGATGCCTTGCCGCCGCTGCGCGAGGAAGAGGCGATTGCCGGCGCCGTGCTGCAGCGGCTGACGGTGCAGCGCGAGGCGCTGCGCGACCAGCAGGACCGGGCGCGGGCGCTGATCGAGACACTGGCGGCGCGGCTGCAACAGATCGACCGGGATGCGGAGCGCGAGGCCGGGCTGAACCGCGACGCGGGCGAGACGATTGCCCGGCTGGACTGGGAGCAGGCGCAGATCCTGAAGGCCGCCGAGGGGCAGGATGAGCGGCTGGCCGAGGCGCTGGAGGCGGCCAAGGAGGCCGCCGCTGTACTGGCCGACCGCGAGGAGGCGCTGTCGCAGCTGACCGAGGACGTGGCGCGGCTGTCGGCGCGGCACCAGTCGGCGCAGCGGCTGCTGGCGGACGCCCGCACCGCGCTCGACCGGGCGCGGGGCGCCGCCGAGGCTGCCCGCCGCGCCGAGGCCGAGGCGAGCGCCGCGCAGGACCGCGCCGCCGAGGCCCATGCCGAGGCGGAGGCCGCCCAGACCGAGGCGGCCGAGATCGCCGAAGCCTCGGAAGAGGCGCTGATCGCCGCCGAGACCGCCCGCGCCGAGGTGCAGACCGGTGAGGCCGCCGCCCGCGCCCAGCATTCCGAAGCGGCGGGCGAGGCGAATGCCCTGCGCGCCGAGGTGGCGGGGCTGGCGCGGCTGGTGGACCGCGAGAGCCGGGCGGGCACCCAACTGCTCGACCGGGTGCAGGTGCAGCCGGGATATGAGGCGGCACTGGGCGCGGCGCTGGCCGATGACCTGCGCGCGCCGGTGGTGGAGGCGGGTGCGAGCTCTGGCTGGGCGCTGCTGCCGGGCTATGACGCGGCGCAGGCGCTGCCCGCAGGGGCCACGCCGCTGGCGGAGTTCGTGACGGTGCCGGACGCTCTGCTGCGGCGGATCGGGCAGATCGGGCTGGTGGACGGGGCGGCGGGCGCGGCATTCCAGGCGGCGCTGCTGCCGGGGCAGCGGCTGGTCAGCCTTGAGGGCGATCTGTGGCGGTGGGACGGGTTTCGGGCGGCGGCCGAGGATGCGCCTTCGGCGGCAGCGCTGCGGCTGCGGCAGCTGAACCGGCTGGTGGAGCTGAAGCGCGATCTGGAGGAGGTGGGCGCCAGGGCCGAGGGCGCGCGGCAGGCGCATGAGGTGCTGATCGCGCGGCTGGCCGCAGCCACCCGCGCCGACCAGGAGGCCCGCGAGGCGCGGCGTGACGCCGACCGCCGGGTGGCCGAGGCAAGCCGTGCGCAAAGCCGGGCCGAGGCGGATCGCTCCATCGCTGCGGGCAAGCTGGAAAGCGCCCGCATCGCCCGGGCCCGGCATGAGGAAGAGGCCGAGGAGGCGCAGATCCGGCTGGAGGATGCCGGCGCCGCGATGGAGGATCTGCCAGAGCTGGAGACAGCGCGGGCCGCGGTCGAGGATGTCAGGCAGACGGTGGAAGCCGCGCGGATGATGATGATGGCCCGCCGCGCCGCGCATGACGAGACCCGCCGCGAGGGCGAGGCGCGCACGCGGCGGCGGCAGGAGATCGCCAAGGAAATCTCGGGCTGGCGGTTGCGGCTGGATACAGCGGAGAAGCGCAGCGCCGAGCTGGAAGCGCGCCGGGCAGAGACGGCCGAGGAACTGGACGAGGCCGGGGCCGCGCCCGAGGAGATTGCGGCGAAGCATGAGGAGCTGTCGGAAGCCATCGAGGCCGCCGAGGTGCGCCGGGCCCGCGCTGCCGAGGCGCTGGCTGTGGCCGAGGCCGCGCTGCGCACGGTGCAGGGGGCCGAGCGCGAGGCGGAACGGCTGGGCAGCGAGGCCCGCGAAGGCCGCGCCCGCGCCGAGGCCCGCACCGAGGCGGCGCGCGAGACCGTGGCCCATGCCGCCACCCGGATCTTCGAGGAGACCGAGCAACTGCCTCTGGAGCTGCTGGACAGCCTTGGCGCCGACCCCGAGAAGATGCCCGCTGCCGATGTGCTGGAGGCCGACGTGGCGCGCCTGCGCCGCCAGCGCGAGGCGCTTGGTGCGGTGAACCTGCGCGCCGAGGAGGATGCCCGCGAGGTGCAGGACGAGCATGACACGCTGGCCCGCGAGAAGTTCGATCTGGAAGAGGCGATCCGCAAGCTGCGCGCCGGCATCGCCAGCCTGAACCGCGAGGGGCGCGAACGGCTGCTGACCGCCTTC
>Ga0209347_1005216_pt1 | contig 12594 bp, 11 predicted proteins | sample AutmiccommuBRH23_FD_187382 | JGI IMG/M metagenome (GOLD analysis project Ga0209347, IMG submission 187382) | Deep subsurface microbial communities from Mt. Terri, Switzerland - Autotrophic microbial communities BRH/23 (SPAdes) (version 2) | ecosystem: Environmental > Aquatic > Deep subsurface >...
GCGGCTTGCCTGCGCTGCCATTGAGCTTGCCGAGCAGTTCGGCGGGAAAGGAAAAACCTTCCGGCGCGCCCTCGACGGTCACGGTGGCCTGGCCCTTATTTTCCGACACGGTGGCGTTGGCGACATTCATCACCGGGCTGCCGACGAACTGCGCGACAAACAGGTTCTGCGGACGCGAGTAGACCTCGTTCGGGGTGCCAACCTGCTGCAGCACGCCCTCATGCATGATGACGATGCGGTCGGCGAGGCTCATCGCCTCGATCTGGTCGTGCGTGACATAGATGGTCGTCGAGCCCTGCTTGAGATGCAGGCGCTTGATCTCGGCGCGCATCTCCTCGCGCAGTTTGGCGTCGAGCGCGCCGATCGGCTCGTCCATCAGCATCGCCTTGGGTTGCCTGACCAGCGCGCGGCCGATGGCGACACGCTGCATGTCGCCACCCGACAGCGCCGACGGCCGGCGGTCAAGCAGATCACCGATGCGCAGCACATTGGCGATCTCGCGCACCTGGTTGTCGAGCTCGGTCCGGTTCATGCGCGTGGCACGCAGCGGAAAGGCAATGTTCTCGTAGACGGTCATGTGCGGATAGAGCGAGAAGGACTGGAACACCATGGCGATGTCGCGCGCCGCCGCCTTGAGATGCTGCACCGTCTTGCCGTCGATCAGTATGTCGCCCTCGTCGATGGTCTCGAGCCCTGCAATGGCGCGCAAGGTCGTCGTTTTGCCGCAGCCCGACTGGCCGAGCAGCACGATGAACTCATTGTCCTCGATGACGAGATTGAGGTCCTTGATGACCTGGACGGAGCCGAACCATTTCTGGACGCTGCGGAGTTCGATCTGGGTCACGGGCGGCCCTCATGGTGGTCGGAGACGTCGAAGGCGCCCTCATTGTCATCGCTGTCGATGACCGGCTTGCCGAACCAGTTGGTCAACATGAAAGTAACCAGGCCGACCAGGATGATGGTCACCCCGTAGCGATGCAGGAAGAAGTTCCAGGGCTGGCAGAGCGCCACGATGCCGAGCACCATGACGATTTCGGCGATCCTCTGTAGTCTGTCGCTGCGGATCATTTGCGGATCGCTCCGAAGGACATGCCGCGCAGGAGATGGTTCCTGAGCAGGAAGGTGAAGATGGCGACCGGCAGCAGGAACAGGAAGGTTCCCGATGCGATGACCGTCCAGTCCGGCAGGCCCGAACCGACCTGGCTGGGGATGAAGGGCGGTGCGGTCTGGGCGCGGCGGTTGGTCATGATCAGCGCGAAGGCATATTCGTTCCACGCCGTGATAAAGCAGAAAACGGCGGTGGCGGCGATGCCGGTGGCGGCTTCCGGAATGACGATCTTGAAGAACGCCTCCATGCGCGTGTAGCCGTCGACGAGCGCCGCCTCCTCGTACTCCTTCGGGATCTCGTCGATGAAGCCCTTCATCAGCCAGACCGAGAAGGACAGGTTGAAGGCGGTGTAGAGGATGATGAGGCCCCAATGCGTGTCGTTGAGGCCGACCGCGCGGTACATCAGGAACATCGGGATGGCCACCACCACCGGCGGCAGCATGCGCGTCGACAGGATGAAGAAGAGCAGATCGCCTTCCCCCTTCACCTTGAAGCGCGAGAAACCGTAGGCGGTGAACGTGCCCATGCCGACGGCCAGCACCGTCGAGGTGATGGCAACGATGAGGGAGTTCATGAAGCGGCTCGGATAGCCCGAAAGCTGCACCTCGCCGCGGCCCGAGCGCACCACCTTCTCACCGCCGTCGAACACCAGCCGCTCCCACCAGGGTGCTGCCTCGTATTCCTCGGGCGTCGGCGCAGAGCGAAGCTGCGAGCGCTTGGTGAACAGTTTCACGAAGGGCGAAATTTCCGGCGTGAACACCACCGTCGGCGGGATGGTGGTCGACAGGTTGCGCGGCTTGAACGATGTCGACACGATCCAGTAGATCGGCGCCAGGAAGATCAGCGTGACGATGAGCACGCTGGCGATGGCGACGCGGTTGAGCGTCCGTTCGCCGGTGGTGCGGACGGCGGCCATCTAGCGCTCCTTCACTTTGTTCAGATACTTGACGTAGATGTTGGTGATCGCCAGCACCATGATCAGCACGATGTAGGCGAGCGCGCAGGAGCGCCCGGTCTGCCATTCCTGGAACGCCATCTTGTAGAGCCGGATCGAGATCACCTCGGTGGTCGGCTGGCTGGTCAGGATGTAGGCGAGGTCGAAGGTCTTGAACGCCTCCATGGTGCGGAAGATGATGGCGATCATCAGGATCGGCGCGACCAGCGGCAGCGTGATGCGGAAGAAGGTGTAGAGCGACCCGGCACGGTCGATCGCCGCCGCCTCGTAGAGATGCTTGGGCACCGCTGAAAGGCCGGCCAGCGACAGCAGCATGACGAAGGGCGACCACATCCAGATATCGGTTATGGCCACCGCATAGAGCGCCATGTCGGGGTTGGACAGCCATTCGAAGGTGCCGAGGCCGAGTGCGTAGTTGATGATGCCGAAGGAAGGATCGTAGAGCAGCTTCCAGAACAGGCCGACGACGGCCATCGACAGCATCATCGGCAAGAGCAGCAGGGTCGTGATCAGGCCCTTGAAGGGAATGTCGCGGTTGAGCAGCAGCGCCACGCCGAAGCCGACGATGACCTGGCCGATGACCGAGACGATGACGTATTTCGCGGTGATCGCGAAGTTCGTCCAGATGAACTCGTCACTGAGCAGTTCGCGGTAATTCTGCAGTCCCACGAAATTGGCCGGCGCCGGCGACGAGGCGCGGAAATCGGTGAACGAGTAACCGAGCGAGTACATCAGCGGAAAGATGTTGAAGACGATCAGGAAGATGATCGTGGGAATGATGAAGAGATTGCGGATCGCCAGATCGCTCATGCCGCGGGAGGCGGCGCGCGATTTTGGGTCGAGTGTCGTGATGACTGCGGCGGTGGCCAAGGCCCGTTCCTTCCTTGTCCTGAAAAAGAAGTGGAGGGGGCGATCTGCTGCCCCCTCCGAGCATTCGTGTCGCTTAGCGACCGTACTTCTTGAAGGTTTCGTTCCAGTCCGACGCGAGTGAATCGAGCGCTTCCTTGGCCGAACCCTCGCCTGCGGTGATATACGGGTAGACCCGCTGGTTCATCTGGATCAGCAGCTCGGCATATTCCGGCGTCGCCCAGAAGTCCTTCACCTTGAACATGGTCTCGTAGAAGGCCTTGTTGTAGGGCGTTGCATTCTGGAACTCTTCCGATTCCAGAACCTTCACCGAGGCCGTGTAGCCACCGAGTTCGGCCCATTTCTTCTGGGTCTCGTCCTTGATGAACCATGCCAGGAACTTCATCGATTCATCGATATTTTCGGAGTAGGAGATGACCGAGATGCCCTGGCCGCCGAGTGCGGCGTACTGGTCGCCGTTCGGTCCGGGAGGATTGGCGAAGAAGCCGGTGCCCGCGGCATTGGGGTTGGAGGCTTCGTTGATGAGCGCCGGGAAGAAGGCGAAGTAGTTCATGCTCATCGCCGCCAGGCCTTCGGTGATCGCCTGGTTGTCTTCGGCGAAGAAGGACTTGGCCCAGCCAGGAGGCGTGAAGCCGTAGAGCTCGCGATACATTTCGAGCGCCTTGACGTTCTGATCGGAGTTAATGATGCCGTCGACCTTGTAGCTGGCATAATCGCCAAGCTCGCCACCATAGGAGAAGATGGCGTTCTCGACACCCATCACCAGCGCGTCATAGGAGTTGTCAGTGTAGATGGCGACGCCGTAGCGCTTCTCGTCGGGACGGTGGAAGAACTCGGCGATGTCGCGCAGCTGCTTCCAGTCTTTCGGAACGCCGAGATCGTAGCCATACTTGGCCTTGAACGCTTCCATCTCCTTGGGATCTTCGAACCAGTCCTTGCGATAGGACCAGCCAACCGCGTCGCCCTCGGCCGGGATCGACCAGTATTTGCCGGATTCGGCCGGATACTCGGAGTAGTACTTGACCGTTGCCGGCGCCATGACTTCCTTCAGGTTGTTGGCGTTGAAGAACTCGGTCATGTCGACATAGTGGCCGGCCTCGGAGGCCGCGCCGATCCACTGGGAGTCACCGACGACCATGTCGTAGGCGCTGCCCTTGGCGTTGAATTCGGTGAAGGCCTTGGTCTGGAAATCCGACCATGGCGTGGTTTCGACGGTGACCTTAACGCCGGTCTCCGCCTCGTAGATGTTGACGAGTTCCTGCAGATAGTTGGCCGGATCCCATTCAGCCCAGAAAATGGTGAGTTCCTTGTCCTGCGCGAACACGGATGTTCCGCTGGCAAGCGTCAATGCGAAGCCGGCAAGCATGCCGGTCAGTTTCCTGCTCATGATACTTCCTCCCTTGTCGTCGTTTGCCCGTGCGAGTGGGCGGTCCTTTCAGTCGAACATGCTAGAATTCGCTCCACCGCCAGGCGGTATCCGGCCCTCCCCGGCCGGCTCCTGAACGGATCGTGGCAATTGTCCCGATCTGCTCATTCTCCTAATCTGGTATTACCAATGCGAGAGTTCCGTCAAGCGCTTTCTTGGGCCTCTCTCGCTCGTCCGATTCCGCAGGTCACCCGAAAAGACTATAATTTCATCTGTTTCGATAACCAGCCCTGCTGGAATGGCAAAACAGACCAGATTTCAGGTGCCAAAATACCGCGCTGACCTGCGTCTCATCTGGTCCAACCAGTTCCGTTTAGTCGCTTCCTCCCTCCTTCGAGGCACATTCCTCCCGAATGGCCGCCTCGACAAGCGCCGACGCCACCCATTTGGCGACGCCGCGCGCATCCTCGCCATCGAGCCCCCAAATGTCCTTGAGCACGATAATAGCTTCGACGCCGAAAGCCAGCGACAGCGCCTGGGTAAGCCGCTCACAATTCGCGGCGGACAGGCTGTCGCGCAGCGGCGAAATCGCATCCCTGAGCAGATCGACGCGATGGCCCCGCTCGAACCGCGGCTCCTCGCCAAGGGTCCCTGCCTGGGCCCGGCTCCATTGCTCCAGCGACAGCTTCAGCGCCGCCTTGAACGTCGCCTCGAATGATTCGATGCGCGGCATCCCGGTGTCGATGAGATCGGCGACACGCTGCGATGCTTCCTTCGAGTCCGACGACCAGGTGAGTATCGGTCCCAGCCCCTCGCCGACGACTGCGCTGACCAGCGCTGCCTGGCTCGGAAAATAGCGATAGGCCGTGGCGCGCGACACGCCCGCCGCCTCCGCGACCTCGCTGACCGAAGGCGTCGCGCCGGCCTGCATCAGGCTGACCGCCGTATCGAGCATCAACCTGCCCGTACGGGCCTTCGGGCCGCGTTCGGCTTCATCGAGGTTCGCATCCGATTGACGTGAGACGAGCATATCATTATGATACGCATGTCTCATAAAAATGCAAGCGCACCGATCCGGTCTACGCATTCGAGGATGCGGAGACAGCACAGATCAGCAATGCGAGAGGAGCCTGGTGGCTGTGAAACAGATCCATGTCGTTGGAACGGCCGACACCAAGGGCGAGGAGCTTGCCTTTCTTGCGTCGAGCATCGAGGCCGCCGGCGCGCGGCCGGTGATCGTCGACGTCGGTACCGGCGATCCGACGATTTCGACCGACATTTCCGCCGCAACGGTCGCTTCTCATGGCCCGGGCAACACGGCAGAGGCGCTGGCCTGCGGCGATCGCGGTCGCGCCGTCGCGGCCATGGCCGAGGCCTTTTCCCGCTTCGCGGCAAGCCGCCACGACATTGACGGCATTATCGGCATCGGTGGCGGTGGTGGGACATCGATCGTCACGGCCGGCATGCGCGAACTGCCACTCGGCCTGCCGAAGATGATGGTCTCGACCCTCGCTTCCGGCGATGTTTCACCCTATGTCGGCGTCGCCGACATCATCATGGTGCCATCCATCACCGACCTGGCCGGGCTGAACCGGATCAGCCGGGTCGTGCTTGGCAATGCGGCGCTGGCCATCGTTGCCATGGCCGCGCGGCCGGCCGCCATCGACGATGGCAAGCCGGCACTTGGCCTGACCATGTTTGGCGTCACCACCGACTGCGTCACCGCCGCTGCGAACATGCTGCGCGCCGATTACGATTGCCTGATCTTTCACGCGACAGGCACCGGCGGCAGGACGATGGAGAAGTTGGCCGATTCGGGGCTGCTGGCCGGAATGCTGGACATCACAACCACCGAAGTCTGCGACTTTCTGTTCGGCGGCGTGCTGCCATGCGAGCCCGACCGGTTCGATGCGGCAGCGCGCACAAGGTTGCCTTATGTCGGGTCGGTCGGCGCTCTCGACATGGTCAATTTCTGGGCCCCCGAGACGGTCCCGCAGCGCTATCGCGATCGCCTGTTCTACAACCACAATGCCAATGTGACGCTGATGCGCACCACGGCCGAGGAATGCCGTCAGATCGGCCAGTGGATCGGCAACAAGCTCAACGCCTGCGAAGGCCCGGTACGCTTCCTGATCCCCGAGAAGGGTGTCTCGGCGCTCGACATCGAGGGCGGCGCCTTCTTCGATCCGAAAGCCGACGCGGCACTGTTCGAGGCCCTGACGACGACCATGAATGAGACGCTGGACCGCAGGATCCTGCGCTATCCGCTGCATATCAACGATCCGGCCTTCGCGGAGGCGGCGGTGGCCGCGTTCCGCGACATATCGGGTGCCTACCAGCCTTCATCAAACCATTAATCGTCAGCAAGGACACAACGATGCCAGCCATTCCCCGCCACAAGATACTGGAGAAATTCCGCGGCATGATTGCCGGCGGCGTGCCGATTGTCGGCGGCGGCGCCGGCACCGGCCTGACGGCCAAGGCAGAGGAAGCCGGCGGCATCGACCTGATCATTATCTACAATTCCGGCCGCTACCGCATGGCCGGCCGCGGTTCGGCGGCCGGCCTGCTCGCCTATGGCAACGCCAACGAGATCGTCAAGGAGATGGCCTATGAGGTTCTGCCGGTGGTGAAGAACACGCCGGTGCTGGCCGGGGTCAACGGCACCGACCCGTTCGTCATCATGCCGCTGCTGCTCGCCGAACTGAAGACGATGGGTTTTTCGGGCGTGCAGAATTTCCCGACCATCGGCCTGTTCGACGGCTCGATGCGCCAGAGCTTTGAAGAGACCGGCATGGGTTTCGGGCTGGAGGTCGACATGATCGCCGAGGCCCACAAGCTTGACCTGCTGACCACCCCCTATGTGTTCAACGCCGAAGAGGCGAAGGCGATGACCAGGGCAGGGGCCGATATCGTGGTGGCGCATATGGGTGTGACAACCGGCGGCTCGATCGGCGCCACCTCGGCCAAGTCGCTCGATGACTGTATTGGCGAGATCGACACCATCGCCGAGGCCGCCCGTTCGGTGCGCAAGGATGTCATCCTGCTTTGCCATGGCGGTCCTATCTCGATGCCTGACGACGCCAGGTATATTCTTGATCGCTGCACGGGGCTGCACGGCTTCTACGGCGCGTCGAGCATGGAACGACTGCCGGCCGAGGCGGCGATTCGCGACCAGACGGCAAGTTTCAAGAAGCTGACCGTCGGCAAGACAGCATCCAGCAACTGAGCCCGGGAGCAAAGGCCATGAGCAACGAACGCAATTTCCTCTACGCCAGGGACGTCAACACCTTCGCCTTCGACTGGGGCAGGCTGGCGCTGACTGTGGCGCCAGAGACCAATGGCGCTAGCCGCTTTTCCGGCGGCATCGTCGATCTCGGTGCCGGGCAGGGCCATACGCGCCACAACCATCCGGGCGCCGAAGAGATCATCTTCGTGATCTCCGGCCAAGGCGAGCAGATGGTCGAGGATCCCGACGGCAATCCGGTCGTCCAGAAAGTGAGCGCCGGCTGCACCGTCTACGTGCCCGAAAGCCGCTTCCATTCGACGCTCAACACCGGCGACGGGCCAATGCAGCTTTTCGTCGTCTATTCGCCGGCCGGTCCGGAACTGGCGCTGCGCGACCTGCCCGATTTCCGGCTGGTGCCACCCGGCGGCAAATAGGTCGCGCTCCAAATATCGTCTCGGTCAAACTCGGCCGAGCCGAACTCCCGGGAAAGCTGTAGACTGTGATTCGCCCGCGCGCTGGTGCGCGCGCGGCGAATTTTCGAAAGCACCCGAGTGAACAACGGAATTCTGCTGGCCTTGCTGGCCTATGCCACCTACTCGTGGAGCGACGCAGCCATAAAGGCGCTCGGCAGCGATCTGTCGATCTTCGAGATCGGCTTCTTCCTGGCGCTGATTTCGGGAGCCTGCATTGTCCTGACAACGCCAAGGGATGAGCACTGGCTCGACTTCTGGCGCATGAAACGTCCTGTCGCCGTGCAGGCGCGGGCGATCTCGGGTGTCGTTGCCAGCGTGCTTGGCGTCATCGCCTTCACCACGATCCCGCTGGCCGAAGTCTATGCGCTGATCTTTCTTGCGCCGCTCTTCGTCACCATCCTGTCGATCTTTGTGCTCAAGGAGCAGGTCGGACCCTGGCGTTGGTTTGCCGTCGCGGCCGGCTTCGTCGGCGTGATGCTCGTCGTCCAGCCTGGCTTTCGTGCGCTCGAAGTTGGCCATTTCTCCGCACTCGCCGTCGCCCTGCTCGCCGCCATCAGCGTCATCCTGATGCGTTCGCTCTCCGGACAGGAGACACGCACGACGATGCTCGGTTACCTGATCCTCTACGCCCTGATCGTCAACGCCGCTGGCATGGCTGTCACAGGCTTCGCGGTACCGACATGGCGTGAGGCCGGCATCCTGATGATCGCTGGGGTCTTCTCGGCCACCGGCAATATAGGGCTGCTCGGCGCGACGCGGCTGGCGCCCGCCAACCAGCTGGCGCCGGCGCATTATTCGCAGATCATCTGGGCGGTCATCCTTGGCGCGCTGATCTTCGACGAACAGCCCGACAAGTGGTCGATACTCGGACTGGCGATCATCGCCGGTTCGGGCCTGCTGACCGTGGTGCGCGAGCGCATCCGGCTGGGTTTCGTGAGATGGAACCCGTTCGGCCGCAACCGACTGTAGCCGGCATCACACCGCTGCGGACCCTGCGCGGCGCATGTGCACGCGAATGTGACAACGGGGCGGTCCATAATCGGCCTATGCTTGCATGAAGGAGATCCGCATGCGCAGCATTCTCGATTCCCTGTCCTCCCGCCTGGCGGCCTTGGCCCTGGTTGGCCTGTTTGCCGCGACGGCTCTCGCCGTCCCGCCAGCCCTTGCGGCGGAAGAGGCGGTCAAGATTCCGCCACCCTCGTTCGACGAGAAGTCCGGCTCAGGCGTTGAGAAGGCGGTCTTTGCCGGTGGCTGCTTCTGGGGTGTGCAAGGTGTATTCCAGCACGTGAAGGGCGTTGCCAGCGCCGTCTCCGGCTATGCGGGCGGCGATGCCAGTACGGCCGTGTACCAGGTCGTCGGGTCTGGCAGCACCGGCCATGCCGAGGCTGTCGAAGTGACGTTCGACCCGACTCAGGTCAGTTTTGGCAAGCTGCTGCAGGTATTCTTCTCCGTCGCCCATAATCCGACGCAGCTCAACTACCAGGGCCCCGACTACGGCACACAGTATCGGTCGGCCATCTTTCCGCACGATGCCGAGCAGGAAAGGATCGCGCGGGCCTATATCGACGAGCTCGACGCCGCGAAACTGTTCAACGGAAAGATCGTTACCACGTTGGAAGGCACGATGCCCTTCTATCCGGCCGAGGACTACCACCAGGATTTCCTGACCCTCAACCCGACCTATCCTTACATCGTCTACAATGACCTGCCGAAGATCGCGAACCTGAAGGCGCTCTTTCCGGAACTCTACCGCGACAAGCCGGTGCTGGTCATGCAAGTCAAGAGCTGAGGCTCAGGCCGCGCCCCGGTTCCAGCCGCGCCCGGTGTCGCCGAACATCTCGTAGCCGCTGCCGGTGACCGCCAGCGTGTCCTCGAGCTTGATGAAACCGCGCGTCGGATGAAGCATCGTGGTCTCGACCGAGATCACCATGTTTTCCTCCAGCGGCCGGTCGGCATCGACGCCTTCGTAGGCGACCGGATGGTTGGTCATCAGGAACGGCACCTCATGCGTGATCAGCCCCATGCCATGGGTGAAGAAGTCGGTGAAATCGGCTGAAGGCGAGGCCTTGAGCCTGGCTTCGGCCTCGGCGATGACCTCGGCGCCCAGCGCACCGGCCTTCACCTTGGAGAAGGCCGCTTGCTGGATCGAGTCGACCTCGGCGAGCAGGTCCTCAAGCTCGGAATCGGGTTCGCCGAGCACGCCCATGCGGCAGAGGTCGCCGATATAGCCCTGATAATTGCCGCCAGAGTCAATCGACAGCACTTCACCCGGCGCCCAGCTCTGCAGCGACGCGGCGCGGTTGTGACTGGCGCCCAGCGTCAGCAGGCAATATTCGAACTGCAGGCCGCGATTGGTTTCCTCGCGGCGCAAATGCTCGATGATCTCGTTCTTGGTCATGCCGTCATGCGCCGCGGCAATGGTTGCCAGCATCGATTCGGTGATCAGTTCCGACGCCGTGCGCAACTGATCGAGCTCCGCCGGCGTCTTCAGCCCACGCATCCGCTCGAAGGTCGGGGTCGCATCGAAGACCTTGGCCTCCGGCAGAGCCTTGCGCAGCGCGATATAGGCATCGGACGGCAGGAAGCCGGGCTCGATACCGATCCGCGCGTCCTGGCGGCCGATCTTGCCGACATGCTCGGCGGCCAGCGCCGCCGCATCCAGCGTACCCCAGCAGGAGGTGTGCACGGCGGGCGTCCAGAACGGGTGATTCTGATGCTCGCCCCGCTCCAGCCCGTTGCCGATATACGCGGCATTGTCAGGCCGGCCCCGCTCATAGATCACAACCGGCAGGTAGCGGCTGTGACCAATGGCGTCCATGGCCGAGAAGAAGATGAACTTGTAGCCGCCAAGCAGATACTGGACATTGTGCTTCGAGGTGGCGATCAGCACATCCAGCCCCGCCTCCTCCATCAGGCGATCAAGGCGGCTCTGATCAAATGGCGTTCGGGCTTGTTTCATCTTTCCCGTCGCAGCGTCCATAATCTGGTTTCCCGTGTTCTCACTGGCCGGACAATCTGCACCGAATCGCCCGCTTTGGTCCAGTCATCAGCCGGCAAGCTTTACCATTGCCGTTTGAAACCAAAGAAACCCGACAGAAACAAGGTCGAATCTGCTGTTGCCCGAGTTGCGGTTCATCGCCATGTCGGCGGCACCCCCCTTAGCCAGCCGCCGGCGCGCCGCCATCATCGGCCGCCGCAAGGGAGAAAAATGCCTCGCCGGCGATTTTATGGGTCTGCTCGGTAGGCGAATGCACGACACCCATCCGCTCATAAAAGCGGATGGCCGATGCATTGCCGGTATCGACCGAGAGCCGCAGATAGACGCCGCCGGCCTGCCGGCACAACGCTGCCGTGCGGCGCAACAGGCTTTCACCGACGGCCCGTCCGCGAAACCGGGGATCGACAAAGAGATCCTGCACATAGACGCCCGGCCGTCCCATCCAGCTCGAGAAGATCGGAAAATAAAGGCACATCCCGGCGAATTCACCGCCGGCTTCGGCGATCAGCGCCGCGAAGGCCGGCTTGTCGCCGAAGCCGTAGCGCCTGATGTCGTCGACCGTGCTCTTGACGAGATGCCGTTCATCGACCGTGTCGGCTATGCCGGTCAGGCCGCGATAGATGGAACCGGCGTCGGCGATGACTGCGGGGCGAATCTCGACCGCGGGATATGAGGCCTTGCTGTGTCGTGTCGCCATGGTTTCGTCTCAGCCGTTGACGGGCAGTTTGAACTCACGCGCCGCGTCGGCAATCGCATCGCCGAGGATCGCCACGATTTCGCCGATCTGCAGGGCGGTGATGATGAGCGGCGGCGCGACCATGACGCAATCGCCCTGCACGCCGCCCTTGACGCGCCGGAAATAGACGATCAGCCCGCGCTCATAGGCAAGGTCGAGCACACGCTGGCCGATCCTGATGTCTTGCGGCAGCAGCGCCATGGTTTGCCGTTCGGCGACAAACTCGATCGCCGTCATCAGGCCCTTGCCGCGCACGTCACCGATGAACGGAAAGCGTTCGGCAAGCCCGCGCAGCCCGACAAGCAGGTCTTCGCCGCGCGCCGCGGCGTTGTCGACCAGCCCCAGCCTGTCGATCTCCTGCATCACCGCCAGACCGGCGGCACAGGCCAGCGGATTGCCGGCATAGGTGTGACCGTGCTGGAAGCCGCCCATGTCGAGTACCGGCCGCACGATGCGTTCCGGCGCCGCCATGGCGCCAAGCGGCATGTAGCCCGAGCCGATTCCCTTCGACAGCGAGACGATGTCGGGCTTGCAGTTCCAATGGTCGCCGCCGAGAAACTTGCCGGTGCGCGCCACGCCACTCATCACCTCGTCGTGGATCAGCAGTATGCCGTGCCGGTCGCAGATCTCGCGAATACGCGGATAATAGCTGTCGGGCGCCACCAGTGCATTGGTCGCAGCGCCGCCAATTGGCTCCATGATGAAGGCGACGACGCTTTCCGGTCCCTCGGCCAGAATCTTGTCCTCCAGCATGTCGGCATATTTCAACCCGCGCTGCTCCATCGAGAGATTGTCGCGGTCGCGGTAGGCAGTCGGCGCCGGAATGGTGGGCATCATGCGCATCTGGTCGGAAAAACTGTCG
>Ga0209347_1005218_pt1 | contig 12587 bp, 22 predicted proteins | sample AutmiccommuBRH23_FD_187382 | JGI IMG/M metagenome (GOLD analysis project Ga0209347, IMG submission 187382) | Deep subsurface microbial communities from Mt. Terri, Switzerland - Autotrophic microbial communities BRH/23 (SPAdes) (version 2) | ecosystem: Environmental > Aquatic > Deep subsurface >...
ACCCGGTACGCCCTGACGAACCCGGATTTTTCCCGTATCATAAGAACCCCGCAGGACACAATACACTGGGCTGATGGTGAAAAAAAGCTGGAACTGCGCAATACCAACAGGCTGGTAAGGGAGGAACGCTACCAGGGAATACTGGGAGTAAAAACAGGGTCAACCATCCGGGCCGGTAACTGCCTTATTGCCGCCGCCCGCAGGGGCGACCGGACACTTATCGCGGTGGTCCTGCACAGCCGCAACAGATATAAGGACGCGGTAAGCCTGCTGGACTTCGGATTTGATAAAACGACTCCGGTAAAGCTATGTCAAAAGGGTGACCGATTCGGAAAAATTACGGTGGCCGAAGGGGTAAAAAGCAGTGTAGAGGCCGTTGGCCAGGACGGGATAAATATATATCTGACCGAGGAAGACCGGGAAAAGGTAACTGTAAGTGTGTTGCCCCAAAAACCCCTGCCGGCCCCGGTGCATACCGGACAAAGGGTGGGAACCGCAATATTCAGCCTGGGGAAAACAGAACTGGCCAGGGTTAATCTTGTTTCGTCCGAAGAGGTTGAAAAACCCGGACTATTACATAAAATAAAAAGCGCCCTGCCGGGCTTTTGATAATACAGAATACATTTTGCCTAATACATTTTGCCAGGTGAATTTCCTTGACTTCAAACCGGCTATGAGGCATAATATAATATGCATCCAGGGATACCCCCCAAATGATGCAAATATAAAATTGGGTGCATAGCTCAGTGGGAGAGCACTACCTTGACACGGTAGGGGTCGCTGGTTCAATCCCAGCTGTACCCACCAGCATTACAGAAATTGAAAAAAGGCAAATGCCCAACAAATGCCCAACAAACTTTTTGCAAAGAAAATACCCGCCCTATAGCTCTTTAGGCGGGTATTTTTATTTTAAATGCTCATAGATTAATCTACCTCGGCGGGAAAAAATAGCGGTTTACCTCCCCCGGGGTAAATTTAAAATATTCTGAAATTATTTTTGCCTCTACTACATCAAAGGGAGGGCGCCCATTTATCCTATGGGTAAACGCCCTTGTTGATAGGCCTATTTCCCCCGCCATTCTGCCGTAGGTGATTTTTCTTTCCCTTAATAACCCTTTCAGTGCCGACAATTCAACGTATTTTTTGCTTGACACGTACCGTTTGCCCTCCTCAAATGTAAACATTTTAGGAACGATAGTGGAAAGCTGCGTGGCGTTATTTATTTCTTTTTTGTTGCTCAAGGTATTTTAATACGTCTTTTTTGTTTATTCTCCACACCCTGCCAAGCTTACTTGCTGGAAGGGTGCCTGTTGATACCATTCGATAAACAGTATAATAGTTAAGTTGCAGATACGCGGCAACCTGTTCGATTGTCATTATTTCCCTGTCTTTGTCGCTCACTATCGTTCCCCTTCCAACTTTAGCATATATTCACACAATTTCATATGGGTTTTTAGGTTTATTTGCTTTTGTTTGCATGGGTTTGCTTATGTTTGCAAATATTTTATTTATCTTCATTTTGCTTGGTTTTGCTGTTAATTACTTCATTATAGTATAAGATTGGTAAAAGAAAAAGCATTTCCTGTATGCCCGCTTTTGGTGCCCAAAAGGCATGAATCGGTGTCTGAAAAAAAAATAAAAACCCGGCTTAAGCCGGGCTATTTTATCTCTATGTTTTCCAATATCCATTTGTTATTCCCGGCGTCGATCAGGATACAGACATACCTCGCTCTCAACACGGCCCCGTAGCTATTCTGTGAATCCACGTAGGATATAACCTGATAGCGATTGTCACCCAAATACCCAACCATCTCCTTCGAGTGTGTCGGGAACTTTGCTGTCGATGGCGATTTTAGCCTTTGTTCTACGAACTCCTGGGACATAACATAGACCTCTATAGGATCTGCAGTTTTTGGTTTTGCGGGTTCCACTTGTTTGGGCGGGGCCGATTTGGCAATAGTCTGCTGCTCAACATTAAACTCGGCGGCCATATGGACAAAAACGTATACCCAAAAGCTATAAAAAAGGCTTGCAATCATCATCTTCCACCACTTACCCGACCTAAAACCTGGAACTTTTCTTATGAATGGCTTTTTACCGTCGTCATATAAATTGATCAATTTAACCCCTCCTTTTTTGGTAAGATTTCTCTTACTTCCTATAAATTCCTCCTTTCCCAAATATCCTTTTCCACATCTTCAATATGTCGGCCATACTTCCGACTACATTCCCCCCTTCTGTATGACCGGTCCCTTACCCGGGCCGGTGGCGGGGCCATGGCCGCCAAAAATGCAGGGGTATTCTGCGTGTTCGGCAGTACCAGCTTATTGACAGCATAGTACCTGTCAGGTATCCTCAGTAAATCCTCCATAGTAAACGGGTGAAGCTCCTCTAGCAAGTCTTTATAAGTTTCCTTGCTGGACCTAAATACCGAATACTGGCAGCCAGCATCCTTCATGGTTTTGGTTAAATCTTTAAAGTCTCTGAAATTGTGGGCCGACCAGTATAGTTTAAGTCTCCACTTCCGGGCCTCCCTGACCATATCAGACCACAAATCCTTGCTGCTCATAAACTGGTGAGGTTCATCCATAACCATCACCGCTGGCCGCCGGGCTTCCTCCGGGGTGTCGTACCGGCTTAATACTGACAACCAAACCTTGGCTATAAGGTAGGCCACCAGGCGGTCAGTGGCGATGTCCAAAAGCTCATCTTTGGGAACCCGGAGGCCGATAAAATAGGGACCCTGCTCATCGCCATCCAACCACTTCCGGAAGTCTATCTCTGGATTACATCTTTGCAATAAACAGTTTGCCATGGCCTCGTTCCCCAGGACCATGTTAAGCCGGTTTAAAATTGGATTTGTAATTGACCGCTGCATACCCTCACTTTCGGAGTTAAGGCTTTTCAATGTTTCCGCCGCCTGCATGTTTGCAATCCCTCTGGCCAGCAACCGATCCCGGTACTGCGGGGAGGTCAGGCACAAGATAACCTCCAGGAGCCCGTTGGCCGGGTCGGAGAGTACCGCTTTGCCAGCTGCGCTCAGATAAGATTCCATCCTCACACTGGCCTCCTGGTCATCGCTCAGCTGATTGATAAAATGCACCAGCTGGGCAGTTAGCCTGTTGCCGGCCTTGCGAGCATCCATCGTCTTTGGAGCATTGACCAGACCACGGGATATCTCCGACCAGTTGAGCGGGATAGGCCATTCAATGTCACCAAAATCGAGATCAATAATATGATCCTCGGGAAAATCCTCCGGCAATGCATCCCTAATGATATCAATAAGCTTGCCGTCTGCTACGTCGATAGCTACAGCCGAAAAACCATTAATCAAAAATCCCACGGCCACCACTGCATCCTGGGTGGTTTTGCCGGTGCCCATGCCTCCCAAAGACACATGGGGCAAGCAAAGGATATTGTCATCGTTAACAGGTATGTTGGCCGCCCTAGTAATGCCCCCCTTTGTCACCCGTCCAACGGCAATACCACCAGCAAATAACTCCTCGGGCAGCGTAACCTCCCTTTGCCCAATACTTTCAATCTGCGCCCATTCGTCCTGCAGGCCTGCGGTCGGCAACTGGATCAGCTTCCCCGCCTCCCCGGGAGATAGAAGTATCCCAGGTTTACCGAAGGAAACGGCGCAGGCCTCGATGTCCCTTAATAAAACCCTAACATTGCCTACGGCTCTGTTAGTCAGTTCATTATCACCGGTCAGGTCTTTGTAGGCCCCGGCCAGGGCCTGCAGGATCATCCCTCTCCGTTCCGGGCTGTCTGACTGGGATAATATCCGGATATATCCCCGGACAACCGCCCCGTGGGGCTTCTGGCGGGTGGCCTCGGTCATCCCGTTAACATTAAGCAGTTTTGCTTCCATATCGAAGTCTTTTTTCAGAGCCTTGGCGCTCCCCCCGGTGGCCTCTATCATCTGCCCCTGGATACTGGTGAGCGCTAAGTTGATAGATGCTGGGACTAGGCCAGTCAGATTAGCCGCAGTCAACTCCAGTCGCCTGGGCATCCATCCCTTTTGGAATTTCTCATAAGCTTTTGATGCGCTGTATTCCCACTCAATGCGACTGTACGGCTCCAGCAATACATCAATCAGGGCCATATCTCCCGGCATCATGTCGGTAACCGTTGTAAAGAGTGACGGCAGCGGGGCGTTACTGTCCCGGTCGGTAAGCAGTGAAAAAATATCATGCCTGCGGTAGGTCAGCTCTGCCGCCTTGGTTTTTGCCGGGTCAAATGTCGGCAGATCCCCCCGCTTGACAGTGGCCTTATCCCAGGCTGCAAGTATTTTCTGCTTGAAAAAATCCTGCGCCTTAACCGGCACCAGGTAATAAAAACCTATCTTCGCCGGGCTGATCAGAACCCTGAATGCAATCCTTGTCGGGTCCGTCAGCTTCCTGGCCCGGAAATCAATCCTGTCTATGGGCTTTTGGTAAAACTCGGCCAGGGCCTTGGGGATTATCTGGGCCTGATAATTCCGAACCGTCCGATCCGGTACCACCTGCAAGCAGACCATATTAACACCACCCAAAAACTTTAATCAGCAGGTACCCGGCCACTGTCACCCTGACGATCAGTCCGCCCAGGGGCAGGCCGCACATATGGAAAAAAGCTCCCACTGCCCCGGCCAGGGGGGCCAGAATATCAGCATTTTTAATCGTAAAGGCTAAGGCCCCGGCCACAGCAGCCCCCTTAAGCAGCATCGTGATTATTTCCAAATCTTTCACCCCCTAAATGCATCACGTATGGACATAAAAGCTTCCGGTACGATATATAAGCCAATAAATCCAACAAGCGCCTGAATAAGTTTGTTTTTGCCTTCCGGGTTGCCAACCATGATCATATACACACCCCACAAACCAAAGCCTATCCCGATGAATAAACCAAAGTCCTGCATACGACTAATCAAGGGCCAGAGCCTTCCCTCCAGCCCGCTTGCGGGTATAACTGCCCCAGCCATCAGCATTCCTGCCATAGTCCTCCTAACAGCCTCCAGAGCGGCGCTAATCCATTCCCGAAAGCGATTAGTCGGGGGAGGTATTTTCATGCCGCTACAGACCAGCGCAGGTGCATGGTCGAGTGCTAACTCCTGGCCGTTAATTCTAATAATCAAATCTCTCACCACCTTACTTAAAAGTAGCGGCCAACGCCGATAGATATAATTGTGAATAATTTAGGCAGAACAGTCACGGCAAGGTAAAGAGTTGCTACTCTTGCCAAGATTACTATCCATTTCGGAATTTCGTGCCTAATCAAGTCTTTCACCTCCAGTATTTTTTCCCAGCCCGGGTGGACTGGCATTATTTCGGCCTGCCGTGAATACGCTAGCGGTAGGCGTAGCGAGAGCAAGCCAGCCGCTTCATGGGATACCTCTACCCTGCTCAGATTTTCCAAACCAGCTTTTTGGGCTGGTTTTTTTGTTGTCCGAGATCCTGTTGTGCAGTTTTTTGTGTAACCATTTCGTGCCCTTTCCGGAGCAGCTTTCTAATTATTCTGGAGCGGTTTCCCTGGGAATTCAAAAAGTCAATCAGGCCAGCGTCATATTCATCATTTAAGCTAAAATTGATACGCAATTTTCTCACCCCCGATAATCTGTTTTTTATGAAATATATGCACACCATCATAAAACTTGCCTGTCCTATCATAATTTCCAACTGGGTAATTATTGGCATAAAAAAAACAAAATCCCCGGGGCTATTCCCCAAGGATTTCAAGGTAGACAATTTCATCAACAGGTATTTTCAATGTTTTTGAAAACCTAAGCACCAACTCAAGCGTTGGCTGTACCCTCTGTAATTCATAGCGGTTATATTGATTCTGGGCCACTCCCAAAAGCTCTGCAAATTCCTTCTGGTTCATTTCATATTTATGCCGTATTGATTTAAGTCGGTTTCTAACAGCCATACCATCACCAGATTATTACTTCTCCGCCATACCATTATTTTCCTCCCACCTACCAAAAATTCTCCCACAGCCACAGCCATACGTGCAGACATCCCCGAAAGGCCCCTCCAGGATACTCAGGATAGAAACCTTCCCACCGTACAGCATCGGCGTGTGAATCTTCTCGCCACAGCCAGGGCAGACCTCTCCCCGGGTGGTTTCCCTCGGCAAGATCTGGACCCCTCCCTGCTGGCCATGGCAGACGATGCACCAGCGCAGGCAGATCTTTGATACGTTGTAACGCTCCAGCATTACCTTAAGTACGCTGACCATCACGTCTCTGACAGCCCCATGGCGGGATTGCAGGAATATATCCAGGGCACTTTCCATCACCAGTAAATCCTCTGCCTTGGGATAATCGTATATTTGGCACATTTTTTATTCCCCCTGATTACTTATTTACCGTCATAGTATTCAGCTATTCCTAAATGGTGATAATTTTGTCGGTATATGAATATATTTTTATGGGGGTGGTGTCGGGTGATAGGTGGACGTATCAAGGCGATGCTGGACGGTAAGGGCCTGAGCCAGCGGGAACTTGCCCGGAGAATAGGAAAGCACCCGTCAGAGATATCGGAGATTGTACGAGGGGAAAGAGATCCGGGCATGGCAATGGTAGAGAAGATTGCGGCCGGCCTGGGTGTGTCCGTGGCTGAGTTGGTTGGCCAGCCGGGGGAAATACCGGTATGCGAACAGTTAAGGGCGGAGATCGGAGAGGGTGGAATGTGGGAGTTGCTGGAGTGGATCCGGAAAATAAAACGGCCCCCGGGTTAGGGGACCGCTCAATTACTTCTATTATATATCTCATTTCCTCCGGAGTGAACCCCTTTTCAGCCGCCTCCCGGACCAAGCGTAGATACGGCAAATTCCGTCTGTCAGCCAGGGTGAGAATATCCTCCTCACCCAACCAGTCTGGCAGCTTGTACCCGCCCCGCAGGTACCCTGGGCTGACCTCCAGGGCCTCGGCGATCCGGTTCATGGTTTCTTCAGAGGGGATATGGCCACGCATGATCCGAGACATGGTGGAGCGGAAAAGGTTGGCGGCACGGGTTAGCTGGGCGGGGGTCATGCCTCTTAGCTTTAACAAAGCCCTAATCTTTTTCATCCCCTTTTATAATAATGGTGATTTACCAAAACCGATAATTCAAAGTCGGGATCTATGATCTCGAGATAATCCCAGCTCTTAGGTGTGTATTTCATTATAAGCTGCACATCATCCTGTCGCATTAGCCGCCAGCCGCCTTCAATTTTGCAGGACGGAAAATATACCAATGGCCAATCATTTTTCACCGGCGCGACCTCCTTCTTGTCCCTTTAAAAACAGTATATAGGGCATACCGATTAAAGCAACGGGCTATGATTAACAGGCTGATAACAGTATTTAAAAGGCTAAATTTGATGTCCATAAAAGGGTTGCCCATATGGCCTGGCAGGATATAGAATTTTTATGGTAAATCGACAAATTTTTGGGGGAAGTGCAATGGATTTAAAGAAGCAAGCTACGGTGGAAATTGAGGGGATAAAAAAATCAGAGCTGAGCGAGGATGAAAAAAAGATTAAGGTTATAGAGCTTGCAAGAGAACTGGGGAAATTTTTGCTTGAGGAAAGGTTAAAAAAGTAGACCCGGACGGGGTTGGTTTTATGGGTTTAGCCTCAAGTAATACAATAAAAGGACGCCCCTTATTCATAAGGAGCGTCCTCTGGCTAGGCGAAAATAATTTTGCTATCCTCCATAAGTTTTTTTACGCGCCGTTCTGATTCCTGGCGGGTTCGGTCTGTCTCCGAACTTGCTTCAACAACCTTTAGGTATTCAGATGCAGAAATTTTGCCGTCAAAATAATCCTCTCTTGCCTTATCCGTAACTTTTTTCTTTGGATCGAAAATGGCTGGCATTTGAATACCCTCCTTTCATTTTGTATAAATTTTTATATCTTCAAAAAGGTAGTCCAACTCCTTTAATGTTCCTATTAAGGTTGCGAAATAACACATATATTCAAGGTCTTCAAGATCAAAAGAATTTTCGGCATGCCCGTCCAGACTTAATACTCCATGGCAGTTCCCATTTATTTGTATCGGCACACATAGCAATGAACTGTAATCCATTTTTAGCTTTGGATGTCTATAATATATGCTTTCTTTATGTACATTTTGACTAATATAATTCTCCCCGGTTAAAAAAACATACCCCGCAGCCGACCCATTTAGTGGCACCCATAAATCTTCAGGATCTATCGTAATAAAACCACTGTGATGATAGGCTTTGAGGTTGTTTTTATTGGATCTATCGGTCTCAAATAAGGCTACCCTGTGTACGTTATCCTTGGATTTAGTAAGATGTGAAATAATTAGATTTAATGTTGAGTCAATAATTCTTTCTTTCCTGTTATTAAAAAGAGTTCGGTCGTTTATTAAAAGGAGCTTTGCAACCTCCTTTAATATTTCATTGTACAATTTAAGAAGGACACTCTTTTGCCGAGAATTTGTGTTGATAATGTTAAATTCTTCATTTAATTGTCTTAGTCTTTCATTAGCTTCTATCAAATATTGGTTTTTATTTACTTTTATACCCCAAAAAGAAATCTCTTCACCTTTATGATACCTTTTTACGGTGATAACTGCAATGAGGATAATGGTCAGGGTAATAATAATTATAATACACCAACAAATATAGGGAAAATGTTTATACATAAACTCCAGTGTTTCCAATGAACTGCTCCTCTGCGAAATAAAGGTAATATTTCCACACTGTGCATTATTTTCCTGCTTATCAATTCAAAATAAAAAGATATTTTTAAAAATCTCCCTTTAGACAGTAAAAACTTCACCTTATCAGGCCCTATCTTTCTAATTCCAAACCTTTTCCAGTACCCATTAAGTCAAATTTTTCACAATCATAAATCCCCCCGCCCTTAACCTTAACCCGGTAGGTATCACCTGGAGGGAATTCCCACCAACTCCCGCGACGCTCCACCTTTTCCGCTGAATCCACCCGTAGCCATCGTCCACGCCAAAGAAAAGCCACTAGAGTATCACCGTCCATGCGGACCTCCACCGGCTTGTTGTACAGCTTAGACATAAAAAACACCCCGCCCCGATCATAGAACGGGTGTTTGGTTGATGTCAACTACTTATGTAAATACTGTAAGATCTCTATTGACGTTGTACCACGCATGTGGTACAATTTAATCGTAGCAAGGAGCTACAATATCGCGGCCCGGCGACAAGGGCGGAAAGGGGAATGTTAAATGATAGACCTGAAGGAAATGGAAAGCAAGTACGGTGTAGTAGAGTTTGAAGGCAAGAAGTACATCCTGAAAGACCAAGCAGATTTCACAAGCCGCCTGTTGCCGGACCACCTTGAAGGGCACTTTGAAATGTCAGCCCCGGCGATTGATGAAGATGAAAATGAATACACAGTATACTGGATTTTTGAGAACGACCCAGAAAAAGAGATGGATGAATATGATTACGAAGACGTGGACAGAGTGGTAGAAAACTAACAACTAAACAGCGGGGGCCGAAAGGCCCCTTTTTAAAAACCATAAAAGGAGAATGATTATGAGCGATAAATTGGACAAATACAACCTTACCGAGCAGGTAGACGGAACCCTGCTGGTACAATCTCAATCAATGATCCCCAGGGAGGTGGAAGCCCCCGAGGGTGAACCCATGGTCATTAACGGCGCATGGTATCTGGATGCGCTCCCCAACTGCGTCGTAATAGAGCGCATGGACGGATCGTTAGCCAAGTTTTTCCTGACGCCCTTCCGGGGCATCAAAGAGAGTGGTTTAACCCCGTACAAGGGCTATCATCCCCGCAAATCCAAAGGGCAGCCCCTGCCGGATTACCTGTACCGGTTTTATGGTTTGGCTCGGAATGAGGAATCACTGTCTGAGGTGATCCGGGTGCGGGTATCACCGGTGGAAAAAGAGAAGTTCGAGGCATACTGTGCGAACCTTGAGCCCAAGAAATCAGTATCCGAAGCAATCCGGGAGTATATGCGCGAGGCTATTAACAAATGATCCAGGACCGCACCTGCCGCCAATGTGGGGCTGCCTTCAGGGGTGGCCCCAGGGCTTGCTACTGCCCCGACTGCCGGCACGTAAGGCAACAGGAGCAGGATCGGCTGTATAAACGCCGCAAACGCATGGGTGCCATCCGCAAACTGGGCTCCATTGACCGGTGCGACCACTGCAACAGGGAATACACAGTCACCAGTGGTAATCAGCGATACTGTCCTGAGTGTGGCCCAGTATTGTTGGCAGAACATGACCGGGTAACTGCCCTGGCGTACTATCGCGAAAACAAGGATGTAATTAACCCCATCCGCAATAAGCGGCGTAGGATTGGGTTGATAAAATGCAAAGAGTGTACAGAGGAGTTTGATCCGAAAGGAACACGTAAGCTTTACTGTACGCAAAAATGTAGGCGTAAGGCCATTAATCGCATGTGGATGAAGCGATATTTAAAAAAATAAAGGCCCCACCGGATGGCAAGGCCTGAACAATTAAATATTAATATTAACAGTAACATTTTTAATATAAGCGATACCATTATGGTTTTCTATAATTTTTATAGCTGGTGTAGCTTCTAGTGTTTGGATACAGGCATGATGAACAGTGAGTACTGCATCTTGTAATCCAGGGTCACCTTCCAAAGCTACAACCTTAAGTCCAATACTTTTGGCGCGTTCAATAGAAATGTGCCTACTATGCGATTTTGTAAGTGCATGATCGCCTAACTCCGCAACAACCTTATCCGCTTTGTCAGTTGCATCGGTTTCCCCAATAAACATACCCGTTACAAGCCATTCTTTAACCATCTCATTAGACCATTCAATTGCCTTTTCACATTCACCAACAAGGGTTGGGTTATATTTAGCAATAATTGGCTGCCACAATGGGACGGCTGCTTGATTTTGCTGAATCTCAGTAAAGGCACGTTTAAACTCTTCAATAATTCCGTGGGTAGGTATGCCATTTACCTGCGGATCAATAGGGCCAAGATTTGAATGTTTCCCCATTATGATTTCTCTACTGGAACACGCAATCATGGTTCCACAAGACATAGCAATCTGCGGAACTATAACACGAATGTCATTGGTAAACATTGCGCGGAGATAATCAACAAGTGACTCCGTTGCAGCTATTTCTCCTCCAGGCGTGTGAAGAATTAAATCTAATCCTTTTGAACGATCCATTTTGTGTATTGCTGACATGAGACCGTTTTTGTCCTCATCATTTATGTCAAATCCAGTAATGCCGCGCCTTATTAAGTCTTTTTTCTGAAGCCACCCAGAATAATAAACGATGACATTTCTTCCGGTATAAGCAAAAAGGTTGGCAAGATATTTGCGCCTGATTATATCATGGGCGCCTCCTGCTGCTTTTACCTCATCGAGGAGCGCTCTCCAATTTGGCATGAGCCCCTCCTTCCTCATGCTCGCCATCAGTACTATTCGATGCCCACGTTTTTATGCTTATTTCAGGCGATAGTTCAAATATGGATATGCTACCCTGTGAAAGAATTTTGTCTCTTTGTTTCTGAGTCGCCAGTCCAAAGCACTCAAACATATGAGCTACTTGTGATACTGACATTAGTACACCTCCCTCCAGAAAAGATATTCGACAATGCAGGTAAAATTATCCTTCTTTTTTATAAAGCGGTTTATATTAAAAATCGGCGGGCCTGAAAAAAATAAAGCCCTTTTTACAGGGCTTTATTCACCGCAGACTGGCCCCCCTTCTCGGGGGCCAGTCACCCAAACGAATTGCGCTCCATTTCTGGAGAGGGCACGAGCACCACCTCCCCTTAAAAAAACATTTTTTTGATATTATTCCCAGCTTATAGAATTATTCCATTAAATACAGTATTTGCTTATGACTGCTATTCTAACGCAAAATAAAAATGCCCCGAACCGAAGCCCAGGGCATTTTTATTAAAAAACTGTATACTTTATAATTATATTTTATATGTATCAGGGGGTCTCGGCTCATCCTGCCGATGCTTAAATAATTCAAACAGATTCTTCCCTCCCGACCATGCCGCAATCGCATACCCACCCAAGGTTAACCCGGCCGGGATAGCCTCTTTCCAGTGCATGTCCAAAAATAAAAAAGCCACCGCCAGGCCCAGCGCCATAGCTAACACCGGGGCCAGCTTTTTTGGTATCATGTACTGATAAGCCAACCATACTAAAAACAAGATAATCGGTACAAAAGGCAACGCTTTTGCTGGAACAAATATCTGCAGTAAACTGCCGTAGTTTTGGAAAATAGTAATTAAGTCCATAATTATACCCCCTCAAAATATCTTAACAAGGCATCCAGGGATGCCACCATCTCATACCTCGTCGGCGACTGGTCTCCCCTAAAAACACCGGTGCCCTCGTCACCTTTTAGAATTCCGGCATCCTTAAGGCGTCTCAACGGGCCGGTTGCCCAGTGTCCTAAAGGCACATCGGGAAAAGGTACCGGCAAAACATCAAACTTATAAAGGGCATACTGATCAATGAGACGGGTTATAATCGCTCCATAATTGGGATCGGTAGCATACCCGCAGCTCTGCAGATACATAGCCGCTGCCCTCCAGTCGGTGGCCTCCCTGACCGGCCTGTATCGCTCCAGAAGTAACACCT
>Ga0209347_1005219_pt1 | contig 12585 bp, 11 predicted proteins | sample AutmiccommuBRH23_FD_187382 | JGI IMG/M metagenome (GOLD analysis project Ga0209347, IMG submission 187382) | Deep subsurface microbial communities from Mt. Terri, Switzerland - Autotrophic microbial communities BRH/23 (SPAdes) (version 2) | ecosystem: Environmental > Aquatic > Deep subsurface >...
AATTAATCCATTGGTTATTGCAGACAATAATCTTATAGCTGCAGATTCTAAAGTTACTATTGATGATGATGCATTGTATCGCCACAAAAATTTACCATTAGTAGAAGAGCGTACTGAGGCAGAGCAGAAGGCTCATAAATTAGGACTTTCTTACGTAGAGTTAGATGGGGATATTGCAATTATGGCCAACGGGGCTGGAATAACCATGGCTACTTTGGACATTATCCAACATTATGGCGGTCAGCCTGCTAACTTTTTGGATGCGGGTGGTGGTGCAAGTGTTGAGGCAACTGCAAAAGCATTGGAGATACTACTTGCCACAGACCCTAAAGTGATTTTAATTAATATCTTTGGTGGTATTACTCGCTGTGACGATGTAGCAAATGCATTTGTCACTGTCAATAAAGAACAAGAAATTCCCGTGCCGGTAGTAATTCGTTTAGTAGGGACTAACGAAGAAAAAGGCGTCGCATTATTAAAGGAACACGGCATTGAAGCCTACCGCACAATGGATGACGCTGCACGAAAAGCGGTACAATTAGCTAAACAGTAAGGGGGTAAGAATTTAATGGCCATTTATATTGATGAAAACACAAAAGTACTTGTTCAAGGAATGACTGGCAATCAGGGTTCTTTCCATGCAAAACAAATGTTAGATTACGGAACAAATATAGTCGCGGGTACTTCTCCGGGTAAAGAAGGGCAAACAGTTGAGGGCAAGCCGATTTATAACACAGTATCATCTGCAGTTAAGAATCATCAAATAGACGCTTCTATATTGTATATACCTGCTCCTTTTGCTAAGGATGCGGCGCTGGAAGCCATAGATGCAGGAGTTAAATTGGTAGTATGCATTACGGAACATGTTCCTGTGCAAGATGCCATGAAAATTATTGCTTTTGCCAAAGAAAAAGGTACCACTCTTGTCGGCCCTAACACTTTTGGTTTAGTATCATCCGGAAAGTGTAAAATTGGTATACCGCCTAATCAGTTTTTTATACCTGGAAATATTGGAGTTGTTTCCCGTAGTGGAACATTAAGTTACGAGATTGTAGGAAATTTAACAGATGCTCGAATGGGGACTACTACTGTTGTAGGCCTGGGCGGGGACAGAGTTGTAGGTTTGAATTATATTGATGTGCTGACTCGCTTTGAAGAAGATAAGGAAACAAAGGCTATTGTAATGATAGGTGAAATTGGCGGTAGTTCTGAAGAAGATGCTGCTGAATTCATTAAAGGAAACATATCTAAACCTGTAGTAGCCTACTTAGCAGGGAAAAGTGCACCTGTCGGCAAAAGAATGGGTCATGCCGGGGCAATAATTGAGAAGGGCAAAGGAACTTTTGAGGGTAAGGTTGAGGCATTGACAGCGTCAGGAGTCAAGGTGGCAGAACTGCCTTTCCAGGTGCCTGAGCTTCTAAAAAAAGTATTATAGTTCAAGATTATTTGATGCCATACGTATTTTCCGAAAGGGGAGCGTAAACATATGTACGATAAGAAAAAACTCGAAGATATTAAGCAAGCTAAAGGAGAATGGGAAGATAAATTTGTCAATAAGACATTGAAACGTTTTCCCGAACGCAAAGAGGAATTCGAAACGGATTCCGGAATCCCTGTTAACAGGGTATATACCCCCGAGGATTTAGAAGACTTTGATTATCAAAAAGATTTGGGTTTTCCAGGGGAATATCCTTATACTCGCGGAGTTCAGCCAACTATGTACAGAGGTCGTTTTTGGACCATGAGACAGTACGCTGGATTTGGATCATCAGAAGAAACTAACAAAAGGTTTAAGTATTTGTTAGACCAGGGGCAAACGGGCTTAAGTGTTGCATTTGACCTGCCAACTCAAATTGGCTATGATTCAGACCATTCCTTGGCTAGAGGAGAAGTTGGTAAAGTTGGAGTGGCTATAGATTCATTGAAGGACATGGAAATGTTATTTGACGGTATACCGTTAGATAAGGTAAGTACGTCAATGACCATTAACTCACCGGCGGCAGTAATACTTGCCATGTATATTGCAGTAGCAGAACAACAAGGCATTGCGCCGGATAAATTATCCGGCACCATTCAAAATGATATCCTAAAGGAATACGTTGCCAGAGGAACTTACATTTTTCCGCCTGAGCCTTCCATGAGGTTAATCACGGATATATTTGGTTATTGTGCTAAGAATGTACCCAATTGGAACACCATCAGCATTAGCGGCTATCATATTCGTGAGGCAGGTGCTACTGCTGCCCAGGAGATTGCGTTTACTCTTGCTAATGGAATTGCTTACGTTCAGGCGGCAGTGGATGCCGGTTTGGATGTAGATGAGTTTGCACCGCGTTTATCTTTCTTTTTTAACGCACATTTGAACTTCTTTGAGGAAGTTTCCAAATTCAGAGTGGCAAGGCGAATTTGGGCTAAACTAATGAAGGAGAGGTTTAACGCAAAAAGCGATAAATCTTTAAAATTACGTTTTCATACCCAAACTGCAGGTGTCACCCTAACTGCGCAACAGCCGGACGTAAACATCATGAGAGTGGCTTTCCAGGCGTTAAGCGCCGTTCTTGGCGGTACTCAATCGCTGCACACCAACTCAAAGGATGAAGCTTTGGCGTTACCGAGCGAACAGGCTGTCCTGATTGCTTTGCGTACCCAACAGGTGATTGCGCATGAGATAGGTGTTACCGAAACTGTGGACCCATTGGCCGGATCTTATTATGTGGAAAAACTGACAAATGACTTAGAAACCATGGTTTGGCAGTATATTGATAACATTGACAAATTAGGCGGATCGCCAAAGTCTATTGAAAAAGGTTTTATGCAGAAAGAAATACAAGAAAGTGCTTATCAATATTTGCAGCAAATAGAAAGTGAAGAAAAAATAGTAGTGGGTGTTAATAAATATCGAATGAAGGAAGAAATGCCTGCGGACTTGTTAAAAGTAGACCCTGCGGTTATGGAAAGACAATGTAAAAAACTTGAACAGCTGCGAAAAGAACGTGACCCAAAACAGGTAGCAGAAACACTGCAAAAACTGCGGGATGTGGCACAATCTAACGATAATTTAATGCCATACATTATTGAATCGGTTAAAGCTTATGCTACATTAGGAGAAATTTGTGGTATTTTAAGAGAAGTATTTGGGGAATACCAGCAGCAGGTAGTAATTTAGGGAGGGACTTTAATGGATAAACCAATTCGTGTCTTAATTGCTAAGGCTGGTCTCGATGGTCACGACCGTGGGGCAAAGGTAATTGCCCAGAGCTTACGTGATGCAGGAATGGAGGTAATATATACGGGATTGCGCCAGACTCCTGAGAAAATAGCAGAGGCTGCTATACAAGAAGATGTACAGGTAGTCGGCATCAGCAGCTTATCAGGAGCGCATATGCATTTGTTTCCTCCAGTTGTAGAGTTGCTAAGAGAAAAAGGTGCCAGTGACATTCTTGTAATAGGCGGGGGCGTCATTCCGGAGAGTGATATTCCTTATCTTAAAGAAGCAGGTATAACAGAAATATTCACTTCCGGTACGTCTACAAAAGATATAATTTCTTTTATTAGAGAACATGTGAACTGATTCGACACGTTGTTTGAGGAGGGATAAAATGGTTAGTAAAATTGACCATATTGGAGTAGCTGTCAAGAGTATTGAAGAAGCAAGGAAGTTTTATGAGGACATACTGGGTATGACGGTGACTGAAATTGAGGAAATTCCTGATCAAAAGGTAAAGGTGGCATTTATTCCTTCTGGAGATAGTGAGTTAGAATTGCTGCAATCAACTGATCCTCAAGGGCCAATAGCTAAATATATTGAGGCAAAGGGACAAGGGATTCAACATATTGCATTAAGAGTGGATGATATTGAACAAACGCTGGCGGATCTAAAGGATAAGGGAGTAAGATTAATTGATGAGAAACCGCGAATAGGTGCTGGCGGAGCTAAGATTGCGTTCATACATCCCAAGGCTACTTTTGGCACATTGGTAGAGATATGCCAAAGGGAAGATTAGGAGGTACACGGAATGTCCATAGAGAATAAAATTGAAGATTTGCAGCAACGGCGTGATAAGGTCCTACAGGGCGGCGGAGAAAAGAGAATAGCCAAACAGCATGAAAAAGGGAAAAAGACAGCCCGGGAACGCATAGGGGCTTTGCTGGATGAAGGAAGTTTTGTTGAAATAGGCCAATTCGTCACTCATCGCTGTAACCAACTAGGGATGGAAGATGTAGAGGCTCCAGGAGAAGGTGTAGTTACCGGTTATGGAACAATTGCCGGAAGATTAATATACGTCTTTGCCCAAGATTTCACAGTAATCGGCGGAACTTTGGGGGAAATGCATGCTGCTAAAATCTGTAAAGTACTGGATTTAGCCATGAAAATGGGAGCTCCGGTAATAGGAATGAATGATTCCGGCGGTGCTCGAATTCAAGAAGGTGTGGATGCACTTAATGGTTATGGAGAAATATTTAGGCGTAATACATTGGCCTCAGGTGTTGTACCGCAGATATCTGTAATTATGGGGCCTTGTGCAGGCGGTGCGGTTTATTCACCGGCGTTGACAGATTTCATTTTTATGGTAGATAATACTAGCCAAATGTTTATTACAGGGCCGCAGGTTATAAAGACTGTTACCGGTGAAGAGGTAAGTGTCGAAGACCTTGGCGGGTCGGTAACGCACAACAAAACCAGTGGCGTCGCACATTTTAGAGCTGCTTCGGAGGATGAGTGCATCGAACAAATAAAGAAACTAGTTAGCTTTATACCGAGTAATAATATGGAAGAAACTCCTCTAGTTAATACCGATGATAATATCGGTCGTTGTGAAGAAGTGCTAAATGAAATCATTCCGGCTGCTTCCAATAAGCCCTACGATGTTAGAGGCATCATCAAAAACATTGTTGATGATGGTGACTTTTTTGAAGTGCAAGAAATGTATGCAAATAACATAGTTGTTGGGTTTGGCCGGTTTAATGGTAGGTCTGTCGGAATTATTGCCAATCAGGCGCTGATGCTGGCAGGATGCTTAAACATTGATGCTTCGGATAAGGCTTCACGCTTTATTCGCTATTGCGACAGCTTTAATATACCAATTCTAACTTTGGTGGATACCCCTGGTTATCTGCCAGGTACTAAACAGGAGTTTGGTGGTATTATTCGTCATGGGGCCAAGTTACTTTACGCATACTCGGAAGCTACGGTGCCAAAAATTACTCTCATTTTGCGTAAGGCCTATGGAGGAGCATATTTAGCTATGTGTGCACGTTCCCTTGGGGCGGATCAAGTTATTGCTTGGCCTTCTGCAGAAATTGCAGTAATGGGGCCTGAAGGAGCGGCAAACATTATTTTTCGTAAGGAAATTAAAGATGCTGAAAACCCGCCTGAAGTCCGCCAGGAGAAAATTAATGAATATCGAGAACGGTTTGCAAATCCCTATGTAGCAGCATCACGGGGTTTAGTAGATATAGTAATTGAACCAAAAGACACGCGGCCTAGTATTATTAAGGCTTTAGAAACGCTTATTAGCAAGCGGGAAGATAGGCCTGGAAAGAAACACGGTAATATTCCTGTTTAAGGGAGGTACAGATACTTGGATAAATTAGGTTTGTCCTTTACAGTTACTATAATAGGCATGGGGGTAACCTTTTTCGTACTAATTTTGTTAGGTGTCATTATGCACATTATGAACTTAAGTTGGGATAGATTAGCTGAAAAAGATAAGAAACTTCCAACCAATGAACCGGACAAGATTATTCAAACAGTTAAACTCGAAAAGACAGAAGATGAAGGCTTATCAAGAGCGGTAGTAGCGGCTATTACTGCAGCTATAGCTGCTAGTATGCAGACGGAAGTCTCAGAAATAAAAATCGCAACTGTACGGAAAGTGGCTCAAAATAGCCAGAACAGTTGGGTCTATGCAGGTAGGCAGAGTATCATCAACAGTCGACAAAAATTCTTTGCAAGAAGGGGGATTTAGAAATGAAAAAATTCCGTGTTACTGTAAATGGTGACAGTTATGAAGTTGAAGTAGAAGAAGTTGGAGGACAAAGTACGCCGGCCGTACCGTCCCAACCCGCAGCAATTTCGGCTCCTAAAGTTGCACCAACTTCTACAGCGGGGCCAAAACCTGAACCTAAACCCAAACCCAAACCAGCGGCGGCTCAAGAGCAAAAGCCGGTTTCTGGTGACGGTAAGGCAGTTTCATCTCCCTTACCAGGAACAATTTTAGATATAAAAGTAAGCGAAGGTCAGCAGGTTAGCTCCGGTGACGTGTTAATTATATTAGAGGCTATGAAAATGGAAAACGAAATTAAAGCAGATACTGACGGCAAAGTGGTTAGTCTGAATGTAACCAAAGGTCAAAGTGTAAGCACAGGTGACACTCTACTAACCATGGTCTAAGGGAGGGACATAAAGCACTATGGAAAGTATTATGATATTTTGGCGCGACACAGGCTGGGCTAATTTGACTTTACCCCAATTATTAATGCTGATTATTGCTGGAGTTTTATTTTATCTGGCAATTGTCAAGAAATATGAGCCATTGTTACTAGTACCTATTGCTTTCGGTGTCCTACTCGCCAACCTTCCACTTGCTCAACTAATGGAACCAGGCGGCCTATTGTATTGGCTTTATCAAGGTGTTAAGTTGGGTATTTACCCACCCCTGATATTTTTAGGTGTAGGCGCAATGACGGATTTCGGACCTCTAATCGCCAACCCGAAAACTATTCTATTAGGCGCCGCAGCTCAGTTTGGGATTTTTACCACATTTATAGGTGCAATGTTTTTAGGTTTTACCCCCAAAGCTGCTGGTGCAATTGGTATTATTGGCGGGGCGGATGGTCCGACTGCCATCTTTCTAGCGTCCAAGTTAGCACCTGAACTGTTAGGTGCCATAGCAGTGGCTGCATATTCTTACATGGCTTTAGTGCCGATTATTCAGCCCCCAATAATGCGTGCCCTCACTACCAAGAAAGAGCGGCAGGTTGTTATGGAGCAAATGCGTCCGGTACCTAAAAGTCAAAAGATTGTTTTTCCAATAATCACTACAGTAGTTACATTAATGTTTTTGCCTGCCGCCGCGCCATTAATAGGAATGTTAATGTTAGGTAATCTTTTCCGGGAAAGCGGTGTAGTTGATAGATTAACTAAAACGGCTCAAAATGATCTAATTAATATTGTCACTATTTTCTTAGGTTTGACAGTAGGAGCTACTGCCAGTGCGGAAAATTTCTTACGTATAGATACTATCCTTATTTTAGTACTAGGATTAATAGCATTTTCTATTGGAACAATTACAGGTGTACTTTTTGGCAAACTAATGTACAAGTTTTCAGGGGGTAAGGTTAATCCTTTGATAGGGTCAGCCGGTGTGTCAGCTGTTCCGATGGCAGCCAGGGTTTCTCAAACAGTAGGCCAGGAAGAAAATCCAAATAACTTTTTACTGATGCATGCCATGGGGCCCAATGTAGCTGGTGTTATTGGATCAGCGGTTGCTGCAGGTATACTATTATCATTACTGGGTTAACACTTCACCATCGGCTAATTATTCTAATAATAGGATTTTAATTTATATAATTTAGAATGTTTCTAATAATTAAATATGATAAGCAGGAATGCCTCGGGGAATAGGGAATATATTAATTATAGCAAACCTATTTCCCGTTTTTTTAATTTGAGCAAAGCTCATTTAGTGTTTCCAAAAAATTTTGAAAAGGAGGAAAATGACAAATGCGTTCTATTGATTATGACAAAATTGTGACGGAAATGGCAAAATTATGCCGGGATGCAAATTATTTTTTAGGTGATGACGTTAGGGACGCCTACGACAGAGCGTTAGCAGAAGAAGAGTCTCCAACAGGAAAAGAGATTATAGAACAGATAAAAGAAAATACTGAAATAGCTAGAACAGAGGAAGTACCAATGTGTCAGGATACGGGAATTGCAGTCGTGTTTTTAGAAATGGGACAAGATGTTACTGTTGAAGGCGGTTCTCTTTATGACGCGATTAACGAAGGGGTGGCTGAGGGCTATACATCTGGATATTTGAGAAAATCCATGGTTGAACATCCTTTTAGGCGTAAAAATACCGGGGATAACACGCCGGCAATTATTCATACAAAGATTGTTTCCGGCGACCAATTGAAAATGACAGTTGCGCCTAAAGGCGCCGGCAGTGAAAACATGAGTTCTATTAATATGATGGCACCTGCTGCAGGAGAAGAGGGTGCAAAAGACTTTATTATTGAGGCAGTGCGAAAGGCTGGCCCTAACCCTTGCCCGCCGATAGTAGTAGGCGTTGGTATTGGTGGAAATTTTGAAAAAGCGGCTCTTTTGGCGAAAGAATCATTATTACGCCCTGTTGGGCAGCCCAGCCAAGATGAAGAGATAGCGAAAATGGAACAAGAAGTTTTGGATAAAATCAAACGGCTGGGTATTGGGCCACAAGGCTTGGGCGGAACCAGCACTGCATTGGCAGTGCATATCGAAGTTTACCCTTGTCATATTGCCAGCTTACCTGTCGCGGTTAATATTAACTGCCATGCTACTAGGCACAAATCCATTGTTCTTTAGGAGGTGATTTTAATGAGTAAAAAACAATTAACCCCGCCTTTAAGTGATGCTGATGTTGAAAACCTGCAGATTGGTGATCAAGTTTTTATTACCGGTACTATTTATACTGCTCGGGATGCCGCCCATAAACGTCTTGTTGAGCTATTAGATGAAGGAAAACAATTACCCATTGATGTGCAAGGGCAGATTATCTACTATGTGGGACCCACCCCTGCTAAGCCTGAGCAAATTATTGGCTCCGCAGGACCGACTACCAGCTACAGGATGGATCCTTATTCACCAAGATTATTAGCTGAAGGACTTAAAGGTATGATTGGAAAAGGAACTCGTTCCAAAGAAGTAAAAGATGCGATAAAGGAACAAAAGGGAGTTTATTTAGCAGCTGTGGGGGGAGCCGCCGCATTAATAGCTAAGTCTATCAAGAAGGCTGAGATAGTAGCCTACCCGGATCTTGGGGCAGAAGCCATAAGAAAGCTTGAGGTTCAGGATTTTCCAGCCATCGTGGTTAACGACTGCCATGGTGGAGATTTATATGAAGAAGGGGTAAAAAAATACAAAAAGTAGGTGTTAAGATGGATTTAAAGAGTGAAGCCTTAAAAATGCACAAGGAACATCAGGGGAAAATTGAGGTAACCAGCAAAGTGCCTGTAAATAACAGCACGGATCTAAGTCTTGCTTATACGCCTGGTGTTGCTGAACCCTGCAAAGAAATTAATAAAGATGTTCAAAAAGTTTATGATTACACAAACAAAGGAAATTTTGTCGCCATCGTTACAGATGGTACTGCCGTATTGGGCTTGGGAGACATTGGCCCGGAAGCAGCTATGCCTGTTATGGAGGGTAAGGCTGTGCTCTTCAAAGCTTTTGGTGGAGTGGATGCATTTCCTATTTGTGTCAATACCAAAGATGTTGAGAAGATTGTTGAGTTGGTTAAGCTGCTTGAACCAACATTTGGCGGAATTAATCTGGAGGATATCGCTGCCCCAAGTTGCTTCGAGATTGAACGACGTTTAAAAAAAGAAACCAGTATTCCTATTTTTCATGACGACCAGCATGGTACTGCAATTGTGGCCATGGCAGGACTTGTAAATGCTTTAAAAATCGTCGATAAAAAGCTCGAAAATATAAAAGTGGTTACTAATGGCGCCGGCGCTGCGGGTATTGCAATAATAAAGCTGTTATTAAGTATGGGCGTTCAGGATGTTGTAATGTGTGACCGCCGAGGGATTATCTATGAAGGCCGCCCAGAGGGTATGAATTCCGCTAAGGAAGAGATTGCTAAAGTAACCAACCGTGATAAGCAATCCGGTAGTCTGACTGATGCTCTTAAAGGGGCTGATGTTTTCATCGGTGTATCCGGACCTGAGTTGGTTAAACCGGAAATGGTTAAAGATATGGCTGATGGTTCTATTATTATGGCAATGGCTAATCCAGAGCCGGAAATTATGCCGGATTTAGCTAAGGAAGCAGGTGCCAGTGTTATTTGCACCGGACGTTCAGATTTTCCAAATCAGGTAAATAATGTTTTAGCATTTCCCGGTATTTTCCGTGGTGCATTGGATACACGTGCAAGCGATATTAACGAAGAAATGAAAATAGCTGCAGCGTACGCAATTGCCGAATTAATAGCAGATGAAGATTTAAGCGCAGATTACGTTATTCCAAAGGCGTTTGATCCCCGCGTAGCGCCGGCGGTTGCCAAAGCGGTTGCCAAAGCGGCAATCGAAAGTGGGGTTGCGCAAATAAAAATAGATCCGGAAGAAGTGGCGGAACATACAAGAAAATTAGTTTAGCCATATTGAAAAACCTCGTGAAAACGAGGTTTTTTATTTATCTAAAGTTATATATGTACTACACACTAATACAAATATTTAGTACAATAGAAGAGCATTTATCTAAAATTAGGGAGCGACTACATGGTATCATTACCGTTTTCTGTCATCAAGCTTAATACTACTGGATTAAATTCTGATCTTGATAAAATTATTGAAATCAGTTTATTAAAAGTTAGACACGGGATAATTACGGAAGAATTTCATTCTTTTGTTCATTATGATGGAAAATTGTCTTTAGAAGCAAAAAAGACTGGTCTGTCTGAACAACTGCTTAGGACGGCACCAAGTTGGACACATGTTAAGGAGCAAGTTTATGAATTTTTATCAAATGAAAAGGTTTTAGTAGGGCATAATGTTTCATTTGACAAAAGTTTTTTAGAAAGCCATGAGATACCGCTTCAATGCAGTTATTTGGATACTGTTAGGTTGAGTGAGATCTTTTTTCCGGAAATTGGTTCATACACTTTGGATAATGTTGCCGGTAACTTGTTAGATAAAGACAGCCAAAATGCTTCTTCCGTTAAGATAGTTCTTGAAGTTTTTAAAATAATTATTAATAAGGCACTGAATTTAGAAGCCAGTGTTACCAGAAAGGTAGAAAGGATTATTCCAACGCATTGGGATGAAAAAGCCTTTTTTCAAAGTATAATTGATCAAAACATATTTAAAGTAGAAACCATGGCAATAAACGAAACGATTAAACTTCCGACTGCGCCTTCTACCAGCAGTGAATTGACATTTGATTTGGAAACCTTGAGCATACTATTTTCAAAGGAGCATGGGATAGGGAAAGTGCTGCCTGATTACGAAAAAAGGCCCCAGCAGTTTAAAATGTCTAGTGAGGTACTAAGTGCACTGGAGGCTCCTAATCACTTAGTGGTAGAAGCAGGAACCGGGACAGGGAAAACATTGGCATATTTAGCACCTGCTGCTCTGCTATCCTTAACTGGAGGCGAAAGAGTAGTTGTCAGTACTAATACAATCAACCTTCAGCAGCAATTATGGGAGAAAGATATTCCTATTTTGAAAAAAATACTGCCTAAGGAATTTAAAGCAGTTATCTTGAAAGGTCGCAGTAATTACTTATGTTTGCGAAAATGGGCGAATTTTATTTCAAATATCGATTCATGGTCAGATTGGACCAGCTTGTTTGCGCTGAAAGTATTAATCTGGGAGGCAAAAACTATAACAGGGGACAAGTCCAAACTCAACCTAAAAAGGACAATGGACAAATTATGGTTTCAAATTTGTTCAGAGGGAGATACCTGTTGGGGAAGCCAGTGTTCTTGGTTCAATTCATGTTATGTAACTAAGGCTAAACAAAAAGCCTTAGGTGCAAATATTATTGTGGCTAATCATTCGTTAGTATTGGCCGATGTTTTATCAGGTCATAAAGTAATACCTGATTATGGTCATCTAATAGTAGATGAGGCTCAACACTTCGAGGAGACGGCGGCAAAACAGGCAAGGATAAATATATTTTATTTCCAATTGTTGGAGCTTGCTGAAAGCTTGATAAACCTAAAAGTTCCTGTTCAATTTAACGTGGTATTTTCCCAAGATGTTATAAATGCTATCAGAAATGTTGGTAAATATTTTAAAACGGATTTAGAAAACTTCTTACTGGCCGGGAATCAATTACTTGATTTATTAAAACAAGATACGGTAAGAATTAATGAGGAAGTTTCTCAGAGGTCTCAATGGCAAGATCTGATTTTACAAATAAAGACTATTATAGATAGGTTAGCGTTGGCAAAGGCAGACTTAACTGCTCTGATTGAACAAATTGAGGAACAAGATTTTGTTAATGAAATATGGAATAATCAGCTTCTTGAACTAGAGACGAAAATATCTATGTTACTCAGGGACTTGTATGAAATTCTAGATTGGCAGAATCCTGATTGTGTCACTTGGGTAGAGGGTGGAAAAGAAAAAAGTTTTATAGTAAACAGACAACCGATAAAGGTGGGCCCAATTTTAGCAGAACGGTTTTATCCAAACTTTGAAACAATAATATTTACGTCAGCAACTATTACTGTAAACGATCGATTTATATTTTTTGAAAACAGCTTAAGTTTAACTGAATTATCACCAGTGTACTACCAAGTTACCTCCCCTTTTAGTTACGAAAACCAAAGTTTGATTTGTATTCCAAATAATTTACCAAAGATTAATAGTATG
>Ga0209347_1005220_pt1 | contig 12582 bp, 14 predicted proteins | sample AutmiccommuBRH23_FD_187382 | JGI IMG/M metagenome (GOLD analysis project Ga0209347, IMG submission 187382) | Deep subsurface microbial communities from Mt. Terri, Switzerland - Autotrophic microbial communities BRH/23 (SPAdes) (version 2) | ecosystem: Environmental > Aquatic > Deep subsurface >...
AAAGGCTTCAACAGCGGGGCGGCGATGCCGTTGCCGAGCGCGATCGTCGCCACAGCGGCCAGCGCCGCGCCGGCCGACACGCCGATGAGGCCGGGATCGGCGAGCGGATTGCGAAACAGGCCCTGCATCATCGCGCCGGCGACCGCGAGGCTGCCGCCGACGAACATCGCAAGCAACGTGCGTGGCAGACGGATATCCAGGAGAACGAGCTGATCGCGCGCGGCCGCAGCATCGGGCGCGGGATCGAACAAGGCGCCGATGGCGCGCGGCAGTGCGGTCAGCGTGATGCCGGTCGGCCCCAGCGACAGCGACAGCACCGCGGCCACGCCCAGCAAAATGGCGGAGGCGACCAGCACCCTGCCGGCGACGGCTTGGCGGTCTCCCGCCGGCAAAGCAGCGCGATGCGGGACTGCCTCCGTCGTCATTTGGTGATCCCGGCGCTCTGCTCGGCGAGCTTGGGATAGAGCGCCTTCATCAGGTCGCGGGCGGCGTCGGCGGAGCGCGGACCAAACCCGAGCAGATAAAGCCCGTCCATGACGACGATGCGGTTGTTCTGTCCGGCTGGCGTCATTTTCAGCCCCTTGACGCTCAAGATGTCGTCGGAGGGCATGGCGTTGTCGCCGTGCTTCATCGTCAGGATGACGTCGGGAGCAAGCTCCATCGCGGCCTCGTCGACCAATGGCTTGTAGCCGGGCACGTCTCCGGCGGCGTTCTCCGCGCCTGCGAGCTTCAGAATTGCGTCGGCACCCGTATGGGCTCCGGCGATGGTGGCGCGGCCATTGGTGACGGCGAGCACGAAGATCGCGCGGACCGGCTTGGTGATCTTGGCGCGGTCCTTGGCAAGCGCGGCGAATTCGCTCTCGACCTTGCCGGCCATCGCCTCGCCGGCTTCCTTCTCGCCGATCACCGAGGCGACGAAGCGGATCTTTGCAGCAACGCCTTCAGCCGATTTGTCGTCGGGAACCTCCACGTAGGGCACCGAGGACGCCTTCAACAGATTTACGACCTCTGCGGGCCCGGAGTCCTTGGAGGCGATGATCAGCGTGGGATTGGTGGAGAGCACGCCCTCGGCGGACAGCGCGCGCATGTAGCCGATGACCTGCTTGGTCTTCATGGCCTCGGCGGGAAACTGGCTGGTTGAATCGACGGCGATGATCTTCCCGTCGGCTTTAAGGTCGTAGAGGATTTCGGTGATGTCGCCGCCGATGGAGACGATGCGTGAGGTATCGGCGATCTTGACGGTGCGCCCGCCGGCGTCGGTGACGGTGGTCTCGGCGCTCGCGACCGTGGCACCCGGACCTGCGGCAGCGGCGCCCAGCAAGAACGCAGCGGCAGCCGCGCGCAGCATGCTTGAGATCATCTCTTTCGTTCCTCTACTCGGTCTTATTTGGTCAGGATGAGCTTGCCGTTGGCGGTGATGCGCAGGCGATAGTCCTGGCCGGCGTGCTCCAAGATCGCCTCGCGGCCGCCTTCCAGCAGCGTCGCCACCTGCAGACGCACCGGGCGCTGCGGCTGGACATTGTCTCCGCGATGCGCGTGGTCTTCCTGGTGTTGTTTGTCGTTGCCCGCGTCGATCAACGAAGGTCTCCTCGCAGTCCTCGTTTTGTTGAGGAGATCGTGCTCACTGTGGTGCGCAACGTGCGGTCTCCCCTCAAGAACCGCTCCTGCGACGTCTGTGACGCGGCGGGCTTGCGCTATTTGTTGACTTTGATAGTCATATTTCTTAACCTAGGCAAGCCCGAGAATTCACCGGGCACCTTGAGTGCATACCTGCCCCGAAAAAATCGAGCAGGGCACGGGGGATCGAGGCCAGCCCGCGACGTTGCGCGATGAGCGCAAGCCAGCCAGCCCGCATGTAGTACGCGAGTAATGGGGGTTTTGCGTATGTCCACGCGTAGCGTGAGTGCGTTTCATTGTATGGGTGCGTCGCCTCGACGAGGCACATCATCAAGACAACATCTAGAGCTGCGAGCGGGCAGGGCGACCAAGACCGCGCTCGTTCTCGGTATATCGGTTCTAGCAATGGCGGCTGTCGATCAGGCCCGTGCACAGGATCCGGAGACGGAGCTGCCGGGCATTACCGTTGAAGGTGGTGCCCAGAAAAAGCAGCCGACTGTTTCGCCGGCTCCTACGGCTCCGCCGCCGCAGGTCCAGCCGCAACCGACCGCCGCTGCACAGCCCACGCCGGCAGCCGACGTTCCCTATGAGACCCCGGCAGCCGTCAGCGTCGTTGGCGAAAGCGAGATCGACACGTTCGGCCAGACGGGGCTCGACAGCGTGATCCGCACGGTTCCCGGTACCTTCACGCGCGAGAGCGTCAGCAATCCCGGTATCGCGGTGAATATCCGCGGCTTCGAGGGACAAGGCCGCGTCAACATGATGATTGACGGCGTGCGCCAGAACTTCCGTTTCACCGGTCACGAGGCCGGCGGCTTCGCTTACGTCGATCCGCTGCTCTTGGGTGGCATCGAGATCCAGCGCGGCGCAGTGACGACCACGGGTGGTGCCGGAGCGCTCGCAGGTACGGCGAACTTCCGCACCATCGACGTTCAGGACGTCCTGAAGCCGGGCGCCACTGAGGGCGCGCTCACCAGCTTGTCCTGGGGCAGTAACGGCCTCGGTTGGGCCGAGATGGGCTCGGCTGCCATGCGCAGTGGCGCTGTCAGCGTCGTCGGCGCGATCAGCCATCACGATGAGGCAGACTACGATAACGGCGACGGTCAGCTCGTGCCCAATTCGGCGCAGGATCTGTGGTCGGGCCTGGTCAAGGTGCACTTCGACATCGCTCCGGGTGAGCGTCTGTCTCTGCAAGCCATGCGCTATCAGAATGAGTTCACCGCCCAAACCTACGACCAGAAGGTTACCTCCGATATCTACAAGGCTAGCTATCGGTTGCGCCCGACGGACAACCCGTTGGTCGACTTCATTGCCAACGTCTCGCTCAGCAACGTGGAGATGGAGTACGGCTCCTACTACGACGGGGACCCGCCGGCGTTTGAGGATGCCGAAGGGCGCGTGATCGAGGATCGTGGCTTCGGCGTCGATGCCTCCAACACGTCGCGCTTCAAGCTGGGCATGTTCGATGTGAGCTCGAACTACGGCTTCGAGTACTACAGCGATGACGTCGACACCTCGAACGGCAACGTCAATCCATCGGGCAAGTCCGATCTCGCCAGCGGCTTCACTCAGACGACGTTCTCCTATGGGATCTGGGACCTGATTGCCGGCCTGCGCTATCAGCACTTCAATCTTGAAGGCACGACCACTCTCGTCGCCGGCAATCCTCTTGGTCTTGCGGCCGGTGATTATATCGTCGACGACAGTGAATCGAGCTGGGATCCGAAAGTCACTCTTGCGGCCCAGGTTACGCCCTGGCTGCAGCCCTACGTGACCTATTCGCAGTCGATGCGCGCCCCGACCGTTAGCGAGACGCTGATGGCCGGCGCGCATCCCTATGCCCCTGGCGTCATTGAACTGCAGTTTGTAGCCAATCCGTTCCTGGTTCCAGAAGAGCAGAGGGGCTGGGAGTTCGGCTTCAACGTCAAGCAGGACAGCGTCTTTACACGCGGTGATCGGTTCCGTCTGAAGGCCGACTACTATCGCCAGAAGGTCAAAGACTACATCACGGCCTGCGTTATCGAGGATACGACCTTCCCGTTCACGGAAAACTTCGCCTACTTCTGCAACAACTTCGGAACGACCGACCTCCAGGGTGTCGAGATCGAGGGCGAGTACGACGTCGGCTACGCCTTTGTTCAAGCCTCGTACACTTACACGCACAGCGACTTGCCCCAGCAGGAGAATGGCCTCGGGGCGGAGAGCTACATGCCGGACCACGTGGGCTCGATCACAGGCGGTCTGCGCTTCCTTGATCAGCGTCTGGTCGTTGGAATGCGCGGTACATTCGTCTCCGAGACCGACCTTGGCGGGGGCAACTTCCAGCAGCCCTACGGCATCGCGGACTTCTTCTCGTCCTATGAGATCTACGATGGGTTCAATGCCGGACTCACGGTTACGAACTTGTTCGACGATTCCTACACGCCGGCACTGAGCACCGTGCCGACGGGCGATCTCGGGTACGACACGGGTCGCGGACGCACGTTCCTGCTCACCACGAGGGCGCACTTCTGATGTCGCACGTGATGTGATGGTGATGGAAACCATGCCCCCGCCGGGCTCCTGAGCCCGGCGGGCGGAAACCAAATTCCGATACGTCCGCGTCCCCGCTGCGGACTAGTCGGTACGCCGAGGCCGGCCACTCACTCCCGGGTGGCCGGTCTTGAGCACGTTTAAGGACTGACTGAGTTTGACTTGAATTAACTGCGGCAATACCGAGGAAAGGGACGACCATGTTCATCGCCATGAATCGCTTCAAAGTGCTGAAGGGCTCGGAGCAGGACTTCGAGACGATCTGGCGCACGCGCGAGACGCATCTGGGCGAGATGCCCGGCTTCGTCGTCTTCCATCTCCTGAAGGGCCCCGAGCGCGAGGATCACGTCCTCTATTCGTCCCACACCATGTGGCGCTCCTACGAGGACTTTGAGGCCTGGACCAAGTCGGAGCAGTTCCGCAAGGCGCACGCTCGCGCCGGCGGCAACAAGCCGCTTTACCTCGGCCATCCCGAGTTCGAGGGCTTCACCGTCCTGCTCGAGGAAAAGCCCGACGGCACCCGCGTCACGGCCGCTGCCTGATCTCTGCATAAGAGCAACAGGCCGATGACTGCCGACATGGTCACCGAGGAGTCGCGCCAGCCGTTGGCGGCGCGACTCGCTCAGAACGCCGATGGCATCCTCGAGCAAATCGCACGCGAGTACGGCGTGAGCACGTTCGAGGTGGTGAAGAACCTGCCGGGCGAGCATTGCACCGTTGCCGATGGCGCGAAGTTCTCCGAGGTGATGGAGGATGTCACGACGTGGGGGCCGATCCTCTTTATCGTGCACACGTCCGACATCGTGCTCGAGTGCGAGGGAGCGCTGCCTCCCGGCTCTTATGCGCGCGGCTACTACAACATCCACGGCGACAGTCCGATCGGGGGGCATATCCGCGCCGACAACTGCCGTGCCATCGCCTTCGTCTCGCGCCCGTTCATGGGGCGCCAATCCTGCTCCATCCAGTTCTTCAATGAGGCGGGAGAGGCGATGTTCAAGATCTTCGTGCGCCGTGACGAGGCGCGCGAGCTCATCTCCGATCAGGTTGCCAAGTTTGTTGCGTTGCGTGAGCGCTTTTAGGGGACGAAAGCACGAGGCACGTCGCGGCAATGCTAATGCGAGTCAAAGCCGAAACTGAAACTCGAACATCAGCACTTGCGTCTTCGCCGGCTGCCCCGGTGAGGGCGCCGCTCGAGGCCTGGATGTCTTCTCGCTGGCTTCTCACGACCATGATCGCCGCCTCCTGCGTGCTGCACGCCGCAGCGGCGGCAGCCATGCTGATATCGCGAACCTCTTCCGACTCGCAGTTCGGCGTTCTCGACAAGAAGGTCGATACCTTCAGCCTCTCCATGTCGCAGTCGATCGTTCTGGAATCGATCGTCACCGAGCCGATCGAGGCCATCGCGGCCGCGGCCTCCGCAATGCCGCAAGGCTCGGTGCAGTCGGTCGATGCCGAAGCGACCCCCGTGGAGATGCAGGAGCCGAAACCGGAAGAGGTGGAGACGGCCGAGCTCGTTCCCGAAGCCGTCGAGACCGCCGAGGAGCCGTTGGAGGTGATCGGGGGCAGCGCCGAGCCCGCCGAGGCGATCGAGGCGAAGACGGTTGAGGAGGTCGTCGAGGAAGAGCCCAAGCCCGAAGAGGTGAAGGAAGTCCAGAAGGTCGAGCAGGTCGAGGAGATCAAGGAGGAGACGACCGAAAAGCAGAATCAAAGCTCGCAACGCCAGACCGCGGGCGGAGCCTCGGCGCGCGCCGAGAGCGTCGTCGCGACGGCAGCGAGCGGCCGGGTTACGGCCAGCACGGGAAACATCCTCAAATATGGCGCCAAGGTCCGAGCCAAAGTCGCGCGCAACAAGCCCCCGGGCCGCGGACGTAAAGGAGTCGCCAAGGTGTCTTTCGGCATCACCACCTCGGGCGAGCTGACCTACGTTCGCGTTGCCTCCTCCTCCGGCAACCCGACGCTGGACGAGGCGGCCATCACCGCAGTCGAGCGCTCCGCTCCGTTCGGGCCGCCGCCCACGGGCGCCTCGCCCGACCAGCTCCGGTTCTCCATTCCTTTCTATTTCCGCTGAACCGGATCGGCGTTCCCTCTGTTCAGGGGCGCCCCGTTCCGCTATTGCGCTGCGCATGAGCCTGCCGATCCTGCTCGTCGCTGCCGCGGCGCTTGTCGACCAAGATAACCGCGTGCTGATCGCGCGCCGTCCGCCCGGGCGGCCGATGGCGGGCCTGTGGGAGTTTCCCGGCGGCAAGGTCGAGGCCGGAGAGACACCCGAGGCGGCATTGCGCCGCGAGCTGCAGGAAGAGCTGGGCATCGACGTTTGTCCCGACTGCCTCGCACCGCTGACGTTCGCCAGCCACAGCTACGAGGCCTTCCACCTGTTGATGCCGCTCTATCTGTGCCGCCAGTGGGACGGCGTGGTCACGGCGCACGAAGGCCAGGAGACGGTCTGGGTGCGCGCCAATCGCCTCAGTCAGTATCCGATGCCGGCGGCCGATGTGCCGCTCATTGCGCCGCTATGCGATCTCCTGGGCTGAGGCTTGCGCTACTCGCCGAGCTTGCGCTCTTTTACGCCGAGCGCATCCGCAAGCCGCGCCGTCGCCGAGCCCGGACGCAGCGGCTGCTGCTGGCTGGGATCGGGAGCCCACGCCGTCAGCGTCAGGATCTCGAACGTCGCGGGGATGCGGCCGTCGTTCGTGCCGAACTGCTCGGCGTAGATTTCCGCCGCGCGCACGAGCAGCGCGCGCGTCACCGGCTGGCGCCGCCGTGCTTCGAGCATGTTGCTGGCGCCCATCGCTTTCAACTCCCGCATCAGCGCGAATGGGTCCTTGTAGGTCACCGTCACGATCTCGGTGTCGACGACGGGGAGCGAGAAGCCGGCGCGCTGCAGTAGGGCCCCGAGTGCACGCACGTCGGCAAAGGGTGCAACACGCGGCGAGGCTCCGCCGGAGATTTCCGCCTCGGCCTGAAGCCAGGCCTGGCGCAATTCCTTCAGGGTCTCGCCGCCCAGCAGGCTCGCGAGCAGTAGGCCATCGGGTTTGAGCGCGCGCCGGATCTGCACCAGCGTGCCCGGCAGGTCGTTGATAAGGTGCAGCGAGAGACCGGAGACGACGAGATCGAGCGCGCCGTCCTTGAACGGCAACGCCTCCTCATCGGCGAGAACGCGCAGGCCCGAACAGTGCGCGAGCGCTTGCAGCGAGCCGTCGGTGTCGATGATCTGCTCGATGCCGGCGATCCCGGCAATTCGCTCAGAGACGAGCCCGTGATGCGCGCCGAGGTTCACCGCCAGCGGAAAGCTGCGCCGGATCAGCGCTAGCCGCTCGGCCAGATCGTCGGCAACGCGCTCGAGCAGGAAGTCGTAGTCGCGCAAGGTCTGTGCGACGCGGGCGCGCCGGCGCAGCAGGAGCTTGCGATCGAAGACTCGGGCCGGGCTGTCGGAGGGCACAGGCATCGTTCCTGACGCGTGGGCGCTCGAGGTCTCGCGACGGGGCCGGGGGCGCGCTAACATGGCTCGCCGGTCGATGCCGGCTAGCTCTGGGATGGGCAGCATGCTTGAGGAGGACAGTCGCGGCAAGACCGGCACCATTCTTCGGCGCGCGGCTAGCGCGCTCGCCGACCTGTTGGTGCCGCCGCTGTGTCTTGCCTGTCATGTCCCCCTGGCATCCCATCATGCCCTGTGTCCAAGCTGCTGGGGACAGATTGATTTCATTCGCCCGCCGCTATGCGACCGCCTCGGCCTCCCGATGCCGTTCGATGTCGGCGGCACCATGGTCTCGGCCGCCGCCGCGGCCGCTCCACCCGAGTACGACAGGGCCCGCGCCGTCGCCCGGTTCGAGGGCCCCATGCGCGCATTGGTCCACGATCTGAAATTTCACGACCGCCACGACGGCGTGCGCCTGTTCGGCCGCTGGCTGCAACAGGCGGGTGCCGAGATTCTGCAGGACGCCGACTTGCTGGTTCCGGTCCCGCTCGCCCGGGCGCGGCTCTTGAACCGGCGGTTCAATCAGTCGGCCCTGCTGGCGCTGGAGGTATCGCGGCTTACCGGCATTCCCGCAGACCCTTTTGCTCTGCGCCGGATTCGCCGCACGCTGTCGCAAGTCGGATTGAGCCCCGAGCAGCGCCGCAAGAACGTCCGCGGCGCCTTCACGGTCCCGGAAGGCCGCAAGCCCCGAATTCGAGGCGCGCACGTGGTATTGATTGATGACGTCATAACGACGGGTGCGACGGCCGGGGCTTGCGCTATGGCGCTGAAGCGCGCCGGGGCGGCTCGGGTCGACGTCTTGGCTCTGGCGCTTGTCGCCGAGGCTTTACCGGTGGCGGTGTGACGCCTCGCGCCCGCCGTTTACCGGTGCGACGCTGGCCATCTTTGCGTCGACTCGCAGAACCGCTAAAATTCGACGCAAACGCTCCGCATTGGCGAGCGAGCGGATCGGCAGCAATGGCAAACATAACAGTCTATACCACCAGATATTGTCCCTACTGCCACATGGCGAAGGAGCTTCTGCGCAAGAAGGGCGCGAGGTTCGAGGAGATCGATGTCGGGGATCGTCGCGAGCTGCGCGCCGAGATGACCCAGAAGGCCGGCGGCCGCAGCACAGTCCCGCAGATCTGGATCGGCGAGACCCACGTCGGCGGCTGCGACGATCTTTACGCGCTCGAGCGGGCGGGCAAGCTCGACACGCTCCTGGCGGTATGAGCCGCCGCCTTACGCCAATGAGATGGGCGCACGCATGACTACTCCGCAGACATCGGGCGGGTTTCGCGTCGGCCTCGTGCAATTGTGCTCGGGGCGCGACGTCGGAAGGAACGTCGCCGATGCCAGCGCGCTCATTCGTGAGGCCGCAGCGGGCGGTGCCCAATACGTCCAGACGCCCGAGATGACGACCCTAATCGAGCTGGAGCGGGAGCGGATCCTGGCGGCCGCCGAGCCGGAAGAGGGCAACTCGGCGCTTGCACACTTCCTCACGCTGGCGCGCGAGCTGAAGCTCTGGCTGCACATCGGCTCCATGCCGATCCTGTTGCCGGGTAGGGAGAAGCTCGCCAATCGCTCGTTCCTGCTGACGCCGGAGGGCAAGATCGGCGCGCGCTACGACAAGATCCACATGTTCGACGTCGACCTCGGCGAGGGCGAGACCTACACCGAGAGCGCCAACTACGAGCCCGGCCGTGAGGCCGTCGTCGCCGACCTGCCATGGGGGCGTCTCGGCTTCTCCATCTGCTACGACCTCAGGTTCCCGCCACTCTACCGCGCGCTCGCGCACGCCGGGGCCCTGTTTATCGCTATTCCGGCCGCCTTTACGCGTCCCACCGGAATCGCCCACTGGCATACGTTGGTGCGTGCCCGCGCCATCGAATCGCAGGCCTTCGTCTTTGCCGCCACCCAGGGTGGTACGCATGAGAATGGCCGGGAAACCTTCGGACACAGCCTAGTCGTTTCGCCTTGGGGAGAGATCCTGGCCGAGGCGTCCGATGAGCCGGAGGTTGTCTTTGCGGACATCGATCTGCAGACGCTTGCCGATGTCCGCCGCCGCGTGCCGTCTCTGACGCACGACCGTCCGTTTGAGGTCGTGCACGCGGCCAAGAAGAAACTGAGCGAGGCTCGATCGTGATCAAATACCGTCTGTTATGCGCCGAGGGGCACGAGTTCGAGGCCTGGTTCGCGAGCAGTGATTCGTATGAGGTACAGGCGCAAGCCTGCCAGATCACCTGCCCGCGCTGCGGCGGTCACGACGTGACCAAAGCCATCATGGCGCCGGCCGTCAGCGCTCGTATGCGCGAATCAGAGACCGCGGTGCAGGCACCCGCCCCGCATGATGGCGAGCCCCGCTTCATGGACCTGTTGCGCGAGTTCCGCCGGTCGATCCTCGCCAACTCGGAGGATGTGGGGGCGAGTTTTCCGGAGGAAGCCCGCAAGATCCACTACGGGGATGCCGACGCTCGCAACATCCGCGGCACAGCGACCGGTGAGGAGGCCGAAGCGCTATCCGAAGAAGGGATCGATATCATCCCGGTGCCGCCGTTGCCCGAGGACACCAACTAGACGGTCAGGCTCAGACGCGTCCCAAGATGACAAGCGTGTAAAGCAGCGCCGCCTGCGCATCGCCGGCGCGGAACAAGGGCTCGCTCGAGCTGGGGGAGACCCAGACATAATCTTCGCCGTTGTAGTCCCAGATCCCGTGTACGTGGCCGGCGCGGTCGATGATGACGCGCCCGTCCGGGATGTGCGACACAGAAAAACCCTTTATTTTCAGAGTGTCGTTCTTGTTCAACAGCTCCAGGAGCTGTTGCGTCTGGAGTTCAATCATCATACTCCCCCACCCGTACACCCGCGAGACTTGCCTCGATCATCGGCTTCCAAGCCAAGGTCTTCTTCGGCATTGTCTGGCGACGGCAACATGTTTGAGATGAAACAACATCAATTTCAATCGTTAACGCGGGAGTACGTTACCGAATTAATACTCGTGAACTTCCGCAATTAAGTGTAGCGCTTTTTGAGCGCTTGAACGTCCTTCACTGTTGTTAATCATAACCTGGGCGCGCAAGTATGTACGCTCCGCACGCTGGCGGCGCGCGCAGTAAGACTGGGAAAATGTTGCTCGGATTGTTTGAAGAAAGCGACCACTGCTAAAGTCAGCACAGCCAGCTGTGCTGACCAAGCATAGTCGAATGCAGTGCTTACCTCAGGCAAGCAAGCCTAGCCGGCAGATCTAACGAGATCCGTCTAGTCGATCTCGGTCATGTAGTAGTTGTTTGCCAAGTGGCAGCGTGCAATGCGCCACTCGATCGGCCGCCCGTCGATGGCATAGACCACCGAATTGAGCGTCAACAGCGGCGTGCCTTCGTCGATCTTGAGAGTCTCGGCCACCGCGCCTTTGGCGGTCTCGACCCCGATCTTCTCCTCCGCCCGGGCTAGCAGGACGCCATAGCGATGCGCCAGCACGACGATGCTCGAGGCGATGTCGGTCTCGCGCTCCAGCCCGGCGAAGCGAGACTGAGGGATGGTCGAATCCTCGATCATGAGGGGCTGGTCGTCATGCGCACGCACGCGGTGCAGCCGATAGACGGCCTCGCCGCTGCGCAACTGGAGCGCGCGGGCCTCTGCCTCGTTGGCCGTCGCGGGAACAATCTCGCAACTCTCGATCTCGCCGGCGATGCGGATGCCGTCGGGATCGCGGATGTTGCTGAAGCGGATGGCGCACTCGTCGGAAGTCTGGTCGATCACGAACGTGCCGCGGCCTTGTCTTCGCGAGATCAGCCGCTCACCCTCCATCTCGTCGAGGGCCTTACGCACAGTGCCGACGCTGATGCCAAGTTCTCGGGAAAGCTCAATTTCGTTGGGGATTGCTGCTCCGGGCTTCCAGGTCCCAGCCACGATACGCTGTACCAGCATATCTTTGACCTGCAAGTAGAGGGGACGTGTTGAGAAGCGTCCTACCGTTGCCATTGTGTTGCCCTCGCCGATGACCGACCCCGCTGCCCAGAGTCGGGACACATTCCACTATCGAACACACGACATCGCCCAATGTGCGCACGACGGAAGACGGCGTGCGCTATCTAGGGGGCAAAGGAATACGTTGTCAGATCCTCCTCGATATATTGAAGTAGAGCACAATAATTACACTGTAACCATAGCACGAATTGGTTTTTTCAGCGCTTCGTTGTCCACCATTATTTCACGCCTTTAACTGCATGCTGCGGCATACCGGCGCGGGATGATCCTGAGTTTTAGCCGTTTGCGAGCTGCAAAGCTTCACGACTATAGGCCAACGATCGCTCCCCGCTTCGACCAAGACGACGTTCGCACAAGAGAAGTCGCAGCATGCACGGCAATGAAATGTTCTGCGCACACTCTCGTGCCGACCGATTGTTTCACATTGCGGGGTCTTCCCGCAAGGAAACGTTCGCAGATATTGGCACCGCTCGCGCGGGAGCGGGTGTCCCCTCCCAGAAGAACAAGTACCGCGCATCAGGCTGAGCCTCATGTGGGTGTGAACAGCCGCATCAATACTGGTCGCCGCAAGCGTAGCCCCCTCCGCGCGTCCCGACCAGTTCCAGCCCCGCCGAGTATTCTCCCCACCTCGGCGGGGCTTCTTTATTTGCCTCCACCCAGCAGTGCGAAGTTGTTACCGCTTGCCCGAGCGCGGCTCGCCGGTGCAAACATCTTCCCCTGATCAAAAAATAGCCCAAGCGGCGACTTCGGAGAGCAGCAAATGATGGATGTGAGCACCTCGACCAGCTCTGGCCGGGCGCCTGATCAGTCGGTGCGTCACAACTGGACCCGGGACGAGGCGCTCGCGCTGTATGAGAGCCCCTTCAACGATCTCATCTATCTGGCGCAGACGGTCCATCGCCGCTACTTCGATCCGAACGCCGTTCAGAAAAGCCGGCTTCTCAGCATTAAGACCGGCGGCTGCCCTGAGGACTGCGGCTACTGCAGCC
>Ga0209347_1005221_pt1 | contig 12581 bp, 11 predicted proteins | sample AutmiccommuBRH23_FD_187382 | JGI IMG/M metagenome (GOLD analysis project Ga0209347, IMG submission 187382) | Deep subsurface microbial communities from Mt. Terri, Switzerland - Autotrophic microbial communities BRH/23 (SPAdes) (version 2) | ecosystem: Environmental > Aquatic > Deep subsurface >...
ATCTCGATCCGCCGCGCCCTGGGGGCGGCTGCGGCGACGGCGGCGCTCACCGACGGGTCGAGCCGCTCTGGGCGGGTCCCGTCTCCCCCGGACACCAGCAGGGTGTCGATGGCCCCACCATCCAGGGCGGCCGCCCGCAGAGCGGCCCCCGACGAACTGGCCACCCATCCAGGCCTCGTCGAAACTACCCGCAGATCATAGGCCCCCTGCGCCATGCGAGCGGCGATCTCGAAGGCGGCGATCGGGCCAGCAGCATCCAAGAGCTGGAAGTCCGGAAAGATCAGAACATCAATGCGCCGGGCCGACATGGCAGAATCCGTGGGAAAAATGTCATTTCAGCCACGACCAGACCGGCCGATGCTCCCCCTGTCAACCTTGGAGCCCGCCCATGACCCAGACCTGCCGCATCGTCTTCCCCCTCTATCCCGGGGTCACCCAGCTCGACTTCACCGCGCCGCATCAGGTGTTCAACCGGCTTCCGGGGGCGGAGACCGTGGTCGCCTCCGTGGGTGGTATGGATATTGAGGGGGACGGCCTGGTCTTCGCGCGGCTGACCGACCTGACCCAGATCGAGGCCTGTGACGTCCTCTGCGTGCCTGGCGGCTTCGGGACCACCGCGGCCATGCTGGACGAGGCCTATATGGAGGCGGTCCGCCGGCTGGGCGCCAGCGCCCGATATGTGACCTCGGTTTGCACGGGTTCCCTGATCCTGGCGGCGGCTGGCCTGCTGAAGGGGCGTCGCGCCGCCTGCCACTGGGCCTGGCGCGATCTGCTGCCCCTGTTCGACGTGGAGGTGGACGAGGGCCGCGTCTGCCGGGACGGGAATGTGATCACCGGCGGCGGGGTGACCGCGGGCCTCGACTTCGCTCTGGTGGCCGCCGCGGAGATCTTCGGCGAGGATGCCGCCCGCCGCGTGCAGCTGGGCCTGGAATACGCCCCCGAGCCCCCCTTCGAGGGTGGGCGGCCAGAACTCGCCCCGCCGCACATCCGCGACCAGGTGCAGAAGGTGATGGACGCCGCCCTGGCCGACCGCCGCGCCGCCGCCGTAGAGGCCGCCCGGCGGCTCAAGGCCCGCGTGGGCTGACAGCCTAGTGCGCCAGCCTCAGACGGCGTCCAGGCCGATGTCCAGAGCCGCGGCGGAGTGGGTTAGGGCGCCGACGCTGATGACGTCGACGCCGGTCTCGGCGATGGCCCGGACCGTGTCCAGATTGACCCCGCCCGAGGCCTCCAGAACCGCCCGGCCCCTGGCGGCGGCGACGGCGGCGCGTAAGTCTTCCAGGCTGAAATTGTCCAGCATCACCACGTCGGGGCCATGGCGCAGGGCGTCTTCCAGCTGGTCCAGGCTGTCCACCTCCACCTCGACCTTCATCAGGTGGCCGGCGAAGGCCCGGGCCCGGCGGACGGCTTCCGCCACACCACCGCAGGCGGCGATGTGGTTGTCCTTGATCAGGATGGCGTCATCCAGGCCAAAGCGGTGGTTCACGCCGCCGCCGCAGCGCACGGCGTACTTCTCCAGGTGGCGAAGGCCAGGCGTCGTCTTGCGGGTGTCGACGATGCGCGCCTCCGTGCCCGCCACCGCCTCCACATAGGCCCGGGTCAGGGTGGCGACGCCGCTGAGTCGGCCCAGCAGGTTCAGCCCCGTCCGCTCCGCCGACAGGATGGCGCGGGCGTTCCCCTGGGCGCGGGCCAGCACGGTTCCGGCGCTCAGGGGCTCGCCGTCGGCCACCAGGGTCTCGAACCGCGCCTCCGGGTCCAGGGCCGCGAGCGCCAGTCGTGCGCAGGCGACGCCGGCCGCCACCCCTGGCTTGCGGGCGGCGAAGGCCACCGACAGCTGGGCGTCGGGTTCGATACAGGCCATGGCCGTGACGTCGCCGGCCCGGCCCAGATCTTCGGCCAGGGCGGCCCGCACCACGGGCTCTATGATGAGATCAGGAAGGTCGGCGATCATTCGGCGGCGATGTGCACGGCGGCGCCTGTGGCGGCGCCCAGGGTCAGGAAGGTGCGCTTGGGCTCGGCTGGCGCCTCAGGGGCGTCCAGTCGGAAGTGGGCGCCCAGGCTTTCCCTGCGGTTCAGGGCGCAGACGGCGGTCAGCCGCGCGGCGGTCAGGTCGGCGCAGGCGCCATAGGCGCCTTCCAGCTCATCGACCAGGTCGATCAGACGGGTGAGGCCTGGCGCATCTCGCACCACGCCGGCCTCGGCGCTCATGGCCATCCGCAGGCCAGACAGGGCCGCATCGGGCAGAACCGGGGCGGCGAGGCCCGGCAGGATGCGGGTGCGGACCTCGGCGGCCTCTCGGGCGGCGACGCCGGCCCTTGTTCCGAACACGGCGGCCTCCAGCAGGGAGTTGGACGCCAGGCGGTTGGCGCCGTGCACGCCGGTCGAGGCGCATTCCCCCGCCGCATAGAGGCCGGCCAGGGTGGTGGCGCCGTCGGCGTCGGTGACGATCCCGCCCATGTGATAGTGGCAGGCCGGCGCTACGGGGATCGGCTGAACCCGCGGATCGACGCCGCCCGACAGACAGGCGGCGAACACCGCGGGGAAGGCGTCGGGGAAGTGCTCGCCCACGGCGGCGCGGGCGTCCAGATAGGCGCCGCGGCCCGCCGCGCGCTCGGCGTGGATGGCGCGGGCCACCACATCCCGAGGCGCCAGTTCGGCGGCCGGGTGGTAGTTGGCCATGAAGGCCTCGCCCGAGGCGTTGATCAGCAGGGCGCCTTCGCCGCGCAGGGCCTCGGTGGCCAGGGGGGCGGGATCGCGTCCGATATCGATGGCCGTGGGGTGGAACTGGACGAATTCCGGATCGGCGATCATGGCGCCAGCCCGGGCGGCGAGACCCAGGCCTTCGCCGCGCAGCTCCGGCGGGGTGGTGGTGACGGCATAGAGGCCGCCGATGCCGCCGGTGGCCAGGATGACCGCCGGGGCGGTGATCTCGTGCAGCTGGCCGCCCTGTTCGACGATCACCCCGCGGACCTGCCCTTCGGCGTCCTGCAGCAGGCCGCGCAGGCGAACGCCCGATCGCACCTCGATATGGCGCTGAGCCAGGGCTGCGGCGGTGACCGCGGCCATGATGGCCCGCCCGGCTTGGTCGCCCTTCACCCGGGCCACCCGGGCGCGGCTGTGGGCCGCCTCCAGGCTGAGGGAGAAGGCGCCTGTGGGGTCCCGATCAAAGGGCGCCCCCAGTTCGGCCAGATGCCGCACCGCTGCTGCGCCCTCTCGGGCCAGCAGGGCGGCGCGCTCGGGGTCCACCAGACCAGCGCCGGCGGCCACCGTGTCTGCCGCGTGCAGGGCCGCATCATCCTCATCGGACAGGGCTGCGGCCATCCCCCCCTGCGCCCAGGCCGACGAACAGCCCTTGTTCAGGGGGGCGCCGGTCAGCACCATGACCTTGCGCGGGGCGGCCGACAGGGCCGCTGACAGCCCCGCCAGACCCGCGCCGACGACCAGGACGCCGTCGTGCTGGGTGCGATGGGCCATCAGATCAGCTCCACATCCACATGGTGGCGGGCCTTGACCAGATCATAGCGGGCGGGAACCGCCGGCGGCGGCAGGTCGATCATCCGTTGCACGGCCAGGCGCGCGCGATCGGCGATCACCGGATCGACGGTCACCTCGTACTGCTCCTTGAGCAGGGCCTCGTAGATATTCTCCAGGCTGATCCGCTTCATGTGCGGGCACAGGTTGCAGGGGCGCAGGAACTCGGTGTCCACCGCGTCCACCGCCACATTGTCGGCCATGGAGCACTCGGTGATCAGGATCACCTGCTTGGGCTTCTTGCTCAGCACATAGTCGTTCATCGCCGCGGTGGAGCCGGCGAAATCGGAGACCTCAAGCACCTCGGCAGGGCACTCGGGGTGCGCCAGAACCTGGGCGCCGGGATAGGCGGCCTTCAGATCCAGGATGTCCTGGGCCTCGAAGCGCTCATGCACCTCGCAGCGGCCCTGCCAGGCGATGATCTTGATATCCGTCTGGCGCGCCACGTTACGGGCGAGGAATTCGTCGGGGATCAGAATGACCCGGTCGACGCCCCATTCTTTGGCTACATGCTCGACCACCTGCACCGCATTGGCGCTGGTGCAGCAGACATCGGTCTCGGCCTTCACGTCGGCGGTGGTGTTCACATAGGTGACCACCGGAATGCCGGGATAGCGGGCCTTGATCAGCCGGACATCATCGCCGGTGATGGAGGAGGCCAGGCTGCAGCCGGCCCGCAGGTCGGGGATCAGGACGCGCTTGTCCGGCGACAGGATCTTGGAGGTCTCGGCCATGAAGTGCACGCCGGCCTGGATGATGATGGCCGCGTCGGACCGGGCGGCCTCCTTGGCCAGGCCCAGGCTGTCGCCCACATAGTCGCCCACCCCGTGGAAGATTTCCGGCGTCATATAGTTGTGGGCCAGGATGACGGCGTTCTTCTCCCGCTTCAGGCGGTTGATCTCGGCGATCAGGGGGGCCTGGAGGCGCCACTCCATCGGCGTGACGTGCTTCTTGACCCGCTCCCAGAGCGCCTGGGTTTCGGCTTCCACCTGCGGGGTGAAGGCGAGGGGGGCAAATCCGTCGGCGGCCATGGCGTCCTCCTTATGCTCAAAATGAGCATTTCTCTGGCCCAAAAAAGCGCGCCTGCGGGATCGAAGCTGGCGCTCTGATATGCTCACTCAGAGCATAACTTGTAGAAAGACATATAGACCCTTGGCCGCGGGATGCAAGCGCTGGCTTTTTCGCCTGCGACTTGTGGCCTATAGCTGGGGCTCGCGGGCCCGCCGCCCGCCCACGCAGGACGACTGATTGACCGCCTTCGCCCGCTCCCTGGTCCTTGTGTTGGCGAGCCTCGCCCTGGCCGGCTGCCTGACCACCTATGACCGGCCGATCAACGCGGGCCGTTCCGAAGGCCTAGCCACTGTCGCCCGCAGCCTGTCCGACAGGGGACTGGAGCGTCTGACCGCCGACATGGACCCGGCCATGCTGGCCCTGGCCCGCCGTCACGATCCGGCGCCGCGCAAGGACTACTGGGGGCGGGTTCCGGGCTGGGAGACCTATGACCTCGCCACCCTGCCGACCCTGGGTTTCGGCACCGCCTTCGATCTGGCCGCCCGGGAAATCAATGCCATAAGACCCTTCGCCCGGCTGCCGATCCGCCCGATGCAGCCCTTTGTTCTGCGGGCGTCCCGCCAGGACAGGACCCAGGCCCTGCGCTGTCTCAGCCAGGCCATCTATTATGAAGCCGCCCGGGAGCCTCGGGAGGGTCAGCAAGCCGTCGCTCAGGTCGTGCTGAACCGTGTGCGTCATCCGGCCTATCCCAACTCGGTCTGCGGTGTGGTCTTCCAGGGTTCGGCCCGCAGCACGGGCTGCCAGTTCAGCTTCACCTGCGACGGCTCTCTGAACTGGGCGCCGGAGCCGCGCCTGTGGCGCCAGGCCGAGGCGGTGGCGGCGGAGGCCCTGGACGGCTTTGTCGAGCCGGGCGTGGGATCGGCCACCCACTATCACGCCGACTATGTGGCGCCGTACTGGGCGCCGACGCTGGTGAAGATGACCAAGGTGGGCGCGCACATCTTCTATCGCTGGACCGGGCCCATGGGCGAGCCGCCGGCCTTCACCAGCCGCTATGTGGGCGGGGAGGAAGCGCTCTCTCTGGAGATCCTTGGTGGCTTCGATGCGCGCACTCAGGGCCTGCTCAACGCCGGTCAGGCCTTGGCGCCCGACCGCCAGGTGACCCTGGCCCTGGCGGGGGAGGTTCGCACCTATGAGGTGGCGGAGCCGGGCGCCGGGGAGGCGGCGACCCGAGTGGCCGGCGTCCTGCAGCCCAGCCGTCGCCAGCCGACCCCAGAAGAAATCCGTCAGATCAATGAGCGGCTGGCCGAGGTTGAGGCGCGCCTGGACGGAGCCGATCCCGCTGCGCCGCCGGCCTCTAAAGCCCCTTGAAGGCGTCCGGATAGGCCAGGGTCAGGGGCAGGTCAAACGCGCCGTCCTCCAAGGCCAGGGCCATGAAGGCCGGCGATCCCGCATAGGGGGAGGCCACCCTGGCGGTGGCCTCGGCGGAGAAGCCGAAGCGGGGATAATAGTCCACATGCCCCAGAACCACGACGCCGTGGGCCCCGCACTCCTTGCAGAATTCCAGGCCCGCCCGCACCAGGTCCGAGCCCAGGCCTCGCCGCTGCGCCCCAGGGATCACCGCCATGGGAGCCAGCGCCAGATAGAGGTTCACGCTGTCGGCCCACAGCCGGCTGAACAGGATGTGGCCGATGACTTCGCCGTCAGTTTCGGCCACCAGTTCGAACACCGCGTCTCCGTCCGCCCGAAGCCGCTCCACCAGATCAGCCTCCGCCGCCCCCGGAAAGGCGGCCAGATTCACCGCGCGGATGGCGGAATGGTCGGCGGCGCGGGCATGTCGGATCATGGCGTCGTGTCCCCATCATTGGCCGGCGCGGTCCGGGAGCGCCCGGCCCCTCAGTCCCCCAGCACCCACTCCACGTCGGCGCCCAGGGCGTTGAGATTCTCGACGAAGTTGGGGTGGGCGCGCTTGATGGGGGCGGCGTTGAAGATGGTCGACTTGCCCTCGATGCTGGCGGCCAGCATGAAGAGCGCGATGGCCACCCGGATGATGTAGGGGCTCTCCACCTCGGCGGGGAACAGGGGCTTGCCCCCATAGGTGATCACCCGGTGGGGATCGCAGAGCACCGCATGGCCGCCGAACTTGGCGAGTTCCGAGGTCCAGCCCAGCGCGCCCTCATAGACCTTGTTCCAGAACATCACCGAGCCCTCGGCCCGGACGCCGAGTGCGATGAAGATCGGCAGCAGGTCGGCCGGAACATAGGGCCAGGGGGCCGCCTCCACCTTCTGCAGGATGTGGCTGGTATAGGGCTGGCGCACATGCAGGGGCCCGTCCAGGCGTGCGCGGGACCAGCCGTCCTTATGGGTCACCTCGACGCCGAACTTGGCGAAGGTGCGGTCGATCAGCGGGAAGGACTCCGAGGCGCCGTTGCGCACCGCCACATCGCCGCCGGTGATGGCGCCCATGGCCAGGAAGGTGGCCACCTCGTGGAAGTCATCCTGGAAGGTGAAGGTGGTGGCCCCCAGCTTCTCCACGCCCTCGATGGTCAGGGTCGAGGCGCCCACCCCCTGGACGCTGGCGCCCATCTGGATGAGGAAGCGGCAGAACTCCTGGACGTGAGGTTCGCAGGCGGCGTTGACCAGTTGCGAGGTTCCCTTGGCGGTGGCCGCGCAGATGGCGAAGTTCTCAGTGGTCGTCACCGAGGCGTAGTCCAGCCAGTGGCGGGTGGCGTGGAAGCCCTCCGGCGTGGAGATCAGGATGGCGCCGTCGCGGGTCTCCACCCGGGCGCCGAAGGCCTCGAAGACCTCCAGGTGCGGATCGATCTCCCGGGCGCCCAGGGTGCACCCCTTGGCCTCGTCCTCCAGGCTCGCCTGACCGAACCGGTGCAGCAGGGCCGGGATCAGCATCACCGAGGAGCGCATGCCCAGCGGCAGGTGGGCCCCTTCCGCCCGGAGGTTCTCGCCGTGGTGCAGGCGCAGGGTTCCGCTGGCGTAGTCCATGTCCACCTGGCTGCCGAGCGCCTGGAAGAACTCCAGGATCTTGCGGACATCGGTGATGTCCGGCACCCGGTGCAGCACCAGGGGCGCGTCGCTCAGCAGAGTGGCGCACAGCACCGGCAGGACGGCGTTCTTATTGGCGGAGGGCGTGATCTCGCCCCGCAGGGGGCGGCCCCCGCGTACGATCAGATTGGTCATGGGCCCTCGTTAGTCGGTCACAGGGGCGCCTACCAGACGCCGATCTTCTCGGCCTCGGCGTGGCTGATCGGGTTATGCGCCTTGCGGTGGTCTTCCTCGGCCAGGAACCGCACGGCTTCTAGGGCCGCCATGCAGCCCATGCCGGCCGCCGTGACCGCCTGGCGATAGACATCATCGGTGACGTCGCCAGCGGCATAGACCCCTTCAATCTCGGTCGACGCCGTGCCGGGCTTCACATCCAGATAGCCAGCCGCGTCCATGGACAGCTGGCCCTTGAACAGCTCCGAGGCCGGAGCGTGGCCGATGGCCACGAAGACGCCGGCGCAGTCGATGGTCTGGGTTTCGCCGGTCTTGACGTTCTTCAGCCGCACGCCGGTGACGCCCAGGGGATCGGTCTCGCCCAGCACCTCATCCACCGCGCAGTCCCAGATCACCTCGACCTTGGGATGGGCGAACAGGCGCTCCTGCAGGATCTTCTCGGCCCGCAGTTCGTCACGGCGATGGACCAGGGTGACCTTGGAGGCGAAGTTAGTGAGGAACAGGGCCTCTTCCACCGCGGTGTTGCCGCCGCCGACCACCACCACGTCCTTGCCGCGATAGAAAAAGCCGTCGCAGGTGGCGCAGGCTGAGACGCCGAAGCCCTGGAACGTCTGCTCACTGTCGAGGCCGAGCCACTTGGCCTGGGCGCCGGTGGCGATGATCAGGGTCTCGGCCAGCCACACCTGACCGGAATCGCATTCCAGTCGGAACGGACGCTGGGAGAGGTCCACCTTCAAGACGATGTCGTTGATGATCTCCGTGCCCACATGCTCGGCCTGGGCCTGCATCTGTTCCATCAGCCAGGGACCCTGGATCGCCTCGGCGAAGCCGGGATAGTTCTCCACGTCGGTGGTGATGGTCAGCTGGCCGCCTGGCTGCAGGCCGGCGATCAGGACGGGGTTCAACAGGGCCCGGGCCGCATAGACCGCGGCGGTGTAGCCGGCGGGGCCGGACCCGATGATGAGGCAGCGTGTGGTGCGAGGCTCAGACATGCGCTCTATTTAGAGGAGATTCCGCAATGCGCGAGGGCGCCGGCGCAACAAGATGCGCTTGTCACCCGTTAGAGGCCCATGACTGAGACCCCATCCGACCCGCAGCCTGTCCCTTCCAAGCCCCCTGCGGAAACCGCCAGTCGGGCGAGCCTGCGCACCACGGGAACCTGGCTGGGGATTGGGACAGCCCTCGGCGCAGGCGCTGGCGCGGCCCTCGGCAGTGTGGCCTTAGGCGTGGCTTTCGGGGTCGGATTGGGCGCCGTATTGGGGGTATTTCGCGCCCGAAAAGGCCCCAAAAGGTCGATTTAACGGGCTGTTTTGAGGTCAGCCGCTAGACTGCCGTCCTGCTTGCGAGGATCGCGTCGTGCCTGAGCTGACCGAAATCGAGATCGCTGGCCGCAAGGTCGGCGCGGGCCACCCGCCGTTTGTGATCTGCGAGCTGTCGGGCAACCACAATGGCGACCTCGACCGGGCCCTGGCCATGATCGACGCGGCCGCGGCCACCGGCTGTGACGCCATCAAGATCCAGACCTACACCGCCGACACCATCACCATGGATGTGGACCGGCCAGAGTTCCGCATCGAAGGCGGGCTGTGGGACGGCCGCAGCCTCCATGAGCTCTATCAGGAAGCTCAGACCCCCTATGAGTGGCATCCGGCGCTGTTCGAACGAGCCCGGGCGCGTGGCGTGATCCTGTTCTCCAGCCCGTTTGACGAGAGCGCAGTGGACCTGCTCGCCAGCCTGGATGCGCCAGCCTACAAGATCGCCTCCTTCGAGGCCGTCGACCTGCCGCTAATCGCCTATGCGGCGCGGCAGGGCAAACCCCTGATCATTTCCACCGGCATGGCCAATCTGGCCGAGATCGAGGCGGCCCGGGACGCAGCCCTGTCAGCTGGCGCAGCCGGGGTGGTGCTGCTGCATTGCGTGTCGAGCTACCCGGCCAGCTTCGCTGATGCGAACCTGCGCACCATTCCCGACATGGCCGCCCGGTTCGGCTGTCCCATCGGGTTGTCGGACCACACGCCGGGCACGGCCGCGGCGGTGGCGGCGGTGGCCCTGGGCGCCTGCGTGATCGAGAAGCACTTCACCCTGGCGAGGTCTGACGGCGGCCCGGACGCGGCGTTTTCCCTGGAGCCGGATGAGTTTTCAGCCCTGGTGCGGGACACCCGCTCAGCCTGGGAATCCTTGGGGGCGGCTCAGTATGATCTGCTGGGATCGGAGCGGGCCAACGCCCAGTTCCGCCGCTCGCTCTATGTGGCGGCCAATGTGAAGGCCGGCGCACGCCTGACGGCCGCCGATGTCCGGTCGATCCGTCCGGGCCTTGGCCTGCGGCCCGAACACCGCGACGCGGTTGTGGGGCGGGTTGCGGCTCGTGATCTCCAGCGCGGCGAACCGCTGGCCTGGGACATGCTCAGCAAGGATTAGGTCAGGTCGTAGCCCTTGGCGCGCAGGCGCTCGCGGCTGGCTTCACGCACGGCGGCCCAGTCGTCGGCCAATAGACCCAGCCCCACCACGTCCCGGGGCGCACCATTCTTCCAGATATGCTGGCGCAGCAGGGCCTCACGGCGGAAGCCGAAGGATTCGTGCAGCTTCCAGACCGCCTCGTTCTCCACCAGCACCTCACACCAGAGCTTGGAGAGACCCAGGGCGCCGAACACGTGCTCGATGATCCAGTATTCCACATAGGCGCCGACGCCCTTGCCCCGCACCGATGGCGAGGCGAGGTAGTAGGCCCAGGCGCACCGGCGGTTGGCGGGTGAAATATCGGCAAGGTTGGCGAGACCCACGGGTTCGCCGTCCAGCTCAATGATCCAGTAGCGGCGGGCCGGGTCCGACATGGCCGAGGCGAACCAGCGGGCGTGGTCGGCCTCGCTGATCTGGGCGTCGGTGTACATCCACTGGGCCACATCTGGCTGATTGCGCCAGACGCGCAGCCAGTCCCGATCGGCCGGGGTGACGTCGCGCAGCTGGACCTGCGGGCCAGCCATCAGGCGACCGCCGAGATCCTGGCGACGGACCCGAGGCTGCGCTCCATGCGCTCAGTGAGGCCCGCGATGCGGGCGCCAGCGTCGGCGGACTCCCAGCCGGCTAGGATGAAACGACCCTGATGCCTGTGGGCGAGTTCAGCCTCCAGCCGGTCGAGGCGCTGCACGGCTTCCACCGAGGGGCAGGCGAAGCGGGTGCGCATATTGGTCAGGACGCAGGCGTCCAGGATCATCGGGCGCCGGGCGAAGGGGGCCAGCAGGCGCAGGACCTCGGCGCGCAGGCACTCGTCGCCCACCTCATCCACACATTCGACGCTGACCAGGGTCTCGCCGCGGCTCTGATAGACCCGCAGGGCGCTCACCTTGCCCTCGGCGGTGTAGTTGCGGACGGTGAGCGGCAGGGGCGCTTCCAACCGGGCGCGGAAGATATAGCTCGCCACTCGTTCGCCGATCAGTCGCGGTTTGGGCGCCTTCTGGGCGGCCAGATCAAACAGGGGCATGGGATCGGCGGCCCAGACCACCGTCTCATCCTCGGCGCAGGCATGGGCGGCCTCTCGCGGGGAGACCAGGCTGTGCAGGCGGATCTCGACGCCGATGCGGGCCAGGGCGCGGCTGGCCTGGGCGAACAGGCCGTTCAGCCCGTCCCGGGCCAGGGCGCCGCGCCGGGGCGTGGAGACATTGGCCGCGGCGGTCTCGCTTATGGGCGCCAGCCGCACCTGGTTCAGACCAAGCGCTGGGGCGGCGCTGGCATGGACCTGATCGAGCCACACGCCGAGCCGCCATTGGCAGTACTGGGCCAGGGGGTCGGCGGCGGCCCGGGGATAGGCGCGCAGAATATCATTGACGGTCTCAGGTGCGGCGGCCTCCGCCACGGTCGTCGTCTCGGCGGCGAGGACCGGGCCGGCGCCCCAGCTGGCCCTGGGGCCGGAAGGCGAGGGACTTATGGCGCCTTCGTGCAGGTCAACCTCGTTGAAGGCGACGCCCCGCCACTCCAGGGCCTGGCGGATCGGGTCGTGGGCGGGACCGAAGGCGAATTCCCCGTCACGCAGCTCTGCGCCATGGGACACCCGAGGCAGGCTCCAGCCGCCAAGGCGGTCCAGGGCGTCCTCCAGGACAATCTCGCGGGCCCCCAGACGGTGAGCCTCAAAGGCGGCGAGGATGCCAGTCAGCCCCCCGCCGATAATCCGAACTCTGGCCATTTCTAGGCCTCCCCACCCGTATCCGAAGGGGGAGGATGCAGACCAAGGTCGGAAAACTCGGTTAAGGCGACTGCGTCAGACGGTCGCGGCCTGGACCAGCAGGGGCCAGAAGGCGTCAGCCACCCGGGCGGCGCCCTCGCCGTCGCAGAGTTCGGCGCTCCTTTCGGCCAGGCTGGCGCGCAGAGTCTCGTCGATGAACAGGCGGGTCATGGCCCGGTCGAAGTCGACGCCGAAGCTCTCGGCGCGGCCATCCACAACCAGGACCGCGCCGGCCTTGGCCAGGGCGGTGGCGGCCGGGATCTGGTTGTCAGCGATGGTCACCACCACACTGGGCAGGCCCAGGACGCAGCGCTCCCACATGGCCGACCCCGCCGCCCCTACGGCCAGATCTGCGGCGGTGGCCAGCTCAGCCATGTCAGGGGTGTCCACATGCAGGGTGAGGCGCGGGTCGTGGGCGGCGATGCGGGTCAGGCCCTTGCGGCTGGGGGCGCCGGCGCCGACCACCACGTCGAGGGCGGTTTCGCCGTATCGGCGGCGCAGCTGCTCCACCACCTTGCCGGTGATACCGTTCAGATCGGTCAGGCCCATGGAGACCAGGATGCGCCGGGGCGTCCCCTTGGCGTCTGGCCAG
>Ga0209347_1005222_pt1 | contig 12578 bp, 14 predicted proteins | sample AutmiccommuBRH23_FD_187382 | JGI IMG/M metagenome (GOLD analysis project Ga0209347, IMG submission 187382) | Deep subsurface microbial communities from Mt. Terri, Switzerland - Autotrophic microbial communities BRH/23 (SPAdes) (version 2) | ecosystem: Environmental > Aquatic > Deep subsurface >...
AAGCCGTTCTGGGAGGTGCCCTACCTGCCGATCGACCCGAAGGATGTCGGCCGCAGCTACGAGGCCATCATCCGTATCAACTCGCAATCCGGCAAGGGCGGCATCGCCTATGTATTGCAAGCCGACTATGGACTCAACCTGCCGCGCAACCTGCAGGCCGAGTTCAGCCAGGACATCCAGTCAATCACCGAAGTTGAAGGCAAGGAAGTGCCGGCAAAGCGCATCCATGATCGCTTTCTCGAACTCTATGTCGACCAGCCGGGCGGACGATTGAAATTTCTCGACCACCAGACATTTCCCGATCCCGAACGGAAGGGAAACCGAATTGTCGAGGCTTCGATCATCGACAACGGCAAGGAAGTGACGATCTCTGGAACCGGAACGGGGCCGATCGACGGCTTCGTCGATGCGCTGTCGCGCCACACGGGCGTCGCGCTCTCGGTACTCGACTATTCCGAGCATTCCATGCAGCGCGGCTCAAATGCGGCAGCGATATGCTACATGGAGGTCGAGCATCCGGGCGGCAAAATCTTCGGCGTTGGGATCAATACCAACATCGTGGCAGCCTCGCTGGAAGCGGTGACATCCGCCGCCAACCGCGTCCTTGGCTGATACGCCCGTGACTCCCTCGCTCTTCGCACGCGATTCCGGCGGGGGAGACACGGCATTGGTGTTGCTGCACGGCTTTGGCGCCTTCCACGGCGTCTGGGACGCTATTATCTCCCGATTTTCCAGTTCGATCCGCGCCATTGCCTACGACCTGCCGGGTCACGGCGGATCGATCGCAATTCCCGGAAACAAGCCGAGCGCTAGCGCCAGGATGATCGTTGCGGACCTGGATGCACGCGGCGTCAGGCACGCGCATCTCGTCGGGCACTCAATGGGTGGCGCGATCGCAACGCTGATCGCGCTTGCCAATCCCGGACTGGTCGCATCACTGACGCTCCTCGCACCGGGCGGTTTTGGCAAGGAGATCAACTGCGCGCTGCTGCGTCGCTATGCGCAAGCGGTATCACAAGAAGACATCGGCGCCTGCCTCGCCGCCATGTCGGCGGCTGGCTTCGACATCGCCAAGGAGACATTGGATGGAATGGAGCGTATGCGGGCGCTCCCGGGTCAGACCGAAAGCCTTGTCGAGATAGCGGCGGCGATCACGCGTGACGAACGGCAGGGCGAAATCCCCCGCGAGGCAATATCAGGACTCCAGGTGCCAGTGCGGCTCCTCTGGGGCGACGCCGATCCTGTCTTGCCGTTCAACCAGTCGGCCGGCTGGCCGAGCCGCTTCGTAATGCTGCGCGCCGAAGGCGCCGGACATATGCTGGTCGAGGAGCGGCCGGACATGGTCACCGCCCTGCTGGCGTCCGCCATGGCAACCTCATCATCCCCGGGCAACTGGGCCTGAAACCATCCACCGCTTGAGTGCGGCCACAAAACCACTATGTTAACCAGACCTTAACCACGTCCCAAGGGACTGGAGCCAAACGCCATGAGCGACGCAGGCGACAATCGTAAGGCGGACGCTAAGGCGCTGCGCCTCGCCGACGTGATCCGCGATGTCAAGAACGCCGCGGCCGACCGTGACGATGTGGTGGTCGAACTGCGCGAGGCCAGCCGCACAAGGCTCGAATTGCTGGCGGCCGAACTGGCGCCAGTCTTTGGTGATGTGCCGGCTGACATCGACCTTTTCGACTTCACCATCTCGTCGGGACTGCAGCCGCGCCTGTGGATCGATGCGGTGAGCCACGTCGCAATGGGTCGCGACCGCCGCACCTACCGATTTGTCAAGGACACCCGGCGCGGACGCGTCGTGCTCGCCGAGTCCGCCACGCTCGGCCCGGTCGCGGAACAGGTGGCACGCTATGTCGCGGAGCGGATCATCGATCGCGAGCGCCTGCTTGACGGCTCTGCCGAACCGGCACTGCACGGATTTGTCCGCGCCGAACATGCCGGGGAGACTGCAACCTCTGGCAATGACGTCGGCTGGCGGCCCTTTCTGTCCGGCCTTGGGCTGGTTGCCGCTGGCGCGCTGGTCGGCCTCATCGCGTCTATCATGGCGCTCTGGGACCGGCTGATGGCAAGCTTCGGTCCCTGACCACGGGGCTTACAGGGCCTCCATGGGAGCCAGCAGCTCGGTGCTGGAGATTTCGCGGATCGGAACTGTCGGCCCGGTCAACCCACGCCGCTTCAGGTGAAGTTCCCAGGCGCCCGGCTCGCCGGAAATCTCCAGCAGGTTCCATTGCGCAGGAGCATGAGGCCCACCGGCCGACTGTCCGGCGGCCGATACGCCAACTACCGGAACCCTGCGCTCCTTGCCCTCGATCCAGTTGAGCGACGGATCGTGCGAATGGCCGTGCAGCACCAGTTCGGCGCCGTGTTTGCGTACGGTTTTCTGGAAATTGCCAATACCGAACAGGCGCTTGTGCGCCGCCACGGCCCCGCGCACCGGCGGATGGTGAATCATGATGACGCGGAACAGGCCTTGCTTGGCGGCCTCGTCGAGCAACTTGGCCAGCCGATGGGCCTGATCCCCCCGAAAAAAGCCGCTGGCCATGAAGGGCGCTGTCGCGCGCGCGCTCGAAACACCGATCAGCGCAACCTTGCCCTTCACCCGCATATAGGGAAAGTGATGGCGGTCAGTCGGAGCCGGCTGCCCGTCCCCGGTCATCCAAGGGCCCCATGACCGGCACACCTTGTCGAAGGCGCCCGGCACATAGGCATCGTGATTGCCGGGCACCACGGAGACGTCCTCCGGCGCGCCGAGTGCCGTCAGCCACGATCTGGCGGTGGCGATCTCGCCATCGAGTGCAAGATTGACGAGGTCGCCGGTGATCGCCAAATGATCAGGCGCAATGGACGAGATGTCGGCGGCGATCATGTCGATGACACCGTCATGCAGAAAGCGGCGCCGGTTCCGGTGCCAGTTGACGTAGCCGATCACGCGCTTGGAGGCGAGGTCGCGATAGGTTACAGCCGGGAGCGGTCCCAGATGAGCGTCGGAAATATGCGCAAGCCTGAACATGATGCCCTTGTAGGATACGCTGCGCCGGCTTTCCACCCGTGGACTGGCCGATGAAGGACAAGGCTGCCGCGGTGGACAGGTTTCGCCAGACTGGCTGGCCAGGACTGCGCGCGAGACTGTTTCACCTGTACTTCCTGATGGCCCGTCCCATGACCGTCGGCGTGCGCGGGCTTGTGTATGACGCTGAGAAAAGATCGGTTTTTCTCATACGCCACACATACGTACCGGGCTGGCAACTGCCCGGTGGCGGAGTGGAACCAGGTGAAACTACGGCTGAGGCGCTTGAGCGCGAATTCGAGGAAGAAGGCAACATCCTCTTCACCTCGCCGCCCGTGCTCAAATCGCTGCACTTCAACCGCAGCGCCAGCCGCCGCGACCATGTTGCCTTCTACCTGATCGAGGCGTTCCGGCAAACCGCGCCAAAACTGCCCGACCGCGAGATCGCGGAAGCCGGCTTTTTTCCGCTGGACGCGTTGCCGGACAAAACCACGCCAGCCACCCTGAGGCGCATCGCCGAAGTTTTTGGCGGAGAAGCGATCTCACCGCACTGGTAGCTCGTGTCTAGGCCGCCTTGGCGAGCCTGCCGCGATTGTGCGGGGCGGAGAAGTCCAGTTCCGGACCTACCGGCACGATGCGTGTCGGGTTTATCGTCTCGTGGCTGCCGTAATAGTGCGACTTGATGTGATGCATGTTCACCGTCTCGGCAACGCCGGGCACCTGAAACAGGTCGCGCAGATAGTTCGACAGGTTCGTGTAGTCGTCGATGCGACGCAAATTGCATTTGAAATGCCCGAAATACACCGCGTCGAAGCGGATGAGCGTGGTGAACAGACGCCAGTCGGCCTCGGTTACTTGATTGCCCGCCACGTAGCGCTGGCGCGACAGTATCTTTTCGATGCTGTCGAGCGCCGCGAAAACCTCGCCAAACGCTTCTGCATAAGCGTCCTGACTGGTGGCAAACCCGGCACGATAGACGCCATTGTTGATCGAGGGGTAGACAAGATCGTTGATCCGGTCGATCTCTGAACGCGATCCCTCCGGATAGAAGTCCTGGGCCGTATCGCCCCATTCATCGAACGCCGAATTGAGCATGCGGATGATTTCCGATGACTCATTGGAAACAATGGTCTGCTTCTGCTTGTCCCAAAGAACCGGCACGGTGACCCTGCCGGAATAGTGAGGATCGGCCTTGGTGTATACTTGGCGCAAGTAGTCGAGACCGTAGAGCGTGTCGCCGGTGGCGCCGTCCTCTTCCAGGAAGGTCCACCCCTCCTTGCCCATGAAATGGTGCACAACCGATACGGAGATCACATCCTCCAGCTTCTTCAGCTTGCGAAAGATCAGCGTGCGATGCGCCCATGGGCAGGCCAGCGAAACGTAAAGGTGATAGCGGCCCGGTTCCGCCTTGAAACCGCGCGAGCGTCCTTCGGCTGGCGTCCCGTCAGCCGTGATCCAATCCCGCCACTGCGCTTGCGAGCGCACGAATTTGCCGCCCGTTTCCTTCGTGTCGTACCATTTGTCGGTCCACTTTCCGTCGACGAGCAGTCCCATCGCTATTCTCCTGTTTCAGGCGATGTAGGGCGTAATGGTCCAGGTCGAAACCCCCGGCCGCTGAACAGTTCGTCAACCGGTCCGGAAAACCCCGATGGACGAAGCGCTGATTTGATGATAGCGGAAAAGTCCAATGACCAGCATCTTTGCAAAGCTTCGGTTTGACCGACGACGAATGGAAGCCCGCGCCTGACCGGCGCCGATTGGCGAACGCTGCCGCTTGGCGGCGACCTTCCTTGTCCTACCGGAATGCAAAGACCATGACCCCTGCCGACGTTGCCTACCTGCCGGAAGATCCGGCTCATGATGCCGAAATCGAAGCGATCAACGCGGAGGCCTTTGGACCGGGCCGCTTCGTCCGGGCTGCCTATCGCATCCGCGAGGGCGGACCGCACGAGCGCAGCCTGTCCTTCGTCGCCACGCATGGCGACGAGGTCATTGCATCTGTCCGGCTGACCCGCATTGCAGCTGGCGCGGGCCGCGCCCTGCTGCTCGGGCCACTTGCCGTTCGCCCGGCATTCAAGAATGTTGGAATCGGCCGCAAACTGGTCAGAATAGCGCTCGAAGAAGCCGAAAAGGCCGGTGCTCCGGCCGTTGTTCTGGTGGGTGACGAACCCTATTATGGACCGCTCGGCTTCAGAAGGATTTCGCGCGGTCAGATCGCGATGCCTCGTCCGGTTGATCCCAACCGGCTGCTCGCCGTCGAATTCGCGCCCGGCGCCATTGCCCGGCTAAGTGGCGAAGTCTGTCACGCCGATCTCGCAAAGGTTGCAGGGCACGTACAAATGACCGAGAGCGCGATGGCAAAGACGAAGGCAATGGCATGAACCCGCAAGGCCACACGGCAATCGTCACCGGGGGCGGTTCGGGCCTGGGCGAAGCGACCGCACGGGCGCTCGCCGAGGCAGGCGCCAGGGTGGCGATTTTCGATCTCGGGATCAACGCCGCCGAAAAGGTCGCGGCTGACATCAACGGCATTGCCTTGAAATGCGACGTTGCCGACGCGGTCAGCGTCGAGACAGCCCTCGCCCAGACCATCGAGGAATTGGCCTCGCCGCGCATCCTGGTCAACTGTGCCGGCATTGCGATAGCTTCCAAGACGCTGGGGCGTGACGGTCCACATCCGCTCGATGCCTTTCGCAAGGTCATAGAAATCAACCTCATCGGCACCTTCAACATGATCCGGCTGGTTGCCGATCGGATGGCCTCGCTCGATCCGCTCGACGGCGAAGAACGCGGTGTTGTCATCAACACAGCCTCCATCGCTGCCTATGACGGCCAGATCGGCCAGGCAGCCTATGCGTCGTCAAAGGGCGGCGTCGTCGGCATGACCTTGCCGATCGCACGCGAGTTCGCGCGTCTTGGCATTCGCGTCATGACCATAGCGCCAGGCATCTTCAGTACGGCGATGCTGAAAGGCCTGCCACAGGAAGCGCAGGATTCGCTCGGCGCTTCGGTGCCCTTCCCTTCCCGCCTTGGCGACCCGTCGGAATATGCCGCGCTCGCGCTCCACATCGTCCACAATCAGATGCTGAACGGCGAGGTCATCCGCCTTGATGGCGCTTTGCGGATGGCTCCCAAGTAAGACGTACCGTCAAGCGGCCGCTGCCGTGCAGAGTTTCCTCCAAAAAATGTACGAATAATCTGTTGTTGGAAAAAACGTGACCAGGGTTGAAAAGGACGTCATCCGGAAAACCGACGCGGAGGCCATCCAGCTTGCACGCAGGCTCGTTCGGACCGCTCGATCCGGCTCGCTTGCCGTTATCGATCCTGATGCCGGATACCCACTTGCCAGCCGGGTCGGTGTTGCCACCGATGCCGATGGAGCACCACTGGTTCTGGTTTCGCAGTTGTCGGCACACACGCCTGCGATGCTCGCCGATCCGCGCTGCTCGCTTCTCCTTGGCGAAACCGGCAAGGGCGATCCCTTGGCCCATCCTCGCATCACGCTGGTTTGCCTGGCGCAACGACTTGCGCCTAGCACGCCCGAAGATCAGCGGGCAAGGCGGCGTTACCTTAACCGCAACCCCAAGGCCAGGCTCTATATCGGGCTCGGCGATTTCTCGATCTTTCGCCTTGAACTGCAGCGGGCCAGCCTCAATGGCGGTTTCGGCAAGGCTTATGTGCTCGACCGCAACGACCTGCTGCTTGCCGGACCGATGGTCGAGGCGCTTGCCAATTCGGAGCAGGCCGCACTTGAGCACATGAATGCCGACCACCTTGAGGCGATTGCGGCCATAGCCAGCCATTTCACGGATACCACAGCGAAGAACTGGACAATGACCGGGGTAGACCTCGAGGGCATCGACATCGCTGCTGGCGACATTGTCGAACGCGTGCTTTTCCCCGAAATTCTGAGAGACGCCAGCGATCTTCGGCCTGCTCTCTCCGATCTCACCCGCAAGGCGCGCGGCGGCCAGCAATCCGCACCGCTTCCTGCATAGTCCTGCCTCATGCAAGCCATCCATATCAACGACCCCGACGACGCACGCGTCGCACCATACCTGTCGATCCGTGAACGGGATCTCGTCGGCAGACATGGCCGCTTCATCGCCGAGGGCAAGGTGGTGCTGAACGTGCTGTTCTCCTCCGCACGGTTCGCGCCTGAATCCGTCCTGGTTCTGGAGAACAGACTGCCTGGCCTCGCCACGACGCTGCAACAGGCTCCGGCAAACATGCCGGTTTATGTTGCTTCCCAATCCGTCATGGACGCCATCGCCGGGTTTCATATCCATCGTGGCGTACTCGCCATCGGCCTGAAACGAACACCGCTACCGCCACAGGAACAAATCGCGTCCCTGCCAGCGCGCGCCCTGGTGCTGGTGCTGGTCGGCCTCGCCAACCACGACAATGTCGGCGCGATCTTCCGCAACGCGGCGGCGTTCGGCGTCGATGCTGTTCTCCTTGACGAGGCGTGCTGCGACCCGCTCTACCGCAAGGCGATCCGCGTTTCGGTTGGCGCTGCGCTCAAAGTTCCATTTTTCACCGGCGAGGACGCCACTAGCATTGCCGACATCCTGTCCTCGCACGGATTTGAACAACTTGCGCTTTCGCCCGCTGGCGCTGCCGATCTGCGTGATCTGGAACGGCCGCAGCGCCTGGCGCTGTATCTCGGCACCGAAGGAGAAGGCCTGCCGGAGACCCTGCTTTCGCGGCTTGCGACTGCACGAATCAGCATGAGCGCCGGTTTCGACAGCCTCAACGTTGCCGCTGCCTCGGCAATCGCGTTGCATCACTTCAGCGAACGCTGAAAGGTTCAGCCAGCCGTGGCCTTTTGGAGAGCCCTGACCCGGTCTGCGAGACTGGTCGTTCCCGTACCTGCGCCCTTGTCGGCTCCGCTTCGGGCCGCCGTTCCGATGGACTTGGCGATCGGTGAGTCGGGCCCGTCCAGCAGCGCGGTCATTCTGACCACTTCCGCGGCCAGATCACTCATCTGTTCGCGCAACAACTCGCTTGAGCGGCGCTCGCCGCTCCATTCCTCGGACTTTGTCCTTTCATGGACCGCAACATCCACCTTGAGCTTCCGGTTCTCTCGCGCCATCAGCTTCAGCCGCTCGTCAAGCAGATCGCGGTCGGCCGACACTTTTGCCATGGCCTTTTCGATCTCCTTGTTCTTGGCGCCTGACAGGTAAGTCGCCATCTGCTGCTTGAGCGTTGTGTGATCCCCTTCCAGCTTGAGTTTTTCCGCCTCCAGCGCAGCAATGCGCGCATTCAGGTCATCCTCGGTTGCCGAGCCGGATTTGAGCGTCTCGCGCAGCCGTGTCATTTCTCTTTCTCGGCGGTCGAGCTTTTCCGCCTGGTCGGCGATCGTTGCAAGCAGGCGTTCAATCCTCGCTTCCAGGGCGACTGCCCTCTCCTGTTCGGTACTCAGTGATTCAAGAGCTGTCCGGCTGTCGGTAGCAATCTCCTTGTTGCGCCGGTCCATCTCGCGCCGCTCGCTTCGCAAAGTTGCCATGTCAGCAGAGAGCTTCTCAATTTCACCCTCACGGGCGACGAGTTCCAGCTGTCGATTGGTGGCCGTGAACGTCGCTTCGTCATACATCCGGCCGAGCTTTTCAATTTCATTTGCCCGCAGTTCGAGCGCTTGTTCGGCTTCGGCAAGTTGCTCGGCAAGAACCTGCAACTGGTCCTCGCGCTTACGCAGTTCGGCTCGAACTTCGCCAGCCTGCGCTTCAAGGCGTGTAAGCGCTTCGTGCCTTTCGTCGCGCTCCGACATCAGGTGCTTCAACTCTTCCCGGTTTCGATTGATCTCGACGATTTGGGCGGCTGCCTTCTCCCGGAATGTCTTGAAGCTTATTTCCAGCCGGCGGGTCGACATCGCGAACTCGGCGCGCATGCGATCCTTGTCTGCCTGTATTTCCGCCAGAGTCAGCGGCACCGACGCCTCGATACGCTTGCGCGTCAGAAACGTAGCCCGGCGCCACACCGCCGGTGCGATGATCAGGGCAAGAAACCCGGCAGAAAGGAAGCCGAGCACGAAAAAGAGAGCAGACTGCATAGCTGAAGTATTTCCGTTTCAGGCGGCCACAACCAGCCTTGGCCAATTGTGCCACGCCAGATGGTACGAAATCCAGTGCCATCGAGAAACGCGGAACCGTTGGCTCAACTGCCGAACGTGTTCAAAAAGACTCATGCAGGGCAAGTTGCGGCCACGAACGAGAGCGCGACACGCCCGCGCTCCACAATTCGCACGGCAATTGTCCCTAGAAAGGGTTCCAGGTCGGCTTTTCCGTCAGCTTCAGGTAGTTAACGTTGATGCCAAGCCTGGCACCCACTCCTGTCCGGACCGGAACGAGCAGCATGTTGCCGTTTTTCAAGACATTGAAGCCAACGCCGGCCACGACATAGGCCGAACCGGCAACGCCGCCGAAACGGTTGTAAAGGTTGGATACGTCGTCAAGATTGTAGACGAGGATCATCGTACGCGATCCCTGCCCGCCAAAATCCCAGCCGAGCGATGGCCCTTGCCAGAACACCTTATGGTCGCCCGCATTCTTTGTGTAGAGCGTGCCCTCCCCATAGGTGAGGCCACCGATGATCGCACCAGATCCCTCCTCCCCGAGCACATAGCCGTTGGGCAGCCCATACGAGGAAAAGACCTGCTCGATGACGCTCGCAAGGCCACCGGAGGTCGCACCGAAGAAGCGGTGGCCGGAATCCACGATCTCTTCTGCGGTATATGCCTGAGCCCTGCTCGGTGACGATGAGAGGGCGAGGATGCAAATCAGTGCAAATGATGACGCAATGAGCCGAAACAGTGTCCGGTCGTCTAGTCGGGAAAACATACTTCCAATCTCCGTCCGGGAGCTGATTCGCCGACGCCAAAGCCCTGCTGCGGCTCTTCTGGCCGCTTGATATCGGATCGTTCGACAACCTATGCCGCAATCCTTTGTCATCTATTAAGCATACCGGAAAAGATGGCGGTTAGAGGGCCGCAAGATCGCGAGACCTGCAATCATTTGTGCAATTCGAGGATGTGGCTGGTCGCTCTGGGGATTTCTTGCCGCTTGAGGGTGTGCTGTGTACCAAAGCATACGCAATTTGCAGTGATTCGCATTTTTTGGAAGATGGACGAATTGGGACAGTTCGTCTCCTGAGGGGACCCGTGTCTATGTCAGAACTCTTTACTCTTTCCGCACCTGACCTGGCTGCTCTCCTATGCAGTCGTGTTTGCCATGATATTATTTCGCCAGTCGGCGCCATAAACAACGGGCTCGAACTCCTCGATGAGGGCGGCGCTGATGAAGATGCGATGAACCTGATCCGGCAGAGCGCGCGAAATGCTTCCGCGCGACTGCAGTTTGCCCGGATCGCCTTTGGCGCCGCCGGTTCCGCCGGCATGCAGATCGACACGGGAGATGCAGAGTCCGTTACCACGGCTTTTCTGCGCAATGAAAAACCCGAACTGGTTTGGAATGGTGAGCGGGCCCTGTTGCCCAAGAACCAGGTCAAGCTGCTGCTGAATCTGGTGCTTGTGGCCCTGGCCGCAATTCCCAGAGGCGGAAAGATCGTCGTAACGCTCGCCGATGTTCATACAAAACCGAAATTCACGCTCGCATCGAGCGGTCCGATGCTGCGCGTGCCGCCCAAATTCCTGGAGTTGCATTCAGGGCGCAAGCCCGAGGAGCCGATAGATGCTCACGCTGTCCAGCCCTACTACACCTTATTGCTGGCCCACGAGGCGGAAATGACTGTTTCCATTCACGCGAGCGCCGACGAAATCGTCCTCTCCGCTGTCTGATCGCGGATTGATCCGGTCAATCTGGCTAAGACGGCAACCTGGCTCATTCGTCTTCGATGCACGGACAGATGAAACGGTGATGCTGCCAACAGCTTGACCATCATCGACGCGCCGTGTCCGATGCAACGGGCGGCCAAACGGCCGGCCTGTTAATCAGCACCTAGCGAAACTCGCTTCGTCTAGATAATTCATCGAATCCGCCAAGAAATACTGCACTCGCAAACCAATTTTGCGAAAATTTTACCTTACGCATTCTATGGTTATTTACACAGACGGACTATCGTCGCCTTGACAGTACCCGTTGCCTCCGGCTCGGACGGGTGTCCACAAGGACCGGAAAATGAAGCGCTGCATGTTCGTCGACGATTCGGCTGTGATCCGAAAGGTTGCCAAGCGGATTCTCGGCGGTCCCGATCTAAAGATCATCGAAGCGGCCACTGGGTTCGACGCCATCGCCATATGCGCCGCTGACATGCCGGAGATCATAGTTGTGGACGGGGCCTTGCCTGATATGTCCGCTGTGGAGTTCATCCGGCGCGTTCGGGCAATTGACTCTTCATTCAAGCCCCAGATCGCAATCTGCCTCACCGAGGTCGACATCGGTGCAATCATGCGGGCCAAGCGCGCCGGCGCCCAGGGCTACCTCCTGAAGCCGTTCAATCGGCCGCAGTTGCTGGATCGGTTCCGGCTTCTGCAAAGCGCCGCATAGAGTTTTCTCAATTTACCGAATTTGCGGAGCGCGCAGCCCAACGGCGCACCGCTCCATGTATTGTCTCGTCATTATCTCGCAGATACGACGCAAAAGCCCGGCATAGCCGGGCTTTTCAACGCGGATTCCTGAAACTTCAGGCGCTGACGCGAATTTCTTCCGGTTCGCGCAACACGTACCCGCGCCCCCACACCGTCTCGATGTAGTTCTGGCCACCCGAAGCTGCATCAAGCTTCTTGCGAAGTTTGCAGATGAACACGTCGATGATCTTGAGCTCCGGCTCGTCCATGCCGCCGTAAAGATGATTGAGAAACATCTCTTTGGTCAGCGTCGTCCCCTTGCGGAGGGAGAGCAACTCCAACATCTGGTATTCCTTGCCGGTCAGGTGAACGCGCTGTCCACCGACTTCAACCGTCTTGGCATCAAGGTTGACCACCAGGTCGCCGGTCGTGATGACCGACTGCGCATGTCCTTTCGAACGACGCACGATCGCGTGGATACGCGCCACCAGTTCATCCTTGTGAAACGGCTTGGTCATGTAGTCATCGGCGCCGAAACCGAGGCCGCGCACCTTGTCTTCGATACCGGCCATACCCGAGAGGATAAGAATTGGCGTCTTGACTTTTGATAAACGCAATGTCCTGAGGACCTCATAACCAGACATATCGGGTAGATTGAGATCAAGAAGAATTATATCGTAGTCATAGAGCTTACCCAAATCGACGCCTTCTTCACCGAGATCGGTGGTATAGACGTTGAAACTCTCCGACTTCAGCATCAACTCGATGCTCTGTGCGGTTGCACTGTCGTCTTCTATCAGCAGAACGCGCATTATATTCCCCTTATCCTGCCGTCGGTCCGATTTCACGAGCCTTCCGGTGCCGGAGCAGTGTGTGACTGTCTCGGAGGCTGCCACCGAATGGTTAACAAATCCTAATTCGATGCAACAAGCGATAACAGATTTTTCAGCTTCCGCATATACCCTATTGAATCTAAAGCGGAATCATTCCGCTAAATCCTTAACGTGCAACATTAACATTCCGAACTAACCAGCCGGG
>Ga0209347_1005223_pt1 | contig 12576 bp, 15 predicted proteins | sample AutmiccommuBRH23_FD_187382 | JGI IMG/M metagenome (GOLD analysis project Ga0209347, IMG submission 187382) | Deep subsurface microbial communities from Mt. Terri, Switzerland - Autotrophic microbial communities BRH/23 (SPAdes) (version 2) | ecosystem: Environmental > Aquatic > Deep subsurface >...
CAGGTACAGACCCTGATGCAATGGAGAGAAAATCCTGCAAGCTGGGGGAAATTATAATACATATTGCAATGAGCAAATACGTAAGTGAAACAAAAATCATCGATCACAACCAGCAGGTTGTGTTTGATTATCTTTCGAACTTCGAGAATCTGGGGCAGTATCTTAGTTCAGGTATACTGGATAATGTTGCTTCCAGGTTTCCGCAGGTAAGTATAACCAATTTTGAAGCTGACCGGGACTCTTGTCAGTTTAGTGTATCAGGGATGGGGACCGCCAGAATCCGTATAGTTGACAGAGAACCATATAAAACCATAAAGGCAGAAAGTGAAGGAAGCCTTCCCGTTGGCTTTACATTCTGGATACAACTCCTTCCTGTTGATGAATCCCAGACAAAGATGAGGCTGACACTGCATGCCGAAATGAGTATGATGATAAAAATGATGCTTGGCGACAAGTTGAATGAAGGGGTCAACCAGCTTGCACATACACTTGCCAGCCTCCCCTATAAATAGAAATCACAGGAGGTGTTGCTGTCAGATCACAAAGGAGATTTCCTTAAACGCACATACGATTCTTTCACCTGAACGTTTTTCAAGAATGAGCCGGCCCCATGCATCTACCCCTGCAATCCGGGCTTCTATTCTCTGTCTATCCTTTATATATTCAGCCCAAACGTTCATCCGGTACAGATTATTAACATAAGCTTCATCAATCAAAACTATCATGCCCCGCTCCAGTTTTAAATACCATTCCATAAGCAGCTCCCAAATTTGAAGAGCCACATCCTCTACATGATAGTCTATCCCAGTAAGTTGTTTTAATGAAACAGGATTAGGTATTGAAGGAGTGAAAATTAACTGGTTCAGGTTGAGCCCGATTCCGGCAACCGCTGATTGCAGGTTGTTGCCCATGACGCTTGTTTCGATCAGCATGCCGGCAATTTTTCTGTCACCCACATAAATGTCATTCGGCCATTTCACCCTCACATCGCTTACATGCTGTGAAAGCCATTCTGTCAGAGCCAGGCTTGCAATTTTTGAAAGGTAGAACTGCCTTTCCGGCGGAAGAAAAACAGGCATGAAAATAAAGCTTGCCAGCATATTTAAACCCGGGGCACTTTCCCATTGATTTCCCCTCTGCCCCCTGCCCTGATGCTGGTAATGCGCCAAAACGGCAGTACCATTGATTGCCTGTCCTGCAAGGATTAAATGATTGGCATAGTTGTTGGTTGAATCTAAATCATTTAAAATAATGAAATATTTAGAACCCTTTCTCATTTTTGATGTAATATATATTAACTTATCAGACTTTAAATTTGTTATGCACAAATTTGATGTTTTTTTTATTAGCAGCCTTCTTCGTATCTGATATTGGAAAATTACAAATTCGAAGTAAGGCAAAAAGTTTATCTTTGTAGTGTTAAAAACAATTTATGAATATTGAATTACAAACAGAACAATTAAAAGAAGCCATCCTTGAAGGGATAAGAAAAATAAAAGGAAAAGAATTAACAATAATAGATTTAAATACTATACATCATACAGAATGCGGTTTTTTTATTATTTGCCACGGAAATTCTTCCACTCATGTAAGCTCAATCGCACAATCGGTAGAGGAAACTGTTAAATCAGATACAGGCCAGAATGCATGGCATACCGAAGGATACAGGAATGCATCATGGATTTTGCTGGATTTTGGAGAAATTGTGGTGCATGTATTTCACGAACAGGCCAGAGTATTTTACAACCTTGAGGGGCTTTGGTCGGATGCAAAAATAATAAAAACAGATTGAAAAACAGGAAAATCAGATATGACAGAAAGCACAAAAAATAGACACAGAATTCCCCCTCCGAACCAGTTTAAACCGGGGGGAACAAAAAAAAGTGATAAAAAGAATGTTAAGCCACCTAAGTTTAACGCCTATTGGGTTTACGGTATCATCGCACTTATTTTTATTGCCGTTCAGTATTACCTGAGCAACAGCAGCGGTCCGGTCGAAACCAACTGGAGCGAGGTACGTTCCACAATGCTTGCTAAAAATGATATTGAGCGTATTGTTGTTGTGAATGAAAAGAAAGCCAATATTTATATCAAAGAGAACAGTCTTAAAGATTATGAAGAGGAGTTCAGCAGTCATTTTAAGAAGCCTTCGGAAGAAGGCCCTCATTTTACCTTTACAATTGGTTCCGTTGAAACTTTTGAGAGGAATCTGAGGGAAGCACAGGAAACTTCTGAATCAGAGGTGTTGCCTGAATACAGGGAAGAGCGGAATTGGGCAGGGGAAATACTCTGGACAATCGGGCCGTTTGCACTGATCATCATTTTATGGCTCTGGATATTCAGAAGGATGAGCCGTGGTGCCGGCGGAGGCTCCGGAGGGATTTTCAATGTAGGTAAGTCGCAGGCTAAAATATTTGATAAAGACCAGAGGGTTACCACCTCATTTAAGGATGTGGCCGGACTGGCAGAAGCCAAGCAGGAAGTAGAGGAAATTGTTGAGTTCCTGAAAAGCCCTACAAAATTCACAAAGCTGGGTGGAAAAATACCTAAGGGTGCTCTGCTCGTAGGACCTCCCGGAACCGGAAAAACATTGCTTGCAAAGGCAGTGGCCGGTGAAGCCGAAGTTCCTTTCTTTTCGATGTCGGGATCCGATTTCGTGGAAATGTTTGTGGGAGTCGGGGCCTCACGTGTCCGCGACCTTTTCAAACAGGCAAAAGAAAAAGCACCCTGTATTGTATTTATCGATGAAATTGATGCAATCGGACGTGCCCGCGGTAAGAATCCGAATTTTGGTTCAAACGATGAAAGGGAGAACACCCTTAACCAGTTGCTGACTGAAATGGATGGATTCGATACAAACAGCGGGGTTATCATACTTGCTGCCACTAACCGCGCCGATGTTCTCGACCGTGCACTTATGCGTGCAGGAAGGTTCGACCGTCAGATCCATGTTGAACTGCCCGATTTGCAGGAAAGGGCAGAAATCTTTAAAGTGCACCTGCGCCCGCTTAAATTGAATGAAGAGGTTAAAGTGGAATTCTTATCCAAACAAACACCCGGGTTCTCAGGAGCTGATATTGCCAATGTATGTAACGAGGCAGCACTTATTGCAGCCCGCAGAAACAGGGAAAATGTAACCAAACAGGACTTCCTGGATGCAGTGGATCGTATCATAGGAGGCCTCGAAAAGAAAAACAAAATCATATCAAAAGATGAGAAGAAAACAATAGCCTACCATGAGGCCGGACATGCTACCATAAGCTGGCTTCTTGAGTATGCGCACCCGCTCGTAAAGGTAACAATTGTTCCCCGTGGCAAAGCCCTGGGTGCAGCATGGTACCTTCCTGAGGAGCGGTCCATCACAACCAAGGAACAGCTTCTCGATGAGATGTGCTCTGCTCTCGGAGGAAGGGCTGCCGAAGAACTGGTGTTCAAACGCATCTCATCAGGTGCCCAGAATGACCTTGAAAAAATCACAAAGCAGGCTTATGCTATGGTCAGTATTTTTGGAATGAGTGAAAGGGTGGGAACTGTCAGTTTTTATGATTCAACCGGACAAACCGATTATACTTTTTCAAAACCATACAGCGAAAAAACAGCTGAACTCATTGATGAAGAAGTTAAAATACTTATAGATTCTCAATATGTCCGTGCCAAGGAGATTTTAGAGAAGAGTGCCGAGGGGCACCACAAACTGGCGGAGTTACTGCTGGAAAGGGAGGTCATTTTTAGTGAAGACCTGGAAGCAATCTTCGGAAGACGTCCTTGGGAAGAACGCAAGTTGCTCGATGGCGAGAATAATCAGGAAAATAAACCGGAAGAATCGGGTAAATCGGTCGATTATAAAGAAGAAAACCCGGAGAAACATAAGGCATCAGCATAATGTATTAGTTTTTGTTTATGGAAAAAGGTTGGGTAGAAGTATATCATACCGCTCATGAATATAAGGCAACAATGGCAGCCGATCTTCTTGAAAACGAAGGCATAAAGGCTATATTGCTTAATCAGCATGATTCGGCTTATCAGACCTTTGGTGAAATTGTGGTTTATGTAAATGCTAATGACGAACAAAAAGCCCTGGAGCTTCTTAAAGATTTAAAACATTGAAAGATTTAACCAGGCGTTCTGTAACGGGAATTGTGTATATGATTTTAATGTTGGGAGGTGCAGCTTTCCATCCAATATTATTTGCTGTCGTTTTTGGCACATTCCTTTATTTTACCCTGTTTGAATTTTACAAACTAGTTGAAAAGTCCGGAAGCCGGCCCCGAAAAAACACAGGTCTGCTTCTTGGAGTGCTTTTTTTTCTTGTCTGTTTTGGAATGGTTTACAATGTACTGCCTGTAAAGTCGTATCTTATTTTTATTCCTGCCCTTACTTTCATCTTCTTATTTGAAGCTTTCAGTTTACGATCGGGGATTTTACAGAATAGCGCCATCACTTTTACAGGATTTGTTTATGTTGCAGTACCATTCAGCCTGCTGAATTTCATAGTTCATCCAGGATATCCAAATTACCCCGTGTTTAACTCGAATGTTCTGATAGGTGTGTTTCTTATTGTCTGGGTCTATGATTCTATGGCATATGTTGCCGGATCCAGATATGGTAAACACAAACTGAACAAAAAGATATCACCCAATAAATCATGGGAAGGATGCATTGGTGGCACTGCAGGTGCATTGCTGATGGGGGTATTAAACTCCTACATGTTTATTCAGATGACAGTAACCGAATGGCTGGCTACTTCAGTTCTTGTGGTTGTTTTCGGCACACTCGGCGATCTTTTTGAATCGATCATAAAACGCCGGCTGCATGTGAAAGATTCTGGGACCATGCTACCAGGACATGGTGGGCTTCTCGACAGGTTCGACAGTCTGCTGTTTGTAATCCCGGTTGTATATGTTTGGCTTTCGTTGTCTGGCAACCTCTAAGCTAAAAAAAATGTATTTTTGCAAAAATCTCCGGCAATGTTTAAACGGAAACAGGTTAAATTAAAAAAAATGAAAATTCATAAAGAAGGATATAAAGTCATACCGGTGGCATTTTTCATCATTGCTATTTTGGATGTCATTATATATTTATTCCTAAGAGACCTCTTTATCTTCTATTTTTTGATGGCTGCTTCCCTGGTGCTGGCCGCGCTGGTAGTGTATTTTTTCAGGGAGCCCAACAGGTTGGTTGAAAAAAATTTAAAGCATGTATTAGCACCTGCCGACGGAGTTGTAGTACAAATAGCGAACGTACATGAGAAGGAATATTTTAATGAAGAACGGCTCCAGGTATCCATTTTCATGTCACCGCTCAATGTACACCAGAACAGGGCTCCTGTGGATGGAGAAGTGGTTTACAGTCATCACACGAAAGGTGTTTTTTATCCTGCATTTGTAAAGAAATCTTCAGAGAAAAATGAACGGTGGTCTACAGTATTCAGGACACCTGAAGGCATGGAAGTTATGGCACGCCAGATAGCAGGTACTGTTGCCCAGCGTATCATAAACTACAAAATAACAGGCGACACAGTGGAACAGGGACAGGAGTATGGGTTCATCCGTTTTGGCTCCCGTGTCGACGTTTTTCTGCCAACCGATGCACAGGTTCAGGTTCAGCTGCGTCATAAAACTGTTAGTGGTCAAACCATCATTGCGACTATTAAATAAACTGTACAAATGAGACAGGTGCTCCGGGTAATTCCCAATGCAATAACCTCAATGAACCTTGTCTCCGGTTCTCTGGCCGTTGTTTTTGCAGTCGACGGACACCTGATATGGGCAGGCATATTCATTTTTCTGGCTTCTGTTTTTGATTTTCTCGACGGTGTGGCCGCCAGGATGCTAAACGCCTATTCCGAGATGGGTAAGGAACTTGATTCGCTGGCCGATCTCGTTTCCTTCGGACTTGCTCCTGCCACCATTCTTTTTACATTGCTTGAATTCTCCCTTTTTGGTAAAAACCAACCTATATATAACATCTCAGCAAACTGGTACCAGTGGCTGATTCTTTTTACAGCCCTCCTGATGCCCGTATTGAGTGCATTAAGGCTGGCCCGTTTCAATGTACTCCAGTCGGGCGACCACTTCTTCAGGGGACTGCCTACTCCGGCAAATGGAATCTTTTGGGCGTCAATGGGAATTATGATTGAATTCCCACGCTACCAGAGTTTCTTTCAGGAGATATACTCTACCCGGGTGCTTTTATTACTGGGTATTTTCACTTCAGGAATGCTCATAATCACCATGCCCATGTTTTCACTCAAGTTCAGAAATCTTCAACTTAAGGAAAACTGGTACCGCTATCTTTTCTTAGTGCTTTCCCTTCTGCTGGTTATTGTGCTGGATGTATACGGAATTGCTGTCATCATCCTGACATACATATTCTTAAATATCCTGTTTTACGTGACAGGAGTAAAATACTAACAGTTCATGAAAAAGGTACGGGGTATAATCGGCCTGATAAAAGATAATAAAAAAACCTCTGAAAATTGAAAGATAATTTTTTCCCGAAGGAAAGATAATAATACGCCATGACAATCTTTTCTTTCATTTCCAGAGGTATAATAACAAACACCTTATATCTGAAAATGTTTGATAAGCTCCCTAAAAAACTAATATGACCGCTGATTTTTACCCTCGATGTAATTAATGAAGGAGGAATTTACAACCCGGTTGCCTCCCGGTGTTGGATAACTGCCGGTAAAGTACCAGTCGCCTGTATCATTAGGACAGGCAGCATGAAGATTTTCAATTGTCTGGAATATAATTTCTACTTCTGCCTCACAGTCATCTGGTTTTAGAAGTTCAGCAATTTTAGCTGAAATCTGTTCAGGTGTGAAGGGACGGTATATGTCACGCACATAATTTACCATTTCTTCCTTCGAAAGGTGTTCCTGTTCCTTGCACTTATTGTAAACATCTTCGATTACATACTCCATGTTATGCTGTTTCAGAAGTTCAATGGCGCCATTGAAGGCTGCAAAAGTACCCAGGCGGGTCATATCAATCCCATAGCAGTCGGGATACCTGATTTGTGGAGCCGAAGAAACAACAATAATCTTTTTCGGGTGCAACCTGCCGAGTATGCGCAAAATACTGTTTTTTAATGTGGTCCCCCTTACAATTGAATCATCGATCACGATAAGGGTGTCGATGTTGTTCCTGATAACACCATAAGTTACATCATACACGTGTGCTACCAGATCATCACGGCTGGCATCGTCGGCAATAAAAGTCCGCAGTTTTACATCCTTGATGGCTATTTTTTCAACCCTTGGCTCCATCGAAATGATCTGCTTGATGTAATCATCTGTCAGGTTCCCGTTACCCTCCCTAAGCCTTTCTATTTTCCAGCCGGTAAGGTATTCACGGATCCCTTCGATCATTCCTGAAAAGGCTGTTTCTGAGGTATTGGGTATGTATGAGAAAACAGTATCCTTAAAATTGTAATCCACAGCTTTTAGAACAGCCGGGCTAAGCAGGCGTCCCAGTTCTTTCCGCTCCTGATAAATACTGCGGTCGCTGCCCCTTGAAAAGTAGATCCTTTCAAAGGAGCAGGACGATTTTTTATATGGGGGTCTTACCAGTTGCCGGTTTACAAATCCTTTCTTCTTTATGATCAGTGCTTCACCGGGAGCAATCTCCTTCACCTTTTCCCACCCAACATTCATAACAGTTTGGATAACAGGGCGTTCAGAAGCCACAACCACGATCTCATCATCCTGATAATAGTGTGCAGGCCTGATTCCCCATGGATCCCTGACTACGAACGCATCACCATGCCCGATCAGTCCGGCCATGGCATAACCTCCGTCCCAATCTTTTGTGGCCCGTTCCAGGATATTCTGGATATCAAGGTTCTCTTCAATCAGAGGAGAAATATCACTGTTTTTATAGCCTTCACTTTTATATTTCCTGAAAAGCAGCTGGTTTTCTTCATCAAGGAAATGACCCACTTTTTCAAGTGCTGTAACAGTGTCGGTATATGCTTTAGGGTGCTGCCCCAGTTCTACAAGCAGGTTAAATAACTCATCGGTATTGGTAAGGTTGAAATTGCCGGCCAGTACAAGGTTCCTCGACTTCCAGTTGTTTTGCCTCATAACAGGATGGACAAATTCGATGCTGTTCTTGCCAAAAGTACCATATCTCAGATGCCCCAGATACAATTCACCTGCAAATGGATAATGTTCATAAGCCCACTCGCAGTTTTCAACATCTATTCCTTTACGTGCAGCTTTTTTAAGGGGTTTGTTCACCTTGTCGAATACATCAAGAATTGGATTTGGCTCAACTGAACGGTAGCGGTTCATATAGGTGCTTCCCGGTTTCAGGTGATCCTTTACACAAACCATTCCTGCACCGTCCTGCCCCCGGTTATGCTGTTTTTCCATCAGCAGGTAAAGCTTGTTCAGCCCATACCGCCAGGTTCCGTATTTTTCCTTATAATAGGATAAAGGCTTCAGTAATCTGATTAAAGCTATTCCGCATTCATGCTTAATCTGGTCGCTCATATTTCTTCTGGTGTCAGCAATGGAAAATCAATGGTATCAGGCACAATAAAAGCACCCGGATAATCCTTCTGAATTCTTCTCAAAAGTTTTAACGCCTCATTCTTTGTCCTGAAATCACCCACCCGTACCCGAAAATTGGGAGCAGAATATTTTACATGGACATTATATTCACTGTATCTCGACATAAACTCCTTCTTCTTGTTCAGAGCCTGATCTTTGGCATTTAAACTGGAACTGAAAAATATCTCAACCCTGTATCCTGAAATTCCGTCTCTTTTTTTATTGTTATCCGTATGCCATTTCAGCATTTTTTCGAGCCTCGGATCCTGATTGACATTAATTCGGTTTAAAAGGGGAAGAGGGCCTGATTCCGCTTCAGAGTTATTAGTCGGATTATATTCGGATCTCCCGGGGAATGTTACTTGTGCCCATGTATGGGTGCTAACAAATAAAACAGCAATTATTATAAACAGAGACCGTATCATTTTCCATTTATTCAAGGTGCAAATATAATTCATTTATAAAAGTAACGGGTGTTATCAGATTGTATTATTAACCATTTAAATATATGATATTTTTCTATTCAACTGGAAATAGGCATAAGACAGGAAAACGCAGGGCAACTGACCAATAGACACAAGACATAAGATTAACAGACACAGGTCTATCTGTGGCTGCATCTTATCAGCATTTAAACTTAATTTTTGATGCAAACCCATAGGACTTTGACTTTCCAGGTCAAAGATTCTGGTGCTTTCCTGGAAGCTATCTATTATCTCTTATGTAATAATCAATCGAAGGTAGGCTTTATTTGTGGATCACGGCCCCTCCCAGCCTCCCCTAAAGGGAGGAGTAAGACGCTCTGTGGCAATATCCTACCAAACTTGCACAGTCCTGAAGTCCCCTTTAGGGGGATTTAGGTGGTCGTACTTCAGAACCTGGTTTTTCATTTCCTATATTATTTCTATACGGGCTGTAACTATATTTACTGAGAGACTTGTGTCTTCCTATCCTGTGTCTAGTGTCCCTGGGTCTTGAAACCATTATTTGAATTTCTGCCCGCAGCTCATCATAATAGGAAACATTGTTCAAATTCAATTTAAAAAATTAACCTAATCTGCTATGCGGAGATCCTTAATGTCGGAATAATTTATATAATTTTACATTCAGAATACAAAACAGGCCGCTATTTGAAGATTTTCACGGAAAATCTATGGCAAAAATAATGCAGATATGGGAAAACTTACAGAAGAATTCAATACATACCGCTCAAAAATGAATGAAAAGATCCTTGGCAGCAATAACAAGGTAATGAAGCGGATATACAGTGTGGATGCCCTTACCTACCAGGACGGGGAACTGAGCGCAAAGGTGAAGGAAATGCTGGGGCTTGCAACCTCCATGGTACTCCGGTGCGACGATTGCATTAAGTATCATCTGGAGAAATGTTTCGAACATAAAGTCACCACAGGTGAACTTTTTGAAATTTTTTCCGTGGCAAATGTTGTCGGAGGAACCATTGTAATCCCTCATACACGGAGAGCTCTTGAATACTGGGAAGAACTAAATGATGCAGGGCATTAAAACTTTTCCTTCATTAATTGTTATATTTATTACAAATATGTTCAAATTATGAGTAAAATTTATGCAATTTCCTCCACCGGAAAAACTGAAAAATCATTTCTCGACCTGCGGTTCGCAAAGTGTGAGAACCTGGTTATCTATGATTCGGGCAGCAATAAGTTCAACATCATGGAAAATCCGTACAGGAGTTCAGACACCAGCGGGTCGGAACTGGTCAGGTTTCTTAAAAAAGAAGGCGTTTCAGTAATTATAACCGGAGAAATAGGGCCGGAGGTAAGTCAGATGCTGGAGAAAGAAAAACTGCAGTTGGTCCTGCTGTTTGAGGAAAAGATTAAAATAGAGGATGTTTTAAGTCGTATCAATAAAAAAGCCTAATACAGTCCCGGATTGATAAATGGAATTAATGCCAGCATAACCGCCTGCCTGTAAAGCTCCTTCCTGTCGATCTGGTTGTGAGTAAGGAGGCCTACAGCCCCATTTCTCTGTTTTGAATTTGATTTATTAAATACAAGATCATTTGCCACACCAAGTTCCAGTCCTCCCTCTACAAGTTTTGCCACTTTTTCAGGCAGCATAAACGTGGCAGTGCGTGCCTCTCCGCATTTACCTTCTGATATTATAACCATCCATGCAAAAGCTGCAAGCCGTTTGTCCATGGGCTGTACACCTCCTTCAATTCCAACCCAAAAATCAGCATCCTGAACTTTTTTCATGGCTTCTGCTGCCCTGATTCCCGCTCCTTTAAGGGTTTCATGTTCTGTCATAGGCTGATCGGCAACACCTGAATCCGTTTCTATGCCTTCTACTTCACATTTGCCAAAGAAAACATTAAATCCCAATGCTACTGCTTCCAACTTTACAGGATTTTTTGAGGCAACTACAACTTTTATGTTCCTTTTTAGATTCATTCAGGTAAATATATGTATTTATATCAATGTTGTCCGGTAAAATTATTAAACCAATGAATTTTGAGATCTCTCACTTCGTTCGAGATGACAAGCAGTCATTTATTTAGCTCTGAAAACACCGTCATTTCGACCCTAGGGAGAAATCTCAAATATTAACCGGACACTTATGTATTTATATCTGAAAAAACTTCTGATTCCTTCTTTCGTTATAAGTATTCAGCCGGAAATACTATTTTCGCCTGATAAAATTGTAAAATGTTAGTCAGAAAAGCAAAAAAAGAGGATCTGTTTCAAATCCTGAATTTTCAACTGGCCATGGCCAGTGAAACAGAAGGCATTGAACTTGATTATCAAACAGTAGAAAAAGGGGTAGCCGCCGTTCTGGAGGACTCAGGTAAGGGAATATATTATGTGGCTGAAAAAGAAGGCACAATAATTGGTTCATTGCTGACAACTTTTGAATGGAGTGACTGGAGAAACGGAACAGTTTTATGGATCCAGTCGGTTTATGTAGTGCCGGAATCCAGGAGAAAAGGTGTTTACAGTAAACTGTACGGGCATATAAAAACCCTTGTACAGGAAATCCCGGAACTGAAGGGGATCAGGCTTTATGCCGACATCAATAATGCAGGGGCACATCATGCATACCGGAAGCTTGGTATGACCCCCGACCATTATCTGACATTTGAGTGGTTAAAATAATTTGAAAATTGGGACACCAGCTTTATAAACTGATAGAAGAGGGGGAACACCAGCAGCAGGATTTCAAGTACTGCATCAACGATTCGAAAAAAATCGCCAAATCGCTGGTTGCTTTTGCCAATACCGATGGCGGCCGCCTGCTCATTGGAGTGAAGGATAATGGGAAAGTTATTGGTATCAGCACCGAGGAAGAATATTACATGGTGGAATCGGCTGCAAAGTTGTACAGCAATCCGCCAATTTCATTTTCAACCAAACAGTGGCATACAGATGGCAAAACTGTGCTAGAAATAAAAGTGAGTGCCAGTCCTGAAAAACCCCACATGGCAAGGGATGATAACGGAAAATGGCTTGCATACATCAGGGTTAATGATGAGAATGTGCTGGCAAATAAAATTCAGCTTGATATCTGGGAAAAGGAAAAGAGCCCCCGGGGAATTTATTTTACCTATTCCGATGATGAAAAGTTCCTGATCGACTACCTTCAGCAGAACAAGGAAATTTCGTTTTCAAAATTCATCAGGATGGCACACATCTCACGCAAAAAAGCAGAAGAAATCCTCAGTAATTTCATAATAATGGATGTGGTGATCATGAACACCACCCGGGAAGGAACCAAGTTTCAGTTAAATGAAAATTACGATAAAACAGAACTGGAAAAATTCAAATAATACCTGTTTGATTTTCATACAAAACTTCTTTTCTTTTTTTACCTGCACCAAATATGTTGTTCAAATTCTGCTTATTTTGCATTTAAATTAAAAAAATTATGAAGATGTCATACAAAGTACTGATTTTTCTGATAGCCTTTTTAACAGGTTTTACATCCTTTGCACAGAACGACTATCTTGAAGCAAAAGCTGAAGACCTTGAAAAAACTTA
>Ga0209347_1005228_pt1 | contig 12562 bp, 13 predicted proteins | sample AutmiccommuBRH23_FD_187382 | JGI IMG/M metagenome (GOLD analysis project Ga0209347, IMG submission 187382) | Deep subsurface microbial communities from Mt. Terri, Switzerland - Autotrophic microbial communities BRH/23 (SPAdes) (version 2) | ecosystem: Environmental > Aquatic > Deep subsurface >...
TCCCCCTGCCTCCTCGGGCCGGGTGATCACGCGGCGCGCCCAAACCAGACCGGGTCGCTGCGCGACAGCCCCGGCCAGCAGCGTGTCCTTGCCCGCGCCGGATGGCCCGACGACAGCCACCAGTCGACCTGTCATGCTGCAAGCCCCGGTGTGAAGCGCGTCACGTCCACGACGCGGTCACAGACCCGATCGCGCGCTGCCTCATCATGGAAGATGCCCAAGATGGCCGCGCCGCGCGCCTTGGCCTCTTCGATCAGCGTCAGCACCACCTCGCGGTTGGCGGCATCAAGGCTGGCCGTCGGCTCGTCCAGCAAGAGCGCGGGGTAAGCATGGGCAAAGCCGCGCGCGATATTGACGCGCTGCTGTTCGCCGCCCGAAAACGTGGTGGGCGACAGGGTCCACAGCCGTTCGGGGATATTCAGCCGCCCCAGCAGGTCGCGCGCGCGGTCCAGCGCGTCAGGGCGGGCAACGCCCAAGCTCAGCAAGGGTTCGGCCACCACATCCAGCGTTGGCACACGCGGCACCACGCGCAGGAACTGGCTGACATAGCCCAGCGTCTCGCGGCGCAGCGCGATCACCTCACGCGGGGCAGCCTGCGCTACGTCCAGATCACCGACACGGATCACGCCGCTTTCGGCAAGGTAATTGCCGTAAATCATCCGCATCAGCGTGGATTTCCCCGCGCCCGACGCACCCACCAGCGCCACACATTCACCGGGCGCCACCGACAAGACGGCATCCCGCATCACAGGAATGACCGCGCCGCCCTGATTGTGCAGCACGAAATTCTTGCAAAGCCCTGAAATCTCGATCATCGCCACGCCCCCCATCAGGCCTGCAACACGCTGGAGACCAGCAGTTGCGTATAGCCATGCTGCGGATCGTCCAGCACCTGATCGGTCAGACCCGCCTCGACCACATGGCCCGATTTCATCACCATCAACCGATGCGCCAGCAGGCGCACCACTGCCAGATCATGGGTCACGATCACCGCACTCAGCCCCATCTCGCGCACCAGCCCGCGCAGCAGGTCCAGCAGCCGCGCCTGCACGCTGACATCCAGACCACCTGTGGGTTCATCCATGAACACAAGCCGCGGCCCGGTCACAAGGTTCCGCGCGATTTGCAAACGTTGCTGCATCCCGCCCGAAAAGGCGGTGGGCCGGTCGTCGATCCGGTCGCCCGCGATCTCGACCCTGTCCAGCCAGTCCAACGCCTGCCCCCGGATATTTCCGTAGTGGCGCGCGCCCACGGCCATCAGCCGCTCGCCGACGTTGCCGCCAGCACTCACGCCCATCCGAAGCCCGTCACGCGGGTTCTGATGCACAAAGGCCCAGTCGGTGCGCGCCAGCATCCGCCGTTCCGGCTCCGACATGGCGCGCACATCGCGCGGCCCATCCGCGCGCGTGTCAAAGACCACCGCGCCCGAATCCGCCTCAAGATGCCCGGCCAGACAGTTCAGCAGCGTCGACTTGCCCGATCCGCTTTCGCCCACGATCCCCATCACCTCGCCGGGATAAAGATCAAAGCTCACATCCTGACAGCCGATCCGCGCGCCATAGCGCTTGGTCAGGCCCTTCACCTGCAACAACGGGGTCATGCCGCATCCTCCTGTCCGGTCGTGACGGGGCCTGACGCGGACAGCCGCCCCAGATGCCCCGCATCGCGGCGCGTTTCACAATAGTCCGTGTCCGAGCAGACGAACATCCGCCCGCCCGCATCATCCACGATCACCTCATCCAGATAAGAGGTCGCGGACCCGCACAGGTCACAGGCATGATCCGCCTTGCTGGCCTCGAACGGGTGATCCTCGAAATCCAGACTGACCACCTTGCAATGCGGTGGCAGCGCATAGATCCGCTGCTCGCGCCCTGCGCCGAACAATTGCACAGCGGCACTCTCCAGCTTGGGATTGTCGAACTTGGGGATCGGCGAGGGGTCCATCACATAACGCCCCTCGACCTTGACCGGATAGGCATAGGACGTGGCGATCTGCCCGTGCCGCGCGATATCCTCGTAAAGCTTCACATGCACCAGCCCGTATTCCTCAAGGCTGTGCATCTTGCGCGTCTCGGTCTCGCGCGGCTCCAGAAAGCGCAGCGGTTCGGGAATGGGCACCTGATAGACAAGGATCTGGTCGCGGGTCAGCGGCTCTTCGGGGATGCGGTGGCGGGTCTGGATCAGCGTCGCATCGCGCGTGCGCCCCGTGGTCGCGACACCGGCGGTCCTTTCAAAGAAACGCCGGATGGAGACCGCATTGGTCGTATCATCGGCACCTTGGTCGATCACCTTCAACCGATCCTCAGGCACCAGACAGGCGGCGCTGACCTGCACCCCGCCCGTGCCCCACCCGTAAGGCATCGGCATTTCGCGGCTGGCAAAAGGCACCTGATAGCCCGGCACAGCCAGCGCCTTCAGGATGGCACGGCGGATCATCCGCTTGGTCTGCTCGTCCAGATAGGCAAAGTTGTAGTCGCTCATTCTGCGGCCTCCTTCCCGGCAGCGACCTCGGCCCGCAAGCGCCGCACCAGTTCCAGCTCCGACTGGAAATCGACGTAATGGGGCAGCTTGATATGCTCCAGAAATCCGGTCGCCTGAATGTTGTCGCAATGCGACAGCACGAATTCCTCGTCCTGCGCGGGCGCACCCAGATCATCCTCGCCCAGCTCGCGCCAGCGCAGGGCGCGGTCCACCAGCGCCATGGAAATCGCCTTGCGCTCGGTCTGCCCGAACACCAGCCCGTACCCACGGGTGAATTGCGCGGGTTCGGTCTTGGACCCGGCGAATTGGTTGACGGTTTCACATTCGGTCAGCTCGACCTCGCCGATCTGGATGGCAAAGCCCAATTCGGGCACCTCCATCTCGACCGCGACACGCCCGATGCGCAACTCGCCGACAAAGGCATGGTTGCGCGCATAGCCGCGCTGCGTCGAATAGGCCAAGCCCAACACGAACCCCTCATCCCCGCGCGTCAAGGCTTGCAGCCGCAGCGCCCGGTTCGCCGGAAACTCCAGCGGTTGCCGCGTCAGATCAGGGGGGGCCGCGTTGCTCGGTTCCTCGGTCTGGATCAGGCCGTCACGGTTCAGGAAATCCGTGATATGCGGCACAGCGCCGGGCTGCGTGTCGGCCTGCGGCGCGGGGGGCACCTCGCCCTCCGCCGCCAGTTTGAAATCCAGCAAACGATGCGTGTAATCGAAGGTCGGCCCCAGCACCTGCCCGCCGGGCGCATCCTTGAACGTGGCCGAGATCCGCCTGTCGCAGCGCATATCCGCCGTCTCCACCGGACGCGACGAGCCGAAGCGCGGCAAGGTCGTCCGATACGCGCGGATCAGGAACACGGCCTCGATCAGATCGCCGCGCGCCTGCTTGATCGCCAGCGCCGCCAGATCCGGGTCGTAAAGCGAGCCCTCCGCCATCACCCGGTTCACCGCCAGCGCCATCTGTGCGCGGATCTGCGCCACGCTCAACTCCGGCACGGCGGGATCACCCCGCCGCTCTTCGGCCAGCCAGGCATGGGCGTTCTCGATCGCCCGCTCGCCGCCCTTGACAGCCACATACATCAGACGACCTCCGCCGCTTGCGCGACAACCGTGCTGCGCGGCAGCGCCGCCAACCTGTCGCCACAGGTGAAAAAGAAATCCAGCCCCAACGGGAACAGCGCCCGATTGGCCCGAAAGGCCGCCACGTCCGGCAGACTCAGCCGCGCCGCATCGGCAATCCCCGGCCCGGTCAGGACCGCACCATCACCCCGCAACGCGCTCATCTCGACGATCAGCGTGGCGGACCTGTCCGGATATTCCGCCGTCCCGATCCTGTACCCCCCGAGCGGCAGCAGACTGTCCCACGCGCCCAGCGCAAAGACCGCATCGCCACGCGCCTCAACCACAGGGGCGCCAGTATGAAACGCGATCCAGCGCCGCAATGCGACACTGTCATGGGACGACGCCAGCCAAACCGGCGTCTCGGGATCGCACAGCACCAGCAGCAGAACGGCCGCCGCAACTGACACAGGCTCAGGCGCCTGCGCCCCGGCCACCTTCAGGATATCTCCGGGCCGCGCCATCGCCATCATCGCCGCGCGAAAGCCCCAGGCCGACTGGATCGACGGGTCGGCAAACCCGCCTGTCATCATTGCCTCATCCATCAGTCATCCCCCCGCACCAGCGTGAAAAACTCGACCTTCGTGGCCGCCGCCTTGGCCGCACGCAGGCCCGCGCGCGCCTGCACCTCAGCCAGGAGCGGCTCCAGCACCGCCGCACGTAGATGCCCGGCCTCCGGCCCCTGCATCAACGCATCCACCAAGGCCGCCTGCTCCGCTTGCCGCTTGTCGCGTCCCTGCACATAGGCATGGCCAACGGCCCCACCCTCCAGCACCAGCGCGCAGCGGGTCACCGTCATCTCGCCCAGATTGAACGGGGCACCCGTGCCACCTGCACGGCCCTGCACCATCACCCCGCCCACCTCGGGCGCGCGCAGCCAGCGAAAGGCGGGGGCCATGTTCACCCCTCGCCACAGACGATCCAACAGATCTGCGGGCGCGCGCGCCAGAAGCCCCATCCAGTCCTTGCGGTCCATTCCCGCCTCCATCCTGTGATCCGGACAACCGACATCTTGCCGACTTGTCTAGATTACCATACAACTATACAAATTCTAACCCCATGCTGCCCACGCCGCAAGCGCCGCTTCGTGAAATTTTGGTGACACATCATGACGACAACCCCGCTCTGGTCCTCCATCGCCAGCACCCTGCGCGACGAAATCAGCGCGGGGCTTTACCGGCCCGGCGACAGGCTGCCGACCGAATCCGCGCTCGCCCGCCGCTTCGGGGTGAACCGCCACACCGTGCGCCACGCCCTGTCAGGGCTGGTCAAGGACGGCACGATCACCACCCGCCGCGGCGCGGGTGCCTTCGTCAGCCGCGCGCCCACCGATTACCCGCTGGGCCGCCGCGTGCGCTTTCACCAGAATCTCGCCGCCGCCGGACGCCTGCCGGAAAAGCGGTTCCTGCATATCGAAACGCGCGCCGCCGATAGCGATGAGGCCGAGGCCCTGTCCCTGCCCCAGAACGCGCCGGTCCACCGGGTCGAGGGGGTCTCCTTCGCGGATGGCCTGCCCATCGCGCATTTCATCAGCACCTTTCCCGCCGCCCGCTTGCCCGACCTGCCCGCCCATCTACAGGCGACAGGATCGGTCACGCAGGCGCTGGCCGCCTGCGGCATCACCGATTACACCCGCGCCAGCACCCGCCTGTCCGCGCGCCGCGCCACCGCGTTGCAAGCCCGCCACCTGATGCTGCGCGAGGGCGATCCGATCCTCTTCAGCTTCGGCATCAATATCGACCCGGCAGGCCAACCCGTCGAACTGGGCCAGACTGCCTTCATCGGCGATCACGTCACCTTGAGTATCCTGCCAGAGGCGTGAGTTTGTCACAGAACGGATACGCTTTGCAGTTATCCACAGGGTCAGCCACACAGGAAAACCCCGGATGACACGCCATTCCCACCCGCCTTTGCGCCTTGTCGGCGCCACTGTCCTGCGCGAAGGGCAGATGCAGAAACGCTCGGTCGCGATGCAGGACGGCGTGATCACCAAGGGCCCCTTGCCCGAGGTGGACCTGACCGGGTTTCTGGTCCTTCCCGGCATCATCGACCTGCATGGCGACGCCTTCGAACGGCACATCGCGCCGCGCCCCTCCGCCCCCTTTCCCATCGAGACCGGCCTGCACGCCACCGACCGCGACGCCGCCGCCTATGGCGTGACAACCGCATGGCTGGCGCAAAGCTGGTCATGGGAGGGCGGCCATCGCAGCCCCGACATGGCCGAGGACATCATGGAATCGCTGGACACCCTGCGCCCCCACCTGATGACTGACCTGCGCCTGCAACTGCGGGTCGAGACGCATACGGTCGATACCGCTGACCGCCTGCTGGCCGCCATACGCCGTCATGACATCGACTATGTGATCTTCAACAACCATCTGGACGAGGCGCTCCATCTTGCCGGGTCCCGTCCCACCGAACTGGCGCTCTGGGCCGCGAAGTCCGGCCGCTCCCCCGCGGCACAGCTGGCACTGGTCGAGGCCACGCGTCAGCAGGCTCCGCAAGTGCCCCGCTACCTCTGCCGTCTGGCCGAGGCATTCGACACGCTGGGTGTTCATTACGGCAGCCATGACGACCCGGATGGAGAAACGCGCGAGCGGTTTTCGATGATCGGTGCGCGCATCTGCGAATTCCCCATTGCCCGCTCCGCTGCGGCACTCGCCCGCGCGGTCAACGATCCCGTGCTGATGGGCGCACCCAACGTGGTGCGCGGTGGTTCGCAATCGGGCAATATCGCCGCCACCGACCTGATCCGGCGCGGGATGTGCGATGCGCTGGTGTCTGACTACTACTACCCTGCCCTGTCGCGCGCGGCGTTCCGTCTGGTCGATGACGGCATCCTCGACCTGCCCGCCGCATGGGCGATGATCTCGACCCGCCCGGCCGAAATCCTCTGCCTCGCGGATCGGGGCGTCATCGCCTATGGCAAACGCGCCGATCTCTGCGTGGTGAACGAGGAGACGCGCCGCGTCGAGGCGACCCTCTCGGCGGGTCGCCTGACCCATCTGACCGGCGAGGCCGCGCATCGTTTCCTCGGCAGTCGCGCCGAACTGGCCATGGCCGCCGAATAACCCCGGCCTAGCCTTCGTAGCGGTCCAGAAAATCCGCCACCGACAAGCGTCGGAAATCCTCCAGCGCGGCCCGCAACCGGGCATGATCCCAGTCCCACCACGCCAGCACGATCATCCGCGCCGCCAGATCCTCGGGCAGGCGCATCCGGATCACCTTGGCAGGCACCCCGGCAACAATGGCATAGGCTGGCACGTCCTTGGTCACGACAGCGCCCGACGCCACAACCGCGCCATGTCCCACCGTCACCTCGGGTTTGATCTGCGCATTGTGCCCGATCCAGGTATCATGCCCGATCACCACCCGCCGCGCGCGGCGCTTGGCGAACCAGTCCGCATCATCCGCCGCATCCGGCCAATAGGACGCGCTGCGATACATGAAGTGATGCAATGAGGCGCGGTCCAGCGGGTGATCCGTCGCACCGATCCGCACGAAACTGGCGATATTGGCGAATTTGCCGACACTCGCATTCGCGATGTCACAGAAACGGTCGCAATAGCTGTAATCCCCGATCCCGGAATGGGCCACACGCGACCCGCGCCCGATCTCGCACCACGCGCCAAAGGTCACATCCGTGATCTCGCAATCAGGATGCACCAACGGCGCCTCCGCCCTAAGATCCTTCACGCGCCCCGCCCCTTCATCTTGCCAGAAATACTCAACAGCAACGCCTCAATGCCCCGCATCGTCACCCTTGATCAGCCGCCGCCGCAGCCAGCCCGACACGCTATCCATGACCATCACCATCAGCACGATCAGCACGATGTAATAGGTGACCTCTTCCCAATCCTTCTGGGTCTGGATCGCCTGGGTCAAGAACAAGCCGATGCCGCCCCCGGTGATCGCGCCGATGATCGTGGCGCTGCGGGTATTGGACTCGAAATAATAGAGGATCTGCGACAGCAGGATCGGCGTCACCTGCGGGATCACCCCAAAGCGATAGCGCTGCAGGGGCTTGGCCCCGGTCGATTGCACACCCTCGATCTGGCGGCCGTCCACATTCTCCAACACCTCGGAAAAGCTTTTGCCAAAACTGCCCGTATCCGTGATCAGGATCGCCAGCGCCCCCGTCAATGGACCGGGCCCAAAGGCGCGGCTCAGAATGATCGTCCAGATCAGCCCATCCACCCCGCGCACGAAGTCGAACACGCGGCGCACTGCGAACCGCAGCGCCACGACAGGGGCAAAGTTCTTTGCCGCCAGAAAGGCCAGCGGCAGGGCAATGACCGCCGCACCGAACGTGCCCAGAAAGGCCATCAGCACCGTCTCGCCAATAGCCCAGAACACATCCGCGTGCCGCCACATCGGGTTGCCCATGAAATCAGCGACGGCCCCGACAACGTTCCCCCGCGCCGGGTCAATCTGCGGCCCGAACAGGATCTCGCCCAGCCCGCGCCCATGATAGGGGCTGTCAAGCGTGAACCAGAACAACTCCCACCCCGGAAAATAGCGGAACACCTCGTCCTTTGAGCGGGTCACGCTCACCCGTCCCGCATCGGTGGTGATCGACACACGGCTGTCCGACACGCTGGCCCAGTCCGGGCTCTCGCCCGGCCCATAGCCCGGAAACAGCGCAACGATCCTGCCATCGATCCTGTCGATCTGGATCATCCCGACATCCGGCATGTCATAGGTCACGCGCCGGTCAGGCAGGAAACGCACCACATGCCCGCCCCCCAGATCTATCACCGTATCGTCGAACCCGCCTGACACCCAGGCCGGCATCGTGCCCTCGGGGTAGCGCCCCTTGTTCTCGCCCTCGACCGCATAGACCATCTCGCCGGCGCGGGCATCACGGGTGACATGCACCTTGTGGCTGTAGCTGTCGGCCACCAGAATCCGCGCATTGTCCATATTGGCCCGCTGCACCAGCCCCGGCACATCAAAGGCAAAGAAGACATAGACCAGATAGGCCAGCACCAGCACAGGCACCGCCAGCGCCAACCGGCGTTTCCGCGCGATCAAGGTCATCGCGGCCTGCAAGGGCACCCCGCCGGGGCGCGCCGCCCCCAATTCCGTGGTCATGCTCATCGCGTCACCCCATGCACCAGACGATTGCGGAAATGGCTCGACACCTGATCGAAGAACACGATCGTAAGGAACAGCAGGATGAAGATCGCCGCCGAAATGTCGAACCGCCCCGTCCCGAAGGTCATCGCATTGCGCAGCTCATAGCCGATGCCGCCCGCCCCCACGAACCCCAGAATGGCCGAGGCGCGGATGTTGATCTCGAACCGCATCAGCGCATAGGACAGGTAATTCGGCGCCACCTGCGGGACCACGCCCAGCAGCATCCGCTGCCACCAGTTGGCCCCGACCGACTGCAACCCTTCGACAGGTTTCAGGTCCACATTCTCGGACACTTCGGAAAACAGCTTGCCCAGCGCCCCCGCCGTATGCAGCGCAATGGCGATCATCGCAGGCACCGGCCCGCCGCCCAGAATGAAGATCAGCACCAGCGCGATCACGATTTCGGGAAAGGCACGCAGGATATCCATGATCCGCCGGAACACCGGGATCAGTCGCGGAAAAGGGGCCAGCCCCCGCGTCGACACCAAGGACAAACCCAAACCCAGCGCCGCGCCCAGCAGGGTCGATACCGCCGCGATATTGATCGTCTCGATCAGGGCCGGAAAGAACTCCACGAAATAACCCGGCAGGTTCGCCCGCTTCTCCCAGGCTTCGGTCACCAGGCCCGCCGGGAAATCCAGAACCTTGGGCATCCCGTCCCAGAACCCGCCGGCCGAGCGCCCCTCGACGATGCGAAACCCAAGGATCATCGCGATCACGAACAGCGCGATCATCAGCCCCGAATACATGCGCCGCGCCCGCACCATCCGCAGATAGCTGTCACTGTTCTGCGTCAGGGCACGCGCCGCATTCGGGCTGCGGGCAGCGGTCAGATCGGACATGAAGGGTCTCCCTGAAAACGAGGGGCCGGGGTCAAAGGCCCCGGACCCCCTTGCAAGCGATCCCGCGGATCAGTTCGACATCTGCGCCTTGCGCACCGCGATGATCGTCTCATAGGCGTCATGGCCGATGGGGGTGAAACCCGCCGTCTCGCCCGCCGCCACGCCATAGGCGCATTCCGGGTCATTCGCATGCAGGTTCTGGGTCAGCTCGGTCATCTTGACCTTCACATCCTCAGGCAGCGCATTGCGCAGCACGATCGGACCTTCGGGGATCGGCTTGGATTTCCAGATCTCGACCAGTTCATTCATGTCCACCAGACCCGAATCCACAGCCTTGCGCAGCGCACCCGAGTTGTAACCGTCCTCCCAGTCGCCCTGCCCATCGGCCCAGGTCACACCGGCATCCACATCGCCATTGGCCACGGCCACGATGGTCTGCTCATGCCCACCCACAAAGCGGACTTCACCGAAATAATCGCCCGACTCCATCGTGGACCCCGTGGCGGCCGGGATCTCGACCGACGGCACCAGATAGCCCGAGGTGGAGTTCGGATCACCGAAGGCGAAAACCTTGCCCTTCATGTCCTCCAGCGAGGTGATGCCGCTGTCCTTGCGGGCAAAACCGATGGAGTGATAGGTGAATGACCCGTCAAGGTTGGTCTTGACCAGCACGGGCGTCACCGCCTCGGGCGCTTCCAGCCAGACCGCGGCATAGCCGGACGCGCCCAGCCATGCCATATCCAGCGTGCCCCCGATCAGGCCCTGAATGACGCCGTTGTAATCGGCGGCGGTGAACAGCTTGGTGGGCACCCCAAGTGCCTCTTCGGCATAGGCGCGGAAACACTCGTTGGACGCCAGACGGTCCTGTGCATTCTCGCCGCCCAGCAGGCCGATGCGGAATTCGGTGATCTGCTCCTGTGCAAGGACCGGGCTGATCAGGGCGGTCGTGGCGACCATTGCGGCAAACAGTTTATTCATGGCTCTCTCCGGTTTGGAAAACCCCTCGCGCAGGATGCGGCGGAGGACGGTTTCAGGTCTCAGACGTCAAATGGCCGCCTCAGCTTCGCGGATGGCGCGGGCGGCGGCATCGCTGCGCTCCAGCGCCTCGATGCTGGTGCTGGTGGCCTCCTCGCTGAAGCTCGCATCGGCCCCATAGATGTCGCGCGCAACACCCGTGGTCAGTTGCGCGGGCGTGCCGTCAAACACCACGCGCCCGTCGCGCATCCCGATCACCCGGTCGCAATAGCGCCGCGCGGTATCAAGCGTGTGCAGGTTGGCGATGACCATGCGGCCATCCTCTTCATGGATGCGGCGCAGCGCCTCCATCACGACCTGCGCATTCATCGGATCAAGACTGGCGATGGGTTCATCGGCCAGAATGATCTTGGGGTCCTGCATCAGGGCCCGCGCAATGGCGACGCGCTGCTGCTGCCCCCCTGACAAGGCTTCGGCCCGCTTGGGCGCATGATCCGCGATCCCCAGCCGGTCCAGAATGGCAATCGCCTTCTCGATATCGGCAGTCGGATAGAGGTTGAACATCGTCGCCAGCGTCGACCGGCGGTTCAGCGTGCCATGCAGCACGTTGCTGACCACATCCATGCGCGGCACAAGGTTGAATTGCTGAAAGATCATCGCACAGGCGGATTGCCAAGAACGTTTGTCCGCACCCTTGAGGGTCAGGATATCGCGCCCCTCATGGATCACCTGCCCCGAGGTCGCATCGGTCAGCCGGTTCAGCATCCGCAACAGCGTGGACTTGCCCGCGCCCGAGCGTCCGATGATCCCGATCATCTTGGGCGCATCGACCGAAAAACTCACCGCATCGCAGGCGGTATTCGCACCGAAGCGCTTGGTCAGCGTGTTGACCGCAAACATGGCTGTCCCCCTTTGGTCTGCCTTGCGGCGTAAGGGATCAGCGCGACGGCTTTGTTGCATTCAGGTGAAACTTTTGTAAACGGGCCGGAACGGCGCGCGCCGCAGGGCCGCGCCCGGACCCTGCGGGAAAGGCACATCATGCACCGGATCGACATTGCCGTGATTGGCGCAGGCCTGTCCGGCCTGACCTGCGCGCGCCGGCTCTCCGACGCCGGGGCCAAGGTGGCGGTGTTCGAGGCCGCGGCCCGCATCGGCGGCCGCATCCACGCGCTCCGCGACGAACAGGGACAGGTGCTGGCCGACCTTGGTCCCACATGGGTCTGGCCGCCGCATCAGCCCGTTGTGGCGCAGTGGCTCGACAGGCTGGGGCTTGCGACCTTTGTGCAGGCCAATGATGGCGATGCCGTGATCGAAGGCTATCACCCCGCCCCGGTCCGCGCCCCTCTGCCCGGTCAGGACGGCATGATGCGCATCAAGGGTGGCCCCGCAGCCCTGGTGCAGGCCATGGCCGCGGGCCTCCCGGATGGCATGCTCCATCTGAACCGCCCTGTGACACGCCTTGATCCGGGCCGGAACGGGCTGATCCTCACCGATGCGGCAGGCGCACAGGTCAACGCCGCGCGGGTCGTGCTCTCGGCCCCGCTGCGCGTCGCCGCCACCCGCATCGCGATCCCCGCCGCGCCCACAGCCCTGCTGCACGCGATGCGCGCCACACCCACATGGATGGCGGGGCAGGCCAAGGCCGTGATCCTCTACGACCGCCCCTTCTGGCGCGACAGCGGCCTCTCAGGCCGCATCGCCAGCCGCATCGGCCCAATGGTCGAAGTGCATGACCACAGCGCCCCGAACGGCCAACCCGCCCTGTTCGGATTCGTCGGCTGGCCGCCCGAGGCCCGCGACCCCGCCGCGCTGGAGGCGGCGATCCGCGCGCAACTGACCCGCTGTTTCGGCCCGGACGCCCCGCAACCGAACTCCGTCACGGTGCAGGACTGGTCGCGCGAACCGCTGATCTGCACGGCGTCGGATCACATGGGCGCGCATCCCGACCTGCCCCCGGCGATCCTGCGCCAACCCCATCTGGACGGCCGCCTGCATATCGCCATCGCG
>Ga0209347_1005230_pt1 | contig 12559 bp, 11 predicted proteins | sample AutmiccommuBRH23_FD_187382 | JGI IMG/M metagenome (GOLD analysis project Ga0209347, IMG submission 187382) | Deep subsurface microbial communities from Mt. Terri, Switzerland - Autotrophic microbial communities BRH/23 (SPAdes) (version 2) | ecosystem: Environmental > Aquatic > Deep subsurface >...
AGCAATATCTCTCGGGCGAGTTGGAGCTGGAATTCAATCCGCAGGGCACGCTGGCCGAGCGCATCCGCGCCGGAGGTGCCGGCATTCCCGCCTTCTACACCAAAACCGGCGTCGGCACGCTGGTCGCCGAGGGCAAGGAGGTCCGCGACTTCGGCGGCGAGGACTACGTGATGGAGACCGGCCTGTTCGCCGATCTGGCGTTGGTCCACGCCCACACCGGCGACAGCGAGGGCAATCTCGTCTACCGCAAGACGGCGCGTAACTTCAATCCCATGATGGCGACGGCAGCGACCACGACGGTTGCCGAGGTGGAGCACCTCGTGCCGGCTGGCGGCATCGATCCCGATCAGGTGCACACGCCGGGCATCTACGTGCAGCGTATCATCCACGTTCCCCACCACGAGAAGCGGATCGAGCAGCGCACGACCCGCAGCAGGCCCGCGAAGGAGCCCGCCTGACATGGCCTGGACCCGCGAACAGATGGCGGCCCGTGCCGCCGGCGAGATCAAGGACGGCTTCTATGTCAATCTCGGCATCGGCATCCCGACCCTCGTCGCCAACTATATTCCCGACGGCATGACGGTAACGCTGCAGAGCGAGAACGGCATGCTGGGCATGGGACCATTCCCCTATGAGGGCGAGGAGGACGCCGACCTCATCAATGCCGGCAAGCAGACCATCACCGAGTTGCCGTCGACGAGCTATTTCTCCTCCGCCGACAGCTTCGCAATGATCCGCGGCGGCCACATCGACTTGTCGATCCTCGGCGCCTTGCAGGTCTCCGAGACTGGAGACCTCGCCAACTGGCTGGTGCCGGGCAAGATGGTGAAAGGCATGGGCGGGGCCATGGATCTCGTGGCCGGCGTCAAGCGCGTCGTCGTGCTGATGGAGCACACCGCGCGCGGCGAGCCCAAGATCCTTCAGGAGTGTACGTTGCCCTTGACCGGTACGCACGTCGTCGATCGCATTGTGACTGACCTGTGTGTGCTCGATGTCGACCACGATGTCGAAGGGCTGAGGTTGGTCGAACTCGCCCCGAACGTCACTCTAGAAATGGTGATGGCCCAAACCGAAGGGCGAGTTTTGATCTAATGGACGGCGGAGTGGCTCGGGCACTGGGCCGCGAAGGGCCACAAGCCGTCTTGCGATGACCTCACAGTACGAGACGGGGATATCGTTGCTGGCCCACTGCTTAATTTGTTACGATAGCAAGATAGCCGATACCTTTCGACATCTTGGTTTGAACGCGCCCACGGGTGAAGCTTGCCCCCTTCATCATCAACACTGGATTCTTGTTCGATGACGCGAGCTGCTGAGAGAATTCTTTATGGATCACCGCGTCCCGACGGCTCCGTCCCGTTTTGGCGGATGCCGACGATTTGGGCGACGGCCGATGGAAAAGCCCAGACTGCCGTGCGACTTGATGCTCTGAATATTCTCGATGAGGTCGTTTGGTTCGGCGGCCCAAAAGACGTTCGACCAACGGTTCGCAGAGTCGCCGAGCGTGCGCGTGATATCTTCGCTGCAGACCTCAGCTATCCAATAATCATGACGGCTCAGGGCGAGATCTTAGACGGAGCACATCGAATCCCTCGAGCTTATTTGCAGGGGCTTCACACGCTACCGTCGGTCGTTGTCGATGATTGGCCTGAGCCCGACGGCTTCGTCGCAGCGCCAACCTAGCAGGAGACGCATCCAGAAGCCGGAACTGGCCGTCCCGCCACACCCAATGACAGTATTGCGCATTGCCTAAAGCAACGAGGTGGTCGGAGACGAGCAGCACAGTGAGACCGCAAACTGATGCTTGGAGCCCGGCAGCACTAGTGCGCTGCCGGGCTCGGTTGATTAGGGCATTGGCCCCTCCAGTCTGGATACGGATCCGCTGGGTTCCAGAAGTACTGGAAGTCGGGCTGAATATTGAAGCCGGGCACGATCTGAGCGGTGTAGGCTACCTCGATCAGGGATTCGTAGCGAGGCGGACCGCCTATCAAATGCGGATCGGCTGCACGCATGCAGGTGGCCTCCGCCGCACGGTCGGTTGGCCTCACCAAGCAGAAAGTCTTGGCGATTTTCTGTGCGACGTCGGGTCTTCACTCAGCTCCCGACGCTGCCGACAGAACAAGACTTCTCCAACGTCGTGGCCTTTGCCCTCTCGGACTATGTCCCGTGGCGTCCCGCCCTCATGGCGCTTGCCCCGTATGGCGGCGCCATTCAATGGGACGACCGCGCGCCGATCCCCGCGCGCGTTGCCAAGGCCGTGGCAAAATCCGACCGCAAAGCAGCAACGGCCGCGCGCCGCGGCGCACTTCTTGGAGCAGCCGCAGGTCTATCGCGCCGTCGTCGGCTCGCTGAGCGAGCCGGATTCGGGGGGCAGCGCCGTGCAGCAGCATTCGCGGGCTCTGTGGGCCGAGGCCCTGGGCGGCTTCGACGGCATTGCGCCTGCAATGCGCGCGACAGCCGAGACGTCGCTCGCCGAGCAGCCCGCCTTCATGTTCCGCGGCTGCGTCTCGGTCTGGGTTGCCGGCGAGGTCGCCGATCGCGAGCTGCAGCGCAAAGTCAAAGGCGGCATGTCCGCCGTGCTCTAAGGGTCCTGCCGGCCTGCACACCGGAGCGCGCTTCAAGCCGCCATCAAGGCCGCTGGCAAGAGCCGCTGATCGCGCCGCGGAGACGAGGAAGGTGCTTTGGCCGCGGATTCTCAATTGCTCGAGCCCGGCCCTGAGCCGTAACCGAGAAACGGAGCGGGAAAATGCGGAGTGGATCACGGCGTGTCGACATGAACGTATAACATACATTACAAATTCAGCCCAATGGGTAGTAATGTATAGTTTACTATTCGATCGGCACTTAATGCGCACATATTATACTATACGAATTCCTTGATTTTATGGGCTCTGTATATTACAATATATGCTCAATGGATATAACTGACCTTGCCACGGCCATAAAACGCACACGCAAAGCCAAGGGCCTTACCCAGGAGGACCTAGCCAAGCGCGCGGGTATCAGCCGTCCGCTCCTTGCAAATCTGGAAACAGGTAGACTCGGCGAACTCGGCGTCACCAAACTGCTGCGCATCCTGCACGTACTTGGCATGGACTTACGGCTAACCGAACTCAACCTTTCTCGGCCGACACTTGATGATCTTCGTACCGCCAAAGAGGGCGAAGATTCATGATCCGTGTCTGGTCAGATAGCAGGTCTGCTGGTGTGCTGAATCGCATGCAGCGGAGAGGTTCGACCTTTGCCTATGATCCACGTGCCGCTGCTGAACGTGCCGTTTCGGTTACTATGCCGGTGCGAACAGCATCGTGGAATGCTGACTTCGGCCTGCTCCCGATCTTTGAAATGAACCTGCCGGAGGGGGCGCTACGAGAACGGCTCATACGCCGTTTTGCCAAGGCCACCGGTTCCTTTGATGACCTCGATCTGCTGGCCATCGTTGGCCGGTCGCAAATTGGCCGCTTACGCTATTCCGGCCTCGATGAAGATCTCAACGAGGATGTCCCCTTCCAATCTATCGACGACATCCTGCGGGCGCGCCGCGATGGCGAGCTGTTTACTTATCTGTTGGAAAGCTATGCCACTCATTCGGGCATCTCCGGGGTTCAGCCGAAGGTGATGATCCGTGCGCGTGGCGATAACATCTCCGATCCCAAGGTGCGCCGTTCCCCGAGCATCATGAGTGCGACTCACATCGTCAAGATGTGGGATCAGGATGCGTATCCCGAACTTGCCGCCAACGAATATTTCTGCCTCAACGTGGCGCGGAAGCTTGGTCTGGAAGTGCCGGATTTCCAGCTCTCCGATGACGGAGGAGCCATAGTCATCGAGCGCTTCGATCGCATCGACGATGCGTATTTGGGCTTCGAGGACTTCTGCGTGCTCAACGCATTGGGCACGGCCGACAAATACAAAGGCGGCTATGAAGCGCGGTTGTTCCAGCGTTTGCGGGAATTCCTCGCCCCGGCCGATCGTCCTGCGGCCCTCGACAAGCTTTTCCGCCTGTTCGCCCTCAACTGCGCGATCCGCAACGGCGATGCGCATCTCAAGAACTTCGGCATCACCTACAGCAACGTGCAGGGCGATTTGCGCCTCGCACCCGTCTATGACCTGGTTACGACGTGGGCTTACATTCCTAACGATCCCATGGCGCTCACCCTTGGCGGCAGCACGCGATGGCCTGATCGCGCCCGCTTGATCGAGCTCGCGCACGTCCGATGCGAAATCATGCCCCGTAAGGCGGAAGAAGCAATCGAATCCGTCGCTGACGCAATGTCGAGCGTTGCTTCCGAGGCAAAGCGTTATTTCAAGGATCGCGAGCACGAGGTAGGCCCGCGCATGCTCGCTGCTTGGGAAGCAGGTGTCAAAGACAGTCTCGGACTCGTTCGGGGCCTAGTTCCGATGGCAAAACCCACACATGAACGACGCAAGCTAGCCCGATCCGACGGGATGTTCCTAGAACATCTGCGCCAGAACAATGGACGTGTAACAGGCTCTATTCGGGCACTCGCTTCCAGACTCGATCTTCCAGCTTCTACCCTTAATGCGTCTGTAAAACGTTTGAGCGAACGGGGCCAAATTGTGCGCGATGGCCGATCAATTTCCCTTGCGGCACGAGAAGTGTGAATGAGTTCATGTTAGCCTGAAAGACGTTCGTATGACTTCCACACATGCCATGAAGCGACGCATATTATACTGCGGCCCGTAGGGCGGCATGGCGCACCGGGGAAGATTCGAACTCCCGACCCCCAGATTCGTAGTCTGGTGCTCTATCCAGCTGAGCTACCGGTGCTTGTCTGCGATTACGTGACGGCCTCACAGCGGGCCGCGCGGGAGCAAAGCCCCGGCGAAGCTCGACACTACTAATGGCTCGGGCCGCGGCGCGCAAGAGCCTTCCCGAGCCTCCCACAGCCTGGCCTCAAAGCTGGCCCCAAACCTGGCCTCAACCTCCGCCGTTGCGGCCCGAACCGTCGGGCGCGCAGTTGTCGATTGCGTGCGCGCCCCGATCCGGGATCTCGAAGCGAAACGCCGCACCCTCCTTGGTGTCGATCAGGCGTAGCCGGCCGCCGTGCACGCCGACGATCTCAGCGGCGATCGCGAGCCCGAGCCCGGTGCCGCCCTTCCTCTGCGAGCCGGTGAAGGCCTCGAACAAATGCTGGCGCGCCTTGGGCGGCACGCCGGGGCCGTTGTCGCAGACCTCCACGAACACGCTGCGACCCTCGCGCCAGGCCTTGACGTTGATCTCGCCGCCGGGCTCCCCGCTGCGATGGCCCTCGACGGCGTCGATGGCGTTGCGCACCAGGTTGGAGACGATGCGGAACAGGTGATCGCGGTCGGCGTCGATGCGCAGGTTGGGGTCGATGTCGAGCGTCCAGTCGATGGCGCCCTCGCGCGGCAGCCCGAGCGCATCGCCGACCTCCTCCACCAGCGGCTTCAGAAGCATCAGCTCGCGGCGCGGCGCAGCCTCCTCGGCGCGGCCGAAGCGCAGCGTGTCGTTGCAGAAGTTGATGGCGCGGTCGAGCGAGGCAATGAGCTTGGGCGCGAAGCGCTGCACCGTTGGATCGGGGATGGCGGTCAGGCGGTCCGACAGAAGCTGCGCGTTCGCCAGCATGCCGCGCAGGTCGTGATTGATCTTGCTGACGGCGAGGCCGAGCTGGGCGAGCCGCGTCTTCTGCAGGAGCACGCCGGAGAGCTGGCGCTGCATCTCGCCCAGCTCGTGCTCGGCCGTGCCGATCTCGTCGCGCCGTCCCGACGGTTCGATGATGCGTGAGGAATCCTCCGGATCCTGGCGGAAATAGACCATGTTGCGCGTAATCCGCATCATCGGACGCACCAAGAGCCGGCTCAGCGCGAAGTAGACGAGCGCGCCCGACAGCGCCGAGATCAGGATCGAGATGCCGAGGATGTTGAGGGCGTAGGCGTTCATCGCCTTTTTCAGCGGTGCTTCGGGCATGACGATCTCGACGAGGTCGTCGGGATCGTCGCCGATCGAGCCGAGCACGCGGATGGTGCGGTTGCCGGGAGCGAAGAGCACGGCGATCGCATCGCCCATCTGCTCGATCTTGAGCGCCATGCCGCTCCAGAAATCCTGCGGCCGCTGGCGCAGATCGAAATGGGCGTCGATGGTCATGCTGGGATCGACCGGCAGCACCAGCCGGCGCACACCGCGCCGGCGCGAGGCGATGGCCTTCACCTGAGCGGTGCGCAGCATCTCCGCGCGCAGGCCCGAGGGAACGTCGCCGCCGGGAAAGCCTTCCGCCGCCAGAGTGGCGAGCTGGGCAGCGGTGAGGCGCTCATTGAGCCACGTGATGCGGAAGCTCGAGATCGAGGGCAGGAAGATCAGCACCTCGGCCACGAGCACGAACACGGCCGTGAGCATCAGAAGCTTCGCGGGCAGGCCGAGGTCGCGCCAAGCCCATCGCCGCGCCTTCACCCATTCGGGGACGCGCACGTAGGACATTAACTCTTCGAGCTTGCGCCGCGTATGCTGCTTGTTCTCGCGGAGCACGCGTTTCCTCTCGCTGCCCGGGCTCCCTAACCGAATTTTGCCAGGAAACCGATGATTTTGCGGACCAGCGGACTGCTGGGTGCCGTTGCATAATAACGGTAGGCGGCGCGTTTGTTTATCTCGCTGAGCGTCGGATAGGGCGAAATCCAGTCCGTCATCGCCTTGATCTTCATTTTTTGCGAGATCGCGAGCGACCACATGCCGATCAGCTCGCCTGCCTGCGCTCCCACGATGGTAGCGCCCAGGATCTTGCCGTTCCGGGCGGTGACGACCTTGATTTGACCCAAGGTTTCGCGCTCAGCCTGGGCGCGGTCGTTCTCGTGGTAGGGCCAACGAAGGACGTTGATCTTGCCGTGCTTCTTGGCCGCCTCGGTCTCCGAAAGGCCGACATGCGCGAGCTCGGGGTCGGTGAAGGTGACCCAGGGCACCAGCGAGTTGTCGACCCGGGCGGGCAAGCGGAACAGCGCGCGGCGAATGACGATGCCGGCGTGGTAGTTGGCGACGTGCGTGAACTGCAGGCCGCCGGCGACGTCGCCAATGGCGAACACGCGCCCATTGGAGGTTTTCAGTCCCGCGTTCACCTTGATGCCGCGCTTGTCGTAGCGAATGCGCCCGGCCTCCAGGCCGAGGTCCGCCGTCGTCGGCTTCCGCCCGGCGGCGACGAGCAGGTGCGTACCCTCGATGACATGCGATTGGCCGTCGACGGAGACGTGCACGCTGACGCGGCCGAGGCCGCCTTCCACGCGCTCGACCTTGGTGTTCTCGTGGATGGTGATGCCCTCGGCGGCAAGCCGCTCGAGCACGACCTTGGTCAGCTCCGGGTCATCCTTCGCCATCGCCTTGGCGGCCTCGATCACGGTGACGCGCACGCCGAGACGATGGTGCGCCTGCGCCATCTCCATGCCGATCGGGCCGCCGCCGATGATGATCAGGTGGTGCAGCCGCTCCTGGTTGTCGAAGATGGTCTCGTTAGTGAAATAGGGGACGCTGTCGATGCCAGGGATTGGCGGCACGAACGGCGTCGAGCCGGTCGCGATGACGAAGCGGCGCGCCTTGATCTTGTATTCGCCGGCAACGACGGTCGACTTGTCGATGAAGCGTCCGGCGGCCTGGATCACCTGCACGCCAAGCCCTTGAAAGCGCTCCACGGAATCATTCGGCGCAATCGCGGCGATCACGCTTTCCACGTGATCGTGCACGGCGCGCGGATCGATCTGCGGATCGACGCCAGCGATGCCGAACTTGGCAGCAGTGCGCATGGCATAAGCGCGTTTGCCCGCTGCCAGCAGCGCTTTCGAGGGCACGCAGCCGTAGTTGAGACAATCGCCGCCCATCTTGTGGCGCTCGAGCAGCACGACCTTGCGCCCGAACGCTGCCGCAGCCGCCGCCACCGACAAACCGCCGGAGCCCGCACCGATCACGCAAATGTCGGCAGAGATCGTCTCGCGCTCGGCTGCCGGCAAACTGTCCGGTTCCGCTTGCGATTTACGTCTTAGCATTGCGTTTGCTCCACTTCTTGTAGGCGACAGGAATGAGCGCGACCACGCCAAGCAATACAAAGGCAGCGAGCAGCTCCGGAGTGACGAGAGCGCTGGTATCGATATCGTAGGGGCAGGCGGTCTCGCCGCCTTGCGGATGGGCTGCAAGGCATGCGGCATGGCTCGCGCTCTGCGCTTCCAGAACGCTGCCCAGGCCCGCACCTGCCACCGAGAAGGCGACGGTGCCGGGAATGATGCCGACGACGGTGGCGATCACGTAGGTGCCGAGCGGCACGCCCAGGAGCGCCGGCGCCAGATTGACGAGCCAGAACGGAAAGATCGGCACCAGGCGCAAGAACAGGAGATAGCTCACCGCGTTCTCCTTGAAGCCCGCGCGCAGCTTCTCCAGCCACGGCCCGGCCTTCGCCGCCAATGCCTCGCCCAGCGACGACTTGGCGATCAGGAAGATCAGTGTTGCTCCGATAGTTGCGCCAACAACCGTTGCGGCCGATCCCAGGAGCCAGCCGAACAGCAAGCCGCCCGCCACCGTCATGACGAGACCGCCGGGCAGCGACAGCGCCACGACCACCACGTAGACCGCCATGTAGATGAGGATCGCGAGCACCAGATTGTCGCCGATGAAGGCCTTGAGCGCGTCGTAGTTGGTGCCGATGACCTGAAAGCTCAGGTAACGCTGCCAGCCCATGGCGAACACGAGCACCATGAGCGCTACAATGGCGGCGAGCGGCCCCCACCGGCGCAAGAGGGCCCCGGAGCCCCCCGATTTGCGGGGCACATCCCCGCCCGGTTGCACTGTCACTGACCTTCCTCCCTTGGCTCGGGCGACGGCGGTCGAAATGCAGGCTCCATGGCACGGCGATTCTCCAAGCCCTCAGGCCTAAGACGCCGGCAATGACCCATTTGGGCTGGGATTGAGGACACCCCATTGCTTTGCCATTTCCGTGGGAAATAGGCATCATGCTTTTGGTCCCTGGCCGTCGATTAGCGGGGAAATTCCCGCGCGTTGACTTGCACCGGGCGACCCCGTATAAGCGCCGGCAATCCATTACACATGGGCCTTTCGTCGGCGGCATCGGTGGACGCCTGATGAGCCCCTATTCGTCTCCGGCCATGGAGTTGTAACGTGAAGCGCACTTATCAACCGAGCCGGCTGGTCCGCAAACGCCGCCACGGCTTCCGCAAACGGATGCTCACCAAGGGCGGTCTTCGCGTCCTGGCGCGCCGTCGTGCAAAGGGCCGCAAGCGGCTCTCGGCCTGAGCGTGACGGCAGTCTCCGCCGATCATTGCCTAACACAGCGGAGCATTGACCCCGGCCTGCAGGGAACCTCGGCCGTGGCGCTTGCAACCCTCAAGACCCGTGCCGAATTTCTTCGCGTCCGCGGCGGCCGCCGCTGGAGCACGCCCTCGCTCGTCCTCGAGACCCGGCCGCGTCCGGGTGCCACAGGGCCGGACGAGGAGGCGCGGTTCGGCTTTACTGTTTCCAAGAAAATTGGCGGCGCCGTCGTCCGTAACCGGGTACGCAGACGTCTGCGAGCCCTGGTCGCAGCGCTTAAGCCTTCCGAAGTGCGCCCCGGCTGCGATTATGTGGTAATCGCGCGTCCGGGAGCAGTCGGACGGACCTTCATCGAGCTTGAAGCAGACCTGCAGCAAGCTCTCTCTCGCGTGCATCGGCCGGGATCTCAGCGGCGCCACTGACCCGCTCGGGGCCCGCGTTTCCGGTTTGCACAGCCCACCGATCACGTTTATTGGCTCGGGCACCGGCAGAACGAAAAAATACGGCGGTGGGCCGAGGTACGGATGCAAGACCCCAATCAGCAAAGAAACCTTATGATTGCCGTCGTGCTGTCGATGGCAGTGCTGCTCGGTTGGCAACTGTTCTACGCCGGTCCGAAGATGAAAGAGGAGCAGGCACGCCAGCGCGCACTCCAGGAGCAGTCGCAGACCACCACTCCTGCCGCCGACGGCACCACCACGCCCTCCGCCGCCAAGCAAGCCACCACGACCTCGCCCGACGGCACCGTTCCCGGTGCAGCCTCCATCCCGGCACCGGCCGGGACGCGCGAGCAGGCGATCGAGGCTTCGCCGCGCCTTCCCGTCGAAACGCCGTCGCTACGTGGCTCGATCGCCTTGAAGAGCGGCCGCTTCGACGACCTCGTCCTGGTGAAGTACCGCGAGACCGTCGAGCCCGACAGCCCCAACGTCGTGCTGCTCTCGCCGTCGAACAGCCCCAACCCGTACTTTGCCGAGTACGGCTGGCTGCCGCAGGCCGGCTCGAACCAGAAGGTGCCCGATAAGGACACGCTCTGGACCGTGCCCGACAACGCCAAGCTGACGCCGTCGAGCCCCGTCACCATGACGTGGGACAACGGCCAGGGCCTGATCTTCAAGCGCACCGTCACCATCGACGATGAGTACATGATCACCATCGACGATGCGATCCAGAACACGACGGACGCTCCCGTCGCGCTCACGCCCTATGCGCGCGTGCACCGCTACGGCACGCCGCAGATCCAGGGCTACTGGATTTTGCACGAGGGTCTGATCGGCGTCATTGGCGAGGAAGGCGAGCAGGTCGCCAAATACAGTGACATCCTCGATGACGGCACCACGACCTTCAAGACCACCACCGGCGGCTGGCTGGGCTTCACCGACAAATACTGGGCGGCGACGCTCATTCCCGATCAGAAAGCGCCCTACCGCGCGCAGTTCTCGGGCCACGAGGGCAAGCTGCCCTCCGACAAGCCGGCCTATCAGACCGACTACGTGCGCGATCCCGTCACCATCGAGGCCGGCGGCACCCAGACCATCCAGTCGCGTCTCTTCGCCGGTGCCAAGCAGGTCAAGCTGCTGCAGCAGTACCAAGAGGATCCCGGCATCCTGAAGTTCGATCTCATGATCGACTGGGGCTGGTTCTTCTTCATCACCAAGCCGCTGTACTATCTGATGGAGGCCATCAACTCCATCGTGCACAACTTCGGCGTCACCATCATCATCCTGACCGTGTTCGTGCGGTTGGCGTTCTTCCCGCTCGCCAACAAGCAGTTCGCCTCCATGGCCAAGATGAAGAAGCTGCAGCCGCAGATGGAGCAGATCCGTGAGCGCTTCAAGGACGACAAGGTCAAGCAGCAGCAGGAGCTGATGGACCTGTATAAGCGCGAGAAGGTGAACCCGATCGCGGGCTGCCTGCCGATCTTGTTGCAGCTGCCGGTGTTCTTCGCGCTCTACAAGGTGCTGTTCATCACCATCGACATGCGCCAGGCGCCGTTCTTCGGCTGGATCCAGGATCTGTCCGCGCCCGACCCGACGTCGATCTTCAACCTGTTCGGCTTGCTGCCGTTCGCGGTGCCGGAGTTCCTGCACATCGGCGTATGGCCGCTGCTCATGGGCATCACCATGTGGCTGCAGATGCAGCTCAACCCGCAGCAGCCCGACCCGGTTCAGCAGCAGATCTTCAACTGGATGCCAGTGGTATTCACGTTCCTGTTGGCCTCGTTCCCGGCCGGTCTCGTGATCTACTGGGCCTGGTCCAACACGCTGTCGCTGGCTCAGCAGTACTACATCATGAAGAAGCACGGCGTTGAGGTTCACTTGGGCGCCAACATCTCGCGCAAGTTCGGAACCCTATCGTCCCTTGTCGGCATGTTAACCGGCAAAAGCAAAGAGTAACGGGACAACGCGCGCGATTGCGCACCCAGGGTAAGTCGCCATGACCGCAGAGCCGGACGAGGCCCTGATTGCCGGCGCAGAGCGGCTCTTCGAGCGCCCCTGGCGCTTCTTGAAGAGCGCGCCGGAGCTCGAGTTTCTGCCGCCCGCCGACAAGGTCGAGGTCGCCTTCGCCGGCCGCTCCAACGTCGGTAAGTCGAGCCTCATCAACGCGCTTCTTCGCCAGAACGGCATCGCGCGCACCTCCAACACGCCCGGGCGCACGCAGGAGCTCAACTTCTTCGAGACCGACGACGTGCCGCTCTACGTCGTCGACATGCCGGGCTACGGCTTCGCCAAGGCGCCGAAGGAGAAGGTGGATTCCTGGAACGAGCTGATCTCGGGCTATCTGCGCGGGCGCCCGACGCTGGCGCGCGTCTTCGTGCTGGTCGATGGCCGCCACGGTCTGAAACCGCACGATCTCGCCGTCATGGCCATGCTGGACGAGGCCGCCGTCTCCTATCAGCTCGTCCTGACGAAGACCGACAAGATCAAGCCGACCGAGCTCGATGCGCTGATCAAGACGACATCGGCGGCGCTGGGCAAGCACGCAGCCGCCTTCCCGTTTCTGCTCGCCACCTCGGCGGAGAAGGGACAGGGCATCTCGGACCTGCGCTTGGCGATCGCGACGATCCTCGCGGAGCGCACTTAAGCCGAACCTGACGCTACGTCTGCGTCAGCTTGCGATCAGCTTGGTGAGGATCTCTTTGCCGGCATCGAAGGCGCCTTCGCCGAAGCGCGCGAGCAAGCCGCCGACGATCGCGGCGATCACCCATCCGCTCCAGCGCAGAATGCTCTTGCCGTAGTTGGTGCGCACCCGCACCGTGATCACCTGATCGGGCAGCGCCGT
>Ga0209347_1005233_pt1 | contig 12549 bp, 10 predicted proteins | sample AutmiccommuBRH23_FD_187382 | JGI IMG/M metagenome (GOLD analysis project Ga0209347, IMG submission 187382) | Deep subsurface microbial communities from Mt. Terri, Switzerland - Autotrophic microbial communities BRH/23 (SPAdes) (version 2) | ecosystem: Environmental > Aquatic > Deep subsurface >...
CCCGGGACCGAACGGTCCCGGGGCCCAGCCGTGTGCTGCGCGGCGGCTCAGGCCGGTCCCGCGGCGGCCGCGAGCGCCGCCCGGGCGCTGGCGACGACCTGGTCGGGCGCCGCCTCGACGGAGATGACGACCCCCGACTCGTCCTCCTCCAGGGGCTCGAGCGTGTCGAACTGCGACTGGAGCAGGGACGGGGGCATGAAGTGCTGTCGTCGCCCCATCCGATCGAGCAGGGTCTCGTAGCGGGCGTCGAGGAGGATGAAGAACAGCTCGGGGTACCCCTCGCGGAGCCAGTCCCGGTAGCGGCGCCGCAGCGCCGAGCAGGCCATCACGGACTGCTGCCCGGAGCTCTCGAGGCGGGCCACCTCAGCGGCCAGCGCGGCGAGCCATGGCCTGCGGTCCGCGTCGTCCAGCGCCACCCCGGAGCTCATCTTGGCGATGTTCTCCGGGGGGTGGAAGGCGTCACCCTCGATGAAGACCCGACCGAGCTCCGCTGCGAGCAGGGTGCCCGTCGTGCTCTTGCCGTTCCCGGACACGCCCATCAGCACGACGTGGCGGGGGGCAGCCACCTAGACCACCAGCCAGAGCAACGCGGCGATGGCGAAGATGGCGAGCCCGAGCGTGGTCTCCATGACCGTCCACGTCTTCAGGGTCGTCTTCTCGTCCATCCCGAAGAACCGGCTGACCAGCCAGAAGCCGGAGTCGTTGACGTGGGACAGCACCGTCGCGCCGGCGGCGGTCGCGAACACCAGCAACGCGATCTGCACATCGGTCAGCCCCTCTGCGGCCACCTGGGCGGAGATCAGGCCCGCGGTGGTGGTGAGGGCCACCGTCGCTGAGCCCTGGGCGACGCGCAGCGCGGTGGCGATGAGGAAGGCCTGGACGATGAGCGAGAGGCCGAGGTCGGAGAGTGAGTCCGTGAGGGCCTGACCGATGCCGGACGCGCGCAGGACACCCCCGAACATCCCCCCGGCGCCCGTGATGAGCACGACTGCCGCGATGGGGCCCAGCGCCTCGTCGAGGATCCGGCTGCCCTCGGAGATGCGGAACCGCCCCCGGGCGAGGACGAGCAGCGCCACGACCACCGTGATGAGCAGCGCGATCGGCGTCTGGCCGATGAGCTTGAGGAAGCTCGCCCACGTCGCGTCCTCGGCGATGGTGCCGCTGGTGACGAGCGTGCTGACGACAGTGTTGAGCGAGATGAGCACGAGCGGGAGCAGGAGCAGGAGCAGGACGGTCCCGAAGGCGGGCAGGACCCCGGTGCCCACGGTGGCCCGTTTCGCACCCGCGCCCTCCGCAGGGGCCGCACCACCGGTGACGGCGGGTCCGTCGAGCTCCACCGGGTCGACCCGGTCCGCAGGGTCCAGTGTGACGACCGGGCCCTTCGTCCCGCCGTTCAGCTCCCCGAAGAGGAGGGTGGGCGCCTCGACGATGAAGCGTCGGCCCATGCGCTGGCTGACGAGGTAGGCGCCGACGTACCACGAGATGAGGGCGACCGGAATCCCGAGGAGCAAGGTCACCCCGATGTCGCCACCCATGAGGTCGGCGGCGGCCACGGGGCCCGGGTGGGGCGGCACGATGGCGTGCATCGCCGCGAATGCTCCGGCGGTGGGCAGGCCGTAGAGCAGGATCGACCCGCCGAACCGGCGCGCGACGGTGAAGATGATGGGCAGGAAGACGACGAGGCCCGCGTCGAAGAAGATCGGGAAGCCGAAGGCCAGCGCAGCGACACCGAGCGCGAAGGGCGCCCGTCTCTCTCCGAACCGCGAGATGAGGGTGTCGGCCAGGACCTGGGCGCCACCGGTGATCTCGAGGAGCCGTCCGAGCATGACGCCGAAGGCGACGAGGAGGGCGACCGAGCCGAGGGTGCTGCTGAAGCCGCTCAGCAGCGCCTGGGGGATGTCGGCGACGGGGATCCCGGCCGCGAGCGCGGTGAGGAGGCTGATGAGGACGAGCGACACGAAGGCGTGCAGCTTGACCTTCATGATGAGGAAGAGGAGGGCGGCGACGGCCACTGCGGCGATCAGCAGGAGAACGCCGACGCCATGCGCCGGTTCGATCGGGTCCATCACGACTCCTTCGCACGGCGATGTGTGATGTGCCTCACCGTACCCCCGACACTCGGGGCAACACCGGACGACGCGGACGAATCGGGCACCGACCCCCGCGCTCGGCTCAGCGCCTACGATGCGCCCATGCAGCAGCCACCGACTCCGCGCCGCGCCGGAGTGGTCCGGGAGCACCACGGGGACCGGTTCGAGGACGCGTTCGCCTGGATGGCGAACCGGGACGACCCGGGCCTCCTCGAGTACCTCACCGCCGAGAACGCGTACGCCGCCGCCATGACGGCTCACCTGGCCCCGGTGGCCGACACGATCTACGAGGAGTTCCGGTCGAGAGTCCACGAGACCGACCTGTCGGTTCCCGTCCGGCACGACCGGTGGTGGTACTACTCGCGCACGGTCGAGGGGGAGCAGTACCCCGTGGACGGGCGAGTCCTCGTCGGTGCGGCGCCCGAGCGTCCGGCGCTCGATGGGGACGCCGTGCCGACCGGTGAGGAGCTGCTCCTCGACCACAACGCGGAGGCGCATGGTCACGACTTCTTCGCCGTGGGCGCCAGCGAGGTGTCGCCCGCCGGGGACCTGATCGCCTACGGCGCCGACGTCACGGGCGACGAGCGCTACGACCTGCGGGTGCGTCGGATCGGCGCGGGCGAGGTGCTCGACGACGCCGTCCGCCACACCGGTGGTTCGCTCGCCTGGTCGCTCGACGGCCGGCACCTCTTCTACACGCGCGTCGACGATGCGTGGCGGCCGCACCAGGTCTGGCGGCACGAGGTGGGCAGCCCGGCCGAGGCCGACGTCCTCGTCCACGACGAGCCCGACGAGCGCTTCTTCGTCGGGGTGAGTGCCTCCCGGGACGACCGCGTCATCGTCATCGGGATCGGCTCGAAGACGACGAACGAGTACCTCCTGCTCGACGCAGCGGACCCCCTCGGCACCCCTCGCGTCGTCGCGGCGCGACGACAGGGCGTCGAGTACGACGTCGAGCCCGTCGGCGACCAGCTGCTCATCGTCCACAACGAGCGGCGGACCAACTTCGAGGTCGCCGTGGCCCCGTTGACGTGCACGAGCCACGAGGAGTGGCGCCCGCTGGAGGTGACGACCGACGACGAGTACGTCACCGGTGTCGACGCCTTCGACGGCTTCATCGCGGTCTCGCTGCGGCGTCACGGAGGCACCGCGGTGCGCATCGTCCTCCGTGATCCCGCGAGCGAGACGGGTTTCGGCGGGTCCCACGACGTGGAGGTGGGCGAGGCGCTGGCCACGATCCGGGTCGGCGCCAACCCGGAGACCTCCACGACGACGCTCCAGCTCGTCTGGGAGTCGCTCGTCACCCCCAGGACGGTCATCGACTACGACGTCATGACGCGCTCGGTGACGGTGCTCAAGCAGCAGGAGGTCCGCGGGGGGCACGACCCGGCGCACTACGTGCAGGCTCGGGAGTGGGCGACCGCACCCGACGGGACGCAGGTTCCCATCTCGGTGGTCCGCCACCGGGACACCCCGCTCGACGGCACCGCACCGGGCCTGCTCCACGGCTACGGCGCCTACGGCATCCCCAGCGACCCGTGGTTCTCGGTGCTCCGGCTGTCGCTGCTCCAGCGGGGCTGGGTCTTCGCGATCGCCCATGTGCGGGGGGGCTCGGAGATGGGGCGGACCTGGTACGACGACGGCAAGCTGGGCCGCAAGCGAAACACCTTCACCGACTTCGTCGCGTGCGCCGACCTGCTTCGGGGGTCCGGGATCGTCCACCCGGACCACCTTGCGGCGGAGGGCGGTTCGGCTGGCGGTCTACTCATGGGGGCGGTCGCCAACGAGGCCGCGGACCGGTTCAGCTTCATCCACGCCTCGGTGCCGTTCGTCGACGCGCTGACGACGGTCCTCGACCCCTCCCTCCCGCTCACGGTGATCGAGTGGGAGGAGTGGGGCAACCCGCTCGAGGACCCGGACGCCTACGCCCTGATGCGCTCCTACTCTCCCTACGAGAACGTCCGGCCCCAGCGCTACCCCGCCCTGCTCGTCACGACGTCCCTCAACGACACGAGGGTGTACGTCACCGAGCCCGCCAAGTGGGTGGCCGCGCTCCGGGAGGCCACCGCCGACGTCGCGGCGGCGCGGCCGGTCATCTTTCGCACCGAGATGGCCGCCGGGCACGGCGGCCAGTCCGGCCGCTACGACACGTGGCGGCAGTGGGCCTGGGAGACCGCGGTGCTGCTCGACCTCACGTGAGCGGTGGGTGCCGTCCGTGCGCGACTGCGCCCAGCGGCATACGCCGGCCGTATGCCGCTGAGCCGGCCCTCGCGCGAAGTCCGGCTCCCAGCGTGGCTCCGGTCGCCGGCCCACCATCAGCGGCGGTCGCTGCCTGAGACGCGGCGTCCCGACCCATGGGCGCCTTCTAGACTTGGCACCATGATGTCCACCCTCGACCTGCGCGGTCGCACGCTCGACGTGCGGTTCCTGCGCGGGGCCCTGCCCCGAGCCGAGTTCGACGTCACGGCCGCCCTCGAGCAGGTGCGGCCGATCTGCGGGGACGTCGAGCATCGGGGCGCCGACGCGCTGCGCGACCTCGGGGAGCGGTTCGACGGGGTGCGCCCGGCCCGCCTGCGGGTGCCGAGCGAGGTGCTCGCCGCGGCTCTCGACCAGCTCGCGCCGGACCTGCGCTCCGCGCTCGAGGAGTCCATCCGTCGAGCTCGGGTCGTGCACGCCGACCAGCGCCGCGTCGACACGACGACGACCGTGGTCCCGGGCGGGACCGTCACGGAGCGCTGGGTCCCCGTCGACCGCGTGGGGCTGTACGTTCCCGGCGGCCTCGCCGTTTACCCGAGCAGCGTCGTCATGAACGTCGTCCCGGCGCAGCTCGCCGGGGTCGGCTCCGTCGCCGTGACCTCGCCGCCCCAGCGAGAGAACACCGGTGTCTTCGCCGGCTACCCCAACCCCACGATCCTGGCCACGTGTGCCCTGCTGGGTGTCGACGAGGTCTATGCCGTCGGCGGCGCCCAGGCCGTCGCCATGTTCGCCTACGGCTTCGTCGACGAGTCGGACGTCCGGGCAGCGGGACCCGTCCGGTGCGAGCCGGTGTCGATGGTGACCGGGCCGGGCAACATCTGGGTCGTCGCCGCCAAGCGCCTCCTCAAGGGCCTCATCGGGATCGACGCGGAGGCGGGGCCGACGGAGATCGCCGTCCTGGCCGACGACACCGCCGACGCCGAGCACGTCGCTGCCGACCTCATCAGCCAGGCGGAGCACGACCCCCTCGCAGCCTCCGTGCTGGTCACCGACAGTGACTCGCTCGCCACGGCCGTCGCCGAGGCCCTGGCCCGCCGGGTGCCGGCGACCAAGCACGCCGAGCGGGTCGTCACCGCGCTCGGCGGCCGCCAGTCACGGATCGTGCTCGTCGACGACCTCGCGGCCGGCCTGGCCGTCGTCAACGCCTACGCCGCCGAGCACCTCGAGATCCAGACGAGGGACGCGTCCACCGTGGCTGCCGGGGTCCGCAACGCCGGTGCGATCTTCGTCGGCCCTTGGGCCCCGGTGAGCCTCGGGGACTACGCCGCCGGGTCGAACCACGTGCTGCCGACCGCGGGCTGCGCGACCCACTCGAGCGGCCTGTCGGTCCAGTCGTTCCTCCGGGGCATCCACGTCGTCGAGTACGACGAAGCGGCCCTGCGCGAGGTGGCCGGACACGTCGTCACGCTGGCGCAGGCCGAGGACCTGCCCGCCCACGGGCAAGCGGTGACGGCGCGCTTCGGCGACGAGGTGCCCGGATGAGCGAGGTCGAGCGGCTGCTGCGCCCGGACCTGCGTGGCCGCACCGCGTACGGCGCCCCGCAGCTCGATGTGCCCGTGTGCCTCAACACGAACGAGAGCTCGTACCCTGTCCCGGAGGTCGTGGTCCGGGCCGTCCTCGATGCCCTGGCGGCCGATCTCACCGGGCTCAACCGCTACCCGGACCGTGAGTTCACTGACCTGCGCAAGGCGCTCACGGCGTACCTCGAGAGGCAGGCCGGCGTCTCGGTCACACCCGAGCAGATCTGGGCGGGCAACGGCTCCAACGAGGTCCTCTCGCACGTCGTCCAGGCCTTCGGAGGCCCGGGTCGCACGGCCCTCGGTTTCACCCCGAGCTACTCGATGCACCCGATCATCGCCGAGACTCTCGGCACCACGTGGGTCGACGGGCTTCGAGAGGCTGAGACGTTCGAGCTGACGGCTGGCACTGCGGCTGCTCAGGCACGGGAGCACGACCCGTCGGTCGTTTTCCTCTGCTCGCCGAACAACCCCACGGGCACCGCGCTGCCGTTCGAGGTCATCGGTGCGGTGCTCGACGCGGCGCCGAACGCCGTCGTCGTCGTCGACGAGGCCTACGCCGAGTTCGCGCGGCCCGGCACCCCCAGCGCCCTGACACTGCTTCCGACCCACCCGCGGCTCGTGGTGACCCGCACCATGAGCAAGGCCTTCGCGTTCGCCGGAGGGCGCCTCGGCTATCTCGTCGCCTCGGCCGAGCTCGTCGACGCACTCCGCCTCGTCCGACTGCCCTACCACCTGTCCACACCGACCCAGACGATCGCCAGGGTCGCCCTCGAGCACGCCGAGCTGATGCTGTCGACCGTCGAGGCGGTCAAGGTGCAGCGTGACCGCCTCGTCCAGGACCTGGGGGCACTGGGTGCGACGCCGGTGCAGAGCGACGCCAACTTCGTCCTGTTCGGTGGCCTGGTCGACGAGAAGTCCACCTGGCAGGCGCTCCTGGAGCGCGGGATCCTCGTGCGTGACGTGGGGATCCGCCATCACCTCCGGGTCACCGCGGGGACCGCGGCCGAGACCACGCGTTTCCTCGAGGCGATGACGCAGCTCGCGCCCGCTCATGTCGGTCCGCTGACGACCCCGAGCTCCGTGGACCACCCCGACTTCGAGACCGCTGAGGACGACGCATGACCCCGACCCCGAGGACCGCCGTGAACCGGACCGCCAGCATCAGCCGGACCACCAAGGAGTCGTCGATCGAGCTGAGTCTCGACCTCGACGGGACCGGGGAGTCGGACGTGTCGACCGGCGTCCCGTTCTACGACCACATGCTGGCCTCACTGGCCAGGCACTCCCTCATCGACCTCACCGTCAAGGCCGCCGGCGACATCGAGGTCGACGTGCACCACACCGTCGAGGACACGGCGATCGTCCTCGGGCAGGCGCTCCGGGAGGCGCTCGGCGACAAGGCCGGCATCTCCCGCTTCGGCGACGCCACGGTCCCGCTCGACGAAGCGCTGGTCCACGCCGTCGTCGACGTGGCCGGGCGGCCGTACGTCGTCCACGAGGGCGAGCCGGAGGGCCAGCAGTACGTGCTGATCGGCGGGCACTTCACCGGGTCCATGACGCGGCACGTCTTCGAGTCGCTCGCCCACAACGCCGGCCTCTGCCTCCACGTGCGGGTCCTCGCCGGACGCGACCCCCACCACATCGTCGAGGCCCAGTTCAAGGCGGTCGCGCGCGCGCTCCGCGCTGCGGTCGCCCGCGACGAGCGGGTCCTCGGCATCCCGAGCGCCAAGGGGGCGCTCTGACCATGGCGACGGCACCCCGCGTCGTCGTCCTTGACTACGGCAGCGGCAACGTCCGGTCTGCCGTGCGCGCCCTCGAGCGGGTCGGCGCGTCGGTCGAGCTGACGGCTGACCCCAGAGCGGCCCTGGAGAGCGACGGCCTCTTCGTGCCGGGAGTGGGCAACTTCCATGCCTGCATGGCGGGCCTGCGCGCCGCCCACGGCCCCCGGGTCATCGGGCGGCGGCTCAGCGGCGGTCGTCCGGTCCTCGGCGTCTGTGTCGGCATGCAGGTCCTGTTCGACGGGTCCGCCGAGCCCTCCGACCGGCCCGAGCCCGGCCTCTCCGAGTGGCCGGGGACGGTAGAGCGGCTTCCCGCAGCGATCGTCCCGCACATGGGCTGGTCCGAGGTCGAGGTGGGGGAGCGGTCCCGTCTCTTCGCCGGTGTCGAGCAGGAGCGGTTCTACTTCGTCCACTCCTACGGTGTCCAGCAGTGGACCCTCGAGGCGACCGGGGCCTTCGCCGCAGTCGCCCCCGTCGTCAGCTGGGCCGTGCACGGTGCGAAGTTCGTCGCAGCGGTCGAGAACGGCCCGCTCAGCGCCACCCAGTTCCACCCCGAGAAGTCCGGGCAGGCCGGCCTCCACCTGCTCGAGAACTGGGTCCGGTCGCTGTGAGCGCGGCGACCCGCAGGACGCCCCGCCCAAGCGCGAGCTCCCGAGCCACGAAGGCCACCGGGCCCGCAACCCGAGGGACCAGCCGCACCGCCACCGGCCGAAGGACCACCAGACGACGGTCCACGCGTCGTCCGAGCGGCGCACCCCGGACGAGGCGGCGCCGGCCGACCCTGGCCGCCACGCTCGGCACCGCCCTGGGAGCGCTGCTCGTCACCGTCGTCCTCGACGCCACCTGGCCGGTCCGGGCCGGCGTCGTGACCGTCGTCCTCGTCGTCGGCCTGGGCTGGCTGCTCTGGCGGTCCCGCCAGCCCTCCGCCGCCCAGGGTGACCCGGCCGACCCGGAAGGTCCACTACCTCGCGAGGCCGGCCCAATGGCATACGACCCCGATCCCGCCTCACCCCAAGGAGACTCGACCGATGACTGACCTCCCCCGACTGGAGCTCCTCCCGGCCGTCGACATCGCGGGCGGACAGGCCGTGCAGCTCGTGCAGGGCATCGCGGGCAGCGGCGGGCAGTTCGGGGACCCGTGGGAGGCCGCCCGGGCCTGGCAGGACGAGGGCGCCGAATGGATCCACCTCGTCGACCTCGACGCGGCCTTCGGACGAGGCAGCAACCGCGAGCTGATCGACTCGATCGTCGGCCGGCTCGACATCGCCGTCGAGCTGTCCGGTGGCATCCGGGACGGTGCGTCCCTGGATGCGGCACTCGCCACGGGGTGCCGTCGGGTCAACATCGGCACGGCTGCGCTCGAGGACCCCGAGTGGACCGCCCGGATCATCGGCGACCACGGCGACCGCGTCGCCATCGGCCTGGACGTCCGCGGAACGACCCTGGCGGCCCGCGGGTGGACCCGCGAGGGCGGCGACCTCTGGGAGACGCTCGAGCGACTGGACCGCGAGGGGTGCGCCCGCTACGTCGTCACCGACGTCAACAAGGACGGGATGCTCCAAGGGCCCAACGTCGACCTGCTCCGGCAGGTGTGCGAGCGCACCGAGCGGCCCGTCGTCGCGTCGGGTGGCGTGTCGACGCTCGAGGACATCAGGGTCATCCGCGAGCTCGTGCCCGAGGGCGTCGAGGGCGCGATCATCGGCTCGGCGTTGTACCGGGGGGCGTTCACGCTGCCGGAGGCGCTTGACGTGGCAGGACGGCCCGGACGGTGACCACCCGCGGGGACGGCGGCCAGCAGGTCCAGCGGGGGTCGCGTCCCGGCTACGTCAACGAGGACGGCCGGCCCTCCGACTCGGTGGGCCAGGCCTGGTCCGGCAAGACGATCCCGACGCACGGGTTCTCGGAGGACCGCGGCGACGCCGATCCCGAGCTGCTCGCCGCGCTCGTCGCCTGCGCTGCCGGCGCGGCGGTGGGGGAGACGGAGCTGATGGAGCGGATCGCGGCCGCCCGCTGGCTCGTCCCCGTCGTCGCCGTGCCGACCGAGCTCGACGCGAACGGCGGTCTCGTGACGGACACGCGCAGCGAGATGGCCGCCGTCACCCTGACCGCGGCAGACGGCGGTCGCGCGCTTCCGATGTTCAGCTCGCTCGAGGCTCTCGCCGCGTGGGACCCCGAGGCCCGGCCGGTTCCGGTGCCCGCCGCCTCGGCTGCACAGTCCGCCATCACCGAGTCCTGCGATGCCCTGGTCGTGGACCTGGCCTCCCCGCACGCCGCGGTGCTGCGGCCCAGCATGCTGTGGGCCCTGGCCCAGGAGCGGGCCTGGGCGCCGGCGCACCTCGACGACCACGTGGCCCGAGCCGTCTCCGCCGCGGTCGACCACGAGCCACTCGTCAGCGCCCACCGCATCGAGGCGGGCGAGCCTGCTGGGGCTGGCGTGCTCCGCGTCGTCCTGCTTCTCCCGCCCGGACTCGACCAGGACACCGTGAGCGAGGTGGCGACACGCATCGGGGAGCGCATCGCGACGGACGGCGAGACGCGTGCGAGGATCGATGCCCTGACGTTCGCCCTCGAGGCCGCCCCCTGACGCGCGGCCCGACCCTCGCGAGGAGGCCACTGTGAGCGGGACTCTCGGCTTCGTCGTCGACCCGGTCCTCGACGCCCAGCGGCGCCGCGACCTGCGCCAGATGCGGCTCGTCGCAACGGGGCTCCTCGTCCTCGCCGCGGTCGTCTACGTCCTCACGCGGGGCCACGACGACGGGCTGCTCGGCTTCGTCAACGCCGGAGCCGAGGCCTCGATGGTCGGGGCGTGCGCAGACTGGTTCGCGGTCACCGCGCTGTTCCGCCACCCGCTCGGGCTGCCCATCCCGCACACGGCGCTCATCCCACGCAAGAAGGAGATGATCGGCCGGAGTCTCGAGGATTTCGTCGGCGAGAACTTCCTCCACGAGGAGATCATCCGGGAGCGGGTGCTCGACGCTGAGCCGACCCGTCGCGCCGCGGAGTGGGTGCTCACCGACCAGCACGCCGAGCGCCTCGTCAACGAGGTGGCCACCGTGAGCGCCCATGCGCTGCATCGCGTCCCGGACAGCGATGTGCAGACCGTCATCGAGCAGGCCGTGCTCCCGAGACTCATGCAGGAGCCGATCAGCTCGCTCGCCGGCGGCCTGCTCGAGCAGGTCGTTCGCGACGACTCCCACGCCGGGCTGGTGGACCTCGCGCTCGACGAGAGCTCGGCCTGGCTCGTCACCAACGAAGGCCTCTTCGAGTCGCTCATCGTGCAGCGAGCCCCGTCCTGGATGCCGGACGCGCTGAACGACCTCGTGGCGCGCCGCGTGCACACCGAGGCGCTGAAGTGGCTGGCCGACATCCGCCGTGACCCGAGGCACGACGTGCGGATCGCCCTCGACAAGCTCTTGACCGACCTGGCCGACAACCTCCAGCACGACCCCGTGACCCAGGAGCGTGCCGAGCGACTCAAGGAGCGGTGGCTGGCCCATCCCCAGGTGTCGGTGACGGCGATGTCCCTCTGGCGATCATTCCGCGGCGTCGCGATCGCGGCCCTGGAGGACGTCGACGGCCCCGTCCGCGCCCGGGGGATCGAAGAGGTCACCCGCCTCGGCCGACGGCTTCTCGACGACCGCGAGCTCCGGGACCGCATCGATGCCCGGGTCTCCGACGCGGTGGTCTACGGCGTCCAGCGCTACGGCACCGAGCTGACCCGCGTCATCAGCCACACCGTCGACCGCTGGGACGGCCGTGAGACGGCCGATCGGGTCGAGCTGCAGGTCGGCCGGGACCTCCAGTTCATCCGCATCAACGGCACGCTGGTGGGCGGGCTCATCGGCGTGCTGATCCACGCGCTGTCCCTCGTCATCCCGTGAGGCACTGGCCGCGGGACGAGCCGCCACCGCCCCCAGCCGAAGGCGGTCCCCACCCGCGGCTCATCGAGAGAGCAGTTTGTCCTGCACGCCCCGCCGAACCGGGCGGGCGGCTGCGGGACGAGCTGCTCTCTCGATGACGCGGCTCAGGCCTTGAGCAGCTCCTTGGCCTTGTCCGGGGGAATGAGGTCGTGACGCACCGGCTCCCGGACGAAGGACCCGGTGCCGTGCGACACCGACCGGAGGTCGATGGCATACCGGGACAGCTCCGAGGCCGGGACCTCGGCGTGAACCACCGTCCAGCCGGACTCCTCCCCCGGCTCCGTCCCGACCACCTGGCCGCGGCGACCGCGCAGGTCGGCCATGACGGCCCCCAGGTACTCGTCCGCGATGGTGATGTCCACCTTGTCGATGGGCTCGAGCAGGGCCACGGTGGTTTCGTTCGCGGCCTCTTTGAGGGCCAGGGCCGCCGCCGTCTGGAAGGCGACGTCGGAGGAGTCCACCGAGTGGGCCTTGCCGTCGACGAGGGTCACCCGGACGTCGACCACGGGGTGGCCGGTGAGCAAGCCCTTCTCGAGCTGGGCTCGAGCCCCCTTCTCCACCGAGGGGATGAACTGCCGCGGGACGGAACCGCCCACGACCTTGTCGACGAACTCGAAGCCCGAACCGCGGGGGAGCGGCTCGATCTCGATCTGGCACACGGCGTACTGCCCATGCCCGCCGGACTGCTTGACGTGGCGGCCCTGGACCGCGACCTTGCGGATGAACGTCTCGCGCAGCGCCGTGCGGTACGGCTCGGCCTCGACACTCACCCCGTACCGCTCGGACAGCTGGGAGATGAGGTCGTCCACGTGGGCTTGGCCCATCGTCCAGAGCACGACCTGGTCGGTCTCGCTCGCGTGCTCCATGCGAACTGTCACGTCCTCGGCCACGAGTCGTTGCAGTGCGCTGGCCAGCTTGTCCTCGTCGGACTTGGTCACGGCTCGGATCGCGACCGGCAGCTGCGGCTCCGGGAGGATCCACGGGG
>Ga0209347_1005234_pt1 | contig 12545 bp, 11 predicted proteins | sample AutmiccommuBRH23_FD_187382 | JGI IMG/M metagenome (GOLD analysis project Ga0209347, IMG submission 187382) | Deep subsurface microbial communities from Mt. Terri, Switzerland - Autotrophic microbial communities BRH/23 (SPAdes) (version 2) | ecosystem: Environmental > Aquatic > Deep subsurface >...
CGTCGGCGGGCGCCGTTGCGGGCGCTGCGATATCGACGGCAATGATGTGCCCCTTGTCGCTCACCGCGACGCCGGAAGACTTGCATGCAGTTATGCCGAAAGCCAGGACCACCACGGCCGTCAGCATGATCAGATTACGTTTTGCGTTCATGGATACAGCTCCTTTACCTCGATTGAGTGCAAGGGAGTTGCCGATTGGCCTTCGATTGCCCGGATCTGTGCTTCAATCCACCCGATTGGCGAATTCGGTTGACCGGCTCGGGAGGGATCGTACCCCGTCGATCGACATGAGACCCGAAAGGCCATCACGGCAGAGGAGATGACCCGATGAATGAGTCGCTTTTCATCCGCGAGGCAACCTCCGGGGACGCTGGCGAGCTCACCCGGCTCTACCGGCAGTTGGATGAGGGTCAGTCTCTGCGACCCGTCGATGAGCAGGCCGTCTCGCGCGTCCTCGCCCGCACCCACGATTACCCGGGCTACCGCGTCCTCCTGGCGGTTGACGAAGGGCGGGTGGTGGGAAGTTTCGTGCTGGTGATCCTGGAGATGCTCGGTGCGCGATGCGCTCCGGAGGCGATCGTGGAGGACGTGGTCGTGGACCGGGCTGCGAGGGGAAAGGGAATCGGCCGCCGCATGATGGCGTTCGCGATGGATGAAGCGGCCCGGACCGGATGCTACAAGCTGGTGCTCTCGAGCAACCTCGAGAGGACCGGGGCACACGCGTTCTACGAGAGCCTCGGCTTTCGGCAGCACGGCTTCAGCTTCCGGGTCGATCTTCGAGACGACGACCCGGCAGTTTGACCAGGGCTCGAGGTTGGCAGTTAGGCGACTTTTCGATGAAGAGCACACCAAAATCGATGCTGCGAGCGCTCTGCGTCTCGATGTTCGCGGCAATCGCGTTCGCGGTCGTTCCTCTTTACGGCCTGGGGCATGTTCACCATGTTCCCGACCCGGCTGCATTCGACGCCCCCAGCGATCCCCATCCATCCGGCAGCGTCTGTCTGATCTGCAGGCTCGCTCAGGACCGCGCGGTGGAGCAGGCTTCTCTCGAAGCGGCCACGAATCTGGCGCTCGCAGGAGCGGCCGAGATTCGTCTCAATCTCTGGCCTGATCGCGGCTCGGCGGGCCCGCTCACCTCCCGCGGCCCTCCTTCGCTCTCCTGACGCTTCGCTCGAAGCCGCGCTCGATCCCGAGCGCGGAGCTCGACGCATCGTCCCTCCGCACCAGAGGGACCGGGAGACCCTGAACATGATTTCCAGATCCGGCGTTGCCGCAGCTGTCGCGGCTTTCCTCCTCTTTCTGATTCTCGGCACATCCACTTTGAACGCACAGCCATCCGGCTCGATCGCCGGAACGGTGACTGCCGCCGGCGCCGGGCCGGTGGCGAACGCGCGCGTGACTCTCGTTCAGCTCAACCGCTCGGCGCGCACGACCGCGGACGGGCGATACTCCTTCTCCTCCGTCCCACCGGGTGAATATCTGCTCTCCTTCGAAAGCCCCCGTTTCGGGTCGGCCGTTCACGAAGTGACCGTTGCGGCGTCGGCTCTTACGCTCGACGTCGAGCTCGACGTCGCGGTTCATCGCGAGCAGATCGTGGTCACCGCCAGCCCTGGCGCCCGGGCCGAACACGACACCTATCAGCCGACCGAGGTGCTCTCCTCGGAGGATCTCCAGTTGCGGATGGAGCCGACCCTAGGAGAGATGCTCGCGAAATCGCCGGGCGTTAGCTCGACCTACTTCGGGCCCGCTTCCAGCCGACCCGTGATCCGCGGGTTCGGCGGCGACCGGATCAGAATTCTGGAAGAGGGTCTCGGAACGGGCGACGCTTCTAACGTCAGTCCCGATCATGCCGTGAGCTACGATCCGATCAACGCGGAACAGATCGAGATCGTGCGAGGGCCGGCGACGCTCCTCTACGGCAGTAACGCCGTCGGCGGCGTCGTCAACGTGCTCGACTCCCGGATTCCGCGCACCAGTCCGGGAGTTCCACTGACCGGGACTCTCGATCTCGGGTACTCGTCCGTGTCGGACGGCGCCAGCGGCGCGCTCTCGCTCGAAGGGGCGGCAGGAGAGCTCGCATGGCACCTCGACTATCACCGGCGCGATACGGGTGATGTCAGGATCCCGGGACCAGGCGATCCGGACGAGGCAGACGAGTTCGACGGCAAGCTTCTCAACAGTTCACTCGAATCGGATGGCGGAACGATCGGCGGGTCGTGGATTCGCGATCGCGGTCTTCTGGGCTTCTCTTTCACAGCCTTCAACACCCTCTACGGCGTTCCCGTACACGCGCACGGTGACGAACACGAGGAGAGCCGTCTCCCCTCCAGACGGGCTTTCGAGGAAGAGCACGACGAGGATGTCCGGATCGACATGGCGCAGCGCCGCTACGACATGCGCGCCGAGCTCTTCGATCCTCTCCCCTTCTTCACGGCGGTCCGGCTGCGCGCCGGCATCTCCGACTACGAGCATCAGGAGATCGAGGGAGACGAGATTGGAACGTTCTTCGACAGCAATAGCTGGGAGGCACGGATCGAGGCGCCTCATCGCGAGATCGGACGTCTCACCGGCGCACTCGGTGTCCAGTTCTCGAACCGGGATTTCGAGGCCGTGGGAGACGAGGCCTTCGTGCCTCCGACGACGACCGACACAGCGGCCGCGTTCGTCTTCGAAGAAAGCGTCCACGAGACTCGCCGCGGCCGCGTCCACCTGCAGTTCGGCGCGCGATGGGAAGGGAATGACGTCGAGGCGCGCCCGAGGAACGGGGAGCTCGAGGGACTTCCCGAATCACGCTCGTTCGACGGCCTCTCTGGATCGGTAGGAAGCGTCTGGCATGTGAGCGAGGCCATAACGCTGAACGCTTCTCTCAGCCGCTCGTTCCGGGCGCCGACCGCGGAAGAGCTCTACTCCAACGGGCCGCACCTCGCGAGCTTCACTTTCGAGCTCGGCAATCCGTTCCTCGACGCCGAGATCGGGCTCGGAATGGACGCCGGTCTCAAATACGAGGGAGAGCGCGTTGATTCCGAGATCAATTTTTTCTACAACGACTTCGACGGCTACATCTACCAGGACCCGACCGGCGCGGCGCTCGACGAGCTGCCGGTTTTCCGGTTCGAACAGGGTAATGCCCGCTTTCGCGGAGTCGAGGCGCATGCGGACGTCGAGCTGTGGCATGCCGAGCCTCACCATCTCGACCTCGAGCTGACGGGTGACTGGGTCAGGGCCGAGCTCCGCTCGGGTGAGAATCTTCCCCGGATTCCGCCTCTTCGTCTGGGAGTCGGCCTCCGCTACCAGGGGGAACGTCTCTGGGGGCTGACCGAGGTGCGGCGGGTGTTCGAGCAGGATGACGTCACATCATTCGAGGAGCCGACGGGAGGCTACACCATGCTGAACGCGGCAATCGGCTATCGTTTCTTCCTGGCCGATACCGCGCACGACCTGATACTCCGCGCGACGAACCTCACCGACGAGCTCGCGCGGAACCACGTCTCGCCGCTGAAGGAGTTGGTCCCTCTTCCCGGCCGGGACATCAGCCTGTCGTACCGCGTCGCGTTCTGATCGCTTCGCTCTCGTTCCCTGTCGCCTCCGGCGACCGGACCGACGCAGTCGGTCCCTATGTCGATGGCGCGCCTCGGGGAGGACTCGAGGCGCGCGGCGACCTCAGAAGATCGAGAACATCAGTCCGATCACCGCAATGACCCCGCCAAAGATCAGTACCGGAATCATGAGGGCGATCAGCGTCACGGCGATCGGGATGACGATCGCCGCGGCGAGGACCGTCACCACGACGATGAACGTCGTCTTCAGGACGACGAAGACGATGGTCATCGGGATCATGAAGATCTCGAACACGACCTTCAGCAGAACCGCGGCGATCAGGATCGGAACCGCGACCACCGCCGCGATCGCCGCCAGCATGAAAAGTGCCGCAAGCTCGAACATGGGGGGCCTCCTTCATCTGAGAGGTACGGCCCCGGCGCGCAGGGGTTTCAGTAAACGTCGCGGAGGATCTTTTCCTCCGCCGCGCTAGCGCGGGCAGGTGGCAGGATCCCTCTTTCCCAGGCCCTTCGGTCGCTGCCACTGGTCTTCCGGCGGAGGAAAAGATCCTCCGCCACTCAGCCCCTCACTCGAACGTGGCCACGACCGGACCGTGATCGCTGGTGCCGACTTCGCGGAAAACCCGGCAGCTCGTCGCCCTCGAAGCGAGCGCCTCGGAAGCGAACACGTAATCGAGCCGCCACCCGATGTTCCGCTGCCGCATGTTTCGCCACGGCGCCCACCACGTGAAAAGCTCGTCGTTGTCGGGATCGAGAGCCCGCCCCACATCGACCAGGCCGTGCGAGACGATCTTTTCGATCAGCTCGCGCTCTTCCGGAAGCTGCCCGATTGCATTCGGCTTCCTTTCCTTCGGATGAACATCCCGCTCGGTGCGCGCGACGTTCATGTCGCCGCACACGATGAGCTGCCGTCCGGCAGAGACGACCGATCCGGCCCATGCCTCGAGCTCGGAGAGAAAGGCCATCTTCGCGGGAAAGTCCTTCCCGCCATTCGGGACGTAAACGGAGGCGACCGTCAGATCGCCGATCTCCGCCTGGACGATGCGCGTCTCGTGGTCGAACGCCGGATGGCTGAACACGATCTCTTTCGAGGGAAAGGCGTCAGCGCGGATGTGCAGACCCACGCCCGAGTAACCTCCGTGACCGTGCCAGTAACAGGTGTAACCAGGGATCCCGCAGTTGTCCGGGATCTGATCCGGCCTGGCCTTGATCTCCTGCAGGCAGATCACGTCGGGGGCCTCGGCTCCGACCCAGTCGACGTACTGCACCTGACGCGCGCGGATGCCGTTGACGTTCCAGGTGGCGACTTTCATTCAGTTTCCCGCGGCTACCAGCGGTGCCAGGCCGGATGCCCTTCCTTCACGGCGACGAACGTTCCGCGGCAGGTGGCCGTCACTTTGCCTCCGGCCTCGAGCGAGGCCTCGACCACCGCCCTGTCCTCGCCCGACTCCACCACGTGCGCCCGAAGCGTGATCTCCCCGTCCATTGGTGTCGGCCGCCGAAGCTTCACGTGGAAATCGGCGGTTACCGTGCAAGGCGGCGTCTCCGCGCCGCTCCTGATCATCAGGTGATGCGCCGCGGTCCAGTTCGAGTGGCAATCGAGCAGCGTTCCGGTGATCCCCCCGCTCAGCATCCCCTCAAAGGCCTGATGGTGTTCCTCGGCGCGCCAGCGGGCGACGATCTCGTCTCCTTCGACGAAGCTCTTGATCCGCAGTCCCTTCTCGTTCGACGGCCCGCAGCCGAAACAGCGGTTGGCCGGAGCGTAGCGATCCTGAAGCCCGACACTCATGATTGTCTCCTGCACCAGAAAATGAAGTCCGTCTTCGGGGGATCGACCCCGATCGATCGAAGCCGCGTCGCAATCTGCCCGCGATGGTAGGCACCGTGCGTGAACAGCTGCGTAAGGATGTCCTCGGCGAGGCTCGAGTATGGCGTTCCTTCAGTCGTGTGATAGGTGATGGTCCGCTCGAGCATCTCATCGCCGGCTTCCGAAAGCCAGCGGCTCCACGCCTGGTCGGACGCCCGGAAACCCGCTTCGATCGCAAGCAGTTCGCTCCCCTTCGAGCTCATCGATGCTGGCGCCTCGCCGGTACCGAGCCGGTGAAACCAGATCGTCCGCGCCTTGAGCAGGTGATCGAACAGCTCGACAGACTCCATGAACGCGGCCGTTTCGCGACGCTCGGGATGAACCTGCTTCAGAACTTCGAGCAGGTCTGCATGCACGTCCTTCTCGTACTCGAACCAGCGACGATAGCGCTCGATCAATCCGGACATGATGTGTCCTCCTCAGTCTGCAAGCCCCGTCATGGCCACCGTATTCGCCAGAAGCCGCTTGATTCCGAGATAAAGCGGCTCGATCTCGCACGATTCATCCGGCCGGTGGGCGTTGTCGCATGGGCCGGCTCCCGTGGAAATTGCCGAGATCCCCTTCCTCAAAGCCGCCGATGAATGGTTGGAAGCCGTATCGGTAATCTCCGGACTGGTGAATCCCATTGCCCGGTAGAGGGCCTCGGTCGTCAAGACCAGCTCCGAACCGCGATGGCCCTGGATCTGGGCCGCGGGCCAGCGGTCGATGACGTCCACTTTCAGTTCCATTCCGACGCGCCGCGCTTCCTCTTCCGCGATCGCCCTCACTTGCGAATCGAGACTCTCGAGCACCGCCTGGTCCGTGGAGCGGATGTCCACGGAGAACCAGGCGTCTTCGGCCTTCTTGTTCACCACATCCGTCCCGCCGAGCATCCCGACATTCAGGTTGCTGGGCGGCTCGGAAGGAACCTCGATCCGGTACGCGCGCTCGATCGCGCGGGCGAGCGGCAGAGCCGCCGAGTACGGCGGAGTCCTCGAGCGCGTGTGCCCCCCGGGCCCGATGAAGTGGTAGCGGTACCAGTAGGTGCCGACCCCGCCGTAGGTGAACCCTCCCCACCCTCCGTCGAGAGCGATGAAGTGGTCGAACTCACTGCCGCGCGTTTCGAGGAGATGATCGATTCCCTTGAAGGAGGTTTCCTCTTCGACGGTGAACGTCAGGATGATGTCCCCGCGCGTCCGGACGCCCGCCGCGTCGAGGGCCCGCAGCATGGCCAGCATCGCCTCCAGGTTTCGCGTGTCGTCGCCGACTCCGGCTCCGTAGAGCCGGCCGTTCTCGACCCGCGTGGTCACCTCCTCAATCTCGTGAAAGACCGTGTCGAGATGAGCGTCCACGACCACCGTCGGCCCACCGCCGACTCCACGTCTGACGGCGATGACGTTTCCGACACCATCCCGGGTCACTTCAACCGAGGGCGTTGCGCGGAGAATCTTCTCCACGACGTCGCCGCGCTCCTGCTCCTTCCCAGAGGGCGCTTCGATCTCCGTGAGCATGCGCCACTCCGCAAGGGTTGCCTCACGGTCGGCGTCGACGTGCGCGAACGCCTTCCGGATCGGCTCTGACGCCAGGAGCGCCTCGACGCGCGCTATTTGCTCCTGCGTCGGCGCAGGAACGGGCGGCTTCGTCGTCACGCAACCGGCCGCGAGAATCAGGAAGGCGGTAAAGAGGGGGATCGAGCGTTTCATCGGTAGTTGAATCCTCTCCGGGTTGGAGGGCGATACTATCAGGCATCGGAGAGGGGATCGAGTCCATGAGAGCGGGGGCAGGATGACGCAGACTCCACTGCACGCGCAGAATCCAACCGGCCGCTTCGCCGGACGGTCCGGGGCCTACGCCCGCTGGCGGCCTGACTATCCTGTGGCAGCCCTCGATTCGGTTCTCGGTGCACAGCCCGAGGGCGTTTCGCTCGTAGACCTCGGCGCCGGAACGGGCATTTCCTCCCGTCAGCTCGCCTCCCGCGGCGCTCGCGTCATCGCGATCGAGCCGAACCCCGAGATGTGCGCTCTCATCTCTCCCACGCAAACGCTCCTGCCAGTGATCGGGACGGCGGAATCGATCCCGTTGCGGAGCGGCAGCGTGAGGATCGCCACCGCGTTCCAGGCGTTTCACTGGTTCGATGCGGAGCCGGCGCTGGCCGAGATCCATCGCGTGCTGGTCGCGGGCGGATGGCTCGCCCTGGTGTGGAACGAGCGCGACGACCGGGATCCCTTCACCGCCGCCTACCGCGAGATCGTCCGCACCGCGTCCGGAAACCATCCCGCTGAATCGCGGATGGAACAGCTCGACGCACTCGAGCGCTCCACGCTATTCGTCGCCCCGGTGCTGAAGGTATTTCCACACGAGCAGCGCCTCGACCGCGAAGGACTGATGGGACGGATGCGAAGCACGTCCTACCTTCCCTCCGAGGGGACGGCGTGGGAGTCGCTCGCGTCCGAGATGGAGGCTCTGCGGAGCAAGTGGGCCGACGCGGACGGATTCGTCCGGCTCGTTTACGAGACGCGGGTGTGGCTCGCGAAGAGCAGGGGCCAGGGTCAGGGACTAGGGGCTAGGGGCTAGGGGCTAGGGGCTAGGGGCTAGGGAAAGTCAAAAGCCAGAAGTAATCTGCGAGCTGGTCGAGTTTATATCTTGCCTTTGCTTTTCCCTGGCCCCTGGCCCCTGGCCCCTGACCCCTCGCCCCTCGCCTTTCAATTCACCGCTACCGATCCCCGCGCGATCTCGACGCGCGTCACGTTCTGGAACCCGCGCGGCAGCTTCAGACCGCGCTGCGCCCGTTTTCCAACGTATTCGGCGAGTGCCTCGCCTCGGATCGTGGTGAAACGTTTTCCCGCATGGATCACCAGTTCGTCCTCTTCGTGCAGGACGGCGGCGGCGATCAGCAGGTCCTTCTGCGAGGGCTTCACATTGATGATCTTGACGCCCTTCCCGCGCGCCATCTGCGGCAGCTCGGCCACCGAGAAAACGAGAAGGCGCCCTTCGGTCGTCACCGCCGCGACGAAGTCCTTCGCTGCATCCCTGACCGGCCAGGGAGGAAGCGCCTTCGACCCGCCAGTAGCGTTCAGGATCGTCTTGCCGGCCCGCTTCTGCGCCATCATCTCCTCGAGAGTGACCACGAAGCCGTAGCCGTAATCGCTGGCGACGAGGTACTGCTCGGCCGGCGCCCCCATGATCACCGCGACGAAGCTCGCTCCCGGCGGGGGCTGGAGCTGGGAGCTGAGAGGCTCCCCGTGCCCTTTGGCCGAGGGGAGCGAATGCGCCTGAAGGGCATAGCTTCGCCCGGTCGAGTCGAAGAAGACCGAGAGCTGATTGCTTCGCCCTCGCGCCGAGGTGAGGAAGGAGTCGCCGGAGCGATAGGAGAGTCCGAGCGGGTCGATCTCGTGACCCTTCGCGGCCCGAACCCATCCCATCTCGGAGAGGATCACCGTGACGGGCTCCGAGGGAACGAGCGCGGTGGGGTCGAGCGCGCGAGCCGCCTCCCGCTCGACGATCGGCGAGCGGCGCGGGTCCCCATACTCCTCGGCATCGCGCTCCAGCTCCGTCCGCACGTGATCTCGCAGGCGATCGCGCGACTTGAGCACCTTGTCGATCGTCTCCCGCTCTGCCGCGAGCTCGGCCTGTTCTCCGCGGATCTTCATCTCTTCGAGCTTCGCGAGGTAGCGCAACCTGAGGTTGAGGATCTCCTCGGCCTGCACCTCGCTGAGGCCGAAGCGCCGGATCAGCTCGAGCTTCGGCTCGTCCTCGTACCGGATGATCCGGATGACCTCATCGATGTTCAGGTAGGCGACGAGGAAGCCGTCGAGGATGTGAAGCCGCCGCTCGACCTGATCGAGCCTGTGCTCGAAGCGCAGCCGGACGGTCGCCTCGCGGAACTCCAGCCATTCGATCAGGATCTCCTTCAGGGAGAACTGCCGCGGCCGTCCGTCGAGTCCGACGATCGTGAAATTGATGCGATAGCTTCGCTCCAGGTCGGTGGTGGCGAAGAGATGAGCCATCAGCTCGTCCGCGTCGACGCGATTCGACCGGGGGACGATCACCAGGCGCGTCGGATTCTCGTGATCCGACTCGTCGCGCAGATCCTCGACCATCGGAAGCTTCTTCGCGTTCATCTGCTGGGCGATCTGCTGAAGAATCTTGCTGCCGGAGACCTGGTAAGGGAGGGCGGTGATGACGATATCGCCATTCTCCCGCTCCCATTTCGCGCGCATCCGGACCGAGCCGTTTCCGGACTTGTAGATCTCGCGAATCTCCATCTTCGGGGTGATGATCTCGGCGTCGGTCGGAAAGTCCGGGGCGGGGACGTGCTTGCAGATCGTGGCGATCGAGGCGTCGGGATCATCGAGCAGCTCGATCGCGGCGCCGACCACCTCGCGAATATTGTGCGGAGGGATATCGGTCGCCATGCCCACTGCGATTCCGGAAGCTCCGTTGAGGAGAACGTGCGGAAGGCGCGCGGGGAGAAGGCGCGGCTCCTCCATCGTTCCGTCGAAATTCGGCCCCCAGTCGACCGTCCCCTGGCCGAGCTCGGAGAGCAGCACTTCCGAGAACCGCGTCAGCTTTGCCTCGGTGTAGCGCATTGCCGCGAACGACTTCGGGTCGTCGGGCGACCCCCAGTTTCCCTGTCCTTCGACGAGCGGGTAGCGCATCGAGAAGGGCTGGGCCATGAGCACCATCGCCTCGTAGCAGGCGGAGTCGCCGTGCGGGTGGTACTTGCCGATCACGTCTCCGACCGTGCGCGCCGATTTCTTGAACTTCGATCCCGCCGAGAGACCGAGCTCGGACATCGCGTAGATGATCCGCCGCTGGACCGGCTTGAGTCCGTCCGCGATGTGGGGCAGCGCGCGATCGAGAATGACGTACATCGAGTAGTCGAGGTACGCCTTCTCCGCGAAGCGCGCGACGGGCACGTTCTCGATGTCGAGAATCGACGCGCGCGCCGCCAGCTCTCCCGCCATCAGAGGGAGCTGGCCGCCGCTTGCCGATCCGCCTTTTTTCTTCCTGGTTGCCATAGGTTCGTTCCGTTCTTCTTCCGATCGCTACGCGGTTCCGAAGGCGGGATGCCTCACACTTCGAGATCCGCTTCGTCGCCCTTGCGCTGCAGCCAGGCCTTCCGGTCGGGAGCGCGGTTCTTCGCGAGCAGCATGTCGATGAGCGGATCGGGGCTTTCGGCGTCGTCGATGGTGAGGCGGACCAGGCGGCGCGTCTCGGGCGCCATGGTGGTCTCCCGCAGCTGCATCGGGTTCATCTCGCCCAGACCTTTGAATCGCTGAATGTTCACCTTGCCCCGGATCTTCTCCGCCTCGATCCGGTTGATGATCCCCTGCTTCTCCTCGTCGTCGAGCGCGTAGTAGACGTTCTTCCCGACGTCGATGCGGTAGAGGGGAGGCATTGCCACGAAGACGTGCCCCTCCATCACCAGCGGCCGGAAGTGACGGACGAACAGGGCGCAGAGGAGAGTGGCAATGTGCGCGCCGTCCGAGTCCGCGTCCGCAAGGATGCAGATCTTTCCGTAGCGCAGTCCTTCGAGCTTCGAGATCCCGGGATCGACTCCGAGAGCCACCGAGATGTCGTGGACTTCCTGTGAGCCGAGGACTTCGGCCGCATCGACTTCCCAGGTGTTGAGGATCTTCCCGCGGAGCGGCATGATCGCCTGGTACTCGCGGTTGCGCGCCTGCTTCGCCGAGCCGCCCGCCGAGTCTCCCTCGACCAGAAACAGCTCAGTCAGCTCCAGGTCCTGGCTGCTGCAGTCGGCCAGCTTGCCGGGAAGCGCCGGACCCGCAGTGGTCTTCTTCCGCTCGATCTTCTTTCCCTGCCTGAGCCGCACCATCGCGGACTGGATGGCGATCTGCGCGATCCTCTCCGCGTCGGGAACGTGGTGATTCAGCCAGAGCGAGAACGCGTCCTGCGTCACGCCGGATACGAAGGCCGCTGCCTCGCGGGAGGAGAGCCTCTCCTTCGTCTGCCCGCTGAACTGCGGCTCCTGCATCCGGACCGACAGCAGGTACGAGCATCGCGCCCAGACGTCTTCCGGCGCGATCTTGACCCCGCGGGGAAGGAGGTTGCGGAACTCGCAGAACTCCCGGATCGCGTCGGTGAGCCCCAGCCGGAAGCCGTTGACGTGCGTCCCTCCCTGCGGAGTCGGAATCAGGTTGACGTAACTCTCCTCGACCACGCTTCCGTCATCGGGAAGCCAGACCACCGCCCAGTCGACCTCTTCGCTGCTCCCCTTGAAGTGACCGATGAAAGGAGGCTGCGGCAGATACTCGGTACCCTGCAGCTCGCTCGTGAGGTAGTCGGTGAGTCCGTCTTCGAAGTACCACTCCTCGTCATTCGACCGATCCGTCTCGTCGACGAACCGGATGCGGAGTTTCGGCGAGAGGACCGCCTTCGCCCGCATCGCGTGCTTCATCCGCGGAATCGAGTACTTCGGCGTGTCGAAAAACTTCGGATCGGGCCAGAACCGGACCGTCGTCCCGGTGTTGCGCTTCCCCACCGAGCCGACCACTTTCAGGTCCGACTTCTTTTTTCCGTCCCCGAAGGTCATCGAGTATTCGTTGCCGTCGCGCCGGACCCAGACCTGAAGCTTCGTGGAGAGCGCGTTGACCACCGAGACGCCGACCCCGTGCAGTCCGCCCGAGAAACGGTAGTTCTTGTCGGAGAACTTGGCGCCCGCGTGGAGCCGCGTGAGGATGACCTCGACTCCGGAGACTCCTTCTTTCGCGTGGCGGTCGACCGGCATGCCGCGGCCGTTATCGGTGACCGAGACCGATCCGTCATCGTGATGCACCACCACGATCTCATCGCAGAAACCGGCGATGGCCTCGTCGACTGCGTTGTCGAGCACTTCCTGGACGAGGTGATTCGGGCGCTCGGTCTGGGTGTACATCCCGGGACGCTTGCGAACGGGATCGAGACCGGAGAGGACTTCGATGGCGGAAGAGTCGTATTTCGAGGATACGGGCATGGTTCTCTTGTCTGATGAAATGGCGCCGTCCGGCCGGCCGCATGCTCTCGCCCCCGAAAACCCGATCGGGCCTTCTCAGGGACGACGACTCCGGTTCGAGGCCGGCTCATGATAGCCGAATGGAAAAGCGAGGGACTAGGGACCAGGGACTAGGGACTAGGAAAGG
>Ga0209347_1005235_pt1 | contig 12544 bp, 9 predicted proteins | sample AutmiccommuBRH23_FD_187382 | JGI IMG/M metagenome (GOLD analysis project Ga0209347, IMG submission 187382) | Deep subsurface microbial communities from Mt. Terri, Switzerland - Autotrophic microbial communities BRH/23 (SPAdes) (version 2) | ecosystem: Environmental > Aquatic > Deep subsurface >...
GCCGCTTCCCAGCAGTAGCAGGCGCGGCTTGGGGTGACAGACGCGCTCGAAGACGTCACCCTCGCAGCGACTGGTAGCGCCATCTTGACCGGCAGGCCATGCCGCGATGCCGCTGATGCCGCTTTTGAGATCGGTGCGTAAGACGAAGCTGCGGCGTGCCGCGATGTGGGCATCGATCTCGTCGAGCAGCGTCCCAACCAGGCGACAATCGAAATAGAGATCGATGCCGCTTCCGCACGGTAGCTGGATGTCGAAATAGCGCGAGCCGCGCCCGTAGCGCACGAGACGGTTCTCACCCGCCGCAATGACGTCGCGCGCCTCGAGCGCGACCGCCTGCTCCAGGCATCCGCCCGAAAGATAGCCGACGTAGCGGCCGTCCTCTGCAACCGCCATCTGCGAGCCGAGCGGCCGCGGCGACCCGCCCTCGATCCCGACGAGCGTGACGAGTGCGGCGCGCAACCCCTCGCGGTGCCATCGGCGCAGCGTAGAAAGGACATCGTCCTCTGCCAACAGGTCGGCAGGAACGCTTCGCGTGACTACAACGGCGTCCATGGGCGGCACCCGCGTGCAGCGAGGCAACGTCAAGCCGGCCGGCTCAGGTTCTGCCTCTTGATCCATCGGTAAAGCGTCTGCCGCGAGACCCTGAGCTCGCACGCGGCGTCCGAGATGCACCAGTTGTTCCTTTGCAGAACATCGAGCAAGTCGGTGGCGCTCGACTCATCGCTCAAGACGTCGCCGTTGCTGTCGCGAACGTCGAGGTTGAGCCAGTTGGGCAGGCGATCGGACTCGATCATTTCGCCCGTCGTGCAGGCGAGCGCGTAGCGCATGGCGAGGCGGAGCTCGCGCATGTTCCCAGGCCAACGCTGCGCCAGAAGAATCCGCAACGCAGCATCGGTCAGCGGCGGGGGATCGGCAAGCCCCATGTGCGCGGCCTCGATCTCGAGCGCACCTTCGATCACGTCCACCTTGTCCTCGCGCTCACGCAGCGGCGGCAGCTCGAGGCGAATGCCGGCGATGCGGTAGTAGAGGTCCTGGCGGAACCGTCCATCGGCCACCATCTTCGGCAGATCCTGGTGGCTCGCACAGATCACGTTGAAGTCGACTTTCATCGGCTTGGCAGAGCCTAACGGCACCACCTCGCCTTGCGCCAGCACGCGCAACAGGCGCGTCTGCAAGGGCAGCGGCATGTCGCCGATCTCGTCCAGGAACAGCGTGCCGCCATTCGCCTCGGCGATGCGCCCGCGCCGGCCTTCGCGCCGCGCGCCCGTGAACGTGCCCGTTTCATAGCCGAACAGCTCGCTTTCGATCAGGCTTTCGGGGATCGACGAGCAATCGATGACAACGAACGGCTTGGCCGCGCGCGCGCCGGCCTCGTGGATGCCGCGCGCGAACTCTTCCTTGCCGGTGCCGGTCTCGCCCTGCAGCAGTATCGGCAGCCGCTTGTCGACCAGCCTGCGGATCGTATCGACGTGCTCGCGCATCAGCGGATCGCGGCCCGCGAGCAGGTCCAGGTTGAGCTTTTTGGCTGCCGCGGCAAGCTTCGACGCGGACGTCGCGCTGCCGCCACCGAGTGCCTTCATGCCGGTGCGAGACTTCTTGCGTGGCGCCATCAGGCTGGCAAACCAGGGCCTGTCGCTGTTCTTGAGGCGCGCAATGCCGATGCGCTCGACGTAGGGGTCCTCGTGGTGGTGGCCGACGTCCTGCCAATCGATCTGCATCACGTCGGCAAAGGACGTGCCCACGAGCGCCTCACGCTCGGGCAGGCCCAGTTCGCCGTCATTGCTGCCGTAAACCTCGGCCGTGCGGCCGTTGTCGTCCAGCGCCAGCAACAGCGCTTGTCCTTCTTGCGCGCGGATCAGGCCCGACTCGATGCGAAGAATCGTGCGGCCCTGGTTGCGCTCCAGAAAATACCGGCGCTCGATGCGATGCGCGGTGACCAGAACCAGGTCGAGAACGAACGACTGCATTTCCTGCGGCAGGTCGGCCAGCGAGGAGGCATCGAGCGCTGCGAGCACGCCGCCGTGACAATCGAAAATCGGCGTCGCGGTGCAGGTCAGGCCCTCGTAGGTCGGAAAGAAGTGCTGCGCGCGGTGGATCGTGACGGGAGCGCGCGCGGCAAGCGATGTGCCGATACCGTTGGTGCCGGCGTGGTTCTCACCCCAGAGCGCGCCGGCGCAGACGCCGACATTGCGCAGCGCCCGGTTGGGGCGCCCCGCACCCAGCACGTCGAGCGCAATGCCGTTGGGATCCGACAGCATCACCACATAGTTCGCCATGGCCAGGCGCGCGGTGAGCCGCTCGAGCTCGGGACGCGCGACATGGGCCAGTTGATCGAGGGGATCGGCGGCGGTCTTGAACTCGGGTTCGGTGACGATCTCGGGGCCCTTGGGCCGCTCGCGATCGAGCTTATAGTCCCGGATGCAGCGCTGCCAAGACGAGTCCACCACGGCCGACAGGTGGCCGACCGCGCCGTGCTCGCGCTCCATGATCTCCTCGAAGATGCGATCCGAGCAGGCAATATCGCGGCTTGCTGCCGGAACCACCTTCTCCTTTTGCATCCCGTGCATGTCGCCCCTCCCTACTCGCTTTGTATTTTTTGACTTGGGCGTTTCGATCGTTTCACCGTGCTACGTAGTCGTTCCTCTCGATGCGCAGCAGCGAGGCTCTTAACCGCATGCTATCGCGGCGTATTTCCTCCACGCTGTCAAACGTAAAGCGAACATGGTCGCGCGCTGCAATCTCCGCGGCCTTAGGGTTACCCTCCAATACGGCCTTGGCGATGGCCTCGTGCTGGGCAAGCAGCTTGGCCCGCACCGACGGGCGCTGATAGAGCTGCTGGCGGCTGTAGAAGATGTTGGATCGAAGCAGCTCGACCAGAGCGCGCATGATGTGGAGCACGACCGCGTTGTGGGCGGCCTCGTAGATCAGCAGGTGCAAATCAACGTCCGATTGCGATTCCTGCGTGGGGTCCTCCAGCGCGTGTAGCTCCTTCATCCGGGCAATGCACGACCGGATGGCCTCCTTGTCGATCTCGGAGGCCCGGTCGGCGGCGTGGCGCGCGGCTTGTGCGTCCACGGACTCTCTGAACTCAAAGTAGTCGGCCGTGACGGCCGGATTGTCCTCCAACAGCGAGGCCAGCGGCTTCAGCAGCGGCGACAGGAATTGCGCCACAAAGGTCCCGTTGCGGCCCGTCGTCAGGAGCCCGCGCTCGGCCAGCATCTCGATCGCCTGGCGCAGCGAGGGCCGGGAAACGTCGAGTTTCTCCGCCAATTCGCGCTCCGGCGTCAGCCGCTCGCCCGGCCGCAACACGCCCTGCAGGATCAGCTTTTCGATGTGATCCGCGATGGCGTCCGCTATTTTCTGATGCCGTATCCGTTCCGTCATTGGTCTGCCGAACCCCGCAAAGGCTGCAACCAAGCAAGCTTGAAGGATTAATAGTTTGCCCAGATAAGTCAATAAGCGCTATCAATGTTGCCAAGTCGACCGTTTGGTCCAATAATATTACCAACAGAGCGGGCGACTCGCTACCAGCGGGCCAGCGCGCCGCATTTCGGGGCGGAAACATCGTGTGGTCTCAAGTCTATGATCCCTTTGGGGACATGCTGCTGTCGGCAGGGGCAGCGGCAATTCCAGTGGTCGTGCTGCTCGGCTCGATCGCCTTCTTCGAAGTCAAAGCCCACTACGCGGCCATCCTCGGATTGGCCGCTGCGATCGCCGTGGCGGTGCTGGGATTTGGCATGCCGGCCAAGATGGCGGGCCTGGCGGCAGCCTACGGCGCCGCTTTCGGGCTGCTCCCCATCGGCTGGATCATTCTCAACGTCATCTTCCTCTACCAGCTCACCAACGTGAACGGCGAGTTCACGATCCTGCGCCACAGCATTCAAAGCATCAGCACCGACAAGCGGCTGCAGTTGCTCTTCATCGCCTTCTCGCTGGGAGCCTTTTTCGAAGGCGCAGCCGGTTTCGGCACGCCCGTCGCCGTCACCGCAGCGATGCTGATCGGCCTTGGCTTCTCGCCGCTGGCGGCTTCAGGCCTGTCGCTGATCGCTAATACCGCCCCCGTCGCCTTCGGCGCGCTCGGCTCGCCGATCATCGCGCTCTCGGCCGTCACCGGCCTCGACCTTCACGAGCTGAGCGGCATGATTGGACGGCAGTTACCCTTCTTCTCCGTCATCGTGCCCTTCTGGGTGATCTGGGCCTTTGTCGGCTTCCGCCGCATGATCGAGATCTGGCCGCCGATCCTCGTTGCCGGCGTCTCCTTTGCCATTCCCCAGTTCCTCGTCTCGAACTATCACGGGCCATGGCTCGTCGACATCATCGCCGCCGTCGTCTCCATGATCTGCCTCGCACTGTTCCTGCGGGTCTGGCAGCCGAAGAAACCGATGACCGTTCACGACGCGCCCGAGGCCGATCAGACCGGCGAGGCAGCACCGGAGTTTACGAGAGCCGCCGTCTGGCGCGCATGGATGCCGTGGCTTCTGCTCAGCATCTGCGTCTTTCTCTGGGGGACACCGCAGGTCAAAGCCTACTTGGATGGGCTGTGGATTTATAAGTATCCCGTCGCCGGCCTGCATGAGCTGGTCCAGAAAATGCCCCCGGTCGTGACCGCACCGCACGCTGAAAGCGCGATCTACAGCTTCAACATACTCTCAGCCACCGGCACCGGCATTCTACTTGCCGCCCTGCTCTCCGGCTTTCTTCTGGGCCACGGCCCCATCTCACTCATTCGCCTTTATGCGCGCACAATCTACCTGGTGCGCTATTCGCTGGTGACGATCGCCTGCATGCTGGCGCTCGGATTCGTGACACGCTACGCGGGCACCGACGCGACCCTCGGTCTGGCGCTGGCGAGCACCGGCTGGCTCTATCCATTCTTCGGCACCATGATCGGCTGGCTCGGCGTCGCTCTGACCGGATCAGATACTGCCTCCAACGTATTGTTCGGCGGCCTGCAGCGCGTCAGCGCCGAGCAACTCGGCATCAACGCGACGCTGATGGCGGCGGCCAACAGCTCCGGCGGCGTCATGGGCAAGATGATCGACGCGCAAAGCATCGTCGTCGCCTCGACAGCAACGAAGTGGTACGGACGCGAAGGCACCATTCTGCGCTTCGTCTTCTTCCACAGCGTCGCGCTCGCCGTACTCGTCGGGCTCCTCGTCATGGCCCAGGCTTATGCGTGGCCGTTCAATCTTCTTGTTCACTAGCCTCGCGGCGTTTGACTGGTAGTGCACATGACAAAAGTTGGCAGCGAGCATGCACCGGAACGGCCCCGCGTGGGCCTTTTCGTGACATGCCTCGTCGATCTCTTCCGTCCCAGCGTCGGCTTTGCCGCCGTCAAGCTCCTGGAGGATGCCGGGTGCCGTGTCGAGGTGCCCCCTAGGCAGGTGTGTTGCGGGCAGCCCGCCTACAACAGCGGCGACACCGCCGACGCGATCGTCATCGCCCGCCAGACGATCGAGGTCTTCGAGGATTTCGACTATGTTGTGGGCCCGTCCGGCTCGTGCATGGCCACGATCCGCAAGGACTACCCGGAGATGTTCCGGGACGATCCGGATTGGAGCGCGCGCGCCAGCGCGCTGTCTGAGCGCAGCTACGAGCTGATGTCATTCCTGACCGACGTGATGGGCGCTTCCCTTGCCGGCGTTTCCTATTCCGGCGTCGCCACCTACCATGACAGTTGCTCGGGGCTGCGCACGCTCGGCATCAAGGAGCAGCCGCGCGCGCTGCTTTCCCAGGTCGAGGGCCTGACGCTGACGGAGATGCAGGACACCGAAACCTGCTGCGGCTTCGGCGGCACCTTCTGCGTCAAGTATCCCGAGATTTCCGTGAGGATGGTCTCCGACAAGATCGGCAACGTCGACATGACGTGCGCCGATACGCTGCTTGGCGGCGACCTCGGGTGCCTTCTCAACATCGCCGGGCGCATGCGGCGCCTAGGCAAAACGGTTCGCGTGTTTCATGCCGCCGAGGTACTGGCCGGCATGACGGACGCGCCGAGCATCGGCGAGCCGGAGAAGAGCTGATGACGGCGGCGACCCAGGACTTTCACGCGCGCGCCTCCGAGGCGCTCGACGACTCAGGTTTTCAGAAGTCGATTTCAACGCTCAAGACCGGCTTCGTTGCCGCGCGCGCCCGCGCAGTCGGCGCGCTCCCCGAGTACGAGGAGATGCGCGAGGCCGGCCGCGCCATCAAGGATCACACGCTCGCAAACCTCGACTTCTACCTGGAGCGTTTCGAGGCCGAGGTCACACGCCAGGGCGGCCACGTGCATTGGGCCGCGGATGCCGACGAGGCGTGCCAGATCGTGCGCGACATCTGCAAGCGGGTCGGTGCCAAGACCGTCACCAAAGGCAAGTCCATGGTGTCGGAGGAGATCGGGCTCAATCAGGTGCTCGAGGCCGACGGACTGGAGGTGCTCGAGACCGATGCGGGCGAGTACATCGTGCAGCTCGCCAAGGAGCTGCCGAGCCACATCGTCATGCCGACCATCCATAAATCGACGGAGGCGATCGCCGACCTCTTCTACGAGCACCACCGCAATCAGGGCTTCGACAAGCGCGCCGACAACCCCGCCGAGCTGATCGGCCAGGTGCGCACGATTCTGCGCAAGAAGTACTTCGAGGCCGACGTAGGCATCACCGGCGCCAACTTTCTTATCGCGCAGACGGGCTCGAGCGTCATCGTCACCAACGAGGGCAACGGCGATCTCACCTCGACGCTGGCGCCGGTGCACATCGTCACCGCCAGCATCGAGAAGGTGGTGCCTACACTGGCCGACGCCACGACGCTGTTGCGTCTACTGGTGCGCAGCGCGCTCGGCATGGAGATCACCAGCTACACCACCGTCTCGACCGGTCCGCGCCGGCCCGGAGATCTCGACGGGCCTGAGGAATACCACGTCGTGCTCGTCGACAACGGCCGCACCAAGATGCTGGCCGGTGCTTTTCGCCCGATGCTGCGTTGTATCCGCTGCGCGGCGTGCATGAACCACTGCCCCGTCTATCTGTCCGTCGGCGGGCATCCTTACGGCTGGGTCTATCCGGGGCCGATGGGCGCGGTGCTCACACCAATGATTGCAGGCCACGAGCGCGCCCGCGAGCTTCCGCACGCGTGCACGCTCAACGGCCGCTGCCAGCAGGTCTGTCCGGTCAAAATTCCCTTGCCCGACTTGCTGCGCCGCCTGCGGCACGAGCAATGGGAAAACCACTTCATCAACGCCAAGACGCGATGGGGTGTCGGGCTGTGGTCCTGGCTTGCCAGAAAGCCCGCTCTCTATCACGCTGTTACGCGGGCAGCGATTGGAGTACTTGGGTGGCTGGGCCACCCGCGCGGCAGCTTCAGACAATTGCCGCTTGCGGGCGGCTGGACGGCGGGACGCGATATGCCTGCGCCCCAGGGCACGACATTTCATGCGGCATGGGCCAAGAGACAACAACGACCGTGAGTTCGACACGACGTGACGAGATCCTGGCACGGATCAGAGCAGCCCTAAGACACAAGCAGCGCTCGGCGGAGGACGAAGCCGAGCTCGAGCGGCGTTTGCGCTCCGCTCCGAGAGGCCCGCATCCGCAGTTGCACGATGCGCTCTTGGATCAGTTCGTCGCCAAGGCTGAGGCCAACCACTTCACCGTGGAACGCGTCGCATCGCTGCAGATGCTCGTTCCGGCGGTTCAGCGGCTTTTGGCAGAGGCAGAAGCGCCACCCGACATCAGCGTCGCGGGGTCGCTCGCCAGCCTCGGCTGGCCGCAAGACTGGACGATCAATACCGGTCCGGCCCGCATGGTCGAGGCGATGAGCGTGACGATGGCGGTTGCTGGCGTGGCCGAGACTGGCAGCGTCATCCTTCGCTCGGATGCGAAGAACCCGACGACGCTGAACTTTCTACCCGACACGCACGTGATCGTGCTGCGCGCCTCCGACGTGGTCGCCTACCTGGAGGACGCCTGGGCGCAGGTGCCCGGCGAAAGCGGCGACTGGCCGCGGACCGTCAACGTCATCTCGGGGCCTTCGCGCACCGCCGACGTCGGCGGCGTCCTCGTGCGGCCGGCACATGGCCCGAAAGCGGCGCATATCGTTCTCGTCGGTGAGTGATCACGGTAGGCGGGCAGATCCGCCTGCCGGAAATCAAGCAGCCACAGACACGAAAAATGGGAGGCGACGGGTGTCGCCTCCCAGGTTGCGAGAAGGTAGTAGGTAGTGAAGTCGGTCGGTTACACGATCAGAAGAAGATCGCGGCACCTGCAATGAACATGTTCAAGTCCTCGAACTCCTGCACGCCGGCAACGCCGGAGTCCTCGAAGTCGGCGGTAAGCTTGTGCATGCGCCACTTGCCCCAGATCTGCATCGAGGCGGCATCGATATCCTGCACGATGCCCAGGCCGTAGCGGGTGGCCTTGGTGCCGGTCAGGTTGACGCTAGTGTCGGCCGCACTTCCGCAGGCATTGCCGATGGCACCGCCCACACCGAAGAACGCCGCGCAAAGATCGCCGCTGCCACTGACGATGGCGGCGTACATGTCTTTGTTCTGGCCGTACTCGCCGTAGAAGTGCGTGTTGCCGAGCGGCGTCAAGCGCTGCGTGAGACCGGCCTTGATGTAGTAGTGGCTGTCGTCAGGCCTGTTGGCCAGACCGGCACCTTCCTCACCATAGAGCGCGTGCACCCAGAGACCGGAAGGATTGTGCTTGATGAAGCCGCCGACCTGCGTGTAGTCGGCCTTGCCGAAGTCGATGCTGCTGGACGAGGTGTAGGCAGCGCTCGCAGCCAACTGGAAGTCGCCAACCTCGCCTTTCCAGCGACCGGCAACGTCCCAGAAGTCATCGCGTCCCCACGAAGCGGAGAGGACCAGGCCTCCGAACGCGGGCGTGTCGTAGCGAACGGCATTGCGGCGATCGCCGGCACAGTCGCCGCCGATACCGAGCTGCTCGGACTGACAGAAGAAGGCCATCTCCCACCAGGTCGCGCCGGCAAGGCCCGAGCCACCCTTCGGACGCAAGAAGAACGAGGCGCCGTCGAAGGTCACGGTGTTGGCGGGAATGACGGTCCCCGAAAGGTCGGAATCGAGCGCGGCGTTATCGGACGCGTGCGAAAGCTTGCCGACCCTGATGGTGCCGTAGTCGTCGCTCTCGAAGTACCAGTTCGAGTGCAGGAGCGTGATGCCCGTGCCGATGTCGGCATTGTCCTGATTGACGAGCAGAGAGTCGGTCTGATCGAACGACAGCGTCAACTGATAACCGGCCTTGAGACCGGGCCTGATGACGGCACTACCGGCGAACGTGAACCGGGTCGCAAGATCGGGCGCCTCGCTGTTGACGTAGACGTTGCTCTCCTTGCTGTCGTCCCAGTACATCACCTGCTGGGTCACGAAACCCGAGACCGTGAGCGAGACCTTACGGTTCCCCTTGCGCGCGGTCGTGGCCTCCAGGTCGGCTATTCTCTCCTCAAGATCGGCGCAGCAGTCTCCGCCAAAATCCGCTGCTCGAACCGTGTCGTTCTGGGCTGCCCCCATGACAGACCCGAGAAGCACTGCAGAACACAGCAGTGCCCGTTTTCCCCCACGCATTACGCTTACTCCTTACTATTTTACGCGCGAACGACGCTCTCGCGGCCCACAGAACGCGTGGGTTTGGAAGCTCGCGCTACTCTTTACGCAAGGGGGTAAAGGCAAAGGCTGTGCCAACAATCGATGCTGGATGCCGATGCGCCCTCGAGCGCGGCGCAGCCCGGCCGGGCTCGCAGCAAAAACGCCTGCGACGAAAGGGCTTGTGCGAAAGTCTCAGTGCACGCAGAGCCGAAGAAGCGCGCGACTTCCCAATCACGCGTTGCTCAATAACAACAAATTGCCTGCGACCAGTCCGGCGCCGAGGCACGGCCGCGCGTGACGGCTGTTACAGCCGGTGATCCAACACCTGTAACAGGGAGACGTGTACGGACACGGCATGCGTCCCACACCGCGCGCGCCTTCGCAACCGCACATCTTCCGCTTTTTCCCAATCTACGCCGCCAAACGCGCGCCTGCCGTGTCGCCCCTGGGCAAGCGGCATCTCTGGCATGGTTTATGCTCTCTCATTTTACGCGGCCGCGCGTTGCACACCCGTCGTGCAGTTCGCAGCCGTGAAAAACAAACCAAGAGACGTACCAGGGGAGCGAAATGTCAGTGGGGAGGGGCGCCGGCTATACGGGGCGCCGCAAACTGGGGAACGTGCAGTCGGCGCGACCGTCGCGGGGCTCGGACGGCGCAAACGATGCTGGCTGCTGACACGGGAGACACCGACTTGCCAGCCAGGCGGCATGAGCGGTGCCACGTTCACCCGGCGCAGCACGCCAGCGATGCCGCGCGGCATCACCGACCGGCTGCTCACCATCCCGCTGAGATGTTATCGGAAACCCGGAGGGGGATTTTGCACGCTACAGACGACGAAGCGCGTGCAGCGGGACGTCTCGTGACGACACGGCCCGGCCTTGGGCCGCAAGTGTCAGAAAGGAAGGCGAGATGCTTATCGTCACTGTGAATGGCAAGGAACACGAATTCGACGGCGATCCGAACACGCCGTTGCTGTGGTTCGTGCGCGACGAGCTGGGGCTCACGGGATCCAAATTCGGTTGCGGCGCAGGACTGTGCAAGGCCTGCACGATGCATGTCGATGGCGTCGCGGTCGCTAGCTGCATGACGCCGGTCTCCGATGCCGAGGGCAAGACCGTCACGACCATCGAAGGCCTGAGCGCGGACGGCAATCATCCGGTGCAGAAGGCTTGGCGCGAGCTCAACGTGCCGCAGTGCGGGTTCTGTCAGGCCGGCCAGATCATGCAGGCGGCCGCCCTGCTGGCGGAGAACCCGGCGCCCAAGGACTCCGAGATCGTCGAGACCATGTCCGGCAATATCTGCCGCTGCGGGTGCTATCAGCGCATCCATGCGGCGGTGCGTCTGGCGGCGGGAGGGGTCTGAGCCATGCTGCATTATCTCGAAAAAGAAGCGCGCGCCGTGCGCCGCGAGTCTTCCCGCGCACTGATTGAGAACGTCAGCCGACGCTCATTCATCGGCGGCGTTCTCAAGACCTCCGGCGTCGTCCTCGCGTTGCAGGTCGTCCCGACCGGCGCCCAGGCCTTCAAGGCCTATCCCACCGGCGCTGAGGGGATGCCACACACGACGATAAACGATCCGCACGTCTTCGTCGCGATCGATCCCGACGGCACGGTGACAATTGTTGCCCACCGCTCGGAGATGGGCACGGGCGCCAAGACGAGCCTGCCGATGGTGGTCGCCGACGAGATGGAAGCCGACTGGTCGCGCGTCAAAATCGTGCAGGCGCCCGGCGACGAGGCCCGCTACGGCAACCAGGACACCGACGGATCGCGCAGCGTGCGCCACTTCATTCAGCCGATGCGCGAATGCGGCGCGGCCATGCGCTACATGCTGGAAGAGACCGCGGCTGGCCTTTGGCGCGCCGACCGCCGTCTGTGCAAGGCCCGCAACCACGAGGTGGTCTTGCTGGCCGCCGACGGAAAGACGGAGACGGGAACGCGGCTGGGCTTCGGCGAGCTTGCCGAGCTGGCGATGTCAAAGCCGGTGCCACCGCGCGAGTTCCTGACCTTCAAGAAGCCGTCCGAATTCCGCTACATGGGCAAAGGCAAGACGCCCATGGTCGACCTTCATGACATCACGACCGGCCGCGCGGTCTACGGTGCCGACGTGCGTCTACCCGGCATGAAGTATGCCGTCATCGCGCGCCCGCCCGTGGTCGGCGGCAAGGTCAAGAAGCTCGACTCCGCGGCGGCGCTGAAAGTTCCCGGAGTCGAGGCGATCCATCAGATCGAAGGCTCCATCCCGCCGGCGAAGTTCGCGCCCTTGGGCGGCGTCGCCGTGATCGCCAAGTCCACCTACGCGGCGATGCAGGGCCGCGAGGCGCTGGTGATCGAATGGGAGGACGGTCCGCACGCAGGCTACAATACGCCCGCGTTCCGCGAGGAGATGAGCGCGACCGCCAAGAAGCCAGGCAAGGTCATCCGCGATCAGGGTGATGCGGATTCCGCCTTCGCCAACGCGGCCGACACGTTCGCGCAGGAGTACTATCAGGCGCACGTCGCTCAGGCGCCGATGGAGCCGCCGGTTGCGCTCGCGCGCATCGTCGACGGCAAGATCGAGGTGTGGGCCCCGGTGCAGAGCCCCGGCGGCACGCGTGACGATGTCGCCAAGGCGTTCGGCGTCAAGCCCGAGGACATCACGATCCACGTCACGCTGCTGGGCGGCGGCTTCGGTCGCAAATCCAAGTGCGATTTCGTGTTGGAGGCCGTGAGCCTTTCCAAGAAGCTCGACGGCGCACCGGTGTGCGTGCAATGGACCCGCGACGACGACATCCATCACGCGTTCTTCCACACCACGTCGGTGGAGCGCATCGAGGCGGCCATCGACAAGTCCGGCAAGGTCACCGGCTGGCGCCACCGCACGGTCGCGCCGTCGATCCTGTCGACGTTTGCCGAGGATTCCGGCTACCAGTTCCCGATCGAGTACGGGATGGGCTTTGCCGACATGCCATTCGACATTCCCAAC
>Ga0209347_1005238_pt1 | contig 12540 bp, 14 predicted proteins | sample AutmiccommuBRH23_FD_187382 | JGI IMG/M metagenome (GOLD analysis project Ga0209347, IMG submission 187382) | Deep subsurface microbial communities from Mt. Terri, Switzerland - Autotrophic microbial communities BRH/23 (SPAdes) (version 2) | ecosystem: Environmental > Aquatic > Deep subsurface >...
AGCGCTGGTTGGAGTCGCTGCCCGGCATGGATCGCCTGGAGTACCTGATCGAGCAGGCCGGGCGCGAGACACCGGCCTATCGGGTGGTGCTAAGGGCCATCGGGCTGGGGACCGTGGCGGGTGTGTCGCTGGGTTACCTGAGTCATCGCCCGCTGCTGGGGCTCGCGGCCGGTGCCGTGGCCGCTGCCGTGCCGCTGCTGCGACTGATGATCGCGCGCACCAAGCGCCTGGCGAAATTCGAAGAGCAGCTTCCCGATGCCCTGATGATCATGGCGCGGGCGTTGCGGGCAGGGCATCCGTTCACGGAAGCCCTGCACCTGGTGTCCGAGGAGATGCAGGAGCCGGTGAGCACCGAATTCGGTACCACGTTCATGGAGGTCAACTACGGCGGCGATCTGCGTGCCGCCCTGGCGGGGCTGCTGAGCCGCATCCCGAGCGTGACGGTCATGGCCCTGGTCAGCTCCGTATCCATCCAGAAGGAGACGGGGGGGAATCTCGCCGAGCTTCTCGACCGCCTGGCCACCGTGGTGCGCGAGCGGTTTCGCTTCCAGCGCAAGCTGAAGACCCTTTCGGCTGAAGGGCGGATGGCCGCCTGGATTCTGTCGCTGATGCCGTTCGTGTTGGCGGGTGTGCTTTCCCTCGTCAGCCCCAACTTTCTGCCCATGCTCACGCAGGACCCGGCGGGCCGGCAGCTGGTGGTGGTGGCATTCGTGTTCATGATGATCGGCATTCTCTGGCTGAGTCGCATCGTGCGGATCGACGTCTGAGCCCCGGGGAGGCGAACGATGGAGTGGGTGGCGGTATTGCAGGGCTACGTGGATGACTTCACCAGCCGGCCAGGCGCGCCCGAGCTCGGCATTGCGGTGCTGGTGGGTGTGGCGGCGTTCACGCTGGTGGTGGCCCTCATGCTGCTGGCGGCGGGCTTTGCCGATCCTGTGCGCCGCCGCCTGCACGGCCTCACCGCCGACGAACGCGAGCCGAAGGCAGGCGACCCGGGGCTGGTGCGGGTGTTCGCGCCCGTGGGCGACTACCTGGCGCCGCGGGACAAGGCCGCCCGCTCGAAGGTCGCAAAGCGCCTGAGTCATGGCGGCGCGCGCAAACCGAACGCCGTGCGGGTGTTCTACGGCGCCAAGTTGTCGCTCGCCGTGCTGCTGCCGGTCATCACGATCGCCACCCTGATTCCGCTCGCACGCGTGCCGGTATCCGGCATGCTGCTGTACGTCGTGGCAGCCGCCATCGCCGGCTTTCTCATTCCCACCTTCTGGCTGGAGCACCGCATCAAGCGTCGGGTCCGCAATCTGCGGCGCGGGCTCCCGGACGCCCTCGACCTGCTGGTCGTGTGCACCGAGGCGGGCCTCGGACTCGGCGCGGCGATCCAGCGGGTCGCCCGTGACCTGGAAGTCAGCCACCCGGAGCTGGCCGAGGAGTGGCGTCTGTTCGGCATGCAGACCCGGGCGGGTATGGACACCCGCTCCGCGCTGCGGGATCTGGAGGAGCGCAACGGCGTCGACGATATCCGTGGTCTGGTGACCACGCTCCTGCAGAGCATGCGCTTCGGCACCAGCATCGCCGACACTCTGCGCATCTATTCGACGGAGCTTCGGGACAAACGGACCCAGGCGGCCGAGGAGCGCGCGGCCAAGGTGGGCACGAAGATGCTGTTTCCACTGGTCCTGTTCATCTTCCCCAGTTTCTTCGTGGTGGCGCTGGGCCCGCCGCTCCTCGGCGCCCTCGCCGCACTGGGCGCACGGTAGGCGAAACACCGGAGGCGAACGTGAGACTCATAACGACAGTCGTGGTCGCGACCGTGCTGGCCCTGTCCGGATGCGCAGCCGGGCCATCGGCGAAGAACGGGGACGACCCGTACGGGGTGCTTTACGGTGACCATTCCAAGGCGGCGTATGCGACCTCCTTTCCGGTTGCCTCGCCCGCCGAGGCGAACGCCCGAGGCGACGCCGCGGTCCAGGGCGGCGACTTGGACCGCGCCTTGTTCGAGTACGTGCGCAGCCTCGAGCTGGACGGACAGCAACCGGCGGTGTTCTACAACATCGGCGCCATCCACGACTCCCGCCGCTCTTACCGCTTGGCCGAGCTGGCCTACCGCTGGGCGTTGAAGCTCGATCCTGAACACGTGAATGCCCGCGCCGGTCTGGGCGTGCTTCTGCTCCGCGCCCGGCACTACGACGCGGCAAAGGCGGAGCTGAACGCGGCCGTTTCACGGTCGAACGACCGCTGGCGGGCCCACAACGCGTTGGGAATCATTGCAGATCTCGAAGGTCGGTTCGATGACGCGGCGGCTCACTACAAAGCGGCCCTGAGCGTGGTTCCAACCTCGACCATGGTGCTCAACAATCTCGGCTATTCGCGCTACCTGGCCGGGGACTGGTCACAGGCCCGGGAGACACTCGGGAAGGTGCTGCGCATCGACGCGAAATACGCCCTCGCCTGGCGCAATCTGGGCCTGGTGTATGCCCGCCTCGGTGAGCATGGGCGCGCGGTGGAAGCCCTGAGCCGGACCATGTCGGCGCCCGAGGTGCACAACGACCTCGGCTATCTGTCGATGCTCGATCAGGACTACGAACGGGCGGAGGCGCTGCTGGGCGAAGCCATGCGGCTGTCGCCGAGCTTCTACAGCACGGCCCATCAGAACGCGAGACGGGTCGAAAGCCTGCGACAGGACGAATCTCACGGGTTGCCGGTGCGGGACTGAGCCTCGCCCCATGCGCAGGTCTGGAGGGTGAACTGATGAGAGCGGGAATGCCGGGCAGGCAGGCCGGGACCGAGCTGGTCGAGTTCGCGATCACCGCGATGTTGTTGTTCATGCTGCTGTTCGGGATCATCGAATTCAGCGTCGTGATGTTCGACAAGGCGACCATCACCAATGCCAGCCGGGAGGGGGCGCGGACGGGGATTCTGTTTCGACCGGAGCCTCGCGACGCCGGAACAGAGGACGCGATCGTCACGACGGCGATCAATGACTACGCGGCGGCCTATTTGATCTCTCTGGGGGGGGCGGCGGCACTCGATGTCGATGTAGGCCGCACCGACCTGAACGGGGATGGCGTTTTCAACAGCGGCGATGAAATCACCGTGACCGTCACCTATCCGTACCAGTTCCTGATCCTGCCCGGGTTCGTGACCTCGATGGCGGGTGAGCTGGGATTGTCGGCGACCACGGTCATGCGGGCGGAGTGACTGACATGACAATGCGACTGGGCGAGCGGCTCGCCACTCAGACCCCGCCACGGCGGCAAGCGGGCATTTCGCTCGTGTTGATGGCGCTGTCCCTGGTGATGTTGCTCAGCTTCACGGCCCTGGCGTTGGACGGCAGCAACCTCTACATCGCCAGGAACGAGCTACAGAACGCAGCCGATGCTGGAGCACTGGCGGGCGCCCGCGTGCTTTATGTGGCCGATGGCAGCTCGGTGAACAGCGGGGCCGACGCCGTGGCCGCGGCGACTGCAGCGAGCAATGCCAGCCAGGGAACGGCGGTCGAAGTCACCAGCGTACGTCGTGGGCACTGGAGCTTTGCAACGCGGACATTTACCCCGAACTCGTCATTGGATCCGGTGGATTTGTTCGGCGTGTCGGCGGCGGAACTGGACGCGGATCCGAACTTCATCAATGCCGTGGAGGTGGTGACGGAGCGCAACGCCACGGCCGTTCCGGCATTCTTCGGCTTCATCTTCGGTCACGAGAGCTACCAGGCCGCAGCGCGTGCCGTTGCCTACATCGGCTTCGCCGGAACACTTCGACCCGAAGACGTCGACCAACCCGTGGCAATCTGCAAGGATCGGTTACTGAGCGGCGGTGAGTACGTCTGCAGTGTGGGTACCTTCATACCGAGCTCCTCGGATGAGTTAACGAGTGAGACGGGAGGTTGGTCATCGTTCAGCCAGGACGACGCGTGCCTCGGAGGAACCAGTACATCGGAGCTTCGGCCCCTGGTGTGCGCGTCCGGAAACCCGATGCCAATGACGTTGGGAAAGGACGTCGCGACCCACGGGGGACAATCGGAGGCGACATTCAAGGATCTGTACGACTGTTGGGACGAGAACACGGGCCAGGAGGAATTGTGGAACATGACGCTGCCGGTCATCGACTGTCCGGACGCCAACGTCGGCCCGTGCAACCGGCTTTCGGGGGCGGTGAACGTGAACGTGGTCTTCGTCGTCGATCAGGCCAACAAGATCGACGACGATGCGCCGCGGCGCATGGAACTGCCGGACTTCGATGGCGACGGCGCATCCGACGGCATATGGGAGAACGACTCGCCCGATGGCGCCACCCGCTGGAACGATTTCGTAACCACCTTCAATATCCAGAAACCGGATGGGACGTTGGCCTTGTGGGACTCCGATCCGAGCACAACAGGGTGGCGGCAGAAGACGATCTATTTTCTTCCCGATTGTTCGTTCCATGAACCAACGGGCCTTTCCGGCGGCGAGAACTTCGGCGTGCTCGCGCAGATTCCGGTGCTGGTGGACTGAAAGGCGTCCTGACTTTCAGCAGGCGAAGCCGGCGGTGACCGCGGCGGCGGTCGCAAAGCCGCGTCGGTGCTTTACCGCGAAGTCGCGAACCGCAGCCCGAGATTCAGCAGTCGCTGAATCAACTGCTCATAGCTCATCCCCGCCTTCTCCGCGGAGAACGACACGTCCTCGTTGTTGGCGATGGCTGCGTTCGGATTGGCCTCCAGCACGTACACCTTGCCGTCGGCGCTCAGGCGCAGGTCCATGCGTGCGTAGCTGGATAAATCCAGGATGCGATAGATGCGTTTGGCGAGGCGCACGACATAGTCGTGCATGCCGGTGGGCAGGTTTCGGGCGAACTGATAGTCGATGCCGCGGCTCTCGCGGTACTTTTCGTCCCACTTCACCTTGTAGGTGGCGATCTTGGGCAGCTCGTCGCCCCGCTTGAAGATGATCTCGCGGATCGGAAGCACCTGCAGGCGCTGGTTGCCCATGACCGTGGCGTAGAGCTCGCGGCCGTCGATGTACTCCTCGGCGATGGCGTCGGTGCCGGTCATCTCCTGCACCTGGATGACCCGCTCGATCAGCTCCTGGGGATTGCTCACGAACGACGCCTGGGCGATGGCGATGGAGCCTTGTTCCACCAGGGATTTGACCACCATGGGATAGGGCAGGTTGCGCACCTCCCGTTCCTGGATGATGCGCCCCCACCGAAATACCCGAAAGCGCGGCACCTTGATGCGGTGGTAGCTGAGCAGCTTCTTCGACAGCGCTTTGTCCCGTGACAGCACCAGGCCGCGGGGATTGCAGCCGGTGTAGGGCATCTTGATCATATCGAGATAGCTCACCACGTAATAATCGTGGGCGGCGTTCTCCCCGAACGCCTCCAGCAGGTTGAAGGCGATGTGAGGCTTCCATTCGTCGATGGTGCGCCGCACCGGGGCGATCTCGTCGTCCACCGCCACCATCTTCACCTCGTGACCGAGATTGATCAGGGCGGTGCGCACATCGTACTCCGTGCGGTACTTGCCCATGCGCGGATCGTCCTCGTCGGACAGGTCGTCCGGCGGCACCAGGTAGGAGTGCACGAGCATCATCACGCGAAGTTTTTTCATAGGGATATGTGGAAGCCGCCGCTGTGGAGCTTGTTCATCACCACCATGGTGAGGAAGGCGACCATCTCTCTCTTGGTTTGTTGTTCGTCTTTTGTCAGGCGCAGTTCCAGGGCGTCGCCGCGCTTGATCATTTCCTTGATCACTTCGTTGATCCGGTATCTGTACTCCGACGTCCAGCGCGCCACCGTGTCGAGGACCTCGCTGCGCACGCGCCGAATGAAGCGCGAGGCCTTTTCGTTGCGGGCATGCTCGGGACTGGCGGAGAAAAGCCTCTGCAGGTCGCGGTCGAAGAACTGGGGACTGTCGGACCCGTAGCGGGCGAGCTTGTCCTGGTAGTATTCGCCCAGGGTCAGGCGCATGTTCTGTACCGGATACACCTCGCGTCGATTGCGCAGCCGCGGACGGCGGCTGCGGATCTCGTCCATGAGTCCGTCCACGTATTCGAGCTTGCCGAGCGCCCCGCAGCCGCGATAGCGCCGCCGCCAGTCGAAACGGGGGCGCAGCCAGACGGCGAAGGTCTCGGCCCAGTCCTCGTGCGGGTGGGCTTGGGCGTACCAGTGGGGCAGGTTGACCACGTAGCGCTTGCTGTAGGGTTTGGGCAGATAGGTGTCGGGGTAGGGCGCATTGGGGCGGCCGAAGCACTGTTTCCAGTCCCGGCGTTCGTGCAGTTGGTAGGCGTTCAGCAGCGCATGGCCGCTCTCGTGGCGCAGCAGCTTCATGCACCAACCCCGGGTGGCGCCTTCCACTTCCAGCATGTGCTCCCGCTCCAGGCGCACCAAGCGCGGGTGCGCCAGGAAGAAGGGTATCGCCACTCCGGGCACGCCGTCGGGACAGTACCAGTCGTCCGAAAGCCAGAAGTGGGGCCGGAAGATCAGGCCGCGGTGGTCCAGCTCCTGATGGAGCTGCCGGATGCGCGGCGCCAAGGGCGAACCATCGATGCGCAGCCCCAGGTCGCAAATACGGGCATCCAGCAGCCGTTCAGTAGGCCAGCGGCCCCAGCCGCGCAGAGCTGTGGGGCGGGGAGGGGAGCGGGTCGCCATGGGCAAAGCATAGGGATAGTGGGGGCAAGCCCGCAAATGCGTCGCGCGGGCTGTGTTTCTGAACCGTTCCCCCTGCGCTCCGGCGCTGCTAGACTTTGGACCTCGTCTAAGTCTTGGCTGGACCGCGCCCATGAGGGCTCATCGCAAGACCATCGCCTGGCTGCTGCTCACCGCGTTCCTGAACCTGACGCTGGTGACGGGGGCCTATGGCATGGTGATGGCGCCGAGCCCCGAACCCGTGGCGAGTATGGCGGCCATGGAGCACACGACGGCGCCGGGCATGAGCCAGGACCACTGCGTCGAGGCCGACGTCGTGGTCGAAGAACCCACCATGGAGCACCGCTGCGAGACCGGCTGCGAGGACGACTGCTCGGTCTGCCTGCACGGTGCGCAGGCGCTGCCGGACCAGCATGCCGAGGCGGCGGTGCTGACCCCGCGCGCGTTCATCTCCGTCGCCGCCAGCGGTCGCCACGACCGCGTTCCAGATACCGCACTAAGACCTCCGCAAACCCTCCCACACTGATCGCGCACTCCGGTGCGCAGGCGCCGCCCGTTCCCCGCGGGTGGCTGCACTCACCAGTGATGGGAGCGTTCCATGTCTGGATATCAACGCAGCAGGGCTGGACGCCGTGTCCGGCTCCAATTGGCGTATCTGACCGCCGCCGGGATTTCGGCGGCCGGCTGCACCGCCTACCCGACGATGCCCGAGCCCGGGCCCGACCACCCCGCCAGTGCCGAGGCGGCCGTGGTTCCCATGGCGCCCATGCCCGGCACGCTCGACACCGCCGCCGTGCGGCCCCTGACGCCGCCCGCCATGGACCACGGCGGATCCGATCAGGGCGGAATGGATCAGGGCGCCATGGATCACAGCACCACGGACCACGGAGCCACGGATCCGGGCGCCATGGATCACAGCGGCATGGACCACGGAGGCCCGGACCAGCCCGCCGTGGATCACAGCGGTACGGGTCACGGTGCCGCGGATCAGGGTGGCATGGATCACGGCACCATGGATCACGGTGCCACGGACCCGGGCGCCATGGATCACAGCGGCATGGACCACGGGGCCTCCGATGGGCCCGCGACGGACGGGGACGCGGCGGCCGATGGGCATGGAGCGCCGCAGCCCGCCGCGAACCACGACGGCGGTCACGACAGCCATCAACAGATGCAGCATTGAGGGGAAAACCATGACAACAACAAAAGCCCTCGCCGCGCTTGCCGCCGGACTCATCCTGACCGGTTGCGCCTCCATCGAGCCCAAGCCCGGATTCGACCGGGTGAGCGGCATGGTCGAGGAGCGCAGCGGCAATCAGATTCACTGGCGGCAAGGCGGTGTCGAGGATGAGCGGGTGCGGGAGCGGATTCAGGCCATGATCGCGGACGGGCTGGACGCCGACGAGGCGGTGCAGGTTGCGCTGCTCGCCAACCCGCAACTGCAGGCCACCTACGAGGAACTCGGCATCGCCCAGGCGGACCTGGTGCAGGCGGGTCTGCTGAGCAACCCGGTGTTCGGCGCCGTGGTGCTGCGCCCCCGGGACGAGGACCACACCAATCTGGACCTGGACATCGCCTGGAACTTCCTCAGCGTCTTCACCATGCCCCTGCGCAAGCGGGCGGCGGAGGAGAACTTCGAGGCCGCCCAGCTGCGGGTCACCAGCGAAGTCCTGAGTCTCGCCGGTGAGGTACGGCGTGCGTTCTACGGCGCCCAGGCCAATGCCCAGATCGCGGAGATGCTCGCGCAGGTGAGCACCGCCACCGCCGCGCAGCTGGACGCGGCCCAACGGCTGCGGGATGCCGGCAACATCACGGCGCTCGCCCTGGATCAACGTCGCGCTCAGCACGAGGAGGCGCTGATGCTGTTGGCTGAAGCCCAGGCGGCCGTGTACCGCAACCGCGAACAGTTGAACGCGCTCATGGGCTTGTGGGCCACCGCGACCCAGTGGGAGATGCAGCCGCGCCTGCCGACGATCCCGGGCGATCCCTACGACATCGCCGCCATCGAGCGGCAGGCGGTGGAGCGCAGCCTGGATCTGGCGTCACTGCGCCACCAGTTGGAGAGCGCCGCCCGGCGCCTGGGGGTGACCAACATCACCTCGGTGATCCCGGATCTGGAGATCGGTTACGCCTGGGAGCGGGATGACGGCGATTGGGAAGACGGGCCGCTGCTGGAGGTGCCGCTGCCGATCTTCGACTGGGGTCAGGCCAAGCGCGCCCGGGCGCGGGCGGAGCTGGAGCAGCTGCGTGCCCGCTATGTGCACCGCGCCATCGGCCTGCGCGCCGCGGCCCGCGGTACCGCCCGGGAGCTGGAGGCGGCCCGCGCCCGGGTGCGGCACCTGGGGGACGTACTGCTGCCTCTGCGCGAGCGCATCGTGCAGGGCATGCAGCTGGAGTACAACGCCATGCAGGTGGGTGTGTTCCAGCTGTTGGACGTTCAGCAACAGCAGGTACGAACCGGGCAGCGCTACGTGCAGGCGCTGCGCGATTACTGGGTCGCCCGTGCCCGGGTGGAGCAGTTGTTCAACGGCGCACCGGTGCGCAGTGAAGGTGTTCGCGCCGAAGCGCCGCTGGGCGCCGGCGCGGCGCTGGATTCCGACGGAGGACATTGATCATGAGCATGAATCGACGCACATTCCTGACCGGCTCGGCGGCCTTGGCCGGCGGTGCCGCACTGGCGCCCGCGGCCGCCCGCGCCGCAACGACTCGCCGCCGCTGGGAGGAGAGCTACAGCGGCGGCCGCGTGGACGTCAAACCCCTGGAGCCCGGCCTGCCGGGTAAGCACTACCACCCGGTGGTGGTGCCCAACGGCGCCAGCCTGCCGTTTGAGATCGTCGACGGGGTCAAGGTGTTCCACCTGATCGCCGGCGAGGTGGAGCACGAGTTCGCCCCGGGTCTCAAGGCCACCTGCTGGGGCTACAACGGCAGGGTCAACAGCACCGTGATCGAGGCGGTGGAGGGCGAGCGGGTCCGCATCTACGTCACCAACAAACTCCGGGTGCCCACCACCGTGCACTGGCACGGCGTGTTTCTGCCCAACGGCATGGACGGCGTCAGCGGCGTTACCCAGGCGCCGATCGCTCCGGGCGATACGTTCAAGTACGAGTGGACGCTGCGCCAGCACGGCACGTTCATGTACCACTCCCACCATGACGCCATGACCCAGGAGGCCATGGGGCTGATCGGCTCGCTCATCATCCATCCGCGCAACCCCACGGCGGACGATCGGGCGGACCGGGATTTTTCCCTGATGTTGTCGGAGTGGCGCATCGATCCGGGCACCTCCCGGCCCAACCCCAACGAGATGAGCGACTTCAACGTGCTCACCATCAACGGCCGCTGCTTTCCGGGAACCGATCCGCTGGTGGCCAGGCTCGACGACCGCGTGCGCATCCGCCTCGGCAATCTGTCGGCGATGGACCACCACCCCTTCCATCTGCACGGCTACCGTTTCAAGGTCACGGCCACCGACGGCGAACGCATCCCGGTGGAGGGCCAGTGGCCCGAGACCACCGTGCTGGTGGCGGTCGGGCAGACTCGGGAGATCGAGTTCATCGCCGACGCGCCGGGCGACTGGGTGGCGCACTGCCACATGAGCCATCATATGATGAACCAGATGGGCCACGACGTGCCCAACATGGTCGGCGTGGAGCCGGGGGATCTCGACCGCAAGGTGCAGTCGTTGTTGCCCGGTTACATGACCATGGGTCACAACGGCATGGACGACCACGTGCAGCACATCGCCATGGGCCACATGCCGATGCCCGAAAACAGCATCTCCATGGTGGGCAGGCCCGGACCGTTCAGCTACATCGACATGGGCGGCATGTTCACCATTCTCAAGGTGCGGGAACAATTGGCCAGCTACGAGGCCGATCCGGGCTGGTACCGTCACCCGGAAGGCACCGTGGCGGCGATTGCCAGCGCAGAGGAACTTTCGCGCGATGGGATTCGTGTTGCATGACAGGGCCCGTGATCGATGTGGGCGGGAATCAATGCGCTGCGCCCCGCGTCGAATTGCGGCATGTCTAAGCCGTGCTAAAGTCCTTGGTCTGGGGCTGTCCGCACGGGACGCACGCGGTCTCATCGGCCGGAGGAGTGGCGTATGTCTCAAAAGGCTGTCGCGGCGGTGCTCGCGGGAATCGGGCTGACCTTACTGGTGATCTCCGGGCTGGGCTTCATCCTGCTGTCGCAAAGCACACAGGTGGCGGACTCCGAGGGTCAGGCCCGGAGCACCACGCTCGACGACCGGTCCAGCGCGCCGCCGCCGTTGGCTTCCGTCGCAACGGATGCCGGTAATGGTGTCGCCATTCAGGCACCGATCGACTTCGGCGCCTCCGACGAGGCGCCTGCGTCTGTCCTGTTCACGGGCGCCGACGAGCCCGCCGCGAAAGCTAGCGCCCGGTAGGCATGAGAGCCCCATCCCGGGGGCGATGCACCGACCACCTTGTGCCGGCGCGCCGGGGGGCATAGGCTGGGCAATCGTTCGGCCAGGACCCGCCCCATGGCGAGCCCCTCTCCATCCCCCACCGTCAAGAAAGAACCCAAGTTCTGCCGCTGCCGTGCCTGTCACGAGCACTTCTACGCCGATACGGTCGCGGCCGCGCGGGAGGCGTGCCGCGAACATGCCCAACGGGAGCACCCGCAGTGGGGGCCGGGGGCCTGCTTTTGCCCGGACTGACACCATGACGACGCGTCCCGCGGCGCCCCCGGACCTTGCCGGCGATGAGCTGTGGGCGCTGCTCAACGCCCAAACCGCCCGGGTAGCCTGGTCGGAGCTCGCACCCCACCACCGCCGCGGCGCCGTCATCCAGGTCGCGACCGACCTGGATCTGGTGGCGGTGGCCGTGGCCGTGGTGGGTGACGACAACGCGGCGGTCGAGGCGTGGATGCACGCAGGGCAGCTGCGGCCGCCCCGTGCCGAGACCGTCGCCGCCTGGGATGCCGCCGGTGCGCGATTGTGGGCGGTGGTCACGCCTCCCTGGGTACTGGTGCAGGAGACTTCCCCCTGAGCGACATACGGACCGCCGACCTTTGCGATGCCCATCCCGGCAGGCTTCGGGTCCTGGAGCCGTCACTGCGGGATTTCGGCGGGGTGCGCCGATTCCACGGCATCATCGTCACCATGCGCGTGTTCGAGGACAATGCCCTGATGCGCGAGCGGTTGGAGACCCCGGGGGAGGGTCGCGTGCTGGTGGTGGACGGCGGCGGTTCCGTACGCTGTGCCCTGCTGGGGGATCGGCTGGCGCAGCTCGCGTGCGACCACGGCTGGCGCGGCGTGGTGATACACGGCTGTGTTCGCGACGCGGCCCAGGTGTCGACCCTGCCCCTCGGCGTGCGCGCCCTGGGGACCCACCCGTGCAAGAGCGGCACGAGCGGACGTGGTGACCGCGACCTGCCGGTGCACTTTGCCGGCGTGTCGTTCCACCCGGGCGAGTGGCTGTATGCCGACGAGGACGGAATCGTGGTCAGCGTCACCGATTTGAGCGCCGCGGGCTCCGAGGCGTAACCCGCTCGTTACTCACCCGTACGCTGGGGCGCCGCGCCGGACTCCACCTCTACTCCAACGCTCTCAGGTCGGGATTGCGCGGATCCACCGACAGGCCGCGGCGCACATACAGGCGCGCCAGGTCCGGGCGGCCTTCATTGATGGCATTGCGCGCCAGCAGTACATACCGGGACACGATCTCTTCGAAGCCCTGCTGCGCCACGGGGTTGTCCGGCTCCCGTTCCAACACCGCGCGGTAATAGTGCAGCGCCGAGTCCGTCGGCGGCGTGGTCAGGCGAAAGTCGGCCATGGCGGCCTCGGCCTGCTGCAGCAGGCCCTCGACCGCGCGGCTCGCTCCCGCGTCGCCAACTTGCGGGGAATCGGCAGCGCCCGCGGCCACGGCAGGGGCACTGGCCTGTCCCGAGTCGGCG
>Ga0209347_1005240_pt1 | contig 12538 bp, 12 predicted proteins | sample AutmiccommuBRH23_FD_187382 | JGI IMG/M metagenome (GOLD analysis project Ga0209347, IMG submission 187382) | Deep subsurface microbial communities from Mt. Terri, Switzerland - Autotrophic microbial communities BRH/23 (SPAdes) (version 2) | ecosystem: Environmental > Aquatic > Deep subsurface >...
GCGTTTGTTGCATTGCATCGCGGTGTCGTAGAAATAATAGCACCGCGTCCGCTGCAGCAGGTTGCCGCCCGTCGTGGCCTTGTTGCGCAGCTGCCCGCTGGCGCCCGCCAGCAGCGCGCGGGACAGCAGCGGCCAATGCCGCCGCACCAGGGGGTCGGCCGCGAGGTCAAAGTTCGGCACCAGCGCCCCGATCCGCAGCCCCGCCTCGCTGAGCGTGATGCCGCGCAGGTCCAGCCGCGAGATATCCACCAGCCGCGCCGGCGTCATCACCTCATGCTTCATCAGATCCAGAAGGTTGGTGCCCCCGGCGATGAAGGCGGTGCCCGGCGTCTCGGCCTCGGCCAGCGCCTCCTTGCAAGACCCGGCGCGGATATAGTCGAACGCCCTCATGCCGCATCCTCCCGCTCGGCCGCCGCCAGCCGGATCGCGGCGACGATGTTGGGATAGGCCGAGCAGCGGCACAGGTTTCCGCTCATCCGCTCGGCGATCTCCGCCTCGGTCGGCAGCGCCGGGCCGTCCAGCGTCTCCGACACATGGCTCGGCCAGCCCGCCCGGATCTCCTCCAGCATCGCGGTGGCCGAACAGATCTGCCCCGGCGTGCAATAGCCGCACTGGAACCCGTCCGTCTCGAGGAACGCCGCCTGCAGCGGCGACAGCGCGTCGGGCGTCCCCAGCCCCTCGATGGTCGTGACCCGGTCGCCATCATGCATCACCGCCAGCGACAGGCAGGAATTGATTCGCCGCCCGTTCACCATCACCGTGCAGGCGCCGCACTGGCCATGGTCGCAGCCCTTCTTGGTGCCGGTCAGCCCGGCATGATGCCGGATCGCATCGAGCAGCGTCACCCGCGGGTCGAGCTCAAAGCGGTGCTTGGTATCGTTGATCGTCAGGGTCACATGCATCGGGCGCGCCTATCTTGCTCGAGGGGCTGGACGGGACCGCGCAGGGGCGGTGGCGAGGCGTGAGCCGCAAGCGCGGCTCGCAGGGCCAACCCCGCCCCCCCGCGCCGGGTTCCCGCCAGTCATGGCGCCCGTGCAAGCCTCCGCTCCGCTTCCCCCGCTCGCGCGAAGGTGATGCGGATTGACCCCGCCGGGGCTACGCGCCACCCTGTGCCGCGCATAGTCTCCAGCAGCCCGCGCGATCCCCCCGCGAGGCGGAGCCGAGGGACCTGAATGACGCCGCCCACCGACGACGCCCCCATCGCCCAATCCGCCCCGCCGCCGAACCAGACCCAGCTCCCAGAACGCCAGGGCCTGCGCCATGCGCGCGAGCTGGAGCGGCACCTGGCCTTCCTCGACACCTTCACCGGCACCGCGCTTGGCGTGCTGGCCGCGGCCTCGGGCATCTACACCTATCTCGGGGTGCGCTCGCTGCTCGACGATACCGGCGCCTGGACCACCTTCGCGGCGCTGTCCTATTCCATCGCCGTCTCGGTCGGGATCTTTGTGTTCTGGTCCTACCTGCTGCGTCTTCTGCCCGCCGTCCGCACCGCCGCCTCGCGCGTCGGCCTGCTGCTGTCGATGGCGCTTGGCTGCGTCGCGATCATCGCCATGTCCTCCTGGCTGAACGCCGCGGCGCTGGCCGGGGCGGCGGCGGTGGAGCAGCATCTGGCGACCACGGTGCAGACCTACCAGGGCGCGCTGGAGCGGGCCCATTCCAACGCTATCGCCGGCCAGAGTCTTGGCCGCGACGTCGCCCGCGTCCGCCAGAGCTTTGGCGACCTGTCCGAGCAGGAGGCGGGCGGCAACCTCTCCGGCCTCGCCGGGCAGGGCGCGGTGTTCCGGGTGCTGACCCAGAAGGCCGCCGAGCTTGGCGGGCTGGAAGCGCAGATCGCCGCGCAGGACGGCCCCGTCGCCGCCGCCTTTGCCGAGGGCAACACCATCCTCAGCCGGATGCGGGCGCTGACGGTCGAGCCGGGCGCGGTCGAGGCCCGTTCGGTGCGCTTTTCTGAAGAAGCGGTGCGCCTGTCCGGCATCATCGCGCAGCTGCGCCAGCTGAATGTGGCCCCGCTGGTCGCCCGCGCCGCGCAGGATCTGGCGGATTCGGTCGTGCTGCCCGATCTCGATGGCGGCAGCGCGCTCGCCCGCTCCAGCCAGGCCAGCACCATCGAGTCCGTCCTGCAACTCCTCCGCCAGCGCGCCGAAACCCTGAACGGCGCCGCCGCCGACGTCATCGCGCTGCCCGCACCCGATGAGATCGTCTATACCCCCGTCTCCGCCGCCGATGCCGTCATCCGCTATGCCGGCAACTTCATCCCCAGCTGGGCCGGCGCCATCGCCATCGACCTGCTGCCGGCGGTGCTGGTCTTCATCGTCATGGTGACGCAATCGGCGATCCGCACCGGCCGCGGCGAGGGCACCGCCGAGGATACGATGACGGTCGCCGACCTGCGCGCCGCCATCGCCGCGGCGCGGGCGCTGCAAGAGCCGGTCCATCTGCCGGGCGAAACCCCGCCCCGCGGCCCGCAGGCCTGACGGATGCTCTTCCGCCGCGCCCGGGCGACTGCCGGGGACACCGAACCGCCAAGGCGCGCCACCCCGCAGGGCGCGCTGAAGCTGATGCTGGTCGCGCAGATCGGCATCGGCGCCGCGCTGCTGTGGATCGACCTGAACGCGGCAGGCTCCTCCGGTGCCACCGCGCCCCAGCTCTTCGCCCCGCCCGGCACCGGCCCCGAGACTCGGCCCTACGCCCCGGACCGTCGCCCCGGCCGCCCCGGCACCCCGGCGATGCGCGAGATGCCCCAGCGGCTGGAGTTCGGCCTTGAGGGTGAGGCAATGACCCTGATCGGCCAGATCGCCCCCGGCGACGCGCAGCGCTTCACCGATTATATCGAGGCGCAGCGGGCCGAGGGTGCGCGCCCCACCGCCCTGCAGATCGACAGCTCCGGCGGCTCCGTTGCCGACGCGCTCGCCATCGGCCGGCAGGTCCGCGCGCTGGCTATGACCACCTCGGTCGGTGAGGCCGCGGTCTGCCTCTCCGCTTGCCCCTATATCCTCGCAGGTGGCACTCAGCGTAGCGCCGACTCCGCCGCCGTCGTCGGCGTCCACCAGCACTATTTCGGCGAGAACACCCTGCTGCCCGCCTTCCTCGCCGTCGAGGACGTCCAGCGCGGGCAAGGCGCGGTGATCGAGTATCTGGACGAGATGGGCGTCGATGCGATGCTGATGGCCCCCGCGCTGAAGACCCCGCCGGACGAGATCTTCGTGCTGGATGCCGAGGATCTGCGCCGCTACCGGCTGGTGACCGACACGCCTGATGCCGAGGGCTGAGGGCCGGCAGCCACTACGGCAGGCGGCGCCGGGGGCAGAGTGCTGGCGCCAAAACGTATGTATAAAAACCATATAGATTCCATATGGTTTCTGTATCCAAAAAATAGCGTCTTTTCAGCGGGTTGAACCCGTTTCGGACGCGACACTGAAAAGCGCCGGAAATCCCCCCAAACTGCCATACCGCCCCCCCCCGATCCCTGACCGCTTGCACCCGCACCCCCGCCGGGCGACACTCCCCGGACCGCAAGATGAAAGGCCCCGCCCGGTGAAAATCGACCTCAACAGCGACCTCGGCGAGGGCTTCGGCGCATGGGCCATGGGCGACGATGCGGCGATGCTCGACATCGTCACCTCCGCCAACATCGCCTGCGGCTTCCACGCCGGCGACCCCGCCGGCATCCTGCGCACCCTGCGCGCCGCTGCCGCCCGCGGTGTGGCCATCGGCGCCCATGTCGGCTACCGCGACCTCGCCGGGTTCGGGCGACGGGCAATGGATGTCGGCTCCGAGGATCTGACCGCCGAGGTGATCTACCAGATCGGCGCCTTGCAGGCGCTGGCCGCCGCCGCGGGCACCCGCGTAAGCTACATCAAACCCCACGGCGCGCTCTACAACACCATCGCCGTCGACCCCCGGCAGGCCGATGCGGTGATCGCCGGAGTGCAGGCCGTGGACCCCTCCCTGCCGCTGGTCTGCCTCGCCGGCGCGCCGATCTGCGACCGTGCAATGGGCGCTGGTCTGCCGGTGGTGGCCGAGGCCTTCGCCGACCGCGCCTATACCGCAGGTGGTAGCCTTCTGTCCCGCACCCTGCCAGATGCAGTGCTCCACGACCCCGCCCTGATCGCCGCCCGGATGCTGCGACTGGTCCGCGAGGGCTGCATCGAGGCGGCCGATGGCAGCACCGTCACCCTCTGCGCCCAGTCCATCTGCGTCCACGGCGACAGCCCCGGGGCGGTGGCAATCGCCCGCCACCTGCGCAGGTCGCTGGAGGCCGCAGGCGTCGCGCTGCGCCCCTTCACAGGCGGCTGACAGATGCGCCTGCTCCCCGCCGGCGACCGCGCATTGCTGGTCGAACTAGCCGACCTGCCCGAGGTTCTGGCGCTGCTGGACCACCTGCGCCACCCCCCCCCGCCGGGTGCGGTGGAGCTGATCCCCGGCGCCCGAACCCTGCTGCTGCGCTGGCAAGCCGGGCAGGCGAACCGCCCTGATCTGGTCGCCGCGCTGGAGGCACTGAAGCTCGACCCCAGCCGCCCGGCCCCGCTTTCCGGCACCGAAATCGAGATCCCCGTCCGCTACGACGGCGCCGATCTGGCCGAGATCGCCGCCCTCACCGGCCTTTCGCAAGCTGAGGTGATCCGCCGCCACACCGCCACACCGCAACTCGTGGCCTTCACCGGCTTCGCCCCCGGGTTCGCCTATCTCACCGGCGGCGATCCCGCCCTGCAAGTCCCGCGCCGCCAGTCGCCCCGTCCCCGCATCCCCGCCGGAGCCGTCGCCCTCGCCGGCCCCTTCAGCGGCATCTACCCCCGCGCCAGCCCCGGCGGCTGGCAGCTGATCGGCACGACCCCGCTGGCGATGTGGGACCTGGACCGCGAGCCCCCCGCGCTGCTGCAACCCGGCGACCGGGTGCGCTTCCGCGAGATGGCGGCGGATGAGCCGTGGCCCTCGAATCCCGCCCGGCCCGGGGTCCCGCTGCCATCCCCCGCGCTGCGGGTTCTGGCCGCGCCGCTGCCGCTGCTGTTCCAGGATACCGGCCGACCCGGGCTGACAGGGCAGGGCGTCTCCGCCTCCGGCGCCGCCGACCGCGGGGCACTGGCCGCGGCGAACCGTGCCGTCGGCAATCCTCCCGGCGCGCCCTGCCTCGAGATCACGTTCGGCGGGGTAGAGCTGCTGGCCGAGGCCCCCGCCACTCTTGCGCTCGCCGGAGCCCCCGCAGCGCTGCGCCTCACCCGCGCAAACGGCGAGGCAACCGCTCCCGCGTTCGGCACCCGCTTCACCGTCCAGCCCGGCGACCGTCTCGGGATCGCGCCGCCCCGCGCCGGGCTGCGCAACTATCTGGCCGCAAAGGGTGGATTTGCGGTCACGACGGTTCTGGGCAGCGCCGCCACCGACACGCTGTCGGGCATCGGCCCCGCGCCGGTGCTGAGGGGCGACGGCATCGCCATCGGCTCCCTGACCGGGGAAATCGTACCCCCCGCCGCGCCCGGCTTCGCCCCCCCGGCACCCGGCGACACCGTCACCCTCGACATCCTTCCCGGCCCCCGCAGCGGCTGGTTCACGCCCGAGGCGCTGGCGCTGCTCACCGGCCTAAGCTGGGAGGTCACGCCGCAATCCAGCCGCGTCGGCCTCCGCCTTGCCGGGGCCGAGCCGCTGCCCCGGCGCGATACCCGCGAACTGCCAAGCGAGGGGATGATGCCCGGCGCGCTGCAGGTGCCCCATGGCGGTCAACCGGTCCTGTTCCTCGCCGATCATCCGCTGACCGGCGGCTATCCGGTGATCGCGGTGCTGGCCGATCACCACCTCGACCTCGCCGGCCAGCTGCCTCCTGGGGCGCGCCTGTGCTTCCGGCTGCTGGAGCCTTTCCCCGGGGCCTGAGCCAACCCCCATTGCTTGACCCGCCGGGCAATTCTGCTAGGCATTGCGCAGGCCGGGCCTGTAGCTCAATGGTTAGAGCAGGGCGCTCATAACGCCTTGGTTGGGGGTTCAAGTCCCTCCGGGCCTACCAATTCTCCTGACCTTCTGCCGCGACCCTACCGGCAGTGTTTCGCCAGAAATCTGTCCGGCGGCCGCCATGTCCGTGCCTCGGTGCCGCCTTAACGATCGCGCAAGGTTTCGGTCCTAGCCTTGCGGCGAGGCAGTTTGAAAGGGGCAGCGATGATCAAGGCAGGACAGGATCTTTTCGGCAAGGGTCGATTCGCGGTGCCCCGGTCTCTGCCGACAGGGCGGCTACCCGGCAGCCGCTGTGCGGACTGGCCAGAGCCGCTGCAGGCGCCGGCAGCGACGGGCGCGCTGGCCTCCGGCTGGTGGATCGTCGCCGCGCTGCCCGTCGGGCTCGCCGGATGGGCGGCGCTTGGCTGGCTGCTGTTTGCAACCTGAGCCTTCCCGACGCCGCGCGGGCGGGCTCGGTAGCTGAAGGGCCGCGGCGGAAAATCGGCGGCGCGCGGGGCTGCCTATGCGCCCTCACCGCGCCGTCCTCGGCACGAACTGGCGCTTGGGGTCCCCTGGCTTCGGGCGCAGCGGAGCGGCCCCGTGCCGGCGCCGGCTTGGCGCGAACAGCCCGTGCAGCACCGACCTCGCGCGGGACATAAAAACCCGCCCTCGTCAAAGGGCGGGTTTCAACAGGTCTACGACACATCCCTCAGGCGGTTGCCCTCAGGCCGTCATCCGGCAAGCCAGCAGCGGATCCGCCGGCTTTGCACCGCTCAGTTCGTGGCGGGCGCGGTCGGGGCCGGCTCGTTGGTCTCGGTCAGCGGCTCTTCGGCCACGGCTTCACCCTTGGCCTCGGCCGCATTTTCCACCGCGGCGGTGGTGTCGGTGAACTCCAGCGCAGTCATCGGGGCGGTGGCCTTGCTCAGCACCTCGGCCGCGGTCACGGCGATCATCACGCTGTCTTCGCCGACCCGGGCGATCCCGGTGTTGTCGAGCTGCACTTCGTTGCCGTTGGGCAGCGCGAAGATGATGTAGTCCAGCACGCGCTCGGCATCGATCGCTGCGGTGGTGATGTTGCCCAGCATCTCGTTGTCGGACGAATAGACCGCCCAACCGCCCATCGGGCCAGCGCCGCCGGTGGAGGGACCCACCAGTTCAGTCGAGTTGCCCGACATGTCGATCACGGTGATCGGCAGCGAGTTGTCCTGCACGGTGCCACCGCCGGTGGCTTCCTGAGCGAAAGCAGCGCCCGACATGCCGAGGGCCACGACAGAAGCGAGCAGAGCAGATTTGTTGAAACGTGTCATAGGGATGTCCTTTCGGAACTTGTTACGTCTGATGCCAGTGAAACGCCCCCCAACCCGCTTTCGTTCCCCAGACACGGAGCCGTGATCGCGGGCGCGCCCCGACTCACGGGATCGACAAAATCGCCAAGCTGCCCGCAGGGCCGTTGCCCGCAGGCGCGGCTTGCGCTATCGGGCCGGACAGCAGCCGCGCGCAGGCGGGGCAGGTGGCAGGGCAAGAAGGGGTGCGGCGATGAGCGGCGGCAAGAACGGGCTGACCTACGCGGCGGCGGGCGTGGATATCGACGCGGGCAATGCGCTGGTAGAGCGGATCAAGCCGGCGGCGAAACGCACCGACCGGCCCGGCACCATGTCGGGTCTTGGCGGCTTTGGCGCGCTCTTCGATCTGAAGGCTGCGGGCTACAGCGACCCGATCCTCGTGGCGGCGACCGACGGGGTGGGCACCAAGCTGCGCATCGCCATCGACACCGGCAATGTCGATACCATCGGCATCGACCTCGTGGCGATGTGCGTCAACGATCTGGTCTGCCAAGGGGCAGAGCCGCTGCTGTTCCTCGACTACTTCGCCACCGGCAAGCTGGATGTGGATCAGGCGACGCGGATCATCGAGGGCATCGCGCAGGGCTGCGCCGATAGCGGCTGCGCGCTGGTGGGCGGCGAGACGGCGGAAATGCCGGGGATGTATCACAAGGGCGATTTCGACCTCGCGGGTTTCGCGGTCGGCGCGATGGAGCGGGGCACGGCCCTGCCCGCGGGCGTGATGGCGGGCGATGTGCTGCTGGGGCTTGGCTCCAATGGCGTGCATTCCAACGGCTACTCCCTCGTGCGCAAGGTGGTGGAGCTGGCGGGCCTTGGCTGGGACGCTCCGGCGCCGTTCGCGAAAGGCGAGCTGGGGCAGGCGCTGCTCGCGCCGACGCGGCTTTATGTGCGGCAGGCGCTGGCGGCGATCCGCGCCGGCGGCGTGCATGGGCTTGCGCATATCACCGGCGGCGGGCTGACCGAGAACCTGCCGCGGGTGTTGCCCGACGGGTTGGGGGCCGAGATCGACCTGGCATCGTGGCAGTTGCCGCCGGTCTTCCGCTGGCTGGCGACGACCGCGGGCATGGAGCAGGCGGAACTGCTGAAAACCTTCAACTGCGGCATCGGGATGATCCTTGTCGTGGCCGAAGACCGCGCCGGGGCGCTGGCGGACCTGCTGGCCGCCGAGGGCGAGACCGTCACCGTCCTGGGCGAGGTCGTGCCGGGGCAGGGGGTCGCCTACCGGAACCGCCTGCTGTGACCGAGCCGGTCCGCGTTGCCATCCTGATCTCGGGCGGCGGGTCGAACATGATCCGGCTGGTCGAAAGCATGGAGGGCGACCATCCGGCGCGCCCGGTTCTGGTCGCCTCCAACGACGCCTCAGCCGCGGGGCTGGAGCGGGCGGCGCGGCTCGGCGTCCCCACCGCCGCCATAGACCACCGCCCCTTCAAGGGCGACCGCGCCGCCTTCGAGGCGGAACTGCTGAAGCCGATCCTTGCGGCCAAGCCCGACATCCTCTGCCTCGCCGGTTTCATGCGGGTGCTGACCCCGGCTTTCGTTGCGCGCTTCGACGCGCGGATGCTGAACATCCACCCCTCGCTTCTGCCGCTCTACCCGGGCTTGCATACCCATCAGCGCGCGCTGGAGGCCGGCGATGCCGTGGCGGGCTGCACGGTGCATGAGGTGACGGCGGTGCTCGATACCGGGCCGATCCTCGGGCAGGCGCGGGTGGCTGTTGAACCCGGCGATACATCGGATACCCTCGCCGCGCGGGTGCTGGCGATGGAGCATCGGCTCTACCCCGCCGTGCTACGCCGCTTTGCGGCAGGCGACCGCACCCCCGTCTGGCTTTGACAGTCTGGCTGTAACGCGCCCGTGCTTTCGCTTTTCTTTCGCCAGCCATTGGCCTAAGCCAAGAGGATGCAGCGGGATGACCCCGCGCCCCGGACGTGAAGGCCGCGATGCAGACCATCCTCACCACCGAAGACCTTGCCCGTTTCTGCGAAGCCGCCAAGGCCGAACCCTATGTCACCATCGATACCGAGTTCCTGCGCGAGCGCACCTACTGGTCCAAGCTGTGCCTGATCCAGATGGCGCTGCCCGGCAAGAACGGCGATGCGGTGCTGGTCGATCCGATCGCGGGGGGCGAGGGGCTGTCGCTGGAACCGCTTTATGACCTGTTCCGGCACGAGTCGACGGTGAAGGTGTTCCACGCCGCCCGGCAGGATCTGGAAATCTTCTTCGTCGAGGGCAATGTCTTCCCCAAGCCGCTGTTCGACACGCAGGTGGCGGCGATGGTCTGCGGCTTTGGCGAGCAGGTCGGGTATGAGACGCTGGTGCGCAAGATCGCCCGCGAGAACCTCGACAAGACCAGCCGCTTCACCGACTGGTCGCGCCGCCCGCTGTCGGACGCGCAAAAGACCTATGCCTTGGCCGATGTCACCCATCTGCGGGTGATCTACGAGTTTCTCTCCAAGGAGCTGGCGCGCACCGGCCGCCAGGCCTGGGTCGAGGAGGAACTGGCGATCCTGCTGGCGCCCGAGACCTACATCACCACGCCGGATGAAGCCTGGGAGCGGGTGAAGACCCGCACCACCTCGGCCCGGTTCCTGGGCGTGGTGCGGGAACTGGCGCGGTTCCGCGAGATGTTCGCGCAGGCCCGCAACATCCCGCGCAGCCGTGTCTACAAGGACGATGCGTTGCTGGAACTTGCCTCGACCAAGCCCGCGAATTACGAGGATCTGGGCCGTTCCCGCCTGCTGCTGCGCGAGGCGCGGCGGGGGGAGATTGCCGACGGCATCCTTGCGGCGGTGAAGGCGGGGCTGGAGGCGAAGCCGGAGGATCTGCCGAAGCCGCAGGACGAGCGGGACCAGCTGCAGGTGAACTCGGCGCTGGCCGATCTGCTGCGGGTGCTGCTGAAGGCGAAATCCGAAGAGGCGGGGGTGGCGGCGAAGCTGATCGCCTCCTCGTCCGAACTCGATGTGATCGCATCAGGCGGGCGCGAGGTCGATGCGCTGAAGGGCTGGCGCCGCGAGGTGTTCGGCGCCGATGCGCTGCGCCTGTGCAAGGGCGAGATCGCGCTGTCGGCCAAGGGCGGCGCAGTGAAGGTGGTGCCGGTCTGAGACCGGCGCCGCCGCTGCTTACCTGCTCGACGTCATCGAGTTGCGCGCCGCGACCACGACCACGCGGCTCACCCCGGCCATCGTCTGGTCGCTGAGGAAGCGCCCCGCGGTCAACTCGCGCGATTGCGGGGTGGACTGCGGCGTCAGGCGGTTGGGCTTGTCCACCACGAAGCGGTAGGTCAGCACGCCGTCCACCGGAACCTCGTCCGGGTCCATCGCGATCAGGTCGGCATTCCACCAGCCCTGGGTCGGAGGCAGCCCGGCGACCGACAGGATCGCTCCGCCCGGCACCTGCTTCAGCTCCATCCGCGTCAGCTGATCGACCGGGACGCGGCCATCGGCCACCAGTTCCACCGCCGACACCGTGGTGGGCTGGCTTTCCGCCCCGCCAAACCAGTTGAACGGGTTGATGCGGCTGTCCCGGATCGTCCCGCACGCAGCGAGCGAAGTGGCAAGCGTCAGCACTAGGACTAGTCTCATCCGGGGTCCCCCTGTTCCTCGCCCCTTGGGTAGCCTATCCGGGGACGCTTGAAAAGGGAGGGAGATGGCTCGGTTTGCCCCACGGTCTGCAAGACAGAAGCGCCCCTTCCCTCCTTGCCCGGAACAAGGCGCCTTGGCGCCGCCGGGCAGCGCCCGTCCGCCCCCTCGGGCGGGCGCTTTGCGACGTCAGCGCCCCGAACTCCGGTGGGATATGTTGAACCATAAACCGCCTAGAACCAACGTTGCTCGCCCACCCGGCGGACAGGCGCTGCCCTCTGACAGCGCAAGCCGCGACGAGAAGCTTTGCCAACTTGCCCCCACTGGACCTCCCCGCCCCGCCCCACTAGCTATGCGTCAACGCTCCAAGCCCAAAGGATCCCGCGATGGCCACCCCCGCCTTCGAAGACATCGCCGACACCTTCGAATTCCTGGACGACTGGGAGGACCGCTACCGCCATGTGATCGAGCTTGGCAAGGCCATGCCCCCGCTCGACCCCGCCTTCCGGGTGCCGGCGACCAAGGTCGAGGGCTGCGCCAGCCAGGTCTGGCTGCTGCCCCTGATCGAGGGGCAGGGGCCGGGCGCGCGCTTCGACTTCCAGGGCGAGAGCGATGCGATGATCGTGCGCGGGCTGATCGCCGTGCTGCACGCGCTCTATTCCGGGCTGACGGTGGCCGAGGTCGGCAAGGTCGATGCCCCCGCCGAACTCGCAAGGCTGGGGCTGGACCAGCACCTCTCCTCGCAACGCTCCAACGGCGTGCGGGCGATGGTGGAGCGGATCGGGCTGCTGGCGCAGGCGGCGGCCGGGGGCTGACCTACTCGGCCGGCTCCAGCACCGTCACGCCGGTCGCAGCGGCCCGGGCCAGCCCCGGGTCCAGCGACATCGGCAGATACTCGCCCCGCCGCCACAGCTCCGACAGGTCGTCATACCAGCGCGACAGCGGGTGGCCCGACTGGCCGGTGGAGATGATGAAGACTGAGCTGTCCGGATCGGCGAAGTTGTAGACGCCCCGATAGCCCGCGCCGTGGACGTTCAGATAGGGCTGCGGCCCCTCGCCAGCCGTCATCCCGCGCATCAGCGTGAAATCCCCGCCCGAGGTCGACTGGCGGATGTTCACGAACCATTTCAGCACCGGCACCTCACCCAGAACCGGGTGGTCATGGGTCGCCTGATGCGCGTCGCCCCACCGCCAGCTTTCGACATTCGGGCCATAACGCTCGGTCAGGTCCAGCAGCGCATCGTCCAGCGACAGGCGGGCGATGTCGGTGCAGCTCTCCACCGGCGAGGATTGCAGAACATCGCACCAGCGCCCCGCGCCCTCGGCATTGCGGAACACCCGCTCGATGAACAGCGGCTCCATCCGGGCGAAGCTGGAGGCCAGCGGGCCAAGCTCATCCTGGATCAGCCGGTGCTGCAGCGCGCGCATCCAGGCGGCATAGATCAGCGGCTCGGGCAGATGCTCGTTCATCTCGCCGTTCCACTCGGCCAGCAGCGCCAGCGCCCGCTCGCGCCGGGCCTCGGGCGTGCCGGCGGGGGCGGCCTCGCCGGTGAACCACAGATCGGCGGCGACCAGCGGCAGCAGGCTGCGCGCGGCGGGGCTGGTGGTGTCGAGCTGCGCGGCGATGAAGCTTTCGCGGCTATGCACCTCGCGCTCCTGCATCAGCCGCTGCCAACGCTGGATGCGCTGGCTGTCGCCCCA
>Ga0209347_1005241_pt1 | contig 12538 bp, 10 predicted proteins | sample AutmiccommuBRH23_FD_187382 | JGI IMG/M metagenome (GOLD analysis project Ga0209347, IMG submission 187382) | Deep subsurface microbial communities from Mt. Terri, Switzerland - Autotrophic microbial communities BRH/23 (SPAdes) (version 2) | ecosystem: Environmental > Aquatic > Deep subsurface >...
CGCTGTTAGTCTTTTTCTCTTCTCTAAAAATTTTCATTTGACAACTCCATTATAAAGTTTGGTTTTTCTCTTTACATCTCTTAATGACGGTGGTTCGCTATTCTATAATTATCGTTAATCGGAAGATTGTACTGCGATTCTGTCTTCTGGTTTTTTATTGAAAAGATACAGTACAACTATATCTTATTCAAGTTAATTAAAGTCTGTTAGACCAGACACAAAAATCCCGCAAACAAAATTACGGGATTTACTAAGCAGCTCAACATAATCGAAGTATAATAATCTCAACTTCAATATAATTCTTATCGTGTCAAATCACCGTAGACGCCATGTTTACCCCATACTCCCCAGCCGAGGTCAATACATCTACTCCTTTTTTCCTGCATAGACAAATTTTGATTTATCACATGCTTTTATTATATCGGATTACCAACCTGCATTCAACGACATCCTTCTAATTAATTAACTACATAAAAAACACCTCCTCTGGGAACAATTACTGAAAAGATTCAAGGGAGGAATTACTATGGTTATGTTCGGAGATCCCTTTGTTGGGAACGTGCCGAAAAAGTTGTCCAAAGAAGAATTAGCCCAGGCGTTGCGGGTGGATATTGCCGGTGAGCTGGAAGCTATCCTGGTCTATGATGCCCATGCTATGTCCACAGATGATGAGAGAGTGAAGACTATTTTATATTCAATCCGTGATGAGGAGAGGCAGCACGTGGGGGAACTTATTCACCTGATGGAAATCCTGGACCCGCAGGAGGCCCAATTCATGTCCAAAGGTAAACAGGAGGTAGACCAGCTGCTTAATCAAAAGGGTCAGCAGGGAATGCCCCAGGCTCAGCAGGGCATGATGGCTCAAGGTCAGCAGGGGGTGACAGCCCTGCAGGCTGAGCAGTGGAATCAAGATCAGCAGGGGACGATAGACCAGCCGGCTGAGCAGTGGAGTCAAGGTCAGCAGTTTGCTCAGCCGTATCCTCCTTATCCCGGAAATCTGGGCCACAGAGGCCCTCATAACTACGATAAATCTCGTTAAAAACAGGCGCTCGCGCCTGTTTTGTTTTTGGCGGCGTTGGCTGCCGGAATGTTAAATTAAGCATACATAGATAGATGCCGTCGGGGATATCCTAATTTTTGAAGCAGGATTTTACAGTACCAACATTCCTTCACCTAAGGAGGTTGATAATGGATAAAATGCAACTGGCTGCGAAACTCAACTGGTTTTATTCCCTGGAAATTAATCAGGTCAAGATGTACATGACTCAGAGCAGGAAGACCAGGAACCCTCACCTAAAGCTTGCATTGAAAAAATTTGCTGACATTGAGAAGGGGCATGTGGAAAACATCCGGGAGTTAATTGAGAGAATGGGCCATACTCCAACTGTCCTTGGAGAAACGGCGGCAGAGCTTACGGGTAAACTTGCCGGCACTATTTCCGGGTTTGCCTCAAGGGATAAAACATTAAGGTTTAACATCGCCATTGAGAAAAAGGCCATTGCCGATTATAAAAAAATGCTTGAACAGGTTGTTGACCCGGCAGTACGGGAAGTTTTATGGAGCAACCTGATTGACGAGGAACTCCATACCGCCTGGATGACCCGTTATGTCAGGCAAATGCGACACTGAACCGGCTTTAGGATTGTCAAATAATTACGAAATTAGCCAAACGCGTTAAGGAAAGGATGGTCATTGTGCGAACTAAATGGATTATGGCTATAGCGATAACAGTTATTGTTTTAGGAGGTTTTCTGGCTTACTCTCATAAGTTATTTGCCCAAACGCCCACCCTTTACTGGGGAAGTTCCGGGTCAAGTGTAACTCAGGTCCAGAACAGGCTTAAGAGTTGGGGTTATTACAACGGACCTGTGGATGGGAGTTATGGGGCCGGTACCTTTAACGCTGTCAAGAGTTTTCAAGCCAAAAACGGGCTGGCGGCAGATGGGGTAGTAGGGCCGTCGACTTGGCAGGCGATGGGATTCAATACACGGGCCACGACTGGTGCTGCCTACACCCCGTCCAGGGGAGTCTCCGGGCGTGATGATGTCATGCTGTTAGCCAGAGTCACCGGCGGGGAGGCGGAGAACGAGCCATATGAAGGAAAAGTAGCGGTTGCTGCTGTAATACTTAACCGGGTTGAAAGTGACAAATTTCCAAATAGCCTTGCCGGGGTAATTTATCAACCCCATGCTTTTGAGTCAATTACCAATGGTGTGGCCAATAGGGCGCCCTCCGCGGATACAATAAGAGCTGCCCAGGATGCCATGAATGGCTGGGACCCGACTCAAGGGTGTCTGTTCTTTTGGAACCCATCTAAACCGGTCAGTAAGTGGATATGGTCACGCGCAATTATTACCAGAATTGGTGCGCACGTTTTCGCCAGGTAATAATTTAAATAAGAGAACTCAAATTAATCTAACGGAAGGAGTACGAAACCTTGAGCAGAAGATGGTGGATTATTCCCGCTTTGGTCGCCTTATTGGCTGCAGTTGGATTTGCTTATTGGGGGTACGGGCTAAACCGGGACCGTGACCAACTGGTCACTTTGATGAATAACCGTAATCAAAAATCATATTTTGAATTGGTCAGCAGTGTACAAAATATGGAGGTCATGTTATCTAAAGGAATCGTTTCAAATTCTCCCGGCCAGCGGATGTTAATTTTTGCTGACATATGGCAGCAGGCTTCCCAGGCACAGAACGATTTGAACCAGATTCCCATGAGTGGGGCCAGTATGAATCGCACTACCAAGTTTCTTACCCAGACCGGAGATTATGCGTGGTCGTTGGCCAGAAAATACGCCAGGGGTGACTCAGTAAAACCGTCTGAAATCAGAGAGCTGAATGCGCTTCACACTGAGGCCGGTTATTTGGCTGTTGAGCTCCAGAGACTGGCCGATTTACGTAATATCGGAAGGTTATCGTGGGGTGAGCTCAGACGGGCGGCCGACAGGGAACTTGCTGACCAGTCTTCACCGACCCTGCTGGGGATGCAAAAAATAGACAAAAACATGGAAGATTTCCCCTCCCTGATTTATGACGGGCCGTTTTCGGACCATATTATGACCCGGATCCCGAAAGCCTTAACCGGCAGTCTAATTAACGATGCTCAGGCTTCCGGCATAGCCGAGAGGTTTGTTGAGGCAGGAACGGGTGATAATTACCGCGTGGTCAAGACTGAAGGAGTTAATGGGATTATTCCCGCTTTCAGGCTTCACCTGCAGCCACAAGGTGCTAAGACTCCTGCGGTTATTGCCGACATCTCCAAGACCGGCGGGCATCCGTTGATGATGTTGAGCACTAGACCTGTTAATCGGACATCCATAAATAAAGACCGAGCTGTTTCAATTGCCTCCGATTTCCTGGCAAATCGCGGCATTAGAAATATGAAGCCAACCTATATGGTTGAGCAAAACAATACGGGTGTTGTCATCTTTGAATACGTCCAGGATGGGGTGTTGGTTTATCCAGACCTGATGAAGGTTAAAGTAGCTCTTGATAACGGGGACGTGGTTGGCTTTGAGGGCACCGGATTTATTATGAACCACTCTGTTCGGGAAAACACAAAACCTGCCGTCAGTGAGAAGGAAGCTCTCCGGGCAGTTAATCCCCAATTAAAAATAAAGTCTAGGAGATTGGCCATAATACCCATGGAGAATCTCAAGGAAGTACTGGCTTATGAGTTCAAGGGCGATTTAAACGGCGATATCTTTATTGTCTATATTAACGCCAAAACCGGGAAAGAGGAGCGGATCCTCAAGGTCATAGAAACCCGCGGTGGAGCTGTGACAATGTAAATCAAAAGGGTTTGTGCGATGCACAAACCCTTTTATCTTGGGCTGAAAAACCAGTCTAAGAATCCCTTTCGGCCACCCAAATTCCCTCCGCCCTGATTATCTTTTTTCCACTTATCCTGGGAGAACCAGTCTTGTCCGGGTTGGTTATCTAATCCGGGATAGGAATGGATACCACAATATTCCTTCGGTTCTGTCCCTCTGATGAAACTTGCACTAAGCGTATTGGGAGAGTAGGGCGTGGCTAACAGGCCCGAATCGGCACAAATGTTCACTCTGACAATTTCCGGCGGAATTGGGAAGCCCGTGGCCGGTGTATTGGTTAAAGCCTTATTGATGAAGTTAGCCCATATGGGGGCAGCGATTGTGCCGCCGGATGACCCTACCGACTTACTGGGGTCATCGTATCCGATATAAACCGTCGCAGCAAGATGCGGAGTGTAACCAGCAAACCAGGCGTCATGGTAGTTTTGTGTAGTTCCTGTTTTGCCGGCAGCAGGTCTTGTGATTAATCCCGAAATTGAACTGGCAGTACCTCCCGGTTGTAATACCTCCGAGAGCATATCTGTGATTAAGTAAGCGCTGGTCTGCGGCAGGACACGCTGGCTGCGGGGCTGGTTTTCTTCCAGCACCTGGCCTGTTTGGTCAGTTATTTTCAGGACCATTAGCGGGTCAGTCTTTATACCTTGCGATGCCAGGGTTCCGTAAGCGGCGGTTAGTTCTAACGGTGTGACCTCTGATGTACCGAGGGCTAGGGACAGGTACGGCCTTTGCTCGCTTTTAATCCCCATTTTCCGTGCATATTCAGCGGCTGTGGCAGGACCTACTTCATTGGCCAGTTTAACTGAGACGACGTTGTCAGAGACAACCAGGGCTTCCTTGAGGGTGAAAGGCCTGTAATGGTAGGGGCTGGCGCCGTAATCCGTCGGTTTATATGGCTGTCTGCTGCCGCTGGGAAATTCCGTAGGTTCACAAGTAAGGGTACTTCCCTGCGTGTATCCGAGGTCAATGGCCGCGGCATACAAAAACGGTTTAAATGCTGAACCTGGTTGTCTTTTGGCCTGCACTGCCCTGTTAAACTTGGAGCGGGAAAAATCTCGCCCACCGACCATGGCTTTAATATAACCGTTGGCAGGGTCTATGGCTACAAGGGCTCCTTCAAGAGATGACTGTTTTTTCGCCAGACCGCTGCTAAGGGCTTTTTCGGCGGCTTCCTGCATATCGAGGTCTAGGGTAGTATAAACAGAAAGTCCTTCTGTATAAAGCATCTTTGCCCCATCTTCGTACTTTTCGGTAATATATCGCACAATTTCGTTCGCGAAATACGGGGCCGGTCCAGGCCCGGACTCTACTGACCGGAGTGTAACTTTTTCCTTGGCGGCTTTGTCCGCTGCTTCCTGTTTAATATAACCGGCCTCCACCATCCGGTTAAGTACAATCTTTTGCCGTTTCTTGGCTCCTTCCCAGTTCGCATACGGCGTATACGTGTTGGGTGCTTTCGGTAGTCCGGCCAGCATAGCGCTTTCAGCCATGTCCAGTTCAGCGGCCGGTTTACCAAAGTATGTTTTGGCAGCGGTTTCAATTCCATAGGCTCCCTGACCGAAATAAATCTGATTTAAATACATCTCCAGGATTTGTTTTTTGGAGTACTTTTGTTCAAGTTGAATTGCCAGCCAGGCTTCCGTGATTTTGCGGCCAAAAGTTTTCTCATGGGTGAGGTACAGGTTTTTTACGGTCTGTTGGGTAATAGTACTCCCGCCCTGAACCTTTTCACCTGCTTTTAAGTTCCGCCACAGGGCCCCCAGTATACGGATGGGGTCCAGGCCAAAGTGGCGGTAAAATCGGGCATCTTCCACGGCAACAAAGGCCTGTTGAGTCACTGCCGGGACTTGGTCTATCGAAACATGTTCCCGGTTCTCTTTATAGATACTGGTAATTAACCGGTTTTTGCTGTCATAAATTTTGGAAGCAACTGCCACCTGCGGTTTAGGCAGGGTCCCCAACATGCATCCCCCGGTGAGCCAGGGTATGATCAGCAGCAAGAGCACTGCCAGAGTTTTATTAAACTTTTTTTTAATCTTCATTTAGTTCACCAGCCAATAGATAGTTATACTTATTATATCAGAAAAGAGCAGCTGTATGTGTGGCGGCAATTTTTACACTACTATAGATAAAGTAATTAGAAAATCTAGCAAATTAAGAAGGGATTTTCGGTTTTTTTGTTGAAACGTTCCTTTTGGTACGATTTATCCAAAGTTACCTTAGGGTTCATTTGGAGGCAACTTTTGGGAGGTTTATTTTAATGACGTTTGGCCAGAACGATATCAACATCGGTAAAAGTGGCAGTGCAACCGGACTGCAGGAGATAATTCTGATCCTGGATCCTGCCGGCAAATTGAAGCTAGTCAGGTGGAGGCTTCAGAGTGATGGCCACCGGGTGTCGTATATACAGGATTTTACTTTGATCGAACCCTATATTAGGCATGAACAGTTAAATCTTGTAATTTTGAACGTTGATGATCCTAGCGACTTAGAGCTTGTAGAAAAGGTAAAGAACACTGGTCGGCATTTAAAAATTATAGCTGTCACGGCTGAGAAATCAAGCCGGTTTTTTAAAGTTCTTATGTCCAAAGGGGTTGGGAAAATAGTCGCCAGGCCAATAGATTACCCTTTTTTAAGTACGGTTGTCAGGGAAGAACTTGAACGGACAGCTGCGCTAAAACCGGCAAAAAACGTTTTTAGCCAGTTCCAGAGGCGGATGTGCATACCATCAAATATCATGAGAATATGTTTCGGTTACAGGACGATATTTGATCAGTTAAAAACAGCTATCATGGTTATAGATTCGCTGGGGGTAGTTAAATTTACCAACAGGGCCATGGCAACACTCCTGAAATCGGGTGACGATGTCATTTTAAACAGGAACTTTAATGAAGTGATGGCTAGTCCGGTTCTCAGTTCTCTGGGTGAAGTCCTTGAACGTACCATCGCAACCCTTGCTGTCAACTGTAACAAAGAGGTAGTTATCATTGATAACGGAGTACCTGTTATCTGTGAAGCTGAAGCCTGTCCGGTATTTGATCAGCATGGACGGTTTTGCGGCGCCTTTTTGCTTGTCGATGATGTCTCAAACCCCAGGAAATTAGAACAGGGTATGGCCCAATCAGAAAAACTGGCTGTGATGGGGCAACTGGCAGCGGGGGCGGCTCATGAAATCAAAAACCCCCTTACTTCAGTCAAGGGCTTTATACAGCTCCTCAAGAACGAACTGCAGGGCACTCCCAAAATTGAGTATATAAATATAATCATCAATGAAATAGATCGGGTCAATACAATTATCAACGAATTACTGAAACTTGCCAAACCTATCGTCCCCAAACGAAAGCCCACCAACATCAGAGAACTTATTGAGGATGTCCGCCTGTTGGTAGAAGGTGAAGCCTTTCTTAATAATATTACCATTCAAGTAGAATATGCGGATAATCTCGCGGAAGTGATGGTTGACGGGGAACAGATTAAGCAGGTAATGATAAATGCGGTCAGGAATGCTTTTGAAGCTATGTCGTTGGGTGGCATTATGACAATCCGTGTTTACCAGGTGCCTCAAGAACATAGGGTTTGTCTGGAAATCGGTGATACGGGGATTGGTATGGATGAAAGTGAGATTAAGCGCATTTTTGAACCATTCTTCACAACTAAGGAAAGTGGCACCGGTTTGGGGATGGCGGTTTCGTCTGAGATAATGAAGAGTCATGGTGGGACAATTGATATAAAAAGCGTAGTGGGGCAGGGGACCACGGTTTATCTCTGTTTGCCTTTTGAGTGAGTCGGCAGGGGATGAGGTTATTCACCCCGGCAGGTATTTACATTGCGGGATAGTTTTTTTTAAGATGGGCAAAATATTTATCAGCATTGAGGGGGTGAACTTGTGTCTAATACTTTATTACACGTGGAAGGGATGTCTTGTAGTCACTGTAAGGCATCAGTGGAAAAAGCTCTTAAGACTCTTGATGGGGTTAATGAAGCCAACGTCAGTCTCGAAGCTAAAACTGTTTCTATTGATTTTGACCCGGGGGTTGTGAACGAAGACAGCCTCAAGAGGACAATTGCTGATGCCGGATATGAAGTTAAGTAAGGATTTTTCGGAGTAAAACCAACGCTATATATTTGACTGAGAAATAAAACGAATGGTTCGCATGGCGGGCCATTGTTTTTTTAATAAAAAAGCTGTTATTCTGCCATAATGTAAGTATCAGGCTTGGTGACCGGGGAGGTGAATTCCGATGGCCGTAAAATACCGTAAAGTTTCGAGATATCGCGAAATCGCCGGGGTCCTGGTTAGTCATGGTTTCAGCTTCCTGGCGGAACAAACGGGTCTTTGGCGGAAACAATCTAAAAGGAGCTGCCCCACACCGGCCAAACCCAGTGCTTATCCGATTCATCAAAGAGTAAGAATGGTTTTTGAAGACCTAGGTCCCACCTTTGTCAAGATGGGCCAGTTGTTAAGCGCTAGGCCCGACTTGGTCCCTCCCGAGTACGTTCATGAATTCAGCAAACTTCAAGATGATGTTGAAGAAGTACCAGAATCGGATATAAGGGCACAATTCCTTAAAGAAATGGGCAGGCAGCCTGAGGAGATTTTTCTTTATTTCAATTTTGAGCCTATGGCCAGCGCCTCTATTGGACAGGTCCATGAAGCAGTACTTCCAGGGGGAGAAAAGGTTGTTGTTAAAGTCCAGCGACCCAATCTTATTCAGTTGGTAAACGGAGATATTAAAATACTTAAGAAATTTTCCGGGATACTTCAAAACCGCACAGTCATTGGGCGCGTTTCAGATGTTGATGAGATTATTGATGTTTTTGAGCGGCAGATTCACAAGGAACTTGATTACATGGCCGAAGCGCTCAATACTGAAGCTTTTTACAGGGAATTCGCCTGTGACGACAAGGTCATTGTGCCAAAAGTATTCTCCGATTATACTACTGGTGAGATTATGACCATGGAGTACATTAACGGCATTCGGGTGGAAGAATTCGAAATACACGAGTATTCTTTTGCAGAAAGAGTTCAGTATGCGGAAAATATGCTGAGGGCTGTATTTCGGCCTTTATTCGAAAAAGGTATTTTTCATGGTGACCCACACCCGGGCAACGTTTTGTTTCAGGACAATTTCAGAGTTGTCTTGATTGATTTCGGGATTGTAGGGAGATTTGACCGCATTCACCGGAGGCGTGTTTCTGAGCTCATTGTGGCATTATCAGAGCGGGATGTTACGGCGGTAATGAACGTAATTTTAGAAACCGGAAAAACCACCCGGCGCATAAATGAACAGCATTTTTTTGAAGATGTGGCGGAAATTGTAGAGAAGGCCAATTCCGTCACAAGTGGAGGTATGGCGCTGGGAGACCTTATTAACGGGATGATTACTATTTCCATTAATCACGGGATAAAAATGCTTGATAACTTTTTTATTCTTGGTAAGACCGTAATGATTACGGAGAACATGGCCAGAAGGGTTTGCCCCGAGATCGACATTGCCGAGGTGATAAAACCGCTGGCAATTGAATACTTAAAGGAAGCTTTGCGGCCCGAGCTTTATACAGGCAGTCTGTATAAACAGCTGTCTACCGGCACTGAAGCCCTTATGACGCTGCCGGGAGATTTGTGCCAGGCTGTCAAGAATTTTGCCAATAACGAAACCAGGATCACGTTCTATCACCGCAATCTCAATTGGATGTATGACATGCTAGATATTTCTTCTTCCCGGATATCTTTCGGGCTTATTCTTGCGGCTATGATTGTGGGCTCGGCCCTGATTATGCATACCGGCAGAGGTCCCCAACTATGGGGTTATCCGGTGGTTGGCACATTAGGGTTCCTCTTTTCTGGGGTTTTGGGTATGTTTGTCTTGATTTATTTATTGCGGCATGGGCGGCTAAGGTAAGGAATATATTTACATTAACCTCTGGAGACCGTACTGCATATCAATATTAATGACAGTGGGATTGACGGGGAAACCGATTGGTGATATAATTTTAAGAAATTTATAGTTAAAAGCTGTGAAGGGTATAGTAAGTGTCAGGTTGCCTTATAGAGAGCCGGAGATGGTGGAAAACCGGCAGGAACCTTCATTGAACGCCGACCTGGAGCTGCCAGCTGAAAAGAGAGTAAGCTTGGCCGCGTATCCCGCGTTAACAGATAACCAAGTTGAACCTTTTTAAAGGTTAATTAGGGTGGTACCGCGTGAGAAAACTCTCGTCCCTTAGGGATGGGGGTTTATTTTGTTCAAATGTACAAGGGAGGATGTTGAAATGGATAAAACCGACCGGGAGATTCTTGAAATTTTGCAGAATAACAGCCGGCTGAATCCCGGACAAATCGCCGCGATGCTGGGTATGGATCAGGCAGATATCGAACACCGAATTAATGAAATGGAGGAAATGAGGGTAATTGTTAAGTATCATACCCTTGTTAATTGGGAAAAAGCAGGTGAAGAGGTGGTTTCTGCCCTGATTGAAGTGAAGGTGGCTCCTCAGAGGGGGGCGGGCTTCGACAATCTGGCCGAGAGGATTTATCGTTTTCCTGAAGTCAAGGCGGTTTATCTGATGTCAGGGGCATACGACATTTCTGTGCTTATCGAAGGAAAAACAATGAAGGAAGTAGCCTTTTTTGTGTCCACCAAGCTGGCGACCATAGAAAATGTGCAAAGCACTGCCACTCACTTTGTGCTCAAAAAATATAAGCAGGAAGGCGTTATATTCGAGGATAAGGAAGATGACCGAAGGCTGGTGATTTCGCCATGATAAAATGGAATGAGAAGTTGTCTCCAGAAGTAAAAAACATCCCGTGGTCGGGGATTAGGCGTTTTTTTGACCTTGTTTCCGAGATGAAAGGGGTTGTTTCTCTTGGCGTCGGGGAGCCGGATTTTGTAACTCCATGGCATGTCAGAGAGGCCTGTATTTACTCCCTTGAAAAGGGTTATACCATGTATACCTCAAATTGGGGGACCCTTGAATTGCGGGAGGAAATAGCCCGTAACCTGTTTAACACTTACCAGGTTAGCTACGACCCCCGGGAAGAGGTTTTAGTGACTGTTGGTGTAAGTGAAGGAATGGACCTGGCCCTGCGTACCGTCCTGGCGAAGGGGGATGAGGTTCTTATCCCAGAACCTTGTTACGTTTCGTACTCTCCCTGTACCGCCCTTGCCGGCGGGGTGCCTGTACCTATTGCGACTGAGGCGGCCAACGATTTTCGTGTTACGGCAGCCCAGATTGAGGCTCAAATTACCCCTAGGACCAAAGCGCTGATTCTCAGCTATCCTAACAACCCCACCGGTGCTATAATGCCTAGGGAAGAACTGATGGAAATTGCAAAATTAGTGAAAAAACATGATCTGGTTGTGATTTCCGATGAAATTTACGATAAGCTTACGTATGAAGGAGAGCATACCTGCTTCGCTTCTCTGCCGGCTATGAAGAATCGAACTATCCTGTTAAACGGCTTTTCCAAAGCATACGCTATGACCGGGTGGCGTCTCGGTTACGCTTGTGGACATCCTGAAGTCATCTCGCACATGACTAAAATTCACCAGTACACTATGCTCTGCGCGCCGGTTACTGCTCAAATGGCAGCGCTGGAAGCTCTGCAAAACGGGACTGAGGAAATGCTGAAAATGGTCATGGAGTATGACAGACGCCGCAGGCTTGTTCTGAAAGGCTTCAAGGAAATTGGCCTCCCTTGTTTCGAACCTAAAGGAGCATTTTACGCATTTCCGTCTATTAAGCATACCGGCCTGTCGTCAGAGGTATTTGCCGAAAGATTGTTAACAGAAGCCAAGGTGGCCGTGGTACCGGGTAATGTTTTCGGCATGAACGGTGAGGGCCATATCCGCTGCAGTTATGCGGCATCAGTGGAAAATCTCACTGAAGCTATTGAGCGTATCGGGAAGTTCCTCAAAACACTGGCGCCTGGTCAGCAGGAAGCGTGCGGCTAGTAAGGTGCTAGGTTTTAGGTGCTAGTGAAAAAATAAAATAAATGGACAGCTGTTTATCAGCTGTCCATTTATTTTGATGTTTATTAGCAGCTTCAATGTATCGAGTTTTAAATCACTTTAATTAAACTTAACAGTTAATTGAAAAAGTAAACAACAAAAAACCACCCATCAGGGTGGGAAGTGAACACAATATTGCAATGAACCAACAATAAGACCACGGTGAGCATTTACAATATTAACTCTTTTTTGTAGCCAGGGTAGAACCCTTCATCCCAAATGTGCAACCTTAGTTGGGCTGTCATTAGCACATGTCCAATACGGACACGCATGTTCAATCTGCTTTTGTTTGCCCATTTATATAGTCACCTTGCTAAATGGATTAGTAACGAGGGTCAATTGTCGGAAAATTTACATTATAATTGTTATTAAACAAAAGTCCGAAAAAACCTTTTACCTATATTTTATATCGACTATACTAATTAACATCTTTAAGGTGTGATTGAATTACGCCTACCCCAAACACCGCAGGTTTTGGCAGGTGGCGGTAGTAATGTTAGAATGGCAATCTACTCCACTCTTAAAAGGTGAGGGTTCGTTCCAACCAACCATGCAAAAGCCGGCCTATATACTGGAGTGGTGGCTAGGGAGTTGCTGTTTCATATGGGTTTCATCTTTACTGTCGTACCAAGACTTACTGAGTTCACCGGCAAAGTCCGGGGCGGAGGCCACGGACGGCCGGGAGCGGAGGTGC
>Ga0209347_1005242_pt1 | contig 12537 bp, 14 predicted proteins | sample AutmiccommuBRH23_FD_187382 | JGI IMG/M metagenome (GOLD analysis project Ga0209347, IMG submission 187382) | Deep subsurface microbial communities from Mt. Terri, Switzerland - Autotrophic microbial communities BRH/23 (SPAdes) (version 2) | ecosystem: Environmental > Aquatic > Deep subsurface >...
ATGTAGACTACGTGGTAGATAGGCCGGGGGTGTAAGTCCCGTGAGGGATTCAGCTGACCGGTACTAATAGGTCGAGGGCTTGACCTGAAAAAGAATCAAACTAAAACCTAAATCGCTTTTGCAAATAAATTTCTTAAACGCTGTGAAGTTTTGAAGGTGCACATTGAGAAGTGAGAAATGAGAAGTGAGAAGTGAGATAAAAAAGAAATTTGCTGAAGCAAATTTCAACAAAGAAACTCACCTCCAACATCTCACATCCCACCTCATCATGCATTAATAAAAAAACAATTTTCCGGTGACCATAGCGAAGGAGGTACACCCGTTCCCATCCCGAACACGGTAGTTAAGCCCTTCAGCGCCGATGGTACTTGGGATTTATCCCTGGGAGAGTAGGTCGTCGCCGGAATAATATTTGGGGACATTATTAGTTGGGGACATTCCTCCGAAGGAGGTGTGTCCCCTATCCTCTTTTAGAGGTGTGTCCCATTTCCTTATTCGCCCTGTGGTTTTTGCCGCGGGGTTTTAATTTATTAATTATTCGGACAGGTTATTGATATTGTTATTAGTTTGTGATATTCTTTAATTATAAAAAATGAATATAAGTTGGGGGTGCCGTAAGGCTGAGAGGGATTAGTCCCAACCCTTTGAACCTGATGTGGGTAATGCCATCGTAGGGAAGCTGTAATTTATTATAAATTATTGATTTAGCTTACCCGATGGGTAGGTTTTTTTTGGTTTTAGGGGGTGAGGAAATCTGAAGATTATTATTAATGGTAAAGATGAACTATTACCTTCCGGAATTAGTTTATCCGATCTGATTACACTGAGAGGGTTAAACAAAAAAAACATCATTATTGAGTATAATCAGGAACTGGTTAAGGAGGAGGACTGGGCCGGGATTACATTAAAGGAAAATGACAGAATAGAAATTATGCGCTTTGTGGGAGGCGGTTAAGCAATGCAAGATGTATTACTTGTAGGCGATGAAAAAATAAACAGCCGGCTATTTATAGGCACCGGCAAATTTTCATCAAACAGGCTTATTCCCGAGGTTGTGAAGGCTTCCGGCGTACAGGTGGTAACCGTTGCGTTAAGGCGGGTAGACTTTGACAGCGAGGAAGAAAACATTGTCAATTACATACCGAGGGATTGTTGTATACTCATGCCCAACACCTCCGGGGCCAGAACAGCCGAAGAGGCTGTAAGAATCGCCAGACTGGCCAGGGCAGCGGGGTGCGGCAACTGGATTAAAATTGAAGTGATTGCCGACAACAAATATTTGCTGCCCGACAATTATGAAACCATAAAGGCCACGGAAATTCTGGCCGGGGAGGGATTTGTGGTTCTGCCGTACATGTCTCCCGACCTGATGGTGGCAAAAAAACTTCAAGAGGCTGGAGCCGTGGCGGTGATGCCTCTGGGAGCGCCTATTGGTACCAACAGGGGCCTAAAAACCAAGGAATTGATAAGAATACTGATTGATGAAATTTCCATTCCCGTTATTGTTGATGCGGGTATCGGTAAACCCTCCGAAGCCGCCGAGGCAATGGAAATGGGGGCTGCAGCAGTATTGGTAAACACGGCCATAGCAACGGCCAATGATCCGGTGGGCATGGCCAGGGCCTTCGGTATGGCTGTTGAGGCGGGCAGGATGGCCTTTTTGGCCGGACCGGGGGCAACCATTGAAATTGCTCAGGCATCCTCGCCGCTTACCGGATTTTTAAGGGATTAAAAAAATATAGATCGAAGGTAGCAGTTAATATGAGCTTTTACTGGGAATATCAGAGATATAAAGGGTTTGATTTTGAGGAGTTCTTTTCCCGCATTACTGAGGCGGATATAGAAAGAATACTGTGTAAGGACAGTTTAAGTGAAACTGATTACCTGTGTTTGCTTTCGGAGCGGGCAGAGGGATTTCTCGAATCAATGGCACAAAAAGCCCACAAATTGACTGTGCAGCACTTTGGCAGAGTCATTCAGCTCTATACGCCCATATACCTTTCCAACCACTGCATTAATCATTGCGTTTACTGTGGCTTCGCGGCAAAGAACCATTTGCCGCGAAAAAAGCTAAGCCTCGCCGGGGTGAGAGAGGAAGCCAGGGCAATATCCGCCGAGGGGTTGAAACATGTTATTGTACTGACTGGCGAATCACAAAAAGAATCCCCTGTTTCATACATTAAAGAATGTGCAAATGTGCTAAAACAATACTTTTCCTCCATCAGTATAGAGATATATCCTTTGGAGGTTGCTGAGTATGAAGAGCTTATAAACGCAGGGGTTGACGCTTTAACCATTTACCAGGAAACCTATGACGAAGAATTATATTATCAACTGCATCCGGCCGGACCCAAGAGGAATTACCATTACCGGTTGGATGCACCCGAGCGGTGCAGCCAGGCGGGTATAAGGTCCATAAATTTTGGAGCGCTCCTGGGGCTTGGCAAATGGCGGACCGATGCCTTCTTTACAGGACTGCACACCAATTATATTCAAAAGCGTCACCCCGAGGTGGATGTTGCCGTTTCATTGCCACGGATTCGCCCGCAGTTGGGGGGGTACGTGCCCCAATATGTTGTAAGCGATAGGAATCTTGTGCAATATATGCTGGCTTTCCGGCTTTTCATGCCAAGGGCCGGTATTACCATTTCCACCCGTGAGCAGGCCGGTTTCCGGGATAATCTGATTAAACTGGGTGTGACCAAAATGTCCGCGGGCTCCTGTACTGCAGTAGGCGGGCGGACCAGCGGTGACGAGGGGACCGGTCAGTTTGAAATATCCGACCAGCGCAGTGTCGCAGAGATGAAAAATATGATCTACAGCCAGGGTTACCAGCCCGTTTTCAAGGACTGGCAGCTGTTTTAAAACAGGGAGCATTCCATGAATGATTTTGAAAGGGCGCTGGCGGAGCGTATCGGCCCGGCGCGTTTTGGTAAAGTACAAAAAGCGAGGGTGGGAATTGCCGGGGCCGGCGGGCTTGGTTCAAACTGCGCCAATTTATTGGTCAGAAGCGGTTTTAAAAGATTTAAGATTGTCGATTTTGATGTTATTGAATGGACAAATCTCAACCGCCAGTTCTATTTTGCGGACCAGGTCGGTCAGAAAAAAATTGTTTCATTAAGAAATAACCTGCTGCGTATTAATCCGGATATTGACATTGAAATAGTGGATCAAAGTATAACAGAAGAAAATGTGGCCATCATCTTTTCCGGCTGTGACATTGTGGTGGAGGCGCTGGATAATCCCGGGAGCAAAAAAATGCTGGCCGAAGCATATTTTAATTCGAATAAGCTTTTGGTGTGTGCTTCGGGCATGGCGGGATGGGGAAACAGCGACGACATTAGAATAAAAAAGATCAAGGATAATTTTTTTCTGGTGGGTGATATGGCTGCAGAAACCGGGCCGGAATCCCCTCCCATGGCCCCCCGGGTGAATATCGTAGCGGCAAAGGAAGCTGATATTGTACTTAGTTATGTATTGGATTGTTTAAAATTATGTCAGTGAGATGGGAGATGAAGGAAATGAATGTCCGGCCAGCCATGACTGCCCTGCTGTCAGCCGATCTTTACGGCATAACTTCGGAAGAGCACTCCATGGGCAGGAGAAATGTCGAAGTAGTTTCGCTGATGATCGAGGCCGGTATTAAAGTTGTGCAGTACCGCGAGAAGTATAAAAATATGGCTGAAAAATACAGCGAATGTATTGAACTAAGGGAAATAACCAGGCAGGCCGGCGTTGCTTTCATCGTCAACGACTATGTGGACCTGGCTATTATGGTGGATGCGGACGGGGTTCACGTGGGGCAGGACGACCTCCCGGTGAACAGGATTAGGGAACTCGTTGGTCAGCATATGATTATAGGATTATCCACCCATAGCCCGGAGCAAGCCAGGGCCGCTACGGAGATGGGGGTGGACTACATCGGGGTCGGTCCGGTATTTGCCACCGCTACCAAGAAAGATGTATGCAGTCCGGTGGGATTAGGCTACCTGGATTATGTGGTGAAGAATATAAATATTCCCTTTGTAGCCATTGGCGGAATAAAAGAGCATAATATTGATCAAGTTACCGGCCGGGGAGCCCATTGTGTTGCCATGGTAACGGAAATAGTCGGGGCTGAGGATATCCCCGCCAAGGTTAACAGAATAAGATCTATCCTAAAAGGGGAGAGCACATTCCGGTAAACTGTTCAGGCGGGGCCGGAATGTTTTTGCTGCTGGCGCGGAGAAGGCGAACCGCGGGGTTGATTGAACTTATGTGCATAATTTGGGATTATACGAATGTTGAATTTATTGACAAGTTAAGATAAAATATTTTGTTAGTGATAATTCCAAATTCAAAAGTATATTGGAGGAGAAACAGGTGGCGGAAAAAGGAACCTGGACAGTAAAAAAAGGACTGGCTGAAATGCTTAAGGGCGGGGTGATCATGGATGTTACCACCCCGGAGCAGGCTAAAATAGCGGAGGAAGCCGGGGCCTGCGCGGTCATGGCACTGGAACGTGTTCCTGCGGATATCAGGGCTGCCGGTGGCGTGGCCAGGATGGCCGACCCCACAATCATAAAAAAGATCATGGATGCGGTTACCATTCCCGTTATGGCCAAAGTACGTATAGGGCATTTTGTTGAGGCGCAGATTCTGGAACACCTGGGCGTTGATTACATAGACGAAAGTGAAGTATTAACTCCGGTGGACGAGCAGCATCACATTGACAAGTATGCCTTTAAGGTGCCCTTTGTCTGCGGGGCCCGCAATCTTGGCGAGGCGCTGAGAAGAATAGGTGAAGGGGCGGCCATGATCCGCACCAAGGGCGAGCCCGGCACCGGCAACGTGGTAGAGGCAGTACGCCACATGCGCAAGGTGATGGGCGAAATAAGGCGTATAGCCAACATGCCCAGGGAAGAATTAATGGCGGCGGCCAAGGATATGGGTGCTCCTTACGAATTGGTATTACAGGTGGCCGAATTGGGCAGACTGCCGGTGGTTAACTTTGCTGCGGGTGGTATCGCTACCCCGGCGGATGCGGCGCTGATGATGCAGCTTGGCTGTGACGGTATATTTGTGGGCTCGGGTATCTTTAAATCCACCAATCCCGCAGCCAGGGCCAAAGCTGTAGTGGCTGCCACTACCCATTACAATGACCCGAAAATTCTGGCTGAGGTGTCCGGGGATCTTGGAGAAGCCATGCCCGGGCTGGAAATAGCGTCCATCCAGCCGGAACAGAGGATGCAAGACAGGGGCTGGTAGAATGGTCGTCAGGCGTCGGTTAAGAGGACTGGGAAAGAAGGAAATGAATAAATGCTGATCGGGGTGCTGGCCCTGCAGGGGGCTTTTATAGAACACGAAAAAGCGTTTCGTTCCCTGGGGGTAGGTACTATTCAGGTAAGACTTCCCGGACAGCTTGACAAACTGGACGGACTGGTAATACCCGGCGGGGAAAGCACCACTATGGGAAAATTAATGAACGAATTTGGCCTTTTTGAACCAATAAGGGAAAAGGTCTTAAGCGGCATGCCGGTGTTTGGGACTTGCGCCGGTATGATTATGATGGCTAAAGACATTGCCGGTTCGTCCCAGCCGCGGCTGGGACTAATGGACATTTCCGTGGAGCGCAATGCCTCTGGACGTCAGGTAGATAGCTTTGAGGCCGACATTGATATCCCTGCTGTTGGCTCACAACCTTTCCGGGCAGTTTTTATCCGGGCGCCGTATATCATTGATGTTGGAAGCGGTGTGGATGTTTTGGCTAAGTTTGGCGAAAAGATTGTTTTCGCCCGCCAGGGGAGATTCCTGGCAGCTGCTTTTCACCCGGAACTGACGGATGACTTGCGGGTTCACCGTTATTTTTTGGAAAAATGCATGTGAATTAATTTATAGATTCAAAAAAATATATTACGCCGTGGGATCTTTGCGTATCTCACGGCGTTTGTTTGTTAAAACAAACGCAGCATTGCCGAGACAGGAAAAAATTATTTTATTGTATTTTTAAGCAGGTGCGGATAATTCATTGAGCTATGCAAAATGCGATACACAAAGACCTTTTTATCTATGAAGCGGTAGAAGGCTATATAAGGGTCAACGATGACCATTCTGAAATTTGAATTTTTTCAGAGAGCGCTCGAGTAGTGGTGCTCCAGAATATGGGTAATTCTCAAGATGGGCGGAGAGACTGCATAATGTTATCGAGCATTTTGGCTGCCGCCTGTGGATTATCCACCATTATATAATCGAATATTTCGTCTAAGTCTGAGTAAGCGGCAGGAAGTAACTCTACATCATACCTTTCCATTGATTTTCTCCTTTAGCCGCTTGTGAGCTTCATCAAGTGAAATTGTGGGTTCGCCGGCAAGACGTTGTTGTTCCGCGAACAGGAGTTTTTCATGCAGGTCAAGCATAGTCTCTCTACGTTCAAATGCTTCAATGCTCATAACGACAAGATCACCCTCGCCGTTTCGTGTGATGTATACCGGCTCGGCTGTTTCACGGGCAAGTTGTGCGATGGCGTTGTAGTCGTTGCGAAGCGTTGTAGATGACTTTATAATCATATCGGCGTCCTCCAATCAAATTATTCTGCGATAATTATACAATAATTCTATCAGAATATGAAGATAAAGTTATTTATACTATTGAGTTATTAACGCTGCTAAAGGTGATATGAAGTCATTGCCGTTTATTGGAGGCATCCGTATTAAAAAATAAGCTGTTTAGATGACAACCAATAAGGGCCGAGACAGTGGTGCGGAGGATGATCGGCTGCAGAGACATTTCTAAGAAAATATCAACTTTTAGTAAGCACGCAATTAAATGTTGCAAAATGGTTTTCGGTGTTGTATTATTTATTTCAGGTTCATAAAAAACCCTATGCAGGGGTAGAGTAACCAGCAATGTCTTTCACAGAGAGTCGGTGGCAGGTGGAAACCGGCAGGGCGGCTGGCGAACGAGCTCTCCGAAGGGGGCCCGCTGAAAGCAGAAGTAGGTGGGCACGGGTTGATCCCCGTTATAACGATGAGTGGGTTAGGGCTGTTTTTTGCCCTTACCAAAAAGGGTGGCACCGCGGGAATAATACCTCTCGTCCCTGTTTGGAATATATCCAAACGGGACGGGAGGTTTTTATATTTTAAATTAAGAGAGGGGTAATCTTATTATGCAGGATAAAAATTATCTGATGATTCCGGGGCCGACGGCTGTGCCGCCTTCTGTATTGGAGGCCATTTCCCGGCCTATGTTTGGCCACCGCACTGAAGAGTTTGCTGCTATGTACAAAAGGATAGTTGAGAAGTTGCAGATGGTGTTTCAGACTAAAAACGATATTTTTGTTATGACCCAGACAGGTACCGGCGGCATGGAAACCGCCATCGCCAATGCAGTCAGCCCTGGTGACAAAGTGCTGGCACTGGTCACAGGCAATTTTGGTGAAAGGTTTGCCAAACTGGCCAGAATTTACGGCGGTGAGGTGGATGAACTGAGTTTTGCCTGGGGTAGTCCAGTGAATGTTAAACAGGTGGAAGAAAAACTGGCCGCCAATCAGTACAAGGTGGTATTGGCCACCCAGAATGAAACATCCACCGGCGTTTTGAATGATATCGAAGGTATTGGCCGGCTGGTGGCCAAAACTCCGGCCCTGTTGCTGGTAGATGGGGTTAGCGGCGTGGGCGGCATTGAGATAAAGGTGGACGAATGGCAAGTAGACATGCTGGTTACCGCTTCCCAGAAGGCTATGATGTTGCCGCCGGGACTGGCCATGGTGAGTGTGAGCAAAAAAGCCTGGGAAGTGATAGAAAAGAACACCTCGCCCCGATTCTATTTCAGCCTGCCGGCTGCCAAAAATAAATATGACAGCTGGAATACTCCTTATACCCCCGGAGTTTCGCTGTACGTGGGGCTGGACGTAGCCCTGGACATGATGGTGAAAGAGGGTATGGACAACGTTTATGCCAGGCACAAACTGCTGGCCAGGGCCACCCGGGCCGCCGCCAGGGCGCTGGGCCTCAAAATGCTGGCTGAGGATGACTGGGCCTCGCCGGTGGTTACCGGAATATACAGCCCCGAGGGCATAGGCGCTGATGATATCCGCAAGATTGCCAAAAAAGAATTTGCTGTTACCTTTGCCGGCGGGCAGGGCATATTAAAAGGCAAGGCTTTCAGAATTGCGCATATGGGCTTTGCTGATAAAATGGATGTGATCATCGCCATAGCAGCTCTGGAAATGGCCTTAAAGAAAGCGGGATACCCGGTAGAACTGGGTACCGGCATGAAAGCGGCCCAAGAAGTATTGCTGGGAGGGAACGATTAATGAAAGTACTGGTTATGGACGGTGTCTCTGAAGAGGGCCTTAAGCCCCTGCGGGAAAATTCTGATATAGAAGTGGTTATAGGCAGTAAAATGACCGAGGATGAACTGTGCAGCACCATAGCTCAGTATGACGCTATGATCGTGCGCAGCGCCACCAAAGTTACCGCCAAAGTATTTGAAAGTGCCGAGAAAATTAAAGTGGTTGGCCGCGCCGGGGTGGGTGTGGACAATATCGATCTGGAGGCGGCCACCAAAAAGGGCGTGCTGGTGGTAAACGCACCAGATGGCAACACCATTGCCGCCTGCGAGCACAGCATCGCCATGATGCTGGCCCTGGCCAGGAACGTTCCCCAGGCCGTGGGAAAAATGAAAGAGAAGGTCTGGGATAAAAAGGCCTTTTTAGGTGTTGAACTGCGGGGCAAAACCCTGGGCGTGCTTGGTCTGGGCAGGATAGGCTCCGCCGTGGCCAAAAGGGCACAGGCTCTGGAAATGAACATCGTAGCCTACGATCCTTTTATAACCGAGGAAAATGCAGCCAGGCTGGCGGTGGAGCTGCTGCCCCTGGAAGAGGTTTTTAAAAAATCCGATTTTATAACCATCCATATGCCCAAGACCAAAAATTCCTATCATCTGATCAATGATCATACCATTGCCCAGATGAAGCAAGGTGTGCGCATCATTAACTGCGCCCGGGGCGGCATTGTGGATGAGGAAGCCCTTTACAAAGCTATGGTGTCCGGCAAGGTGGCAGGGGCGGCCCTGGACGTGTTTGAGAAAGAGCCCAATTTAGAAAGCCCGCTGCTGGAACTGCCTAACTTCATCGCCACACCGCACCTGGGGGCGTCCACCAGGGAAGCACAATTGAACGTGGCGGTGGACGTTGCGGAGGAAATAGTCAACGCCCTTACCGGGAAGCTGGTGAAAAACACCGTAAACATACCATCCATTAGCCCCAAAGCTCTGGCTGTCATTAAACCTTACCTGGAACTGGCGGAAAAACTGGGGCGCTTCCACGCCCATCTGGTGGACGGAAGGATTAAAAAGGTAGAGGTAATATACAGCGGCGAACTGGCCAAACAGGAGCTTATGCCTCTTACCACCGCCTTGCTCAAGGGTTTGCTGGACCCCATCCTCCAGGAAAGCGTTAACTTCGTCAACGCTCCCTTGCTGGCCAAAAACCGGGGTATACAGGTATTCCAGACCACTGACGGGGACTCGGAGGGATATGCCAATCTTATTTCTGTCAAGGTATACAGTGACAGCGGAGATAAATGCCTGGCGGGAACACTTTTCGGCAATAACGATGCCCGGCTGGTAATGATAGACGGCTACCGTATTGATGCCGTGCCCAGCAAGTATATGCTTTACATTCCGCATCTAGATAAGCCCCGTATAATAGGTCCGGTGGGAACGCTTATCGGCGAGCACAACATTAACATTGCCGGCATGCAGGTAGGCCGCAAGGAGATAGGCGGCAAAGCGGTAATGATCCTGGCTGTGGATGGATTGGTGCCGGACGGGACATTAAAAGAAATAGCAGCCATTGACGGTGTTCTGGATGTAAAAATGATCAATTTGTAGCGCTTACCGAGATGCTTTTTGATTTGACGGCAGGGCGGTTAGGGACCTTTTTGAGGGGTCTTTAACCGCCCATTGATTTGACGGGGTGGTCTTGCCATGCTGTTGCGGGGACTTATGCCAGATGGAGGAACAAGTAGTTTTTGCACTCATTTCTATGTTATTATTAACATTAATGGTTTCCATTTTGCTAGTATTTTTTATGGTGTAGAATGGTTGTAACGGACCCAGATGCTGGTAATAATAGTAATTACACTAACTTTGAATTTTAAGCTTGCCGAAAGCAACTATTAAATATTTATAAAGCGGAGGTATCATAGTCATGCTTGATTTGAAGTTTGTCCGCAGCAATCCGGATGAGGTAAAGGAAGGGCTGGCCAAAAGGGGCGCCGATACTTCCCTGTTGGACCCTTTTTTAAAGCTTGATGAAAAGCGACGGGAAAAACTTTTTGTGGTGGAGCAACTAAAAAACCGCCGCAATGTTGTCTCTGAAGAGATAGGAAGGCTTAAAAAAAGCGGCCAGGAAGCCGAGGATATGGTGCTGGAAATGCGCCAGGTTTCCCAGCAGATTAAAGAGATGGACGAAGAATTAAGGGAATTAGACGAACAACTGCAGGCCACTTTGCTGACCATTCCGAATATTCCTCATGCTACCGTGCCTTACGGCAGGGATGCGGACGAAAATGTGGAGGTCCGCCGCTGGGGGGAGCCTCCGAAGTTCAGTTTTCAGCCCAAAGCCCACTGGGATATAGGTGAATCCCTGGATATATTAGACTTTGAGCGCGGCGGCAAGGTGACCGGGGCCAGGTTCACCTTTTATAAAGGACTGGGTGCCCGGCTGGAAAGATCCGTGATTAATTTTTTCCTGGACCTGCACACCAGGGAGCACGGTTATGTAGAAATATTTCCGCCCTTTATGGCAAACACCGCCAGTATGACGGGAACGGGCCAGTTACCCAAATTTGCCGAGGATATGTTCAAGGTGGAAGGGACTGATTATTATCTCATTCCCACCGCAGAGGTGCCGGTGACTAACCTTTATGCCGGGGAAATACTGGACGGCAGCCGGCTTCCCATTTCCCACTGCGCCTATAGCGCCTGTTTCAGGGCCGAGGCCGGGGCCGCCGGCAGGGACACCAGGGGATTAATACGCCAGCACCAGTTTAATAAGGTGGAAATGGTGAAATTCACCAGACCGGAGGAATCATACGGGGAGTTGGAAAAGCTTACCGGGAACGCCGAGCGCGCTCTGCAATTGCTGGGACTCCCCTACCGCACGGTGTGCCTGTGCACCGGGGACATGGGATTTAGCTCGGCCAAGACCTACGATATTGAGGTGTGGCTGGCCAGCTACAACGAATACAGAGAGATATCCTCCTGCAGCAACTTTGAAGAGTTTCAGGCCAGAAGGGCCAACATTCGCTTCAAGGACGGCAAAGGCAAGCCGGCTTTCGTGCATACGTTAAACGGCTCCGGTCTGGCCGTGGGCAGGACCGTGGCGGCCATTCTGGAAAATTATCAGCAGGAAGACGGCAGTGTGGCTGTGCCGAAGGCACTGGTTCAATACATGGGAACAGATGTTATCCGGTGAGGCCGTTGAAAAACTGCGCCTGGCTTTGTCAGGCTTGCCGGACAGTGCTCACGTACTTCCAGTACGCTCCGCTCTGTCCGGCTTCGCCTTTCGCGCCATGCTTGTTTTTGAACGGCCTCAAGAATGGGTGGTAGATCGTTTGGACAAGAATGGCGAGATTGAGAAGAAACAATCTGTTGTGATTGCATCAATTAAAATTAGTTTCCGGAAGGTCCAGCGGGCTCTGGAAAAAGTGTGGGCCTGCTGGCAGTTATTGAAAGTGAATTGAGCAAAGCCTTTATTGACAGGCATCACGGGCTATGCTATACTTTTATATGCCGCTGGGGAAAGCCTGGAGGGGTGTCCGAGCGGTTGAAGGAGGCGGTCTTGAAAACCGTTGAACTCTAGCGGGTTCCGTGGGTTCGAATCCCACCCCCTCCGCCATATATATAATTATGGAGAGTTGGCCGAGTTGGCTGAAGGCGCTCGCCTGCTAAGCGAGTATATGGGCATAAACCTGTATCGAGGGTTCGAATCCCTCACTCTCCGCCAAAAATAAATGCTGCACCGGATTTGGTGCAGCATTTTCGATTTACCTCCGGATCAAGAAATCTATTACCGCAACCAGGGCCACCAGCCCAAAAAAGATGCCCGCCACCACAATGGTCCTGTTTCGGCCTTGGCCCAGTTTTTTCTGCTTCTCCCGCTGACGAAGCAGTTCCTTTTTTTCCGGGGACATATAGTCCACAGATTTTAACCTTCTTTTTTTTCGCGGCTCAAATTTGAGCACTTTATTTTGTGATTTGTTATTCATATATTATCCTTCTCAGGTATGGGGACACACTTCTTATGTTGGCTTATTCCTTACTTCTTAACAAATTCGCGAAGGAATGTCCCCAATTTATGTTATAACCAAATTATATACCATCCCGGTACCAAGGGGAAAGTGTCCGGCATTTAGAAATTTATCCCCGGGTCTTTGACAGTTGAATAACCAATAGATTTTCTAAAAGCCTTGAAAACAGGGCTTTTTTTATTATTTTTTTGTCAAATTTTTGCGGTTTAGTATTGAGCAATTTGTAACAATGTGTTATAAT
>Ga0209347_1005243_pt1 | contig 12535 bp, 12 predicted proteins | sample AutmiccommuBRH23_FD_187382 | JGI IMG/M metagenome (GOLD analysis project Ga0209347, IMG submission 187382) | Deep subsurface microbial communities from Mt. Terri, Switzerland - Autotrophic microbial communities BRH/23 (SPAdes) (version 2) | ecosystem: Environmental > Aquatic > Deep subsurface >...
GCTATTGAGATTAACGAAATATTTAATGCTTTTACTAGAGACTACCATGTCAGAAAAGGTGATAGAATAGCTATTCTGTCGGGTAATAATATTGAGTATTTTCTTTTATTATTTGCAATTGCAAAAATAGGTTGTATTGCTGTCCCATTAAATATCCGATTATCAAGTAAAGAACTTGAATTTCAATTAAAAGATAGTGAAGCATCAGTTTTAATAACCAATGAAGAGTTTTATGAAACTGGAAAAGATTTGGCTAGTAATTGTTCGATTAGCCATTTAATCAAATTAGAAGATTTGAGTTATAGCAATATTCAAGAAACCACTGATACCTCTTCCTTTAGTACGGAATCCCAAAGTACTGATATTAATGGTTCTGCACCATTTTTAATAGTTTACACCTCTGGAACTACTGGGCGACCAAAAGGTGCTGTTCTTACCCAAGAAAACATGTATTGGAATGCAATCAATAATATTTTATCACTTGATCTCACTTCTTACGATCGAATTTTAAGCGTGCTTCCTCTTTTTCATATTGGTGGAATCGGCTTATTTGCGCTACCTGCATTACTCTCCGGTGGAACAGTTATCATACCGAATAAATTTGATCCGGAGCAAACCTTACGTTTAGTAGAAGAAGAAGAAATTAGTGTTATGATGGGAGTTCCAACTATTTTTGATGCCCTTCGTAAAAGTAAAAATTTTTTAACAACTAATTTAAAATCGATTAAATGGTTCTATAGCGGTGGAGCTTCATGTCCGCATGAATTAATTAATTTTTATCTAGAACAGGGATTTCCTTTTGGTCAGGGCTATGGAATGACAGAAACCTCGCCAACTGTTTTTATGCTATTAAAAGAGGATTATCGGGATAAAGTAGGCTCTATTGGTAAAGCTGTATTATTTGTTGATATACGTATCGTTAATGAGGAAGGGTTAGACGTTGAGGATAATCAGGTTGGAGAACTTATTTTTAAGGGTCCAAATGTATTTAAAGAGTATTGGAATTTACCTTATGAAACACAAAAAAGCTTTAAAGATGGATGGTTTTATTCGGGAGATCTAGCTAAAAGAGATAAGGATGGTTTTATTTATATTGCCGGGCGTAAAAAGGACATGATTATTTCCGGTGGGGAGAATATTTATCCATTAGAAGTTGAGCAAGTAATCGGCCAGCATTCATTAATAGCTGAAGCTGCTGTTATTGGTATTCCCAACGATAAATGGGGAGAAGTACCTATTGCAATAGTATCAGTAAAGGCTGGGCAAACATTAGACAAACAAGAATTAATTGATTTTTGCACAAGTCGATTAGCTAAATATAAAATTCCGAAAGCAATAGAAATTGTAAGCGCTTTACCGATGAATGCTACAGGGAAAATAGATAAGGCTTCACTAACACACAAATACCAAAATCTAAAGAGGTGAGAATATGAATAGATTTTTTGTAGGCCAAAAAGCCTCTTTTAGTCGAACAGTTACAGAAACAGATGTAGTCCAATTTGCTGGATTAAGCGGAGATTATAATCCAATTCATGTAGATAAAGAGTATGCTAGTGCTACTCGCTTTGGACAACGTATTGCCCATGGATTATTAACAACGAGCTTGATTTCCAGATTACTAGGAATGCATCTGCCAGGTCTGGGCTCAGTATATCTAGGGCAGACGTTAAAATTCATGCAACCTGTTTTTATTGGTGATACAATAACGGCTTCCGTTGAAATTATTGAGGTTAATTTAGAAAAAAATATTGTCCGCTTAAAAACTGAATGTAAAAAGGCTGATAATACGGTGGTATTGGATGGAATAGCTACAATGCTGGTACCAAAAGAAGGGGATAAAATATGACAATCCATAAAAGTAATGAACTAATTGTCGGTATTGCGGACACAGGAGTTTTTTTTCCGCCTCAGATTGAAACAGCAAAGGATTTAGCAATATTAACCGGAATTCCCGAAGATGTAATTATCAATAAATTTGGCCTCTATGAGAAACATGTATCTGATGAAAGTTTACACGCTTCTGATTTGGCTGTTGAAGCTGCCCGTTCTATCCTAGATAAGATAGATCCACTTAGTATTGACGTAATTATCTATTTTGGGAGCCCGCACAAAGACTATTTAGTCTGGCCTATTGCCCCGAAAATCCAATACGAACTTGGGGCGAAAAATGCCTATGTTTTTGAAATGATGAATGTCAGCTCGAATTTCCCAATTGCATTAAAGGTCGCTAAAGACATGCTTATATCGGATTCAACTATCGAAAATATTTTGTTGGTGGGGGGGTGTAAGGAATCTTCTATTATTGATTATCAAAATCCGCGTTCAAGGTTTATGTTTAATTTTGCTGATGGTGGGGCAGCAGCTTTAATTAAAAGGGGGAATGTTAATAACAGAATACTAGGGTCCTGCTTTATCACAGACGGTTCTTTTCATGATGATGTAAAAATACCTGCCGGAGGTTCAGTTTCACCTTCATCAGTAGATTCAGTTAGTAACCGTTTACATTTCATCGATGTTAAAGAACCTGCGAATATGAAGGCAAGATTAGATCCGGTTTCTATTCCTAATTTTGTTACTGTAGTAGAAAGGGCTTTGAAAAATAGCGGTTACAGGATCGAAGATCTTGATTTATTATTACCCCTGCACGCAAAAAAATCAATGTTTAACGAACTTTTAGAACACTTGGGTCTTAATAAGGAGCAGGTGATTTATCTTGATCACCATGGTCATATGTCTGCTCTAGATCCTTTAGTAGGGCTTCATTTTGCTAAACAGCAAGGGAAACTGAAGAATGGAAGTGTTATTGTCACTGTTAGTGCAGGAACAGGCTATACATGGGCGTCAACGGTTATTAGATGGGAAGAGTAATATTTAAACATAGCGAGTAACCAGTATGACGCATTTTTTAAATAGATTGAAAATTAAAAATTATAGGAGGGTCATTAATGAAAATGGGGAATAAACAAAAATGGTTTGTTATTTTTATCTTATTTATGCTTATTTTTACTACAAGTGCGTGTACAACATCAACCTCTAATGAAAAAGCAGATGAACCAAAACCAACTGAAAGCAATACTGAGCCTAATCAAGAGGTTAAAGAGCCGATTAAAATCGGAATTGTTACATCCAAGACGGGACCTTTAGAGGCATATGGAAATCAGATGCTAAGAGGCTTTGAATTAGGAATTGATTATGCAACAGAAGGAACTAGAGAGATTAATGGAAGAAAAATTGAGATCTATGTAGAAGATTCAGAAACTAATCCAGAAAAGGGAGTAGAAAAAGCTACAAAGTTATTAGAAAGTACAAAGATTGATATTCTTGTTGGAAGCGCAAGCAGTGGAGTAGCTCTAGCAATATTACCGTTAGCTGAGGAATATAAAAAAGTAATGATAGTAGAACCGGCTGTTGCCGACAGTATTACAGGAGAAGCCTGGAACCGTTATATTTTCCGTACTGGTCGCAATTCTTCGCAGGATGCTGTTGCAGGAGCAGTTGCTATCGCTAAACAGGGTACAAAAATTGCGATTTTAGCACCGGACTATGCTTATGGAAGAGATGGTGCAGCTGCTTTTAAACAAGCTGCTGAAAAATTGGGAGCTGAAATTGTTTTAGAAGAATTTCCGCCAATGAATGCAACAGATTTTACGGCATCGGTTCAAAAAGTGATTACTGCTAAACCTGATTACTTGTTTGTGATCTGGGCAGGGGCTAACTCACCATGGAAAACAATCATGGATATGAAGGTTAAAGAAAAGGGTATTAAAATCTCAACAGGTGCACCAGATATCGCGGCATTAAAAACAATGACCGACTTTGTGGGTATGGAAGGTTTTACTGTTTATTATAACCAATTACCGCAAAATCCTGTTAATGACTGGTTGATTGCAGAGCATCAAAAACGTTATGGCGATGTACCGGATTTATTTACCGCTGGAGGTATGAGCAGTGCCTTAGCTATTGTAGAAGCGATAAAGCAAGCAGGTACAACCGATTCAGAGGTTCTTATTAAGACAATGGAAGGAATGAGCTTTGAAAGTCCAAAGGGAACAATGACTTTCCGAGCAGAAGACCATCAAGCATTGCAAGCTCTATATGCAATAACTTTAGAGAGTGTTAGCGGGTTTGATTATCCTGTACCAACTCTGATTAGAGAAATGAAGCCGGAAGAATTGATACCTCCTATTTTGAATAAGAGATAGGCAAGGAGATAGATGATGGACTATTTACTGGAACTAGAGGATGTTAGCATACAATTTGGAGGACACACGGCTGTTGACCGTGTGTCACTTCAAATTCCTGTTAATCAATTTACTTCAATCGCTGGGCCAAATGGTGCGGGAAAAACAACACTATTCAATTTAATCAGCGGTCAATTGCAACCAACTACTGGAAAGATACTATTTAAGGGAAAAGACATTACAAAATTACCTCCTCATAAACGTACTCAATTAGGTCTGGGAAGGTCTTTTCAAATAACAAACGTTTTTCCTAATTTGACGGTTTTGGAAAATGTCAGATTAGCGGTGCAAGCTCAGCAGCAAATTGGCTACAAACTGCTCGCTTCAAATATTCTGGATAAACAGCAGGCAGAAAAAGCAACGTTCTGGCTTGAACAAGTGAATCTGCGGTACAAAACAAATGATTTAGCCGTGACATTGACCCATGGGGAAAAACGGAAATTGGAAATTGCCATTATTTTAGCCTTAGAAACTGATATATTGCTGCTAGACGAACCTACTGCAGGTATGTCAATCGAAGAAGTACCGGCAATTTTGGATTTAATCATGAAAATCAAAGCTGAAAGTCAACGGACAGTATTGTTGATTGAGCATAAAATGGATATGCTGATGAATCTTTCGGAGAAGTTGGTTATCCTTAATCAGGGACAATTAATTGCCGAGGGAAACCCTGAGGAGATTATGAATAATCCAATCGTCCAGTTAGCATATCTGGGGGGATATAATGAACAGCTTGCTTAGCTTGAAACAAATTCACACACATATCCAACAATTTCATATATTGCAGGGGGTCTCGTTAGAAATACCTGTAAATCAAGTTACAGTATTACTTGGTCGTAATGGTGCCGGAAAAACGACTACACTAAGAACAATTATGGGATTAAACAAAGCAAGCAGTGGAAGCATTTATTGGGATGAAGAAGAGATTACCAACCTGCCAACATATGAGATTGCTCAAAAGGGTATAGGATATGTCCCTGAAGATCAGGGTATATTTCCGTTGCTAACCGTTGAAGAAAACATGAGGATAGCCATTAAGGATGAAAAAAGCAAACATACTCAAGAAAATCTGGAGTGGATTTTGCAAACTTTTTCTGACTTAAAAAGGGCCTGGAAAAAGAAAGGTGGTAATTTGAGCGGTGGTCAAAAACAAATGTTATCTATAGCCAGAGCATTTGTCAATGATAATTCATTACTGCTGATTGACGAACCAAGTAAAGGATTGGCTCCAATTATGGTGCAAGCATTAATTGAAGCCATTCACCAGATAAAAGAAAAAACTACAGTTTTACTTGTGGAACAGAACTTCTATATGGCAAGTCAGGTTGGAAACAGATTTTATATATTAGATGACGGAAAAACAATCCATCAGGGAAACATGCAAGAACTGATTGATGATGAACACACAAAACAAAAGCACTTAGGCATCTATAAAAAAAACATATAGGAGGGAGGGGTTAAATATGGAATTGATTATTATATTAACTTTAAACGGAGTCGCTACCGGGATGCTTATTTTTTTAATAGCTGCAGGATTATCATTAATCTTTGGCTTAATGGATGTTCTTAATTTTGCCCATGGCGCCCTTTCTATGTGGGGAGCCTATTTTGGAATTTGGATTTATAAAGGTTTGGAACAATTTTGGCTTCATCAAAACCCTAACTTACTAGAAGCATCATGGTACCCCTGGCTGTCCATGCTAAACTTTATTATAGGAATTGTAGCAGGTATTTTCATCGGCAGTATTTTAGGTTTGTTAATGGAAAAGTTGTTGATTCAACCTGTATATGGTAACCACATACAGCAGATTTTGATAACGATGGGAGCAATGCTGATTCTTGCAGAAATGGTTAAGTTATTCTGGGGAAGCAACCTTATATCTGCACCGGTTCCAGCATTATTAGACGGTGCCTGGGAAATTGGCAATATCGTATTAATTAAGTATAGGATAACAATTATTGCAATTGGGCTTGCTATTCTTACTTTTCTATTATGGATTCTGCATAAAACAAAGATTGGACTGATTGTTAGGGCCGGAGTTCAAAATAAAGAAATGGTTCAGGCTTTAGGAATCAATGTAAAAAAAGTGTTTACTTTAGTTTTTATGCTTGGAGCAGGATTAGCTGCCTTAGGTGGGGTTTTGATGGCACCTTTTATGAACCAGGTTTACCCCACAATGGGTCTTGAAAAGCAGCTTTTGGCTTTTATTGTGGTAGTAATTGGTGGTATGGGCAGTGTTTTTGGTTCTGCAGTTGCCGGAGTAATTGTCGGTATAACAGAAGCCTTTATGTTATATTATGTGCCGGATGCGGCTTTGGCTGTAAATTTTCTGTTAATGGCTTTAATATTATTGCTTAGACCGTCTGGTTTGTTTGGAGAAAGGGGATAAAGATGACTAACAAAAAAGTAGGCTGGTTAGTATTGATTATTGTAGGTTTGCTGCTACCCCTTTTTATCAATAATCAAGCGCAATTGTTGCTGTTTACTAAAATTTATATCTTAGCAGTATTCGCGATGAGCTACGATATTTTGCTGGGCTATACCGGTATTATTTCCTTTGGTCATGTGATGTTCTTTGGAATAGGATCATATTCTGTTTCCTTAATGCTTAAACATGGTGGGCAATCTTGGCTTAATATAGTCATAGCTATTATTATCGCCATTGTACTATCAGCCGTTATAAGCTTTATAGTAGGGGTGTTATCTCTCAGGCTAAAAAGTACCTATTATGCGATGATTACTCTTGCTTTTGCAGAACTTTTTCATATATTATCTTTAAAATGGCGATCACTAACAAATGGTGAAGATGGATTTAATTTTTCAAAATATATACCTGATTTACTCAAAGATCGACTCAATTTCTATTATATTAGTCTAATCTTTTTAATTATTATCGCGTATTTCTTATATCGATTTGTAAATTCAGCGACCGGAAAAGTGTTGGTAGCAATCAGAGAAAATGAACAAAGGGCTGAAACATTGGGCTATAATATACTACACTATAAATTAATTTCATCAATTGTTGCCGGTGTAGTTGCATCTTTAAGCGGAATCATGTATGCCATTTCTTATCGCTATGTCGGCAGTGCCTCGGTTTTTGGCATTGATAAAACGATTGATGCTTTACTTATGACAATTATTGGTGGGGTTGGGACGTTATTCGGACCGCTTTTAGGCTCAGGAATAATTAATATAGCCCACGAACTATTGGCGGATTTAGCCAAAGTTCATCCTATTTTTGAAAGATGGTTGATACTGTTCGGCATTTTATATGTTTTAATCGTAATGTTTTTCCCAAAAGGTATTATGGGTTCTTTGCATAAATATCGAAATTCTTTGCCTTTATTTAAAATTAGAAAGTCAAAAGATGGCTAATATCGTAAAAAATAAAGAGTAGAATCAAACGAGGCACTTCATTGTGAAGTACCTCGTTTTTCATTCCTGTATCGGTTTGGGGTATGGCTCAATATTCTCCAATTGGAAAGCAAACCCTTAATAATTTATTGTAGTAATGCAAAGAGAGAATCCAACTAGATTAATAGAATATGATATAATAGTTGAAATCGTAGAACAGTAGGAGCACCCTGCGGGCACAACGATCTTTTTTCAGCTCAGTCGTGTTTCGACGTAGAAGAAAAAACTTTTTAGTGGGAGGTGGTTAGGTTGCCAAATAAAAAGATTACACGACGTACTTTAATTATTGGCGGCGGGGCGTTGCTTATCTCTTACCTTTTTTTTGAAGTGGAATCTGTTGCCGTGACAAAATATACCGTTCCCGTTCGCAACTTGCCTTCTGCATTTAATGGTTTTACTATTTTGCATTTAACAGATCTGCACAGCAAGGAATACGGGAAGAAGCAGGAGCGCCTGCTTAAACTAATCAAGCGTTTTGACTATGACATGGTCGCGTTAACCGGAGATTTCGTAGATAAAAATAACCCGCTAATTAATCCGGCTCTCAGCTTGATCCAACAGTTGTCAACAAAACCGCTTTTCTATGTTCCGGGAAACCACGATTGGTGGACTAATAAGATAATCAAAGAACCATTTTTGGCGGAGGGGGTAAGAATCCTCGAAAACACCAATTACAAACTAACAAAGGGTGATCAACATCTTTGGATTATTGGAGTAGATGATCCCTATATGGGGAAAGACAATTTGGAACTGGCATTAAAAGGAACAGACGATTTATCGCCAAAACTCCTTCTTGCCCATGCTCCGAATATTTACCCCTCAGCTATTCAAGCAAAAATAGACTTAGTAATGGTCGGTCATACTCACGGGGGACAAGTTCGTCTACCATTTATTGGTGCAATTATTGCACCGGGACAAGGATTATTCCCCGAATACGATTATGGCTTATATTCCACAGATTCCACCCATATGGTGATTAATGGCGGTTTAGGGGAAAGCGTTTTGCCGCTTAGGTTTTATAATCGACCGGAGATAGTCTTGATAACTTTAGTAGAAAAAAATCATGATGAACGTATGTGAACATTTTGGAGAAGCGAGGGAGTCAATTGTCGGATAAACATCATAAACAACCAAGTCAAACTTTAGTAGGAGTATGGTATGCTATAGCGGCATTTACTTTGTGGGGTTTGCTCCCGCTTTATTGGAAAGCCTTAAAGCAAGTCCCTGCAGAAGAAATATTGGCTCATCGAATTTTCTGGTCATTTATCTTTGTGATTACGATTCTGTTGGTGCGGGGAAGGATAGCTCAGCTTAAAAATTTATTATCCAGAAAATCGGATCTGCTTAAGCTTTTCGTAGGTTCTTTGCTATTAAGCGGAAATTGGTTTACGTATATCTGGGCGGTAAATCATGATCATGTAGTAGAATCGAGTCTAGGGTATTATATTAATCCGCTGTTTAGCGTTTTTTTAGGGATGGTCGTGTTAAAAGAACGGTTGAATAGCTGGCAGTATTTATCACTCATCTTAGCATCTGTCGGCGTTATCGTCATCACCTTACAATACGGCAGAGCACCTTGGATTGCTTTATTTTTAGCTTTTTCTTTTGGATTATACGGTTTGGCGAAAAAGATGGTCAAGGTTGATGCCATGACAGGAATTGCGCTGGAAACGGCATTTGTAACACCAATTGCCTTTCTTTATCTATTTTTTAAACAGATCGGCGGTCAAGGAGCGTTTGGGACAATTTCACTGTTAAGCACCTTATTGCTGATCGGAGCTGGAATTGTAACAGCAACCCCGTTATTATGGTTCGCCCAGGGAGCCAAGAGACTACCTTTATCGATGGTAGGATTTATCCAATTTTTAGCTCCGACAATGATGCTATTACTTGGTGTTTTTCTTTATCAAGAGACATTTACGAAAATTCATTTAATAAGCTTTGGTTTGATATGGACAGCTTTAATCATCTATTCTGTAGCAAATACAGAGTTTATAAAAAAAATCCACCTGAAAGATTATAATAAAAGCAACAATTAATTAAATCAGGTTTATTAGAATGCTCCATGAAAATAAGACGAGGGGACGTTTCGCTTGTCTTATCCTAGAAATTACTAGGTGAAAAAGTGCATGTTGAAGAAAAGAATTAAAAAATAGGAGGATCAACATGGAAAATCAAAACAAATGCTGGTGCAGGGAACTACATAATCTTCCAGATGAATTCAAATGTAAGGAATTTACCTGCGCAAGATATAGAATAAATAAGTGTAATCTTGAGAAGGAACAACGTCAACTCTATACTGACAAAATTTTTTTTTCTAGTCCGGTTGAAGAATAGATAAGTTGAGATATATTACTTATTACAAATCGGTTCTGGGGGTCTTAACCCTAATGATTCATAAATAAATGACAATGTACAATTATTAAAAAGGAGGTAGAATTTACTACCTCTTTTTTTAATAGGATAATTGTTTTTTATTGTCTTTCTTACTTAGATTAACTAGTAGATAAACAAAAGGGGTATCAATAATTGATACTAAAAACTTAAATACGTATTGAGTGACTACTAATCCAATTAAAGCACTGATTGGCATTACTCCATAAAAAGCTATCGTAATAAATACAATAGTATCAATTAGTTGACTAAGCATAGTTGAGGTGTTATTTCTCAACCAAAGCTTTTTAGAACCATGTTTATCTTTAAGCTTATGGAAAATTACTACATCTAGGTTTTGACTAATGAAATATGCAGTCAGACTAGCAATCATAACTCTAAAGCTTCCGCCTAGAATGATTTCAAACTGATTTTGAAATTCAAAAAATGGTGCTGGTGGTAGCTGAATGGAAATGAATACAAATATACTAACTATTAATTGAGTTAAGAAACCGGCATTAACAGTTTTCCTCGCAGCATCTTTTCCATATACTTCACCAATAATATCAGTTATTGGATAAGTAAATACATATACAATCGCTGCTGCAGGGAGTATTGCTAAACTACCCAGATTAAATAACTTGACACTGATAATATTAGAAATAATTAATAGACCAACAAATAAAGCATTAAGATACAATAACATTTTATAAACCCTCTCTCTTATAGTTTTTATTCAAAAACTCATCCAATCCTTTTTTGCGTAAAATACAAGCAGGGCACTCTCCACATCCATCTGCAATTACCCCGTTGTAACATGTAAGAGTATTAGTACGAACATATCCTAATTCCCCGAGTTGGTCTGCCAATTCCCAAGTTTGAGCTTTGTTTAACCACATTAATGGAGTATGTATTACAAAATCATAATCCATAGATAAATTTAAAGTAACGTTTAGTGATTTTATGAATGAATCACGACAATCAGGATATCCACTAAAATCTGTTTCACTCACTCCGGTAATTATATGCTTAACATTTTTCTGTTTAGCAAAAATTGCTGCAAAAGATAGAAATAATAAATTACGGCCATCTACAAAAGTGTTAGGCAATTCACCACTCTTGTGTTCAATTTGGATATTTTTACGGGTTAAGGCATTAGGTGCTAATTGGTTAAGAAGAGACATATTTAAAATAGTATGTTCTAACCCTAACTCTTTCGCAATTGAAGAAGCGACTTCGATTTCTTCTTGATGACGTTGATTGTAGTCAAAAGTTATAGCCTCAACTTCTTTAAATTTCTTTTTTGCCCATAGTAAGCAAGTTGTACTGTCCTGCCCTCCACTAAAGACTACAATTGCTTTCTCATCCTTAAAGTTCACAATAAAAAAACTCCTTTCCTAAAGAAAGAGAGTGCTCTAGATCAATATAACTATAAAAAAATAAAACTACATCCTAAGGATATAGTTTTTCCCTTAGTTTTTTATAGAGGGTTTAGCTAGAACCTCTCCTGCATATCAAGTATGCAGCTTATAAAATTGTTTTGTTACAAAACAAATAATAACACAATCCTAGATTATTTGCATTATTTCTTTTTTGTTAAACAGCAAGACAAGCGAAACGTCCCTGTGTCTCTTGTTAAACAGCAAGACAAGCGAAACGTCCCCGCGTCTCCCCCGTGTCTCCCCTTGAGGTGGAGTCTGAGAATAATTGACTTCGGAATTGATAACCTATAAAATATACAATTAGACAGTTATCTAATTAGGAGTTGAAGAGATGCCGTTAGATATTGAATTAAACACAGAAGCACCAAGAGTTAGGGTATTGTCATCAAAAACAGTAGAACTGGTTTGTGCACTACAGCTATTAGCGGATATTAAGCACCATCAATTTGCTATGGAGTGGGCTAAACCTATTTATCAACGAATGTCAGACAAGCGGTTGGCTTTTCTTAGAAAAATCGCTAATTTACAAATGCAAGGGCTTGAGCTTTTGGAGTTTGTTTTGGAGGAGAGAATTTTTGATGATGTAGAACAGTTTATAAATCAACTATCCGCTTATGAAAATGATTTTTTTATCTATAAAATAACTGGGGAAGAACTAAGCTTTGAGGATATAAAAAAAATTAAAGCTGACGAGAACCATCTATCAGTCATAAAAGAGGAAAAACCCTGGCTAGCAGGAAGCTTGGATACAATTAAGGATATAGTTTCTAATACAGCAGAGTTTCAAAACGACCTAACAGAGATTTTAAAAGAGATCGCTTCCCCAGAATTTAGGGACAAAATCACGGAAACTGCCAAGGATTATCATCAGGAAATAGAGCTGCTGAATCAAAGGCTGATGAAAAACGAGCCTTTGGATGTGGCACAGGAAATTTTAGGGAAGAAATTTCGACGGGTGTATGATTTTCGAGAATACTTCTTTATCCCCTCTTTTTTTATCAGCCCTCATAACATCAGATTATTTAGTAAGACGGCACAGCTGCTCGTATATGACTTAAGAAATG
>Ga0209347_1005244_pt1 | contig 12534 bp, 13 predicted proteins | sample AutmiccommuBRH23_FD_187382 | JGI IMG/M metagenome (GOLD analysis project Ga0209347, IMG submission 187382) | Deep subsurface microbial communities from Mt. Terri, Switzerland - Autotrophic microbial communities BRH/23 (SPAdes) (version 2) | ecosystem: Environmental > Aquatic > Deep subsurface >...
GTGTTGGGGATTTTTCTTAATTTGCATGTGTTGTCGTTGCAATTCTACAGATCTTGGCATGTTGTCAGTACACTTCTTCCGCCATTGGCAGTGAGATTTACGCCGTCATTTTAGGTGAGAAGCGACAACAAACCTAGAAAAAGCATGGTTAAAAGCGTTGCTTAGCCAACCAGGAATAGAAATGACTTTAAGTGACGAGACTTTGGCCCAACTACAAACCATTCTTCGTGACATTGATACACCGATTAAAAAAGATTATCTGGAAATGACAAATATCATTCAGCTGCCGGAGATTTCTCAGCCGGATATATACCAAGATAATTTTAGATTGCTCTTAGAAGCGTTAATTCAAGAAAAGCCTATTCGCTATGATAACCAAGATAGAAAAGGGTATGTTCATAAGAATAAACTGGCCATGCCGGTTAGCCTTGAATATTCAATAAGAGACGGTAGATTTCGAATATCTATGTTTTCCCTTGATGATAACAGGCCGATTATGGCCAACCTTTTTACACTGTCAAACCTAAGGATCGTTAACGAGAAGGTCCCCATAGATAGAGAAACCGCGAGGGCATTACTTTTCGAAAAATACTCCCAAGAGCCCATAGTCTTAGAAGTTACGGACAAAAAGGGAGCGATGGAGAGAAGTTTTATGTGCTTTTCCGGTATGGAGAGATCAGCAAAACATTTAGGAAATAATAAATACGAGTTACAACTTCATTACTACCTATTTGAAGAAGAAAATTTAATACGGAGTATTATTTCTTTAGGACCCTATGTCAAAGTAACATCCCCTCAAAGAATCGCTGATGAAATAATAAGCCGAGTAAGAAAATCATTAGAGTTTGCAACAAGATGAATGTTGCAAACTTTTTGTCTTTTGACCGGCAAATTATCCCGGTATACTAAAAATGTTCCTAATTCCTTTACATAGATTTCAGTATAATCTTACGGTGCCTGACTTCTTAAGATTTAGGTATGCCGGTATCGGAATGTGGAGCTCAAGAACCGAGGAACGGAGGTTCGATTCCTCCATTACCGTAAGGTAATTAGCTCAGTGGTAGAGCCTTCGGCAAGGGGTTCGAATCCCCATCAGATTTAAGGATCTGAAGCTATGGTTAGCTCTCAATGGTCACCTGAAGATTGAATCTTTAGAGAGAATCCCATGTTTAGGCAGTACATCTGCAGAGACACCGGGACTTAAGCCATGAAGTGCGCGGATACCGGATAAAGCGAACCTAAACTTGTCTGAAGTAGTTCACGCCAAGGCTATGTCTGAGGCATAAACAATTAATCATGACCAAGATAGGTAACTCTGTCCTTAAGCAGTACTCCGCTAAGGTTCCGCAGGGATTCTCGAAAAAGATTCAGCAAAAATTGTTAAGAAAAGGATGGATTAAAATGAAGGTAAGCATTAAGAATGATGAAAGAGGTTTATTATTCAAAGACGGTAACTATACAAAATGCTTAAAACCTGGGAAACATTACCTTAATCCATTGCTTAAATATCAGGTTGTGACATCAGATGTTAATAATACCTTCGAGACGAACGGTAAAAACATCAATCTGTTTCTTGGAGATCATGAACTTTTGCAGGAACTCACAGTAATCGATATCCAGGACTATGAGATTGCTATCCATTTTGAAGATAAGAAGCTTACTGAGGTGCTAAAGCCAGGAAAATATGCATTCTGGAACGTCATGAAAAAGCATGAGTTTATCATCATAGATATACGAAATCCCCAAGTCCAAGGGGATATAGATCCTTCAGTCTACAGTAGCCCGAAGCTGGCCGGTTTTTTGAGTTACTGTGAAGTTGCAAGCTATGAAAAAGGGATTCTCTATTACGACAATATAATTCAAAGGATATTGGAACCCGGCAGATATTACTTCTGGAAGAGTCCAATACATATTGCCGTGAAAAATGTAGATCTAAGACAGCAGCAGATAGATATGACGGGTCAAGAAATTATGACGGAAGACAAGATCACCTTAAGATTGAATTTTGTCTGTCAGTACAAAATTATCGATCCACTAAAAGTCATTGAAGTAAAGTCCTTTGAGGAACAGCTTTATATCATTTTACAGCTCATCTTAAGAGAATATATAGGATCATTAAAGTTAGACGATCTTCTTTTAAAAAAGCAAGAAGTAGGGAACTACATCCTTGAAAAATTCCAAGAGAAAAGCTCCGGTTTTGGTGTGGACTTTATTTTTGTTGGGGTGAAAGATATTATTCTGCCAGGGGATATTAAAGAAATTCTCAATACCGTGTTGATTGCGGAAAAGAAGGCTCAAGCCAACGTCATCACCCGCAGAGAGGAAGTTGCTTCCACCAGAAGCCTCTTAAATACGGCAAAGCTGATGGAGGAAAACCAGACTCTTTATCGGTTAAAGGAACTGGAGTTCTTAGAAAAAATCTGTGATAAGATCGGAAATATATCCCTTACAGGTGGAGGCAGCTTGCTTGAACAGCTGAACAATTTGCTCTCGGCTAAGTCAACGAATTAAGATGAGGGCTCGTTAAAAATCTCTCCGAAGAACCAATGGCTGGTAGGAGAGATTTCCTTCCTTCGGGAGGGGAATCGAGAAAAGAAGGTGATTTAATGAGGGAATATCTTGATAAATACTCTGCACATCAGACTCTAATCAAACCCCTAAAAATGTTCGGATTTCCGAAAGTTAAAGATAAACTAGCTGCCTTGCATTGGTTAAGCAAAGATATCGATCCAAAGGATATTGAATACGTCTTTCCTCTAATTTTCGTAAAAAATACAACGCTTGCTTTAACTGCTGCCCAAATAACTGCAGGAATCATGAGTAAAATTGGGGGTAAGGACTGGAGCCGCATCTACGATCAGGTTAAATACACTAGGATAGATGAGAAAAGCCTGGTTAGCCTTTTAGAGTTTGAGACCGATATCTCCGTTCACCTGTTAGGTATTGCGTCACTCAACAGTAATGGCTATGTTCGGGAGAAGGCTTTGAAATTAATATCTGGTGTAAAAAGCCCAAGCGCTGTTCCATATATTCTTTTAAGGCTCAATGATTGGGTTGTATCTGTAAGAAATCTGGCGGAACATATTATTAAAAACATGTTCATTCCTGACAACATAGATCTTTTTATCAATCACTTTGATTTGATTAATAAATTACAAGACTCGGTTCGGGTGGATCTTAACCAAATAAAAATGCAAGTTGAAGATTTTCTCAAAGATGATTCCTTTAAAGATATAGTTAAGAGGAAGCTAAAACATCCTCAGGTTAAGACACGGCTGTTTTGCTATCAGCTATTGAAGGATAGGATTGTCAATGATGAAACCATCATAATCTCTGCTCTTCAAGATAAATCATTTGAAGTTAGGATGTGGCTTGTGGGAGCAATAAAATCTCTTGAACCTCAAGCCCGAGATGCGATTATTGAAAAATTGCTTCAGGACAAATCCTCTAAAGTTAAAACGGCAGTACTAAGGGAACATGAAGATGTTGTCTGCCTGAATTTTAGGGGAATTATAGAGATGCTTTTGGTAGATGAGTCTGCTTCCGTGCGAGATGACGCTAGATTTATCGTAAAAAAGCATTCAATGGTCACAGATATTCCAGAATTCTATAGACTCAAAATTCTAAAGAACCCTTTACCGGGAGCCATTGTTGGGCTAGGGGAAACAGGTGGCCAAAGAGACTTTGATATTGTTTGTGGTTTCAAAACAAATGAAGAACCTAAAATGAGACTAGCTTCCCTGATAGCGATGTGGCAACTATCGAAAGTGGATACCGTTGGTTTTGTATTGGACGCTTTAAATTCTGATCTGCCAAAGATTAAAAAAACAGCAAAACGTCTTCTCAAAAAAGCAAAAATGCCAGAAATACTTTCTGTAATGAAAGAGAAATTGAAGAGCGAAGATCTTAATACACGAATTTTTGCACTTCAAATAATTTATAGTTACGGAGGGTGGCAGGCTCTTCTAGCTATTCTTTATGCCATCTCCAGAGAGCAAGAGCCGGTTTTGAGTGAAGCAAGAAATATATTAAATAATTGGTTGCCTAAATCTACAAGTTTATACTCTAAGCCAGACAGAGATACAGAGAAAGAGATTATCAATCTTGATGAGACTATCCGCCTAAAAGGATTAATCAGCGAGAATGTCATAAAAGAATTACAATTTGTTCTTGCCACTAGAAGATAGTAATTCTACAATTGAGATTTTCTTTTCAAAAGTCAAGGAGGTTCCGGAAATGTGGATGCAAATTAGCTCAGGGAAAGGTCCTGATGAATGTGAACTGGCAGTAGGTCTTTTCCTGAAAACAATATTGAATGAAAATAAAACTACAAGAGTCATTGATTCAGTACCCGGACACTATAACGGTACCTATAAATCTATTCTTCTATCCATCGATCCGAAGGAATTTAAGGGTGATACTGACAGCACGAAAGGTACAATCCTCTGGATTTGCCCAAGTCCATACAGGCCTAATCATCGAAGAAAGAATTGGTTTATTAATATTGAAGTATATCAGTCGGCTGAAAGGTTCCACTTTACAGAAAAAGATGTAAAGATTGTCGCCATGAGAAGTTCCGGACCGGGTGGCCAAAATGTAAATAAAGTGGAAACGGCAGTCAGAGCAGTTCACATACCTACTGGGTTAACGGTTACAGCAGATGAGGAACGATCACAATATATGAATAAAAAGCTGGCACTTGCCCGCTTGGCAAACCTTATTGAGGCGAAAAATGAAGATAATAACAGTAGCCATAAAGAATCTATGTGGAGGCAGCACAACCTGCTTACCAGAGGAAACCCAATGAGAATTTATGAAGGCAAGGAGTTTAAACTAATATAAATACTGGATAATTGATGAAGCTAGGTATGACTATGTTATTTAATATAGGAATGGAACGGTGGATAAAAATGATGCAAATAGAAGGGAAATATAATATGGCGAAGGTGTATACGGATATTCTGGAAGAAGGGGCTGCTTCACAGATTGAAACCCTTTGTAATCAGGATTTTGTAAAAGAAAGCAAAATTAGGGTCATGCCGGATGTGCACGCCGGAGCTGGTTGCACAATTGGAACCACGATGACCATTACGAATAAAGTAGTCCCTAACTTAGTGGGGGTAGATATCGGTTGCGGTATGGAAACTATCTCAATCAGCAACAAACGATTGGAACTGCAAAAGCTGGATAAGTTGATTTATGAGAATATACCGTCAGGTTTTGAGGTGCGGAAGACACCCCATCGGTATAACGAACAAATTGATTTAACAGGGCTTCGTTGTCCTAAAGCAGTGCAATTGGACAGAGCAGAAAAAAGTATTGGGACATTGGGTGGTGGCAATCATTTTATTGAGGTTAATAAGGATGAGGCGGGCAGCTTATATGTTGTAGTTCATTCAGGGAGCCGACACTTAGGACTTGAGGTGGCAAAATATTATCAAGACGCTGGGTATAAGCAGATAAACCATAATGACAAATCAGATATGGAGGCACTCGTTGTCCGTTTAAAGTCTGAAGGCCGTGATAAGGAAATCCAGAATGCCTTGAAGGAATTTAAAAATCAGGTGCTGACCGAAATTCCGTTTCCTCTCGCCTATGTAACCGGGAGCCTGTTTGAGGACTATATTCATGATATGAAAATAGTCCAGCAGTTCGCAGTGCTCAACCGTAAAGCCATGATTACTGAGATCGTAAAAGGAATGAAATTAGACGTAGTGGAGCAGTTCACTACGACTCATAATTACATTGACACCGACACAATGATCTTACGGAAAGGCGCAGTGTCCGCAAAGAAAGGGGAAAAGCTTTTAATTCCCATCAATATGAGGGATGGTAGCCTCATCTGTGTTGGCAAAGGCAATGAGGATTGGAACTGTTCTGCTCCCCATGGTGCAGGCAGGCTCATGAGCAGGACCAAGGCCAAACAAAGTTTTACCGTTTCAGACTTTAAAAAACAGATGAAGGAGGTCTATACGACTTCTGTCAGTAAAGAAACCTTGGATGAGTGTCCAATGGCTTATAAGACAATGGATGACATCGTAAAGCATATTGGTCCGACAGCGGATATTATGAAAGTTATTCAGCCGATTTATAACTTTAAGGCGGGAGAAAAGTAAGAAGAAAGATATTCAGAAAATCATTTATATCTGTATTGTGATAGATACATGCAAGCTGTGTGGAGATGTATACAAACCTCCTTTTAGACATAATAAAAAGCACCCAAAATTGAGTGCTTATATGCTATAATTTATTTGTAACAGAAAAAGGCTTGCAGGGCGGTCGGCATTCCTCCGAAGGGAGGTGATGCCGTGGAAGTATACCAGACTTTGATGCTGATGATTTCATTTGCAACATTGGTAGTGTTAATACTTTCATTCCATAAACGGAAATAGACCGCCTCACAGCAAAGGTTCGGTCTATTCCGCACTTTTGAAGCCGTCCGCTCTTTAAGCGGCTGTTATATTGGAGTCATGCGAGTAACATGACTCCTCTTTGATTATAGTATACCACTGTTGATTCAAAATATCACTATTGATAGTGTTAGACAATACTTATAAAATTTGAAGCTAGATCATTGGCTAAGTACAAATCAGGCGTGGAGACCATAGAAAGTCCGGGACTGATTTCTTACGTGAAATAAGCGGCCAGCCCGATAATCGTATAATTGTACGATTATTGGATTGGCCGCTTATTTCACGGTATACAAATCCAGCAATTGAGAAGGCTCGTATTGTTGTCAAATCAGAAGCTTCTGAAAGTAGACTCGTTTTTATGCCTCTTAAATATGAGCCATTAAAATGATAATTCTAGTATTATAATCTAGGGCTACCGGTATTGTTGATAAAATTTAGCCGAATAAGACAGTAATCTTAATTAATTATCAGTTGGAAGGTAGATTGCATAATGAATTTTACGCCTTCCAATTATTTTATAAATGATAATAAATTCGTTCATAATATGAGAGAAGAAGCTAAGGGGATGGGATACCACTACAGCATCAAGGTAATTGGCTTCTTTGAGTAGCTTTTGTAATTCCAAACAGATCTCAAGGTTTTGTGGGCCTTCCACAATTTCGGTAAATAGTTTTATTTGTGTCTCTAGATTCCAATTTTTTAAGATATATTGCCTACAATTCTTAACTTGCATGATGACATCATTCTCGTTGGCCGATCTAGCGCAAATTGCTACCAGCATTATTATTCTTCCTTTATATTAGGTTTAATTGCCCGAAATGTAGAATCTTATCATGATATTAACAGTATAAGACAAAATACAGCTAATAGCAATATAATATAACGCTTATAGCGTGTTAATTAAGCATAAGCTAACCTTTATAGTTACTATTAAAGGGGTTGTGGTTAGTGGATTACGGCATAATTGGAGAACGAATAAAACAGGAACGATTAGATAAAGGATTGACTCAGGAAGTGCTAGCTGAAAAAGCGAATATTTCCGCCTCATTTCTTGGGCAAATTGAGCGGGGAGAACGAAAATTAAGCCTTGTAACTTTAATTGAAATTGCTAAAGTTTTAGGGGCCAGTTTAGATTACTTGGTTAGTGATTCCTCACCGAGAGAAAATCCAGAACTTGATGAATTGATTTACCTACTGCGCGATCACAGCCGGCAAGAAATAAGAATGATAACAGATATTTCTAAAACGGTTTTTAAATATTGTGATGTTAAATAAGCGTTCGTATAAAAAATTAATCAAATACAAATCAGGCCCGAATACCCATAAAAGTCCAGAACTGATTACTTAAGCGAAATAAGCGGCCTGTGCAATCGTACACGTGTACGATTGCACAGGCCGCTTATTTTATTCCACAAATTACTCAGGAAGTCCGCCCGTACTGCTCGACAATGAAATCCATAAAGTACCGGCTGGCAATGAGCAATACCTTCTTGTTTTTAAAGGCCAGGGAGATGGTATACCCAAGCCTTCACCATCCGAAGCCCGTCTACGTATGCTGTAATTAAAGCTATTAAAAAGGCGGGAATCAAAATGAATGAACAAATCACTGAACGTACGCCACTTGTCATCGCGGCTGAGATTAATAGGATCAAACAACAGACTTGTAAAATCATGCTTACCAATGCCATCGAGGTCGGTAAGCGCCTGAAGGAGGCCAAAGCCCTGCTCCCGCATGGAGAATGGGGAAAGTGGTTAGTCGAATCGGTGAGCTATTCCCAGCGCATAGCCAACAGGCTGATGCAGCTCTTTGAAGAATATGGAGATAAACTGTTCGCTTCCACCGCTGACAGCGGTAGGTCAAATTCGTCAGCGCTGACGAATTTGACCTACTACCAGGCCCTTCTCCTTCTGGGGATTCCGGAAGATGAGCGGGAGAAATTTATCCTGCAGCATGATGTTGAAGATTATTCAAGTATTAGATGCCGCTCAATGTCAAGGTCAACAATTGTGGTTATATGTAGCTATGCCTGTCTACGACACTCCGGTTAATTTTAAAGGATGGATTCCGGAATCAGAAACAGTTAAATTAACCAAAGATAATGTCAAACTTGTACAGGGAGATGTATTTCTAAAAGAAGGTACTCCAATTTATGAAGTTGATCAGTTTAATGAAATAAAATCGGCAACCTCAACTAATCTTACTCATGATGTCAGGGGAAGGATTGAGAAGAGACAAGAAACTTTTGCCTATCTTGACTCACCGGGAGGATGGTCTTTTTGGGTTGAAGATAAATATCTCATATTCCCGAAGGTTGATTGAAAAATGGAGGGGATGAATATTATTAAAGCCAATACATTGAATAAACGTATACGTCGGAGAGTCATCACATTCTCCTTGGTGCTTGTAAGCATCATCCTGCTTAGCGGACTGGCGGCTTGCAATACGTCGAGCACAGGCGCAAGTACAGCTGCAAGTAACGTCTCAGAAAGTGACGCGGTGCTTGCCATTACCCAGGAATCCTCTCCCCAAATAATTGTTTGTAGTACGACAGACGGCGGGCAGAATTGGGAAAAGGCTGAAATCGATACCGGCCCAAATTTATCTCCCGCTGCTAAACTTTCTTTCGCCGATGCCGAACATGGCTGGCTTTTAGCCGGCTATGGCGCCGCCATGGGTTCGGAGTTTGATGAGCTCTTCCAAACGACTGACGGCGGTACAACCGATATCAAGACCTGCGCCAATAAAATCGCCTTTTTATACGAGAGCCTGGACAAAACATTCAAGGAACTGATGTGGGAGTTGAGCGAGTTAGCTGCCAAGGATCCAGATACCCATGAAGCGTATAAAAATAAGGTGATTGATTTTTTAGCGAGAGGTTTGAAGGAGAAAATGTGACAGGATGGCGTGTTTGAGCTTGCCCGAAAGGTCGCAGTGAGCTAAAAAGGATTGCTAATCATCGTTCGATATAATATAATTATCGTACGGGGTGATTGGAATTATGAACGATATGAACGATATAAACGATGAAGACAATCAAAAATCGAACAATATAATTACAGCCACCGAGCTTAAAAGCAATCTCGGGACATATTTGGATTATGTAATCAATGATAATGAAGTGGTAATTACCAAAAACGGTAAAAAAGCGGTGAGGCTCACACCTTACATCACAGATAGCGACCGCAATTTTCTCATGAAGGAGAAGGCTTTGGACTACCAGTACGGAGGCAAAAAAGTCTCCTATGAGGAATTTATGGAAATCTACGAGAAAAGCGATTTGCGCATGGAATTCATCAACGGTGAAATTGTGCTGTTAAGCTCGCCAAGCACTATCCATCAAGAAATCTCGGGAAACTTACATGTTGGATTCAAGGAGTATCTCAAAGGGAAAGGGTGTAAGGTATTTTATGCCCCTTTCGATGTACATTTCCGGAAAGAAGGCTTCAAAGACCCTGATGTAATGCAGCCCGATCTGCTTGTTGCTTGTGATGTGGCTGAGACCACCGATGAAAAAGGCCGGTATATGGGCACGCCAGTCCTGGTTGTTGAGATCTTATCGCCAAGCACCAGATCCAAAGATATGGTAGATAAGCTGAATACCTTTATGATTTCCGGGGTCAGGGAGTTTTGGATTGTCGATCCTGATCAGGAGATTATACTGGTTTATGGGTTTAAAGACCTGGATATTGATCATTTTCGGACCTACAGGAAACAGGAAACAGTTCGGTCGTATTGGTTTCCTGATTTGGAAATAGCAGGGACTATGGTTTTCCCTTAAATCCTTTTGCTGTAAGCTTGAGATCAAGAATAGGAAGCAAGAATGGTTGAGGATGAGTGATAAACCGGCAATAAATTCTTATCAGCGGAAGCAATTGTGTTAAAAAATTGGCCAATGCAGTAATACTTCCTTATGTACTTGAGTATTATGGCGAATCTTTGGGCCGCTGCTCCCTGTTTTAGAATTTGAGATTTTCGACGAAAGGAGAAAATACTACCCTTGACAACGATGCCAGAAACATGATGGTGTAGCGGCTTTTAGCACACCAGTGGTAAAAGCCTTAATTACTGTATCCTTTTTCAGCGTCATTCTCAGAGCTTGCGCTGTGTGAAAAAAATGACTTGCTTTACCTTTTTGCTTCTGAGGTTCTATTCTCGTACAGGCAAAGGCTTGCAGTAAAGGAGAAGCTTTGCCGGACAGGATAAATAAAGTGGATTTGATCCCACTGATTTCAATAATGTAAAATAACTCTTTTTCCCACCTGTTTGGGTGGTTTATATTTCCAGTGGGCCTACGAAACTGCGGCATCCTTTGGACAGTTAGGCATGTTGCTTAATGACCAAATTAACAATGAAGAAAAGATAGCTCGTATCAGAGCGTTCTTAAAATTCATATTAAAAGTAAACCGAAACTTTCCAATATGTAATTTGATAGAGCCGTCACTAGTGTGGCGGCTTTTTCAGTCTGTTCTGAGGCTGCCACATACTGCGGCTACTTTACCTCTTGCTCCAAATTAGAAAAAAGATCGCAGTCAAAAAAGTCGCGAACACTAATTCCAAATCCGTCGCATAGCTTTTTGATGGTTACAATTCCTGCATTGTATGTTGTTCCGTTCACAATGTCATTTACAGTTGATTGCGTTACACCTGAAGCATTGCAAAGTGCATTGACTGTTAGTCTATGTTCTTTGCACAACAGCTTAATGCGTTTAACTACTGCCTGAGAAATATTCATTTCATCACCTCTAACCGGTATTCCGTTAATTAAATGATAGCAATTTGTTTTGCATATAATTAACGGAATACCGTTGAAATATAAATTGAGGCGATTTATACTAACGGTATACGCTCAAGAAAACCAAATTAAATAATCTGGAGTTAATTGAGCATCTGACGCCCCCATATCAAGTCTTTCTCTGGCATCAACAAAAATACATGGTGGCTAATATACTGGTGAAGTTGCTTTATTTTTCCGGAGAGATGGCTTAGTGATCTCCGAAACAGGCTTTCTGGAACCATAATATTCATATATGCAGGTTAAAACAAAGGAGAAGATTTCAGCATGAAAAAAATGCCTCTCAATGAAAAACTGAAAAAAGAGAAAGAAAAGCTGCACATGCTTGTGGAAGAAGCTTTAAAAAACGGCACTCCTATCATTCAAGATGAGGCGGTTATGGCTCAGAACTGTAAGGTCGATGCATTAATAGTTAAACTTCAAAAAGAGCTGGGACAGCACAAGAAAAAAGGATAAGAGGTATAGAGTGAGGCAACCAAGTTAATTTTATTTTTCTATGAACTGTATTAATTCTTTGTTGAATCTTTGACGCTGGTCGTAGAATAGGAAATGACCACATACTTTAAAGGGTACAAGCTTTGAATTATTGATACTATTCTTCTGTGAAATAGCTAAAGGATATAGGCATACTTAGTCATTGATACCGTGAAGAATCAATTCGTAGATTACAAAATGCTGACTAGAAATATGTTTCTATGCATGAGAAAATAGAGTAGGATTGAGCAAGTAAATATAAAATGTTAATAGCAAATTGAGCGAGGAGCACTTCAACAAAATAATTTTTGGAATATTGAGAATAGTTAACACTGGTGTTAATATATCTGTATGAAGATAAATATTGATAGAGCTAGCGTTGACCCCGTAAAAACCAAAAATAATCAAATCAGGGCCAGTTTTTTGTACCACGGTATTTGTTCCACCGCTTACAGTAGATCCAAATCAACTAACAATAGAAGCGTAGATATTCTGAACGATTATACTACTCATTCCAGCAATAAGGCCTTTTGCAAATGATCATTTGATCATAAATAATCCTCTTTTGGAAATTTGCAGGCTGAACAATATAGAATTTTAATTCTATTCTAGATTCAACGTAAGCGCTTAACGAAGCAGTGCATTGACAAAATAAAACCCCAGTACAATTCATCATACTGGGGCGAACCATCCAAGCTATTATTGATTGTTGCGACAGTAGTCTGGCAGTTTCTGTGACCAGGGCATAAAGTCCTCAAGTAGTGATGGATTAGCCTTGAAGTCAATTCCTGGCAGTTTACTGAAGATATAGAATAGGAACATGTAGACGTTGATTTTATTAGCCTTAGCTGTTT